>Ga0075017_100000184_pt1 | contig 29876 bp, 25 predicted proteins | sample AleBraG_ABR_2012_FD_71475 | JGI IMG/M metagenome (GOLD analysis project Ga0075017, IMG submission 71475) | Freshwater sediment microbial communities in response to fracking from Pennsylvania, USA - Alex Branch Run_MetaG_ABR_2012 | ecosystem: Environmental > Aquatic > Freshwater > Creek >... | reverse complement strand
CTCCGCGTGATGCAGCTCGCCGCAAAATTCAGCCGCCCAATCATCACGCTCATTGATACTCCCGGCGCTTATCCCGGCATCGACGCCGAAGAGCGCGGCCAGGGCGAAGCCATCGCGCGCAATCTCCGCGAAATGGCCCGGCTTCCTGTTCCCGTCATCGTCACCGTCACCGGAGAAGGCGGCTCCGGCGGAGCGCTCGCCGTTGCCGTCGGTGACCGCGTCAACATTTTCGAAAACAGTTTTTATTCCGTGATTTCTCCCGAAGGCTGCGCTTCGATTATCTGGCGCGATTCCGCTAAAGCCGAAACCGCCGCTGTGGCCATGAAAATCACCGCAAAGGATCTTAAGGAACTCGGCATCGTCGACGAAATCATCCCCGAACCTGAAGGCGGCGCGCACACCGATCACGAAGCTGCCGCCCGCGCCCTCGACGAAGTTCTGGACCGCCAGCTCACCGAGCTAGCCCTCCAGTCCCCCCGCGACCTAATCAGCTCCCGCTACGATAAATTCCGCAAAATGGGCCAGTTCTTCGACCTGCGAAACTAAAATATCCCCCGATTGAACAGAATAAAGGCCCAGATGGCTTTGGGAATCGAGCAATGACTTGCGTGGTGTCCTTGCGCTACTCGAGGAGGATCCGCCGGAGTTTCTAGCCACGGTACTGACACGATGGATAACAAGGAATAGGCTCGCGTCAGACTTTATGAACGCCAAAACGTTTCCCAAGAACCGACCCTTGACCGCGTTCAATAGCTCTACCTACGTTGACCTGCAACAGCAATCCCCGGCGGTTGGCTACCCTCAGCGGTTTAGTTTCCTGCGCTCCAGCTTTCCCATCTGGTGAACTCCCGCCATCCGGGCTTTCTCCCGCACCTCTTCCACCCCTCAGTTGTCCATCCAGAAGTTCCACAGCGTTGTTGACGCGCTTTGCGGGCCGACGCTATAGATCGACTGCCCGAGGTCACGCGCATCAATCATAGTCGAAGCGCGGTCGTAGTGAACCAGTGGTGGTCCGATGAGATGCTGGCTACAGTAGGTACCGTCGTCGCCGTCATTGGCGGCAACTTCCTGAAACCACGCCGCGTTAAGGTCTCCGCCGACCGAGGCATCCAAGCCGAAGCCAAATTGCAAATTATCATCGGGGTAGAACATGATCGTTCGGAATCCAATCACGTTATGGAGACCCTGAAACACGGGCCACCAAGCGTCAAACGCAGTGTAAGGATTGCCGGTGCCGCCGACTTCATTCTGGCGGTCATACATCGAAGGAACCACCTCGCAGGACATGATGATCCAAGTGGCCAGCACACCACCGGCAGCAGCGCCGAACCCGGGATTGCCTCCGGTGCCGATGTTGGGCACGTACCAAGCATCTCCGTAGTTGGAGAGCGTGGTGTTGTACAACCAGTCGCCATGCGGAACCGTGTAGGCGACATTCACGGCATTGAGAAAATACTTGGACGACGGTCCCACCACTTCCCATGGATACGCGACATACCATTGCGTGCGCGTCACGGGAGGCGTCGAACCCGGGAAGATGCTGTTCAAAAAAGTGAGGCCCGAAAGAAACGAGTTCGACATGCTCACGTACCCGCCATCGTTCGGCCAATCCTGGTTGGCATACTCGCCCAGGGAAATGTCCGCCGCGTCTCCGGCGATGGTGTTCGTGGGCGGCGACGTCAGCGATGCCTGCTTTGGTTTCTCAGGCGTTGGTCCGGTCGGTGGGGTGGCCAAATCAGGAATCGGTTCAAGCGGCTTGCCGATGGGAATGTAACCGGCGATTTTGATGCTTGAGGTGCGCTCCGCGCCCGGCGTGACGGTGGCCTCAAAATAATAGATAGGTTGCAGGTATTTCGCGTTGCCATCGTAGTAGGCAACTGCGATTTTATCGACGGTTGCGCGGGTGCCGCGCGCGGCAATCGCCGGACGGAGCTGGCGTTCAATACTCTCCCGCACTTCCTCGCCGGAAATGCCGGTGCGAATGCGCTCACCCGCTGACGCCGTGCGCCAACGCCGCAATGCACCAACGATCGATCCATCATTCCCCAGCGAGACCACGGCGTGTGAGCCGCGGCCGTAGACACGGAAGCCGCCCGCGTAACGGACGGCCGGAACGATGGTCATTACGACTCTCGGCCCGCCGCGAGTCGCCGCAGCTCCGGACTGCTTATCGCTATCGCGCGTTTCGTGGCTCGTCATCGCGCCCCTAACGGTGATCGGTTCGGCGGTTCCCAGTTGGGTTGCGTCTTTCGGAATGAACCGCTCGTCGGCGAAGGCGGTGCGCGCCATGCTTTGAGCGCGCCTGAGCAGCATCGCCTCCTCGCGCTTATCGGGCTTCTCGGAGCGGACAAGTTCAGCGAAGTTCGGCATGAAATGCAGGTCGCCATTGACTGGGTCAACAAACGCGCGCACGCGGTCGCGCTCGTCCTGTCCCGATTCGCCACGGGAGACGTAAAAGTTTTGTTCGAGCTTCAGAACCGGCAATTTATTGCTGCCGAGTTTCTCGTTCAGGAATTCGATAGGGGACCTCGAAGGCTCCAGTTTGTAGATTTGCATTTCTTCCGGAGCGGCGGGGATGGAAACCACAAATTGTATCGGAGGTGTTTGTTCGGATTTGGACTCTGTTTGCGCTTGTGCCGCGGCCCAGGGCGGGCTCGCCCAATAATTCATTGCCAGCAAACAGAACAAAATACGAATCATTGCCAGTGTGTTTCCATAATGTGTCGAAGAGCTTCCTTGCATGGATGGCCCCCTTCCAAATGCACCCACGGGTGCATTTGAAGGATGGTGATGCCAACCTGACAATCGTTGCATTCGCAAACTGGAGGCCGCGCTTAAGAGCTTAGGGGATACGGGTAGCCAACCCTCTGAGATTTTGTTTTATGCGCGCTGTTTGTGCCTTTTTTGCACCCTGGTCGTTTCTACGGCCTTGTCCCAGGCTATGCCGCGGGATAGCAAAAGGTGACCATGGTCTAAAGCTGCCAAGACCTGCTAATTTTCCGAGGTCCCCCTAGGGCGGACGCCGCTCCATCCCTCCGCGATGGCGGCACCGCCGAGATCGGCAACGCCACCACGATCCCCAGCGGCCACGTCCAGGAACCGGAAAAGTGACGTATTCCATGGCGGCGCTGCTGGGAAAGGGCACTGTAGGCTCCAACATTGCGTACGTCATTTCCGGGTCGAAGTTGATATTCATGCAAACGAGCACGAGCACGAGCACAAAGAACCCAGAGATTTATATTGTCCAAAAGTAAGCGATACCAAGGATGATGCGAGCGGGCTTTAGACGGCCGACCCGTGTGAATCAGTGGCCTGAAGCCTCGAGGCCATGGCGGAGTTGGCGCGCATAGAGGGCTTTGTCAAAGTGGCCGAGGGATTGAGTGATGAGGCCCTCGGGGGAGAAGGTCCACTCCTCGAAACCGCTGATGCGGACACGGTGGCCGGTACCGCCAGGGCCAGAGTTAGTGCCGAAAAGAGTCCAGTGATAGATTGCACGGTCGCCTGCCTGTAGGATGACCTCATCCATCAAGACCTGTAGGTTCGGGAAATTGGTCATGAAGGATTGAGCGGCGGCGGTGATTGCAGCGCGGCCTACTGAGGGCGCGTCATCATCTATTTTTAACGAGCCGGTCGGCGCGAAATGCGCAGCGACGCTGGCCGCGTTTTGGCTGCACCATGCCACCGTGTAGCGCTGTGCAAAAGTTCTCAACCAATCTGCATCCACAGTCACCAAAACTTCCTTCTATTGACGCAAGCGAGCTGCTGTGCGCTTACCCTGGAGGATTTGGACCGGCGAGGAAGCCGCCGTCGATGACCAGGGACTGGCCGGTCATGAACGATGCGCGGTCCGAGCACATCCACAGGACGGCTTCGGAGACCTCGATGGGCTTGCCAAAACGGCCTAGCGGGTGAAGACCGAGCGCAAATTTATTGAAAGCCGGGTCGGCGAAGGCGCGGTCGGCCATGGGTGTTTCAATGACTGCCGGACAGACCACATTGACGCGAATGCCGCTGCGGGCATTTTCGAGGGCGGCGGCCTTGGTCAGGCCAATGACGCCGTGCTTGCTGGCACAGTATGTTGCAGCTCCAGAGCTGCCCATCAGGCCGGCGACTGAAGCCATGTTAACGATCGCTCCGCCGCGGCCTTGCTTGAGCATCTGACGAATTTCATATTTCAGCGAGAGCCAAACGCCCTTGAGGTTGATGTTAATGGTGCGATCCCAATCTTCCTCAGACTGTTCGGTGATGGGTATCCAGTTGCCTTCGATTCCGGCGTTGTTGAAGGCGACATCCAGTCGGCCAAATGTTTCGACGGTTTTTTGAACGAGCGATTCGACGTCGGCGGCTTTGGATACATCGGTCGTGACGAAGAGGCTTTCACCGCCAGCGGCACGGATCCGGCTGATGGTTTCCTTGCCTTCTGCTTCGCGGCGGCCAGCGACGACAACCTTGGCGCCTGCTTTTGCGAAGAGAACCGCAGCGTCGCGGCCGATTCCTGAGGTGCCGCCAGTGACAATTCCAACTTTACCCTGCAATTCTGCCGTCATCGATTCTCCTTGAGGTGCAGCCGCTAGGCGTTGGTAAGGTGCAGAGTGTATGCGCTGGGGAGAGGCGACGTCAAATGGATTAAGGAACGGAGAACGGTACTTTGCTATGATGGGCGGCTGTTCGGAGAGGAGGGCTTTCCGAGATGAATACTCGAAAGAGGGTGCTATTTGTCGCTCTGATTCTGACGGGATTCTTGGCCGCCGCGGCGCAGGTTTCAGGACAGGAGACGTTTCGCTATTCCATCCTTGGAAACAAAACTATTGCCGGGATTGAAGTGGAAACTTATGGAGCGGACGGAAAGATTGACAGTGAATATGAGTACAACGACCGGGGGCGCGGTCCGAAGATCACCGCGCATTACATGTTCAACAGTGAAGGGTATCCCGTGCGGGTGGACATCACGGGAAATGATTATCTGAAAGGGCCGGTGAGCGAACACTTTTCCGTGGAGAATGGGCGCGCGAAGTGGAAAAGCACGACCGAGGAAGGTTCCGCGGAAGCCGGCGGCTTCTACCTGAGCAACAATGGAGGATATTGCGAACGGGCCTGGCTGGTTGCGCTGCTCATAAAGGCGAAAGGCCGGCCGGTGAAACTACTTCCAGCAGGAGAAGCGCGGCTCCAACGTCTGGGCGAGACCACGTTGGAGAAGAATGGAAAGAGCATTCATGTGACGGAGTACGCAGTCACGGGACTCGAATTTGAGCCGTACCCGGTATGGCTAGACGATGAACTGAAATTCTTCGCGGTCGCGGGGCCGTGGTTCCCCGGGCTCCGGGAAGGATGGGAAGACTCGAATCAAAAATTGTACGGCCAGCAGACTACGGCAGCGGGCGCACGTTACGAACATCTGGCAAAGGAACTCGCCAGAAAGCCAAGCGGACCGGTGGCCATTGAGCACGTCCGGTTGTTTGATGCGGAAAAGGCGACAGTTCTGACGGACCAGACAGTGGTGATTGAGGGCGAGCGGGTGAAAGAAGTTGGGCCGGCAAGCGCAGTGAAAGTCCCGGAGAACGCAGAGAGGATTGACGGCACCGGGAGAACATTGGTCCCCGGGTTATTCGATATGCATGCGCACCTGGGGCCACTCGATGGCCTATTCAATATTGCGAGCGGAGTGACAGGGGCTCGCGATATGGCCAACGACATAGATGCGTTGACGCGATTGCAAAAGCAATGGGACAGCGGAGAGGTGATCGGTCCGCGAGTGTGGAAGGCGGGATTCATTGACGGTCCCGGGCCATTTCGGGGACCGGGAGGAATTTTAGTCAGTACTCCCGAAGAAGCCAAAGCTGCGGTGAACCGCTATGCGGACACGGGACACATCCAGATCAAACTGTACAGCTCGCTGAATCCGGAGCTCGTTCCAGGAATTGTAAAGCTGGCGCATGAGCGAGGGTTGCGAGTGAGCGGACACGTACCGAACGGGTTGACGGCGAGACAGTTTGTGGAGGAAGGCGCGGATGAGATCCAGCACATTAACTTTATCTTTTTGAATTTTCTGGCTGACAAAGTGAAGGATACGCGGACGCCGGAAAGGTTCACTGCGGTGGGGGCTTATGCGGCCAAGCTCGATCTGGAATCGCAGCCGGTGAAGGACTTCATCGAGCTGCTCTTGGTGCATCACACGACGGTGGATGTGACGATGGCGACGTTTGAAGGGATGTTCACGGGGCGTCCGGGAAGACTTTCACCAGACTACGAGGAGATCAATGAACGGCTACCGGCGCAAATCCAGCGCAAGGCTTACGGCGGAGGCTTGCCGGTGACCGCCGAGACGGATCAGCTCTATAAGGATTCGTACGCGGCGATGCTCAAAATGACAAAGAAAATGTACGACGCAGGCGTGCCCATTCTTGCCGGGACGGACAATTTTCCAGGCCTGATGCTGCATCGCGAGTTGGAGCTGGAAGTGAAAGCAGGAATTCCTCCGGCGAAGGCTCTGCAAATTGCGACGTGGAATGCTGCAAAGCTTTTGAAGCAGGAAAAAGAGTTAGGGTCAATTGCCGCGGGGAAGAAAGCGGATCTTGTGCTGGTGGAGGGAAATCCTGCAGAAAAGATCAGCGACATCCGGCGATGCCGGATGGTGATGAAGAACGGAACGGTTTATAAGAGCGATGACGTTTATGCGGCAGTCGGGATCAAACGAGCGAACTGAAACGCAGTGGTAGAGAGGCGGCTCAGGAGATTTCGGCCAGTAGGGCTTCGAGTTCGGACCGGGCATGGGAGTCGCCAGTCTTGATGGCGGCGGCGATGCCGTCGGCGAGAACTTTTTTGGCTTCGGGCGAGTGGGATTCGCGAACAAGAAACTGAGCGTACATAAGGTAGGCGGGGACGTAATCGGCGCTCCGTTCAAGCAGAGCGCGGAAATGGGTGTCGGCAGCGGCAGAATCGCCGGAGTTCATGCACTCCATGGCGAGTCCATAGCGGGAAAAAGCGTCGTCGGGCTTTTTGGCGACGAATTGTTCGAGCAACTGGCGACGGGATTTCTTTTGGTCGGGCATTGGGTGGTCTCGTATTATACGGTGGAGAGTTGGCAGTCGACAGTTGAAAGTCAAAAGTTCAGAGTTGAAGCATTCAGGAGTCTAGAAATCAAAGTTGACAGACAACAGTTGGCAGCCAAACACCAGGTGATCGCAAGGAGTTTAGGTAAGTAGTGGAGATGCGGATGAAACGGAAAAATGCAGCAGGTCCCGACCTGGGAACGAAGATGGCGGGAAAGCCGGTGAGGGCGTCGCGGAGTGAGATGGCGGAAGTGGTGCTCCCGGCGCAGACGAATCCGCTGGGGAAACTTTTGGGCGGGCACGTGATGCACCTGGTAGACATCGCAGGAGCGATGGCGGCGCACCGGCACTCGAACAGTTATGTGGTGACGGCGTCGGTGGATTACATTGATTTTCGGAATTCGATCAATCTGGGAGAGATTGTAATTCTGAAATCGCAAGTCAATCGCGTGTTTAATACTTCGCTCGAAGTGGGAGTGGAAGTTTTCTCGGAAAATGTGCTGACCGGAGAGAAAAAGCATACAACGACAGCGTTTGTAACATTTGTGGCGATCGATCAATTTACGAGGAAGCCGAAGGCAGTGCCACCACTGATCTTGAAGACGGCGGAAGAGCGGCGGAGATATCGCGGGGCGGCGGAGCGGCGAAAGATCCGGTTGGCGCTGAGATATGGGAAGCAACTGCATAGATAAGAGATTTAACGCAACGATCGCAGAGGACGGGGAGGGCAAGGAGAATGCGGAGTTGCGGGATCGAGCGGCAAGTACGCCAATCGGGAGATTGGCGTTCCCCGGAGGCCACGCCTTAGGACTGGAAACCTTGATGACACGGCAGCGGGAGGGGCAAGCCCTTCCCCTCCGGATGAAAATAGAAATTCGGCGAGAAGAGTTAGGTTGAGAGATAGGTTGAGGCCTCGCCGGCCACGGCGAGAGCCTGGTCCACGCAGGCTCCGATAGCAGGGCCTCGCAGGTAATTCCCAGACAAGAAGATGCCATTGCACCGCGCGAGATGCTTGGTGACCGAAGCGATGCGGGCCGTGTGGCCGAGATTGTATTGAGGCAGAGCGCGCGGCCAAATGGTGATGCTCTTGAAAACAGGTTCTTTGCCGATGGTCAAAATGGGAGTGATCTCACGGTGGACGAGTGCAAGGAGCTCGGATTCGGACAGCTCGGCGGCGGACGGATCCGTAGCGCCGCCGACGAAAGCAGTTAGAAGCACGCGCCCTTTGGGAGCGCGGCCCGGGAAGAGAGAAGAGTTCCAGACAGTGCCGAGGATGTGAAGACCCGAGGAGCGAGGAACGAGGAAACCGAAACCGTTGAGCCCGTGGCCGAGGTCAACGTTTCTGTAGCCGAGCGAGACGACCGCAACTGGGGCATATTCGACGGGCGTGAGAAGCTCATCAAACGCGGAGTCGAGCTGGGAAAGAAGTTTTCCGGCGACGTCGGTGGGAGTGGCGATGACGAGCGTCTTGGTGGAAATGGTTTCGCTGATGGTGCCGCTCGCAAGGCGAACGTCATAAGAGCCGCCACTCTGCTGCGAGACATCCTTGACCGCAATTCCGGTGCGAGCAGCAGGGCCAAGTTTTGCGGCAAGGGCGCGGGTCAGAGTTTGATTTCCCTGACGAAACGTCTGGAGTGTAGCCTTTTCACGAGGGGCGTTCCGTGCTTTTGAGAGGCGCTTCATTCCGCGAACAATGCTTCCAGCACAAGCTTCGGCGTCATGGAGTTGAGGGAATGCAGCGCGCAAGCTAAGGGTTTCCGGGTCTCCAGCGTAGACTCCGGAGACGAAAGGACCGACCAGGCGCTCGAGGAGGAGAGGAGAGAATTTTCTGCGGACGAACTCTGCGACGGATTCGTCGGAATCGGGGGGAATGCTCTTGCCGAAGATGTCGCGCAGCAGGGCCCATTTCGAGGCGACGTCAATCAGATTGCTGGTGAAAAAAGCGGGCGGACTCAAGGGGACGGACCGAAGTTTGTTGTCAACGAGGACGAAGCGCGGGGCGCTGTGGGGCGCTTCGATGATTTCGCCGAGGAGGCCAAGTTCACTGCAGAGTTCGCGGAGTGCAGCGGTGCCGCTAAAACTTTGGGGGCCATGTTCGACAAGGTAGCCGTCGCGGGAAACCGAACGAATGGCGCCGCCAAAGCGGGGCGAGGCTTCAACAAGCTCAACCTCAACGCCGGATTTTTGCAACGTGGCGGCGCAGACAAGGCCTGAGATTCCACCGCCGACTACGAGGGCTGAGACGTGACGGGTCACGGTGTTTAGAGTGGCCTCAAGGAATCAGAGAGTCTTTGAAAAAAGCGGCTTAGCATCGAGCTGCTGCTTTTCGAGATAGGGATCGAAGACCATGGCGAGATTGCGAATAAAGATGCGGCCAAGCCAGGTAGTGCGAATTTCGTTGCGATCGAGGAGGACGAGGCCATCCTGGCGCGGCGAATCCAGACGTTTGAGCTCTTCGGCGAAATGTTCGTCGAAGTTTGTCCCGAACTCGCGGGAGATTTCGGCTTTGACGATGACAGTGTGGCAGAGAAGGCGGTTGATGACTGCGCGGCGGAGTTTGTCTTCCTGTGAAAGGTAGTAGCCGCGCATGGCGGGAAGGCCATTGGCGACGACGGCCTTCTGCCAGGAAGGAATGTCGCGGTAGTTTTGGGAGTAGGCGCCCTGAATGCCGCTGATGGCAGTGATGCCCATGCCGTAGAGGTCCGCGCCAGCTTTGGTGGTGTAACCCTGGAAGTTGCGATGGAGAGTACGATCCTGCTGAGAAACGGCGAGTTCGTCGCCGGGTTTGGCGAAGTGATCCATGCCGATGTAGAGATAGCCGGCTTCGATAAATTTCAAAAGGCCAGTGCGGAAGATTTCAAATTTGTCCATACCCTCGGGAAGATGAGCGGCGAAGGAGCCTTGCTGCTTTTTTAGCCAGGGAACGTGGGCATAGCTGAAGAGGGCGACGCGGTCGGGAGCGAGGCCGATAATTTGGTCGACCGTATGCGCGAACGTGGAAGCTGTCTGAAACGGGAGGCCGTAGATGAGGTCGACGTTGACGCTTTCGAAGCCGAGCTGACGCGCGGCGAGGATCAGATCGCGCGTGATTTCGTAGGGCTGAAGGCGATGGACGGCTTTCTGAACATCCGGATTGAAATCCTGGATGCCCATGCTGAGTCGATTGAAACCCAGCTTGCGCAAGGTTTCGAGATGCTCGCGGGAGGTGACGCGCGGGTCAACCTCGATGCCGATTTCGGGGTCGGGAGCAAAATGAAAATGTTCGGTTGCGAAGCCGAAGAGATCCTGAATTTGCGCCGGAGAGAGATATGTGGGTGTCCCGCCACCCCAGTGGAATTGCACGACGGGACGTGATTTGGAGACGCTACGACTGACACGCTTCATCTCCTGTTTCAAAACATCGAGGTAGGGAGGCGTGACGCTCTTGTTTTTCTGGATGATGACATTGCACGCGCAGAAAAGGCAGAGGCTTTCACAGAAGGGAAGGTGGAAGTAGAGCGAAACGGGACTCGCAGCTTTCGCGGCTTGCTCGTGAACTTTCTCTAGATCGGCTGGGCCGAAAGAATCGTTCCAGACCGGCGCTGTGGGATAGCTGGTATAACGCGGGCCGGGACGATTGTACTTGGTGAGGAACTCTTCACTGACAGTGAGTTCCCGGCGCATTTGCTCGAGGCTCGGATGGGTGATGGTTGTCGTCATCGTACTGCTCCCTCAGCGAGTTTGGGCAGCGGGCTTCGATTGTTGGGCTACAGGCAGTTGCCCAGTCTCAACAAATAGTTTGGCACTTTCCACGGGCGTGTGCTGCAGAATTCCGTGGCCAAGATTCAAGATGTGGCCCTGGCCGCGAAGAGCGTGGACAGCGGCATTTGTGGCGGCGCGAATTTTCTCCGGAGGGGCGAACAATACCGCAGGGTCCACGTTTCCCTGAATGGCGACTGTCGGGCCGAGCGTACGGCGCAGGTCGGCGAGGTCGACGCGCCAATCCACGCTGAGGACGTTCGCGCCTGCGCGAGCGATAGCCGAAAGTAGGTGCTGGGAAGCTTTCGTGTAATAGATAACGGGAACGGAACTCTTGAGCGCGTCAACGATTTCCTGGACTGCGGGGAGGGCGAACTCGGTGTAATCCTGAAGATTCAACTCGCCGCACCAGGTATCGAATAGCTGCACCGCGGTTGCACCAGCTGCGATCTGGGCCTTCAGGTAAGGAATTGTAGCCTGTGCGATACGATGCAGCAGGTCGCGAAACGTCCGCGGCTCACGGTAGAGAAAGCTTTTTACGGTGGCGAAGCCTTCGCGCGTTTTGCCTTCGACCATGTAACACGCGAGTGTCCACGGGGAGGCCGCGAAGCCGAGGACCGGTACGTCTGGTCCAACCGATTTCACGATCCGGCGAATTGCTTCGGGAAGAAAGCCGGTCTCTATTTCAGGGTCAAAGAGCCTTAGCTTCCCAACGTCTGCTTTGGAACGAACAGGATTCGGAAGATTGGGGCCAGCGTCACCGAGCTCGAGCTGTAAACCCATGGCCTCGGCGGGAATGAGAATGTCTGAGAACACGATGATGGCGTCAACGTTGAGGCGGCGAAACGGCTGGATGGAGACTTCGACGGCGAGGTCTGGCGTCTTGCAAACCTCAAGGAATGCATGGTTTGCACGGATTTCGCGATATTCGGGCAGATAGCGGCCAGCCTGGCGCATCATCCAAACTGGGACGCGCGCGAGGGATTCACCGCGGCAGGCGCGCAGAAACAGCTCTTTCCGATTGAGAGTAGAGACGGAAGATACCATAGGTGATGTTCAGTTCAAGGATAGCAAATCCCTTGATCACTTGTTGATTCGAGAACAGGCGAGTGTGGCGAAAGTGTTGCATCGGATAGCTGTGGACTATACTAAATAAGCTCAGCATCCTATTCCAGGCAAGACAACATGCAACCCGCCCAGCCACGGGGTTGCTGAGGGGAACGCTTCAAGCCGGACGCATGAATCACATCTATCTTATAGCGACGATAGTAGTTTACCTGCTGAGTTTTGCCGCATACCTGGGTTTCTTGAATTCTGGCAATAAACTGACCGGGCAGCTGGGCACGATTTTCCTGATTGCGGGACTGGTGACGCACTATTTTGCCTTGCTCACCAGGGCGCGCGCCCTGCATACCGTTCCTTATCATGATGTCTACGGTTCAATGTCCTTGTTTGGGTGGCTGCTGGCTCTGACCTACGTGGGACTGGAGCTCTACCACCGGCAGCGATCGGTAGGCGCCCTTGTTTTGCCGTTTATCCTAGTCTTTCTTTCGGCGGCAAGCGTTGCCCCGGCAGACCGGCACACACCGCCAGATGCGCACGGAGCTTCGTTTGCATTCCATGTGACCTTGAGCATCCTGGCGTACGCGGCGTTTGCGCTGTCGTTCGTATTCAGCTTGATTTATCTGATTGAAGAGCGATTGCTGCGAAGCCACAAACTGCGCGATTTGGTTTGGAGATTGCCTGCGCTGGACCTGCTGGACCGGATGAGCCAGTCGAGCGTGATCGTCGGACTTGTGTCTATCGCAGCGGGAACGGCGCTGGGATTTTTGTGGGTGGACCGGCTGAGCGATAAGCAATCGTTTTTTGATGTGAAATACTTGGTAACGGTGCTTGTGCTGGCGCTGTACGCGGTCTATGCAAAATTGTCGCGGACATCTGCATGGCGCGGGGCGCGGGCCTCAAGATTGTGCGTCTTCAATTTTGTAATCGTGGTGCTGAGTTTTACCGTAGTGAATTTTTTCCTGTCACATGGCCATAGGTACTTTTAGGAGCAGCTCGCATCGAGATGGAGATTGTCATCGTAGGATTGAATCACCGGACAGCGCCCGTGGAGGTGAGGGAGAAGGTGTCTTTTACCCCAGAGCAGGCGCAGCGGGCGGCGCACGAATTGCGCGAGCGCGGAATCCTGGAAGAGACGCTGGTGCTTTCCACCTGCAATCGCAGTGAAGTTTACGGCGTTCCCCCGGAGTCTTCCCGCGAGAGCGCGAACGGCCTTTCCTCGTTTCTAAGTGAATTTCATTCCGTCCGGTACGACCTGCTGAGCAGTTCGCTTTATCACCACTACGATCGTAAAGCCGTCGAGCATCTATTTCGTGTTTCAGCCGGAATGGATTCGATGCTAATCGGAGAGGCGGAAATCCTGGGGCAGGTGCGAGAGTCTTATCGGGTGGCGAACGAAAATGGGGCGACCGGGCCCGTGCTGAACCGTTTGTTTCAAGGAGCGCTGGAAGTGGGGAAGCGCGTCAGAACGGAGACTGAACTCGGAACCAGACCGATGTCGGTGGCATCAGCGGGCGTGAAATTGGCGGAGCGCATCTTCGGGAAGCTCAGCGAGCGGAGTGCGCTGGTTCTTGGAGCGGGCACGATTAGCGAGCAGGTGGTTTCTCAATTGCGCGACCGAGGGATCGCCCGTTTGTATGTAATGAACCGTTCGCGGGATCGCGCTGAAGAGCTTGCGCGGCAGTTCGGCGGAAAAGTCCTGAACTGGGGGGAATGGGAAAACGCGCTGGAATTTCCTGACGTGGTTGTTTCCTCGGTAGCCGCCGAAGAGCCGGTTGTAAAGCGGGAGATGGTGCAGAAGGCGATGGTCCTGCGCGGCAATCGCGCGCTCTTCCTGATGGATCTGGGCATGCCGAGGAACATTGATGCAGCCGTGACCAAGCTCTACAACGTCTACGTATACACACTGGATGACCTGACCGAAATCGTGCAACAGAACAGGAACGCACGTGAGAGCGAGCTTCCGAGGGCTGAAGCCATTGTGGACGAAAGCGTGGGAAAATTCCTCTCCTGGCAGGCGAGTGTGGAAGTAGTGGGGCTGGTGGAGTTGCTGAGGAACCGACTGAGGGATGAGCGCGCGGCGTTTGTTCATTCGCGGGTACAGTCCCTTGCGCACCTGGCTCCGGCGGAAAAATTGAACCTTGAAAAGCTGATGGACGAAATGCTCGAGAAGCTGATATTGGAGCCGGCGCAGCGTTTGCGAGGAGAAAAAGAACTGCGAAAAAAAATTCAAAACGTGGAAGCGCTGCGCGACCTTTTTCTCCCGAAGGACGAGAAACATTGAGAGCCCTTCGGATTGGCACGCGCGGAAGCATTTTGGCCAGGTGGCAAGCAGAGTTTGTGCGCAGAAAACTCCTTGCGGCTACGGGTGAAGACGCGGAAATTGTCATCATCAAGACGGAAGGCGATAAGCTGCAACAGTCTTCCCTGACGCAAATCGGCGGGAAGGGCATTTTCATCAAGGAGCTGGAAGAGGCTCTGCTGGACAAGAGCGTGGATTTGGCCGTCCACAGCGTGAAAGATATTCCAACGGATACTCCGGGAGATCTGGCGTTCCCGGCAGTTTGCAGGCGCGATGATGTGCGCGATTGCCTGGTTGGTTCGATGCTGGCAAACCTCAGGCACGGAGCGCGAGTCGGCACGGGAAGCTTACGGAGGCAGGCTCAATTGCGCCACATCCGTCCGGATCTGGATCTGCGCGATTTACGCGGCAACGTTGATACGCGTATGCGGAAAGTAGAGAGCGGAGAATACGACGCGGTGATGCTTTCGAAGGCCGGGCTAGACCGGCTCGGGCTGGGGCATAAGATTTCGGATGTGCTGGCACCGGAGATCTGCATGCCGGCTGTCGGACAGGGCGCGATTGCCGTGCAATGCCGCGCGAACGATGCTAGAGCCACGAGACTGCTCGATCCGCTGGATGACGCAGAGACGCGCACAGCAATTCTTGCGGAACGGGAACTCCTGAAAGAGATGCAGGGTGGTTGCCAGGTTCCCATGGGGGCGTGGGCGCGCGTCGAGCGAGGAGAATTGGTGATGGATGCGGTGGTCTGTTCGATCGATGGGATGCAATGCGTAAAGCAGCGGGCTACTGCCCCCCGCGATCAGGCCAAAGCTTTGGGGACAACGATGGCGCGGTTGCTGATTGAAGCGGGCGCGCGATCAATTCTTGAAGAAGTGAGCCGCCAACGTGGGTGAAACGTCTCGAGCTCTGGCGGGGAAACGCATTGTAATCACTCGGAGTGCTGAGGAAAGCGAACCTCTGGCAGCGCTGTTACGAGCCTATGGCGCGGTGGGGGTTATTTTGCCACTGATAGAGTTTGGGCCGCCGAAAGATTGGGCTCCTTTGGACGCTGCAATTGTAGCCGTTCAAAAATATGACTGGATTATATTTACCAGCGGTCAAGCAGTTCGAGCCGTGATGAATCGAGCAAGAGAATTGCAGCTCTCGGCTGGCGCAGTAACCTCCGGCTCCAAATGCGCAGCAGTCGGACCGGGGACGGCAGCAGCAGCAAGATCTGAAGGATTCCGCGTGGAATACGTGGCCGAGACTCACAATGGATTGGCGCTCGCGCAGGAAATGGGATCACGAGTGAACGGTTGTGCAGTGCTGCTCCCCAGAAGTGACCGGGCCAACCCGGATTTGCCTTCAGCGCTCAAGCAACAGGGAGCGACTGTCTCGGAAGCGGTGGCGTACCGGACGACGCGACCACAAGACGTGGATGAGGGTGCCTTAACAGCGATTCTCTCCGGCGAAGCTGACGCGATATTATTCTACAGTCCAACAGCTGTTCATCATTTTGAGGAAATAGTGGGCAGGTCCAGATTTCAGGTTTTGCAGGAAACGATGGCGATGACGGCGGTCGGGCCGGTGACGGCAGCGGCGTTGCGTGATACTGGAGTGCAGCGGATTCAGATTGCAGCCGACACTACGAACAGCGCGGTGATCAAAGCACTGGAAAACCATTTTTCAGCGGGCATGAATCCAACAACAGCAGGAGCGAAGCGAGCATGAGTTTCCCCATACAGCGTCCGCGCCGGCTTCGGCGAAGCGAAGGTTTACGTAACCTCGTGCGGGAGACGCGGCTGACCGCTGCGGGGCTGATCTACCCGATGTTCGTTTGTCCGGGGACGAAAGTCCGGCAGGAAGTCAGTTCCATGCCGGGAGTGCACCAACAGTCCGTGGATCAAATTGTGGAAGAGTGCAGAGAAGTGGAGTCGCTGGGAATTCCCGGAATAATTCTATTTGGTTTGCCGGAGACAAAGGATCCGAGAGGAGGAAGTTCACTCCATGCAAGTGGCGTCGTACAACGCGCCGTGGAAGCGATCCGTAAGGCAGCCTTGAAGCTGCTGGTGATGACCGATGTATGCCTGTGCGAATATACGGATCACGGCCACTGCGGGGTGATCGAAAAAGGGGAGATCGTAAATGACGCAACGCTGTCCATTCTGGCGGCGCAAGCGCTCTCTCATGCCCGCGCCGGAGCGGATATCGTCGCGCCCTCGGACATGATGGATGGGCGAGTGGCAGCGATTCGCAAAACTTTGGACGATAACAAGTTTGAGAATATTGCGATTCTTTCGTATGCGGCCAAATACTGTTCCGGGTTTTATGGGCCGTTCCGGGAAGCGGCGCAGTCGGCTCCGCAGTTTGGCGACCGGCGAAGCTACCAGATGGATCCGGCAAACGCGCGGGAAGCGCTGAAGGAAGTGAAACTAGACCTGGAAGAAGGCGCGGACATGGTGATGGTCAAGCCGGCGTTGCCCTATTTGGACATTATTCGCAGGGTGAAAGAGGCTGTGGATATTCCCGTGGGCGCTTACAATGTGAGCGGCGAATATGCGATGGTGAAAGCCGCGGCTCAAAAGGGCTGGCTCGACGAAAAGCGAGTGGTGCTGGAAGTCCTTACCGGAATCCAGCGCGCCGGCGCGGATATAATCTTAACCTACCATGCAAAAGACGCAGCACGCTGGCTGAAAGCGTGATTCCTAGGGCAGAGAAAGCATGAGCACTGTGCAAACTCATCTGAAACGCGAGCGGAAGCGCTCGCGGGAGATTTTTGAACGCGCCGAGAAGGTGCTGGTTGGCGGCGTCAACAGCCCTGTGCGGGCGTTCCGGTCCGTGGGTGGAGAGCCGCTGATTATTGATCACGCCAAAGGTCAGCATCTTTACGATGCAGACGGAAACGAACTGCTGGATTACGTCTGCTCCTGGGGAGCGATGATTCTGGGACATGCGAATCTAGCGATCACCGCGGCGATTGCGGATCAGGCTTCGCGCGGGACGAGTTTTGGCCTGACCACGGAACTGGAGCTCGAACTTGCCACGCTGATTACCAAAGCGATTCCTTTCATCGAGAAAATCCGGTTTGTTTCCAGTGGCACCGAAGCGACGATGAGCGCGCTGCGGCTTGCGCGCGGCGTAACCAAGCGAGACTATTTGCTGAAATTCGAGGGTTGTTATCACGGTCACGCAGACAGCTTTCTTTCACAAGCGGGATCAGGGTTGGCGACGCTCGGAATCGCGGAGTGCCCAGGAGTGCCGGAGGCACTTGCGGCGCTGACGTTGAACGTGCCCTACAACGATTTGAACGCAGTGGAGCATGCCTTCAGCGTGCACAGCGGAGAAATCGCGGCGGTAATTGTGGAGCCCATTGCCGCGAACATGGGAGTTGTCCCTCCGGCGACCGATTTCCTAAAAGGGTTGCGTGGGATTACGCGAAAGAATGGTGCCCTGCTGGTCGTGGACGAAGTAATCACGGGATTCCGGCTGCAGAATGGTTCCGTGCAGGATCTTTTCGGGATCGAAGCGGACCTCACCACACTGGGAAAGATTATTGGCGGTGGCGTACCAGTTGCCGCGTACGGCGGCCGCGCGGAATTGATGAACCACGTGGCGCCGCTCGGTCCGGTATATCAGGCGGGGACTTTGGCGGGGAATCCGCTGGCGATGCGCGCGGGAATTGCCGCGCTGCAACAGCTCACCAAGCCTGGCTTGTATGATCAGATGACGCAATTGGCACGGCGCCTGGTGTTTGGTTTGCGCTCTGAGCTGCAGGCGGCGAAGATTCCGGCGCAGATCAACGCGATCGGTTCAATCGCCACGATTTTTTTCACGGGCGAAGCCGTTCGCAACTACGGCGATGCGAAGCGGTCTGACACGAAGCTCTATGCACGGTTTTTCCGCGAAATGCTGGACCGTGGAGTGTTCCTGGCGCCCTCACAGTTTGAGGCAGCTTTTCTCTCGTCGGCGCATACGGCTGCGGACGTGGACTCGACACTTGCGGCGGCGCACGAATCCTTGCAAGCTATTACAGCTAGCCGTTAATTTCATTTGAAATGGGAGCATTGCAGAATGCCTGAGGGATTCGAACTTCCCGAACACGACTCTCACGAAGACAATCCATTGATCATGCCCGTGTCGCTGACTGTTTCCACCATGGCGGTGCTTGTGGCGGCGGTGACGCTGTTCAGCCACCGTTCTCATACGGAGGAGTTGCTGCTCCAAACGCAGGCGACGGATCAGTGGGCCTACTATCAAGCCAAAAACGGACGCTACCACGGGATGAAGAACACCGTGGACCTGCTCGAAACGATGGTCCCTCGTGACAAAGATTCTGCGGAAGCCAAGATTAAAAAGTACGAAAAAGAAATCGAGCGGTACGATAGCGACAAGGACGATATCAGCGAGAAAGCGAATGAACTCGAAAAGGAACGCGACGTAATTGGCAAAAGAGCAGATCGCTTTGACGGGGGAGAGGTACTGATCGAGATTGGTTTGGTGATTTGTTCCATCACTTTACTTACGAAGCGCAGAGCATTCTGGGTTGGCGGCATGTTGATTGGCGCAATCGGCGCCGCGATTGCCGCGACCGGATTCTTTCTCCACTAGGCTAACCGCGCTGGAGGTTGCGGGGCGCGAAGCATAGCGATTTCCTTTGCCATTTGATCGAGGCGGCCAAGCAGTTCCCGATGGCGAACATCCTCTCTGCTGGGCTTTTTCCCAGAAAAAGTGAGTGTGCCGCCAGGTTCGAGAATGCACCGTTCGACTTCAGACAGGGCGGCGAAGCCCTGCTTGCGCGCTGCCGCTTCGAGCGTGGGCAGCGTAATGAGTTCAGTCTTCAGGCGCTTCGTCTGAAGCTTTCCATTTTCAATCAGGACGTCGGCTTTGCCTTCAATGACCTGGTCGAGCTTGCGATGATCGTAGAGATAGCGCACGACCAGGTAGTTTGTCGCCAGCAGGGAAGTGGCGCCGATGAGTCCACCGATGACGCTGTTGTCCTCGCCAATGATGGCGTTCTGGACGGTGTTGGAGAGGGTGAGAAGGACGATCAGGTCAAAGGGATTCAACTGTGCCAGTTCCCGCTTGCCTGAAAGGCGCAGTCCAATCACGAGAAACGCATAGACGATAACGGGGCGCAGGATCTTTTCAAGTAAGGGAAGCCCCATCACAAACATATCTTTCCAGATATCGTGCATTTGAGAATTCTCCTTTGCGCAAAGGTGGCGTGATTATACCGGAGTCAGGAACATTGCCTGATGTTCCGAGAAGGATTCAAGTAGGAAACGGGGCAGTTCGCCATCGAATGGGCTCAGTTTCCAACTGGTCGTAAGGACAGTCATCCATACGTAACAGTAACTGAATCAGAGACTTACGTTGTCCCGACAGTTTTGAAATGATGAGTTTAGTGGGGGGATACTTCTAGAGGACCAGAACCTCCTTGGTCAGTCAAAGTAACCCATTTCCTGGAGAGACAAGGATTTTCCGATGCTCGCAGTGCAGATTGCGCCGGGCGTTTTTTTGAAATGACACCAATGTCCCCTGACGTCATCACGCAGAAGAACAGGGCTCTTTCCCAAGCGAACTCCTCAGCGCTGATGGGACACATCCGCATTCCCATTTTGGTGTTAAACCAGGATGAAATCATCCAGTACGCGAGTGAAGGATTTACCAGCGTGATTGGACACAACTCGGGTGAATACGTCGGAAAATCCGTGCTCCTCTTCATGCACCCGAGGGATGTAGCGGACGCCAGAGAGTTCTTGAGCCAGCTTGGAACGTTGAGCCAGCCAAAATCCACACAGCGGTGCCGCTTCCAAGGCAAAGACGGAAGCTGGCATTGGTACCAGGCAACGGCACATGGACGATCCAGCATTCCCGAGATTGAAGGCACCGTGCTGACATTCGAGAATGTCACCGGATTGCAACGGATGGAGTCCGAACGCCAGGTGATCTCTGAAATTGTCCACGCCCTCAACGAGACCGCTAATTTGGACGAGCTGCTTCACAGCATTCACCGCGCTCTGAAAAAGGTCTTATCCGCGGAGAATTGCTTCGTGGCGCTCCACCACTTTGATACGGATTCGTTTTCATTTCCTTTTTTCGTAGACCAATTTGACGAAGCCCCACCGCCGCAAATTGTCGGAAAGAGTTGTACCGCATTCGTGTTTCGCGCCGGCTTCCCGATGTTGATCACACAAACTGTATTTGACCAACTGGCAGCCCAGGGCGAGGTAGAACTTGTCGGTGCGCCCTCTCCGGCCTGGCTAGGCGTACCGCTTAAAACTCCAACTTCCACGATAGGCGTTCTGGTTGTTCAGCATTATGAGAATGAACACGCTTACGATGCGCGAGACCTGGAGTTCTTGAATTCGGTTGGCGGGCACATCGCTCTTGCTATTGAACGACGCCGCGCTGAGGATGCTCTGCGCAAGAATGAAGAAATATTCCGGCTCTTGTTCACAAATAATCCGCTGCCGACCTGGGTATTTGACTCAGAGACTCTCCGTTTTCTAGAGGTGAACGAAGCTGCGATCCGTGAATACGGGTATTCGTTGAAGGAATTCAAAAAAATGACGGTATTGGATTTTCGTCCCCCAGACGAGAAAGAAAAGTTCCTTCAATACGTGAAAGGGACCGGCAATACAGTTCGGCGGCAGGGCCATTGGAAACACCTTCGCAAGGACGGGAAAATCCTTCAGGTCGACACAATTTCGCACGAACTGGAATACGGTGGCAGGCGCGTTCGGATGGTTGTGGCGCAGGATGTTGGTGAACGAAGGCTGCTCGAGCAGCAACTGCGCCAGTCGCAAAAGATGGAAGCCGTCGGGCGGCTTGCCGGTGGGGTCGCGCACGACTTCAACAACTTGCTGATGGTCATCAAGGGCCATACGGAATTACTGCAAAATCGCATCAATACTCCTGACGAACTTTCTCGAAAAGTAGAGCAGATCGAGAAGGCCGCTGATCGGGCCTCAGCGCTCACCCGCCAGTTGCTTGCATTCAGCCGCATGCAAGTCCTTCAGCCGCATGTGATGGACCTGAACACAGTGATCGCTGATATGGGCAAACTTCTGCCGCGCATGATTGGAGAAGACGTCGAGCTGGTGATTCGAACGACAGGAAATCTGGGCGCGATTCGTGCCGATGCCGGTCAGATGGGCCAGATCATCATGAACCTTGCCGTGAACGCGCGCGATGCCATGCCGGATGGCGGCAAGCTTACCGTCGAAACTTCCAATGCAGACCTGGACGAAGCATACAACGACGTGCATCCAATTGTTCGGCCGGGGCGGTACGTGCTCCTGGCAGTTTCTGACACGGGCATCGGAATGGATGCCGCGACTCAGGCACATATTTTTGAACCGTTCTTTACCACCAAAGCGCAGGGAAAGGGCACCGGCTTGGGACTCGCGACAGTCTATGGCGTCGTTAAACAGAGCGGCGGATTCATTTGGGTGTACAGCGAACTCGGACGCGGCACAACATTTAAGATTTATTTGCCACGGGTTGATGAGTCCATAGAGAACGCCCCCTCGGTACACCCACAAGCGGAACTTCCGCGCGGCACTGGAACCATTCTACTGGCGGAAGACGAAAGCGACGTTCGCGAAGTTGCCCGTGAATTCCTCGAGTCTGGCGGCTACACCGTAATTGAAGCGCAAGATGGCGCGGACGCATTGATTAGCGGGGAACAAAACAAGGACAGGATTGATCTGCTGATCACGGATATGGTGATGCCTGGAATGACGGGCCTCGAACTCGCTGCAAGATTAAAGGAAAAACTCCCCCGCGTGCGCACACTCTACATGTCTGGATACAGCGAGGGCGTCGCGGCGAACGCCGCCCACAACGACTCTTCGGTTTCCTTGCTCGCGAAACCCTTCAGCCGGTGGGCGCTTCTGAGCGCCGTTAACGAGTTGCTGAAAAAATCCTAAGCCAGCTGAACGCAGATCAGGCTGGATCGCTCGGCGCGGGAAATCCGTTCAGAGGTCACTGAATCTTGGGGTGCTTCTTGTGCCAGTCCGTGTACAGCTGGAAGATTCTCGCTGCTTGAAGCGCGCCGAAATCGTCACCGGGTCTCGCGATGAATTGTAACCCGACGGGTAAATGTTTATCCGTGAATCCACATGGGACTGAGATTGCCGGCAAGCCGCAGAGGTTCCCGATAGCTCCGAGCGGATCGGGGAATACGAGCTCTGTTTCCAGGTTCATCTCGAGCGCAGTTGCTGCGACGGGCTGCGATGCCGCAACCAGAACGTCGAAACTCTCAAACAACGCGGCCATTTTCTTCTGGAGAATCTCTCTCACCTTCAGCGCTTGCAGATAGTCAGCAGCCGAAAACTGCTCGTTGACGTAGCCCGCGATCTGGCCGAGTGGATCGGTTAGCGAAGCAACATTGCCAGAGCGGATCAGCGAGCGAAACGAAGACACGCTCTCCACTGCCACCACGATGTTCCCCGCATCTTCCCACGGTCCCACAGGCAAGCTTGCTCGCTCGAAATTGGCCATGCGCTTCTTCAACACTTTCATGGCGGCTTCAACGGGCTTAGCTACAGGAGCGTCCAAGGACTTCCACGCATTCGCGAGCCAGCCGATCCGCAGCGAACGCGATTTCAATTCAACTGAAGGTGAATAGGTGAAGGCTGCTTTGTCGATGGGGAGCGTGCCGCGATCTTTTGGGTCGTGCCCTGCGATGGCAGCAAAAATCCGCGTGCAATCTTCGGCGGAGCGCGCCATGGGTCCAATTTTGTCCATCGAAGGCGCGAGCGCCATTGCGCCGTATCGGCTCACTCGGCCATACGTAGGACGCAAGCCGCTGACCCCACAAAACGCCGAAGGACATATGATCGAGCCCCACGTCTCCGTGCCGATGGCAAACGCGGCGAGTCCCGCGGCTATAATGGCGCCAGAGCCAGATGACGATCCGCAAGTCCAGCAGCTTGGATTCCATGGGTTTTTCGCCGCACCTTGCAGGGATGCGGAGGCAAATCTATAACCCATGCCTCCTGCAAGCTCAATCATCGATGCCTTGCCGAGCAGGACGGCTCCGACGCTATTCAAGTGCTCGATCACCGTTGCGTCATAGTCGAAGACCTGATTCTCGTACGGCTTCGCGCCCCAAGTGGTTGGAACTCCTTTTACGGACAGCAGGTCTTTTGCAGCGTACGGAATTCCGTGCAGCGGGCCGCGGTAATGTCCCCGTCGAATATCTTTTTCGGCAGCCGCCGCTTGCGCAAGTGCGAGATCTGGGGTTAAGCGGGCATAGGCATTGAAGCGCGGACCGAGTTTTTCTGCGCGGTCGAGATAAAGTTTTGTAAGCTCGATTGGCGAGAGCTTCTTTGTCTCGATGCGCTTCGCGAGTTCGGTGACCGTCAGATTGAAAATCTCTTCACCCGGCATGAGTCCCTCTCCTCAGGGTTTCTTCCTGCCGTTGACTGAGCGCGAGGCGGCTGGAGTACCTGCAGATTTTCGGGGGCGCTCGTTCAGCGGATACAGGTAAAGCGCTGGCCCATCTCCATTTTCTGTTGGATAGCTTCGTAGCCGGTCAATAGTGCTCTGTGCCTCGGTAGCAAGCCTGCGGATGTCGTCTTTTTGCGCAGCGGACAGCCGGAAACCGTATTGGGCAAGGATCGCCTGAACGCGCGATTCAATCTCAGCTTGGCTGGCAGGAGAAAAATCCGAGGCAACAGGCTGTTGCTGGGGAAGAGATGGCGCCTGATGCAGCGCGATTGGTTGGGTGAGCCGTGCGTCGAGCAAATCTGCCGGAGCAAATGCCGAAGCCGCTGAGACCAAAGCAGCTCGCCGTGCAAACTCTCTGCGCGATATGCCGAAATCTTTGCCGATTCCCATGTGACGCATCCTTGGACTGAGCAATCGCTAGTCTCGCCTGGGTTCAAGGTGAGCCTACTGAAACTTAGCCGATGGGTCAACTCGGATCAAAGTTTAGAATGATGTTCCATCCGAGACTGATGTTCAGCGGTGCAGCTGAACATCAAAGTAGCGGCCAGATAGAACTATTCGATTTGCGTGAGCGCGCTCATCTGAGCTTCCAGTGCTTGGTTGTACTGGCGTTCGATTTGAAGCTCGGTTTGAAGTTTCTTGATCTGAAGGTCGAGGCGGGCTATTTCCGCGCGAAGTTTTTGAATGTCAGCAGAAGTCGCTGGCCGAGATTGAGGTGGTGCTTGTGGTGCCGCGGGTGGGACAGCCGGATGCCCATACTGAGACTGGGGAGCCGGTTTTCTTGGGCCGAAGGCATCTGCCAGGGCGCGCGGCCAGGCTGTTTCACCTGCAACCGGAGCGTGTGGTGCCGCAGTCGGAACTCGGGGAGCCGCAGGTGGGGGCGGCGGCGCGAAGAGACTGTTCAGCGCGTTCGTCGTAGCCGGTCGCTCGTCTTGTTGATCGGGTTCCGGTTCATTTGTACCCAGCAGTTTCTTAACCCTGCCAATCAGTTCAGCTGGCTGAAAAGGTTTGCGGATCAGGTCATCTGCTTTCACTGAAACGGCTTTGTCTGCAACGGTCTTGTTTACCACGCCAGACATCAAAATCACGGGGATTCCTTGAAGCTCCGCGTTTTCTTTTATCTGGCTGCAGAGGGTATAGCCATCCTGGTCCGGCATGATCACGTCGGTAATCACCACGTCGGGGCGCGTCTGTTCAAACTGGACAAGAGCGGAGGACGCGTCGCCACAGGTGACGACGTTCATGTTTTCATTTCGAAATGCAATCTTAATCACTTCGCGCATGGTTGCGCTGTCGTCGATGAAGTAGACGGTAGGCACACGATTGTCTGCGGACTCTTCCGGCGGAGGAATTAGCATCATTTCGCTCATGGAGTTTCCTTATCTGCCATTTCGCGTATACTCTCATCAATTTCGCGCATGGCATCCAGCATGAGGTCGGTGGAGGAGCGAAGCACGGTGCGTTGCACTGAAGTCGCTCCGTAGACAAATTTGTAGTTCCCTTCGTTGCCCAGTACGCAATTCTTGAGGATATAAATCACGGCTTCGTCGCCAAAATAATTTCCACATTCGGCGTGCGTTACTTCGCCTGCGTCAAAAAAAAGCAGGGCATCGAGGTCTGTAGCGTTGACGTGCAAGGCTCCTGTCTGGCGCGCCTGGCTAAGCATCTGCATGACTCCTGGCAAGTCGTGGTGTGTCAGATTGCCGCTCATGCTTGTATCCGTTGGCGGCAACATTTGTGTGGGCTGGAATCCAACCGTCTTGCTAACGATGATCTGCTTGATGTGGGCGGCGATGCTGTGCGGCTGCTGGTTCCGGTCAATATACTCCTCGCAACCGGCTTGGTAGGCTTCCATTAGCGCTCGCTGGCTGCCGTCCCCAAGCGCGAAGATAGGAAGGCCGGAGTTTTTCGAGTCCGCGTGAATGATCCTGGCCATTTCCAGCGCGCCCATCTCCCGCATCTTTGTGGCGCACACGATTGCATCCGGCGGATTGTATTCCAAGGTCGTCAGCGCGAATGCGGCCTGAGTAGAGAGTTGCACATCGAAGCCCTCACGTTTCAAGGCGTCGCTCAACCGTTTTGCGAAATAAACATTGCTGTCAATCAGCAGAATCTTTGGGGTGCGGACAGAGGCGGTCATCGTTGGGCCTCCGCGAATTGTCGGCGCGAACCATGTGAGGCGTCTGATTCGTGGGCGGGAATCAGCGCTTCCAGGTTCAGTACCTGGATCACGTGGCCATCGTGCGAGAGCCAGCCGCCAACATGCGTGGCGTCCGATTCTGCGGGAGGATTAAGATCCGAGTGAATGAGCGAGCACTCGCCTGTCACCGGAATCGCCACCCACTCGGACTGCGTTTTGTAATGCCGCACCGCGATTAAATAGAAGCGGCGCGAGGTCACCCGCTTGCCGATCAGCGGTTCACCCACATCGCAGACAGGAACGATTCGCCCTCGCCGCAATATCACACCTTCGATGTTTGGCGTGCGGTGCGGAAAACAAGAGACGCGGCTCGGCGCAACAAGCTCGGCAACCTGGTTTGCCGCGATGGCAAACCGGTGCTCGCCCAATTGGAGCAGGACGTAAGACTGCAGCTCGAGTTCGACGGAAACCGTCATTGCAGGAATTTCGTCTCCTCGCTTGAATCCGACAAATGTAATTTCTTTGCTGCAACCGACAAATCCAATTCAGCAATCTCTTCAGGTGTCAGGAATCCTTCCGGATGGATAATCGGCACAACCGTCTGATCGAGCGCCGTTAGGCCGCGGTACCATTTTCGCTCGTCGCTGCGAAACGCTTTCGGCAGAGCCTGCAGCCTGGTCATTGTGGTCATTCTCTCGATTCCGTCAACCAGGAGTGCCGTTCGCGTGTCTCGCAGGACGAACACCAACGCACCCGAAGTGCTCTGCAGGCCAAAATGGCGCGCGCCATCCACCACGTACACCGTCGTATCGCCCCGCTTGGTAATTTGCCGGACCTTGTTCAGGGCATTTGCGAAAATCTCCCCCGAGGGACCAGACAGGCTGTCGGAACTTCGCACTTCCTGGATCGCTGACGAAGAAACTCCAAACAATTGGCCGCTTATCCAAAACAAAATAATTTGTTCGGTGCGGAGGGGGATCGACTTGGCGCGATGTGCGGTTTGCATCAGCGAACCCCCGCCGGAATCGGCCCCACCAGGCCGACTACCTGTCTCTCGATAGCCGAGTAGATCTCCTCGACCGGGAGAACCTGGTTCACGGCGCCTGCTTTGATCGCCTCGGCTGGCATTCCAAAAATCACGCAACTCGCCTCGTCCTGAGCAAGGACAAAGCCGCCTGCCTGTCTGATTGCCTTGGCACCGTTGGTTCCATCGCTGCCCATGCCAGTCAGAATCCCCGCAACACTCGATGAACCTGCGAAGGCTGCAACGGATTCCAGAGTGATGTCGATGTTCGGCAGATAACCATTGACGCGGCCCCGGCTGGAATCAAGTTGAATCCGGCCAGAGGAGGAAATCTGAAGATGTTTGTCGCCAGGACAAATGTAAATGGTTCTCGGTTCAAGAAATTCATTTGCTTCCGCTTCTTTCACTCGGATATCGGTGAATTCAACCAATTGGAGCGCGTACTGCCTCGTAAACGCCGCCGGCATGTGCAGGACGAGAATGATTGCGGCAGGGAAGTCTGGCGTGAAGCTGGGAGCGATCCGCATGATTGTGGCTGGGCCGCCAGTGGATGCTGCGAGGACGACCACCGGACATTTCTGGACTGACCCGGAGATCGCAGCGGGCCGGGGGGCTGCCAGTGGCGCAACCGGCACTCGTGGTTCACCCGCGGAGTGAGCAGCGTTGGGATTTCGAGCTGCGGTTCGCACCACACGTACTTTCGCGGCCATGCGCACCTTGCGCAGCAGGTCTTCGTTGATGCTCTGCATATCAAGATCAATTCCGGAAGAAGGTTTGCCGATGAAGTCGATTGCCCCGAGCTCCAGGGCACGAAGAGTACTCGCGGCGCCGTCCTTTGAGTCTGAACTGACGATGACGATCGGCCTCGGGTTGGCGCGCATGATCTCTGCCGTTGCCTGCAAGCCGTCCACGTGCGGCATGTTCAAGTCCATGGTTATGACGTCAGGCTTGAGCGACTCCGCCAGGGAAACAGCCTCGCGGCCGTCACGCGCGTGACCCACGACCTGCAGTTGCTCGTCTTTGTTGAAGATTTTCTCGAGGGCTTTCCGCATGAACAGTGAATCGTCCACGATCAGCACCCGAAACTTTTTTACAGGCGTGGCCATAATCGGTTCAGGCAACCGGCAGAAGCGGTCGCGGCGCCTCCGTTCCGATTAATTGCTCCACTGCGGCAATCAATTGATCTTCCTGCACGGGCTTGGTCAGGAAGGCGGCCGCGCCTTCCTTCAGCGCCCGATCGCGGTGTTTCGCGCCGGCGCGGGACGTAACAACCATCACGGGAATTCGCCGCGTCGTGGGGCTCTGCCGTAGCTGCACGATCAGTTCGTAACCGGTCATGCGCGGCATCTCAAGGTCCGTAATCACCAAGTGGCAGCCGTGCTGCGCGACGAGCTCGGCAGCTTCCAGCCCATCGCCTGCAAGCTTTACGCGGTAGCCGTTCTTCTCCAGCATCCGGCCGACGAACTTTCGCACGCTGATCGAATCGTCCGCAACCACGATGACCCGTTCCTTATCAATTCGGTCAATGGCTTCCGCAGGAATCGTTCCGCGGGCCACGGCTGCCGAGCCCGGTGCAAACACGCGCGCCGCACTGGAGCTTGCCTGCAGGGCACGATTTTCGCTTGGCTCGTTCGCTGCCATGCGGTTCAGGTCGATCAATAGAATCAAGCTGCCGTCTGGGGCGATCGTTGTGCCGGGAAAAAGTTTTACTCGGCGTAAGTATTCGCCCAGACTCTTGATGACAATTTCGTCCTTGCCGACAACTTCTTCGACCACCAAACCGACCTGCCGGCTTCCCGCAGTTGCTATTACCATCCGGAAATAGCCGTTGATCGGTTCAATCGGCGACAATCCAAGATATGTGTCCAGGCGAATGACTTCGGTCACCACATCGCGCACCTTGGTCATCAGCTTTCCGCCGACGTCCTCGATTTCATCGGCGCGTAGGCGTCGAATTTCTTCCACTACCGCAAGCGGCAATGCGAAGTTCGTCGTCCCGCATCGCACAAACAGCGCTGGAGAGATGATAAGAGTGAGGGGAACCTTAAGTGTAAATTTCGAGCCTGTTCCTTTTGTGCTTTCTATTTCAATTTCGCCGTTCAGCGCGTTCACGTTGGAACGCACAACGTCCAGCCCAACTCCGCGCCCGGCAAGCTCTGTCTTCACCGGCGCAGTCGAAAAACCGGGGTGAAACAGCATTTCGCGCAGGTCCCGCTCCGTGAGCCTGTCTGCGGTCTCTGGCGATACCAGACTGCGCTCGATCGCGCTCTGCTTCACGCGTTGGTAGTCGATACCCTTACCGTCGTCTTCCACTTCAATATAGATGTGATTCCCTCGATGGTAAGCGCGCAGATTGATTCTCCCCGCTGGATGTTTTCCGGCCAGCAACCTGTCCTGGCTGTATTCGATGCCATGCGCCACAGAGTTTCGAACCAAGTGCACCAAGGGATCTGAAATCTGTTGAATGATGTTGTTATCGAGTTCCGTCTCGCTTCCCGTTAGATCGAGTTCCACCTGTTTGCCGGTGGAGGTAGCCGCATCTCGCACCGCGCGGGAGAGCCGCGAATACAGCGTGCCAATCGGCACCATTCGGGCGGCAGTGATTTCATCCTGCAAGTGATGCGCGAGCTTGGTAAACTCGTCGATGTCGCCTTCCACTCGTCCGATGAAACCCTGTAGCTGCGAAAGCACTTCGTTCACGTCTGCCGATATTTCCACCATGGAACGCGAAAGGATATTGAAGTCGTCGTATCGATCCATCTCCAGTTCGCTGAAGTCGGACCAGAATGATGACCCACTGCTGCTAGCGGGTGGGAGTGCTGCCGGTGCCGGGACCCAGGGCATTCCGGTTCCGCGCCCTAAACTGATGCGGTTGAATTCGTACTTTTCTTGAAACTCTGAAACTTTTGCCTGGAGCCGTTCACGCGAAAAGCTGAGCGTCTCGACCAGCTTTTCGAGCTCAGCAACGCGCCCAACCATGCGCGTACGATTAATCACCAGCTCGCCTACCGTATTCATCATTCGGTCAAGGCGCGCCAGTGCGATGCGAACAGATTTCGCGGCGGTAGCTCCGGTAATCTGCTGCTTCCCGTGTGGCTTTGAAGTAGCAGCCTTTTGTAC
>Ga0075017_100000183_pt1 | contig 29919 bp, 20 predicted proteins | sample AleBraG_ABR_2012_FD_71475 | JGI IMG/M metagenome (GOLD analysis project Ga0075017, IMG submission 71475) | Freshwater sediment microbial communities in response to fracking from Pennsylvania, USA - Alex Branch Run_MetaG_ABR_2012 | ecosystem: Environmental > Aquatic > Freshwater > Creek >... | reverse complement strand
CCATCCGCGCGGATGGGTTTCGCGCCAAGAATGGTGTTGTACATCACCCGCTCCATACTGTCCCCGTAGCGCGAATCGCCAGTGGCGCACAGCAGGTAGCGGGTGAGCTTGAAGTGAGCATAAGAGCCGCAGGGCGTCTCAAAACTATTGTGCGTGTGAGTGAGACTGTCATATAAATCGGTGCTGCCCGGTGCCTGCAGCGTTTCATTCGGCCCCCAACCGCCCGTGGCGAAGCTTTGCTGGGTCAAGAACTCGAAGCCGTTCTGGGCCGCGCGCAAGTGCTTGCGGCTCCCCAGTGTCAGATAGGCCTGCATGGCAGAACTCAAGGAATTGACGTGACTGTAGGCATGGCGGCCAGCAAAGTTGCTGTGACCCGCGCTGAGCGGATCGTAGTAGGCGTCGTCAAGATAGGCCGTGCCGAGTACCTTGTAACGAGCGCCCGCGCCGCGCTGGTAGGCCAGGAACAGGTTCTCTGAAAGGGTGTACGACTCGTCGCTGCTGTTCTCAAGGGCGTGGCCGGGCAGGAGGGGCAGGGCGGTATCGGTGGTGTGTTCAAGGATGCTGAAGGCATCGGGATCCTGAGCGAATTGGTGCGAATCCATCAAGCCGCACACCAGCTTATCGTAGCTATAGGTGCGGAAACGGTTGACTTCGAAGTAGGTACTGTTCAGGGCCTGCGCATACAGGCGATTGAGGCGTCTGAGGCGATCGCGGATTGCAGGGGTGCGCTTGATGGCGTACATGCGCGCCAGCGCCGACACCCACTGCCCGAAGGTACAGGCGGGAGCGTAGGCGCCCTCGATATCGATGTTGTGCGGATCGTAGGTGTACCACCCCCCCAGATCGTCGCCCGGTGCTGGACGACCCGCCATCTGGCGAATGGGCTTGAGCAGGTTGTCCTCGCTCAAGGACATGAGCAGATCGAGATGGTCATTGAGCTGCTGCTCGTGCAGGGGACTGTGCAGGTCCACGTCGGCATACGTGAATTGTGTTAACGGAGTGGCGAGGGTGGGTGCCTGGGCCAGGGCGCCAGTCTGCTGCGCAGGGAGCCACGCTGGCAGGACGGAACCTGCGGCCAGCATCGAGGCTGATTTCACGAACCGGCGGCGCGAGAACGGCGTAGCTTGAGGCATGGTGGATCTCCCGTTAACCCTTGACGCTGCCGAGCATAATGCCCCGCAGGTAAAAGCGCTGCAGACCTAAAAACAGCGCCAGCACGGGCAGCAGCGTAACGACGGCGCCGGCCATCATCAGTTCATTGTCCTGGACATGCTCGCGCGACAATCCAGCCAACGCCACCGGGAGTGTCTGCATATCCCGATCGGTGAGCACAATCAGCGGCCACATGAAATCGTTCCACGTCCCCAGGAACACAAAGATACCCACGGTGACCAGGATGGGCACCAGGAGCGGTGCTACCACCGAACGGAATAGGCGCCACTCACTGGCGCCGTCGATGCGCGCGGCATCCAGCAGCTCATCGGGGATGGATAGCGCGTATTGGCGAACCAGGAAGATGCCAAAAATGCTGGCCACTCCGGGCAGGATGACGCCCGCATAGCTGTTCACCAACCCGAGCATCTTGAGCAAGCCGAACAGCGGGATCATGGTGACCTGGGCCGGTATCAGCAGGCCCGCCAGCATCAGTTGATAAATGGATTCGCGCCCGCGAAACCGCAGCTTTGCAAAGGCGTAGCCCGCCAGAGCGTTGAACAGGAGCGCCAGGAGTGTGGCACAGGTGGCCACAATAACGCTGTTCAGGAAATACCGGCCCATGTGTTGTTGGTTGAACAGTTCCCGATAGCGATCCAGGGTGAAGTGTGCGGGCAAGAGCGGAGGCGGGTAGGTGGACGATGCACCCGTGCTCATGAAGGACACCGAGAGCATCCACAGCAACGGAAATAGCGTGAGTACGGCCAGAAGAACGAGGCAGCCATTGACCAGCCAGGTGGCGGCACGGGGCGTCGCCAGCCTCGCGCTCATGACGCCCCCAGGCGCCGCGCCAGGCGCATGGGCACTATGGTGAGGATCAGGATCAGCCCAAATAGCAAGAAGGCGACGGCCGAGGCGAAGCCCAGATTCCACCACTTGAAGCCCTGTTCGAACATGAAGTACAGCACGCTGACGGTGCTCTGCAGCGGTCCACCTTGCGTCATGACGTAGGGCTCGGCAAAGAGCTGAAAGTATCCGCTGACGGTCAGAATGCCCACCAGCGTCAGCGTGGGGATCAGGAGCGGCAGCGTGATATGTCGGAGCCGTGCCCACGCATCCGCGCCATCCAGTCGAGCCGCCTCATACAGATCCTCCGGGATGCTCTGGAGTGCGGCAATGAGAATGATCATGTTGTAGCCAAAATTCTTCCACACCGCCAGGATGACAATGGAGGGCATGGACCAGTGCGGATCGCCCAACCAATCAATGGCGGGCAGCCCTAAATGCGTCAATGCGTAGTTGATCAAGCCATAGCGCGTGTGCAGCAGGTAACGCCAGATCAGCGCTACGGCCACCAGCGTAGTGACCACCGGCGCAAAAAGCGCGGTGCGAAAAAAGGCGGGCGCGCGTGCCAGTCGGGAGTCAACCAGAAGGGCGGCGGCGAGCGAGGCCGCGAGCGAGAGGGGGACGCCCAGGACGACGAAGATAACGGTGTTACCCAGCGCCTGCCAGAACGTGGGTGTGGTCAGCAGGGTGTGGTAATTATGAAATCCGACCAAGCGAAGGTTGGTGGGATCGGCCAGGGCGTAGAGGTCAAAATCGGTAAAGCTCAGGGCTAAGGCTGCCAGCACGGGTAAAAAGAAGAATACGGCGATGAGGAGCAGGGCTGGCAGGGCAAAACTCCAGCCGGCGATATTGGTTCTTGCCACGCCGATACTGTGGTGCGTTACGCTCATGGGGTGGCGCTAGATTGCGTGGGAGTTTGCGCAGGCGCAAGCGCTTGCGCCCGCGCGTGTCGGTCGAGCATCCAACGACGCTTGGACAGCATGCCATCCACCTCAGCGTCGAAATCGGTGACCGCGGCGTCCACGTCCTGCGTGCCTTGCGCCACCCGTTCGGCCATGACGCGCATGGCCTGCATGATCTGCTCCCATTCGGGCACTTGGGGGAAGGCGCGTAGCCGTTCCAGTTGGGTACGAAAGGCGCGAGCGTACGGATCGACGGCAATGCTGCCGCCTTCCCAGCTGGAACGGCGTGGGGGCAAGTCGCCGGTCAGTTCATGAATACGCTTCTGAATCGCGGGGCGTGAGAGGTACTCGACCAATGCCCAGGCGCTGGCCTGGTGCGTGGAGCGCTTGAAGAGAACAAGGCTTGAACCGCCGGGGTTCGAGACCCCGGGCCCGTTGGGGCCGGGCATGGGAGCCGTCATCCAGGTGCCTTGCTGGTCGGGAGGCAGTCGGTTCCGAAACTCATGAATATTCCACGGGCCCGAGATATAGAACGAGAAAAAGCCATTGCCCAGCTCATTCCAGACATTGGAGATCTGCGTGGCGGTCATGGTGGGTGCAAGCGACTGGGCAAACATTTCCCGATAGAACTCCAGAGCCTGGCGAAAGTCACGGCTTCGAAAATTGCCGTAACGACCACCCTCGCGCAGCATGGGTTCGCTTTGTTGGAGCGCGAAAATCTGCAGCGGCTCGAACTCATTGAGTGGCAGCAGCACGGCGTAGCGACTGGGTCCCACCAGGCGCTTGATGGCCTTGAGCTGCTGGAGCCAGCCGGCCCAGGTGTCCGCCGGTGCATCGTAACCGGCGGCTTTGAGCAGGTCGGAGCGGTAATACATCAAGCGAGTATCGACATACCACGGTATGCCATAGAGCGTCCCGTCCAGGGTATTGGTTTGCCACACGCCGGGGAAGTAGTCGGCTGCCGCGATCTCGCTCGAATGAGCCAGACGCGAATCCAAAGGTTCAAGCGCTCGCAGTGCCACGAACTCGGGTAACCAGGAGTTGCCGAGCTGGCACAGGTCCGGCGTGGCATCGCCGGCCACGGCGGTGAGCAGCTTCTCGTGCGCCGCGGTCCACGCCATTTGCTGGATCTCGACATGCACGGCCGGGTGGGTGCGCTCGAACTCAGGCATCAGCTGCGCCACAAACTCGGCCTCACTCCCCATGGCCCAGAAGTGCAGCACCTCCTTCGGTGCGGTCCGCTCGCCGCAGGCGGTGAGCAGGAGGGCCACACTGCACAGCCCTCCTCGCACCAGCGCGCACACTGGCATCAGTGCACTTCGAACACCGCAAGTCCGTGTGCCGGCACGCTGAGCCGGAGCCGTCCATTGTGGAGAGCCAGTGTCTCCGGAGCCGCAAGTTTGGCGGCGGCACGGAGCTTTGCGATCTGCGCGCGACTGGGATAAGGCGGGCGCCCCATGGCATCAAAGGTTTGGACGACGTTGCCATGGTCCTGGTCCACCCGCCACAGTTTGGCGTGGGCCGGCCCGGTCAATCCGCGCAGGTTCAACTTAAAAACCTTAGGTGCCGCCTGAACGCCGGGTTTGACGTAGTGCTCGCCCGTGCCGTCGGGCGGCGCATAGTTCCAGAGTGCAATCACCAAGGTGCCGTCCTGACGCCTGGTCACCAGGGCGGAATCGCTGTCAGCGGCCAGGCGCGTCTCGCCCAAATGGTGCAACAGAGCAAAGGCGTTGTAGGCGGGCTTCGGGATGTCATCCTCGGCCACGAGCCCAAAGCCGCCGTAGAAGGGGGTCTTCACGACGCCTTGTTCCTCGAAGACGTCGGAGAACGACCAATAGCTCATCGCCTCGGTCATGCCGTCGCACTGGCTGATGGTCGTGGCCAGCCAGGGACCCATATAGATCGAATCGGTGATGTTGGGCTCATTGGCGTAGCTGGCATTGAACTCAGACCAGATGAGCGGGAGTTTGGGCATGCTGGAGGCTTTGATCTCATCGCTTACCTTGGCCACAGCGCGGCACACCATCTGATCGCGCGGCACGGGCGTGTCATTGTGAAACACATCCTGCGAGGTGTCGTTGGCGTACACGTGCGTGGACACGAAATCCACCGGCACGCCATTCTTTTGGCAGTGCTCGATGAAATCACCCGACCAGGCGGCTTGGGCCGTGGCCGGCCCACCCACGCGCAGTCGCGCGCTGACGCCTTTGAGGGTGCGGGCCGAGTGATCGTACAGCTCATAGTAGGTGGATTGGTGTGGCTCGCCGCCCCAAAATCCAATGTTGGGTTCATTCCAGACCTCAAAGTACCACTGCGCCACTTCATCGAGTCCGTAGCGTTCGATGAGATGGCGAGCGAAAGCGTCGAGCATGGCATCCCACTGCGCGTAAGACTTAGGGGGCGCAATATTGGGTTTGTACCAAAAGCCGAAGATATTCTTTGGATCGCTGGTCATCTTCTCGGGCATGAAGCTCAGCTCTACGAACGGCCGCACGCCTTCGGCCAGGAGGCCATCGTAGATCTGGTCGATGTAGGAGAAGTTGTAGACGGGATTGCCAGCCGCATCGACCTCATAGAGGCCGATCTCATCGTGAAAGATGGCGTGGAAGCGCACGTACTTGAATTGCGTGACGCTTTTGACCAGCTGAACGTCCTTGCGGTAGTTGTCGCGCAGTGCCAGCACGGCGCGGCCCGAGCCGAACATGGTCTCCCAAAAATGGGGGAACGGCGTGCCAGTGTCTTTGGCCTGAATGGAAATAGTAATCGGTGTGGGAGCGGCGGGTGCCGCGATCAGTACCGGTGCGGCACACGGGGCGAGGGCGATCAAAGCGGTGGCGATCATTCGAGGATTGAGTATTTTCATGGGCTCACAAGATCCTGTCAGTGTGGCTGCGGGAGGCAGGCGGAAACGCAGATGGCATGCGCCACATATCCGGCGGCTGTGGCGAAGGCGCGGCCTGGATTGTCCAGGCGCGCGGTGTCGGGATCGATCCCCTCGGAAATGATGCCGCTGTCCCAAGAGCTGGCCAGCAGGATAGACAGCGCCCGTTCATGCGAGCGCTTGAGCAGCAGCTCGTCGGCCACCACCCAGGAGGTGGTGATGGGTAGTCGGTAGCTGCCAGGCACGCCATAGCGCTTGTCCGAGTAGGAGTATTTGTAGTTCGGCGAATGCAGCCAGTCGAAGGTGCGGGCGAACAGCGGGTCCTCCTCCGCGATGAATCCTAAGGCGGGCAGCTTCAGGAGAGATCCGGGCGGGATGTCGGTTTCGACGAAGTTCGTACCGTCCGTGGCCGAGGCGAAGATGGGGCCGGCGGCGCCGGGCGCGGTGGCTATAACGCTGTGGGCCAGAATGGCGGCGTGCAGGGCTTGCGCGCGACGCTGCATCTCGGCTGCGCTGGTCGGATCCTTGAGCGAATTGAACATGCCGCTGAGGTCCGTGAACGCTCGCCACACCAAGGCATTGTCATAGGTCAGGAAAGGCAATTTCTGGAATTCATCCTGCGAGTCTTGCAGGGAGGAGTACAGACCGAGCTTTGCATCAAAGCGCCCGAGCAGGCGGTCGCGCAGGAAGTAGACGGCGTCGCGGTGCGCGGCGAGGAAAACCTGATCATTGGTCTTGTGCAGGTAGGCGGCGAGCGCCAGTATCGGCGCCGTGGCCTCATCGAGTTGAAAGCCGTCCTCGAGCACCACGCCATCGATGAAGCGGCTGTGGGTGCCGGTATTGCGCAGCTGCGTGGTCAGGGCATAGTCCAGCGCGTCGCGTGCCATGGGGATATCGACGTCCAAGAGCCCTGGGAAACTCCAGATCATGGCATCTCGATCCCAGTAGCCCGCTGACACATAGTAGCGGGGGCTGCGTGAGGTCACGCCCACGAGTTGCTCGGTATCGATGGTCCGGCCCCAGGCGTAGAGCTCGGTGAACAGGAAATTGCGATTCATCAACAGGTCGAGATCGGCCTTTCCCGTGGTGCGGGTGCGCGCGTGGCACCAGGCGGCGGCCTGTTCCAGAATGGCATCGGAGCCGGAGCGGTCCAGCATCTCCCTTAAGGAGCGCGCATTGTGGGCGGCACTGAATTCTTCGATGCCCACTGCCAGTACGAACAGCGCTTCGGTGGATTCGCCCGGCTGGAGCGTGGCCGAATGTACGGCATCCGCCTCGGGCGAAAGGGCGACGGGAGGCGTGCCGAAAGTGGCCTTGGAGCCCGGGTGCACCAGCGCCCAGGCAAACTGGGTGTCGGTGGTGATGTAGCTGTACACCTCGCCCGGATCCACCCACGGTGTGGGGGCGATGGTGCGCTCCCCGCGGAGCGTGACAGGGATGTAGGTCACGCGGCTCAAGCGCCCAAATGAGGAGCGCATGCCGAGCGTCACCGGCACCGCTTCCGTGCGGTGATTGATCATGGTGAGCCGAATGAATGCGGCGCGATAACCGTTGGGAGCGCAGTAGGTGAGGGTCACTTCCAGCCCATCGCTGTTCTGATGTGCCTGCGGAATCCAATACTCCAGCAGCCGCCAGGTCAAATCATGCAAGGGCAGGACCTTTCCGTTGGCCTGGAAGTAGGGTTCCAGCACCGGACGCGCGCCGTCACCGCTGGCCTGCAGGAGTCCGCGATCGCGCATCGAGAGGGCATTGAAAGTGGTCAAAGCTCCATCCGCCGCGCGAATCTCCGGAAGTGAGATCCATTCATTTCCAGTCGCCAGCACATCGCTGGGTTGCAATGTCAAAGGCGTCCAAAGCGGCGTGGGCGCGGCGATCCGCGTGGCGGGACTCGCGCTAGCGGCCGCGGTAGCTAGGGTTGGCACGTAAACCAGCGAAGCCAAGGTAGCCAGGACCGCCAGAGATGCAAGGTGCGACAAAGGTCGATGCGTACCGGCACGTTGGCCGCCGGAGCTTGATCTTTTGTATAAAATGGTGTGCTCCGTGTGTGTCAAGGATTCAGCCATCCACCCGTGAAACCGGCACGCGCCAAGCCCTGGCGCAAATACGGGCTCGTGCGCATGAGTTTCCAAACCAGTCCGCTGCGGTAGTTCTCGATCATCCCCAGGATCAGCCCTTCGTCGATGCCCAGATAATCGACGTCGAACCATCCCAGCCCCGGCACCACGGTGCCTGTTAGCGGGTGCCCGTCGAAGCTGGGATTGTATGCGTCAAAGAAGCCAAAGGTGGAATACAAATGCTCGCCATAACGCTGGCGCATCTGTGCAATGGCCGGGAGCACAATTTCAGGGGCGAAGGGCAGTGAACCAATGGGGCCATTGGGCGCCAACGTGCCGTCATCGTACAGGGCGATGCCGCGTGCGGCGTAGCCACGGAACTGGCGTGTTTGACCATGGAATGGGCGCTTCACGTCCCCGGGCCCGTCGCTGGCCGTCAGCCCCCACAGCTGCTCGCCGTAATCCGTCCAACCGTCCGGATTGGCCATGGCATAAGCGCGATCCGCGTAAGTGGCGCGACGGCTGTTTTCGAAGTAGTCGAGGTTTTTCTCGCGACCAAAGGCGTCACGAATGCCCCGTAGATCCACCCACAAAGGCGTGAATTGATGGACGAAAAGCGTCGGATAAGCCAGGTAAGTCTGCCCGTACTCGGTTTTCCAACTCTCAGGGTAAGTTGAAGTCCAAACATTCCAGGCCGAGGCGGGCAGCGGATGAGTGGGCGAGCCCATGGCCAGCAGGTAGACCAGCATGGCTTCATTGAACCCGGTCCAATTTTCGGAAGACAGTCCCTGTTCTGGCTTCCACCCCATGGCCTCCCCGCCGTTCGCATGGGAGGCCCACGCCCAGTCCACGTTGCGGTAGAGATCGTCGGCCAGCTGGCGAAGCTCGACCTCAGTGGGGTGCTGTGAGTCGAAGTACGCGGCACTGGTCAACACGCCGGCCATCAAGAGAGCCGTGTCGACGGTGGATAGTTCGACGCTGTGGTAGCGCAGTCCACTGCTCATATCCAGGAAGTGATAGTAGAGACCGTGAAAGCCGGCGCGCCCGTGAGCTTCGGGTCCCTGGGGTGCGTCGCGCAAAAACCGCAGTGTGGTGAGCACCCTCGCCGCGGCTTGTGTGCGCGAGATGTAGCCGCGCTCGACGCCGATGGGGTAGGCGGTGAGGGCGAAACCCACCGCGGCGATGCTAGAGAAGGAGGGCGTCGGGTAGCGGTCGGGGATCAGTCCGTTGGTGGGATTGGCGGTGAGCCAGAAGTAGTTGAAGGTGCGGTGTTCGAGGTCTTCGAGCAGGGCTTGGCCGTCGGATTCGGTTGTGAGCGCAACAGCAGCGCGATTTGCCGGTGCAATTTGTGTCACGCGGCCGCCACTGCAGCTGCCCAAGCTCAAAGCCATGGCGAGAGAAGCCAACCATTGCAGGTGCAAGGAACGCGAAGCCACTGACGTCAGGCCGGAGGTGCAGCGCAGTAGCGGTCAATGAACTGCTGGTGGGTGGGCATGGCCTGCACGCAAGAAGCTACGACGGTTCTTACACCACTTACCAGCCCGTCGAGCTCCTGATCGGAAATCTCGTCAACAACGGGGTGGTATTTTCTCGGCACAATACGCTGACCAAGCATGACCTGAACCCAACTTGTCGCAGCAAACATCTCCTCGGCATTGCGATAGAATCGCCCGCTGTTACGAAACAATGCAATGGTCTCTGCAAGAGCGGATGGTATGCTCATGGTGCGACAATAATCCCAAAACGCCGTATCAACACGCTCTGTGGCATGGTAGTGCAATATCAAGAAGTCGCGGATGCGATCGAATTCGAAGCTGGCCTGCGAATTATAGCGATCGACGATCTCGACGCTAAACTCGCGATCAGGCATGAGATTTACTAGGCGGGCGATGCCAGATTGGATCAGATAGATGCTGGTCGATTCCAAGGGTTCCATGAAGCCGCTCGCGAGTCCGATAGCTATGCAGTTGCGGTTCCAGAACTTGCGGCGCCTGCCGGTAGTGAACTTTAGAATGCGCGGGTCGGCCAAAGCCTGCCCGTCAAGATTGGCCAGGAGCGTCGCAGCCGCGTCATCGTCACTGATGTGGGCGCTGGAGTAGACATAGCCGTTGCCGGTGCGGTTTTGCAGCGGTATTCGCCACTGCCAGCCGGCTGCGCGCGCTGTCGAGCGGGTATAGGGGGTGGGCGGACCAGCTTTCGCACTCGGAATTGCCACGGCCCGATCACAGGGCAGCCAGTGCGTCCAGTCCTCGTAACCTGTATGCAGCGCCTGCTCTATCAGCAATCCACGAAATCCCGAGCAGTCGATAAATAGGTCACCGCTGATCCTCTCGCCGCTCGCCAACACAACCGCCTCAATAAAGCCATCCTCGGCTCGTAGCACGGTACCTACAACTTGCCCTTCGGTGCGACGCACGCCACGACTTTCCGCGTATTTGCGCAGATATTGAGCATAGCGCCCAGCATCAAAATGATAGGCATACGCAATATTCGCCAATGGCGAGTGCGCAGGGACGTCTGTAGCAGAGGCCATGAATTTACCCAGCGGGGCGGCCTTCGTGTTGAGCGAATACTCACCAATATCGGCTGCCTGACCCGCTAGGAACAACTTTAGCCAGTATTGATGAAAGGGAAGGAAACCGAACTCATGACCAATGGTGCCAAAGCCGTGAATATACCGGTCCCCGGGACGGCACCAGTCGACGAACTGGATACCAAGCTTAAATGTGCCCTGGACTGCCTTTATGAACTCGATTTCATCAATCTCGAGAATTTGATTGAAGAGCTTTAGGTGCGGGACCGTGGCTTCGCCGACACCGATCGTACCGATCTCATCGGATTCAATCAGGCGAATTGTGGCATGCCTGCCCAGTACCTTGGCCAGGGCTGCTGCCGCCATCCATCCGGCCGTGCCACCGCCGACAACAACAACCGTGCGGACAGCTTTTTCAGTCATAGACGCCACGGAACGATCGCGACCTCGTACCAGCCGCAATACCAAAAGCCCCGCGCGCCGGACGACACGCGGGGTTCTAGTTTAAAATCTGTAACCCACGGAAATGCGAAGGGTCTGCGGCACCCCGTTGATGTTGCCGGTCGTGTTATAGCGTATGGGCTTTGGATTTGCGGCCCCATTCAAAACGTAATTGGTGCTGACATCCTTATAGTTTGCAGCATTGAGTGCATTCAGCAAGTCAATTCGAAGGTACGCCGTTTGATCGTGGTAGACCTTAAAATTCTTCGTCGCTTGGAAATCCAAAGAGCTGAAACCTATGGAGTTCAGAACCATCGTGGATATGGGAGTGCACCCGCTCCCTGTTGGGTAGTAGGTTCCGTTCGGCAGAATACCGCAAGCCAGGTCAGTGAATGGAAGTGGTGTCGCCACCGTCAGTTTGCCTCCGAATACCATGCCCCATGGGCCACGCAGTGATCCAGTTGCGACCAGCCGGTGCTTGGAAGCTGCGCTTGAAGTTATGAAGGGGTACTGCGCGACCGTACGTTCATCAAAGGCACAGCAATCGTCAATATGGATGTGATTCTGCTGAGCATCTGTGTAGGTGTAGGCAAACGTCGCACCCCAGCCAGAATCTTCTGTGTAGGGTTTTTCCGCTGACAGCAATACTTCAGTAGATTTTCGCTCGAAGCCGCTGCCCAGCAAAATCAGTGCACCAAACCCAGGGATGGCATGTCCCCACGGCTGACTACCGTTCGCCCAGAACGAACCGTCGGGATAGCGGTTGCCAAGGGTTTCGGCAAAGCCGTCGTAGCTCAGCACGCGCGAAATGGCGGCGCTGGTGTTCCAGTCACCTACCTTATTGCGCATGCCTATGCTGAATTGATCGGAGTGCGGCGGCTTTAGGTGATTGTTCGCCAAATCGGCCTCTTGACCCACGTTGCTTCCGGCGACCAGTCCCTGGAGGTTGGTAATACCGTTCAAGTACTTTTGATCCCACGCAAAGCACGGTGAACCATTCTTTCCAGCGGCGTCTGTACATGCCGCGGGTGGGTCGAAATAAACCGTGATTTGGGGTAACGCAGTCTTAGTCTGTTCAACCTGCAGGTTCTGGTATAGATCGCGGTCGAAGGATCGTCCGAATCCTCCAAAAATCACGTGCTTTTGGTCAGCATCCAGATCAAACGAGAAGCCAAGCCGCGGCTGAAACTCGCCCAAATAGGCACTGCGATTGTGTCCGTTGCTGATGTAATCGTTAAGGTTCACGCCCCCTTTTGCAACAGTCTGGGCGTAAGTTTGACCGGGGAATTGTGCTTGAGCGGAGGGGTCGAGGCTGTGAAGTGCGGACACCACATTTGACGGCGTAACGAAATCCAAATATGCCGAATTCTGCTCCACATCCCAGCGCAACCCAAGATTCAAGGTTAGCCGATTGTTAACTACCCAGTCGTCCTGAAAGTAGGCGCCGAATTGCTTGTCAGTTGATCTGGCGGATGGATCCAAGCCCGCCACCGGGTTGGTAAACAACGCGCGATATGGCGTTGCATCCACGCCAGCCGGAGTAACGTTGTAGGTAAATTGGGGATCGATGTTCAGCGCATCAGCCGCTGTCAAACTGATGTCCTTGTACTTGAATCCGGTCTTTAGGGTGTGATCACCGTGCCAATGCAGGTCGTGGAAAGTCAAATCATCCTGAATGCCGGGACCGCGTTGACCTTTGTCCTGGCTGGCTCGTGGGTCGGGGGCGCCGGTGCTTAGTATTGTCTGATCATTGGGGTCGCGGACCGCGTACACGATTCCATTACCGGTGTTGCGCCCAATCTTCTTGTAGAAGGCATCCTCATAGGTAAGCAGCGCATCGTTAAACCATCGGTCTGCACTATGCTGCCAGCGTATGGCAATCCGAGTGTCAGTGTTCTTAATATCTTGGCTAGACGAAGGCGCTATTCCTGGGCCGATGCCATCCACCTGTTTTTCGTCGCGAACCTTCGCGCTGGCTTCGAATCGGTCAACGTCAGACAATTCCCAGTCCAATTTGCCAAAGTAGAGGGCTTCCGTAAAGGGCAAGCTGTTCGGCCCCAACTCCGCCTGGGCGCTAGCTGGTAACAGAGAAGTGGGAACTGGCGTGCCGCCCGGAAAATTAACGGAATTGGGCGTCACGGTAACCGGCGTATTAAATCTCTTGCCCTCGTAGGTGACGAAAAAATGCAGTTTATCGACAATAATCGGGCCGCCGAATGCGACGCCATATTCTTTGTCCGATGACTGCACCTTTGTCTGAGAGTTGAGTTCTGCCGGCGTATATGCGCGGAGGCCATCGTTGGTGTAAGTGTCAAAGACTTCACCGTGAAATTCATTGGTACCGGATTTAGTCTCCGCGGTAATCGCCGCGCTGCTGACTTGATCAAATTCCGCCTTATAGTTCGAAGTGATGACCTTGTACTCGCCAATGGCCAGCTGCGGAAACGGGTTACCCTGCGTAAAACCATTACCATTGACGCCGCCAAAGACGTAGTTCTTTTGGCCCACGCCGTCAATGTAAGTGTTGACTGCGCTTTTGTCCGCCACGCCGCCGCGCAGCGACGCGTTACCTTTTTCGTCGACGCTAAAAGCAAGTCCAGGCACCGAATCCGCAAACTCCAGGAAATTGCGGGTAAGTTGCGGTACGGTTTGAATCTGCTGCAGCGATACAGTCTTGCCGACTTCTGAAGTCTTGACTTCTACCAAACGCGTTGCCTTGACGATGATTTCTTCCAGCGTTCCCGACGCCTCCGCACCGGCCCCAGCGATGAGGTCGAGGGTCGCGACCGATGCCACCGTGAGGGTGATGGTTTGCTCGGTGCCGGTGCCAGCGTCAATGCGGTAGGTGCCAGGGGGCAAGCCAACCAGCGTATAGGTTCCGTCCGCGCCTACCTTGGTGTGCCTGACGGCGCCGGTTGCCAAATTCTTGGCGGTCACAGTGCTATCGGCCGGCGCCGCTCCGCGTACGGTGGCGTCCGCCGTTTGCGCCCAGCCTGCGGTTGGCAACGCGAGTGTAGAGGCGATGCCGCCCGCTAGTAGTGAGCCATAAGTGAAGGATTTGCTTCGATTACACGTTTTCATAAATCTAATCTTCCTGTTTGTACCGTTGCACTACCGCGCAGTCAGCGCGAACGATTCTGTCCAGACCCCACAAGGCTCCGCCTCCGAGCAGGCCGCGATTGCCGCGAAGAAGTCACGCTTGAGACCATTGCTGCCAAAAATCTGCATCGCCATTAGGGGGTTCCAGTTGACAGCTCCGCCGCTGCCCGGCCCCCCTCGCCTCACCGACATAACATATTGTTGAACCACCAAGAAAACTGTACGCCAGGCTAGTCGGGTAACACCCGCCCGACCGAAGACGTGTTTGTGGCGTGTTACAAACCGATCAGTGGATGGAGAGATGTGCGACCCGCGTGATATGACGCCACTGGCAGCAGATTCTGCAGTGCCTAGCGCGGGCCTGCACCCAACACGCGAAAATCTTGGCTGCCCAGTTGCACCAGTCATCGCCAAAGTTACGATCAAGTTCCCCCCACCAGCGGCGCTTCGAAGTAAACGTTTTCTGTCGATATTGTAAACGCTTCCCCTGATTCTATAGACGTGCTGCTGACGGTGTCAATCGCCAGTGAGGATAAGGGGCGTACAGACCTTCTTGCCGCGAGGACTCAATCATTGCAAAAATGCGGGCCTCGCGACGGAGATGGGGATCGGCACCGGCCACGGGGCACTCTTTACAATCGATTGTAATGTTGTTTTACGGCAACGTTGTGTGCTGCAGGAGGGGGTTCGACGGCGACCGCAGCACTTGGTTGGTGACCCACGGCCACTCCCACTGAATTTAGGTTTTGCCGGGAAGCTCGAATTTTCGGGCTAAGCAGGACGAGCGAATCACGAGCTGAGTAGCTAGCGTCTTACGCGTGCGAGGACTTGCTTCGGGCGTCTCGATAGCCAGCGCAAGGGCCTCTAGTGCCTGACGGCCGAGTTCCGTAGTCTGCGCCCGCACCGTGGTCAATGGCGGTGTGACGTAGCGGGCGATGGGGATATCGTCAAAGCCGGTGACCGCAATGTCATCAGGGATTCGCAGCCCCGCTTCAGTCAGCGCAAACATGCTGCCGATCGCCATCATGTCGTTGGCGGCAAAAATCGCATCGGGGCGGGGCCTTGCGATGGCCAGCTGGCGTCCGGCCACGTAACCGGATTCTTCGGTAAAGTTGCCGGATAGCACCAAGTTGCCGGCGGATGACTCGCGACCGATGGCCGCGCGATAGCCGCGCAGACGTTCGCACGACTCGAAGTTGTTGCTCGGACCCGTGATGTGCGCGATCCGTTTGTAGCCTAATGATTTCAGGTGCTCAACCATTGCGCGCGCGCCGCCGAAATTGTCCGTCATAAACGCTGACGCTCGTCCCGATCCCGAAGGAGTATTCAAGAGGACCGACGGCAGAGTCTCCGGCAATGCATTCTCAAGGGTCTGAGCGTCTACATAAGGCGACATGATCAGCACACCGTCGACACGGCCATGCATGGAGCGCAGGGCTAGCGCGGCTTCTTGGGCATCACCATGCGTGCTCGATACCAGCAGGTGCAGGCCGCGCGCCTGACCCGCTCTATCGATACCGCGCAGCAGTTCAGAGAAATACTCTCCAAACATATCCGGCAGGAGCACGCCAACAGTGTGGGTGCGGCGCGTGATGAGGCTGCGGGCCGCTTCGTGGGGCGTGTAGCGCAGATGCTGTGCGGCACGCAGAATGCGCTGGCGTGTCTTGTCCGCGACGACACCGGTGCCGTTCAACGCTCGCGACACCGAGGCGATCGAGACACGGGCGCGCTGCGCAACATCCTTGATGGTGGCCGACATACAGTCTCGAGGCCCCCTGGCACAAAATACGGGAAACGTTTACCAGCGCTATTGTAAACGCTTTCGAAAGTTTATGGAGACTGGCGCTATGATGTCAATTCAGGCATGGCGCTATTTTTTGCAAATTTAGGGGGTGCTGGCGTGCGTTTCAATCTAGCTCTCGTGCTCACGATGCTGACGGGGCTCGTCGCCTCGCCCGCACTCGCCCAGTCGTCCTACTATCGCCACGTCGTGTTCGACAACAGCCAGCAGGCAGATTCTTACTGGAACAGCTCGGCCGAGGCCACGGCTCCCAGTACGCTCGAATCCAAGAATTTCAGATTGCCGGTGGATACCAAGAACTACCTGTCGCCCCCGAATGCACTGCGTTTGCAATGGCAATCCCAACCGGGCGGGGGGTGGGATGCTGAAATTCACCTGGTCAATTTTCCCAACCGGTTTCCGGAGCTCAGCGGCCACATCCTGCATTTTTGGGTGTTTGCGCCGCAGGCCATCAAGGCCGAGCAGCTGCCGGAAATAGTGCTATCGGACGCGCGGGAGGGCCTGCAGGTGGCGCAGTTCCCAGGCAGCTTCACCAACCCTGAGCCGTTGGGTAAGTACAGCGGTGACGTGCCCGCAGGGCGATGGCTCCAGGTAACCATTCCCTTGGACGCATTGCACAGTGCTTCGGTTTACGAGTTTCATCCCCAGCGACTGCAAAGCGTCATCTTCCACCAGGGTGTGGCCGATGGGGCCCAACACACTTTGCTGGTGGACAGTGTTCGGGTGGACGATGACGCTGCAGGCGGTTCGGTTGCCCCTGCTCTTGCGGTTCCGAGTGGGCTCAACGCTAAAGGGTACGAGCGCCACATCGCCCTGCATTGGGAGGGGGGCGACAGCGCGGCATTGGGGTACTACCAGATTTACCGGTCACAGGGCGGGAGCCCATTTATACCCATTGGCATTCAGTTACCCGGCATTCACCGCTTCGTGGACTTCCTGGGGCGAAGCGACACGAAGGCCGATTACAAAGTCGCGACTGTGGACTGGCAGAATCACACCTCCGACTTGTCCGGTGCCGCAGGCGCTTCGACACACACTATGAACGATGAGGAATTGCTCACCATGGTTCAGGAAGAAGCCTTTCAGTACTACTGGGAAGGTGCCGAGCCCCATTCGGGCATGGCGCAAGAGAATTTGCCGGGGGATGATCGGATCGTGGCCACGGCGGCCAGCGGGTTTGGCGTGGAGGCCTTGCTGGTGGGTGTGGACCGTCATTTCATCAGCCGCGAAGAGGGCTTGGGGCGACTCAACAAGATCGTCACGTTTCTCGAGCACGCGCCGCGCTACCACGGCGTCTGGTCCCACTATATGAACGGCGCGACTGGGCAAACTTTGCCGCTGTTTGGCATGCTCGACAATGGTGGTGACGTGCTCGAGACGGCTTATATGGTGCAGGGGCTCCTTACCGCCCGCCAGTACTTTAAGAATGATGGGGCGCTGGGCGCGGACTTATTCCAACGTATTACGCGGCTGTGGGAGACGGTGGAGTGGGATTGGTATCGCGACAATGCCCACAGCGACTTTTTGTATTGGCACTGGTCGCCTGAGTGGGGTTTCGAGATTCATCACCCGCTGATCGGCTTCAACGAAACCATGGTGGTGTATTTGCTGGCCATTGCCTCGCCCACCCACAGTGTCCCGGCCGAGATGTACTACTCAGGTTGGGCCAGTCAGAACCCGCGCGCCCTCGAGTACCGCCAAGGCTGGTCGGGCAGTGCCGATGGCAACCACTACGCCAACGGGCACACCTACTTTGGCATCAAGCTTGACGTGGGGGTGGGTACCGGAGGTCCGCTATTCTTCACCCATTACACTTTCAGCGGATTTGATCCCCACAGTTTGCACGATAAATACACGAATTCGTATTTTGAGAATAACCGGAATATCGCGTTGATCAACCGCGCCTACTGCATCGCCAATCCAAAACACTATGCCGGCTATGGCCCAGATGCTTGGGGCCTGACAGCCAGCGATGGGCCCACCGGCTACGCAACGCCGGCGCCGGATAAAGACAACGACACCGGCACGATCACGTTAACCGGCGCGTTGGCCTCATTCCCATATACGCCTGAGGCCTCCATGGCGGCCCTTAAGCACTATTACCGAGACCTGGGCAGTGATCTGTGGGGCATTTATGGGCCGCGCGATGCGTACAATCCCACCGTCGGGTGGGTGTCGCCCATTTACATGGGATTGAACCAGGCGCCCACCGTGGCCATGATTGAGAACTTCCGCACGGGTTTGATTTGGAAAGCTTTTATGGCCAATCCTGAAGTGGCCATCATGCAAGCCAAGCTTGATGCGCTGAACGGGCACTGAGCAGACATGAGCGATAACCGAATCAAAAAGATTGTCGTCGTGGGGGGCGGAACCGCCGGGTGGATGAGCGCCGCGGCGATGAGCAAGATTCAGGGCCATGAGTGCAAAATTCAACTGATCGAATCAGATGAAATTGGCATCGTTGGCGTGGGTGAAGCGACGGTGCCGCATCTTTCGTATTTCAACAAATTGCTCGAGATCGACGAAGCGGAGTTCGTCAAGCATACCCAAGGTACCTTCAAGCTCGGTATCCAGTTCAACGACTGGGCGCGGTTAGGGGATTCTTACATCCACGGATTTGGTACCCTCGGCCACGATTTAGCCGGCATACCATTCCACCACTACTGGTGTAGAGCGCGCACAGCCGGCAAGGCCCAAGCGCTAGGCGCCTACTCCTTAAATACACTGGCCGCACCGCAGGGCCGCTTCATGGTCTCGCCCATCGACGCGCCCAAAAATACACCGTTGAGCGATATCGCCTACGCTTACCATTTTGACGCAGGATTGTACGCGCGCTACTTGCGCGGCTACGCGGAGGCAAAGGGCGTGGTACGCACCGAGGGTAAGATCCGGGAGGTGCACCTGAGAGCAAATGGATTTGTCGATGCCGTGGTGCTGGAAAATGGCGAGAAGATTGCCGGTGACCTGTTTCTGGATTGTTCGGGTTTCCGCGGGCTGTTGATTGAGGGGGCCTTGAAGACCGGTTACGAGGATTGGACCCATTGGTTGCCTTGTGATCGTGCCTGGGCGGTGCCGTGCGAGAGGGTCGGGCTGCCGACGCCCTACACGCGTTCAACGGCGCGAGGCGCGGGGTGGCAATGGCGGATTCCGCTTCAGCATCGCACCGGTAACGGACATGTGTACTCCAGTCGCTTCATAAGCGATGATGAAGCGGCGACAGTACTGCTTAAAAATCTTGATGGCCGGCCGCTGGCGGAGCCGCGGAGGCTCGCTTTCACTACCGGCCGGCGCAAGCGCTTCTGGAACAAGAATGTGGTTGCGATTGGGCTGGCTGGCGGGTTCATGGAGCCGCTCGAGTCGACCAGCATTTACCTGATTCAATCGGCTTTGGCAAAGCTTGGAGTGCTGTTCCCGACGCGCGACTTCAGTCCGGCGCTGATCGATCGCTTCAACGAACAAGCGACCTTTGAATTTGAACGTATCCGCGATTTTCTGATATTGCACTATTGCGCCACTGAGCGGCGGGACACGCCGTTCTGGACCTACTGTGGCACCATGGATATTCCAGAGCCCCTGCAGCGCGCCATCGCCTTGTTCAAGGACAGCGGTCGATTTGTGCGCAATGCCGAGGAAATGTTCGGTCTGGTCAGTTGGGTGCAGGTCATGCTGGGCCAGCGCATCGCACCGGCTGGCTACCACCCTTTCGCCGACAATTTAAGCGAACAGGAACTGGTGGAGTTTGTCGGGCATGTTGAGCAGGTCATCGCCTCCTGCGTGAACGCCATGCCCATGCATCAGGCGTTCATTGACCGACACTGCAAAGCCACTACCACTTTAGGTCCATCGTCAGCTTAAGTGTGCGCGGCACGCCCTGAATGGGGCCGGCGGTATTGTAGTAAGCCGGGTTGGGCCAGGGATCGTTCGGATACTGTGAATCGTAGTTGACGGCGTTGGTGACGTTGAGCACATCCAGACGCACCTGGAAGGTCATGTCGTGAGGGAGTTCGACATTTTTGGTGGCCTGTAAATCGAGGGCGTGATACCCCCAAGCCTGAGTAAGGTACTGCGCGATGTAGAAATATGGGCTGCCATTGGGCACGCAGATTTGGGCATTACCGCTGGAATCAGTGCACAGCCCGTCGTTGGTGACATAGGGTTTGACCGTCTCCAAAGTCAACTTGCCGGCGTAGGTTATGCCCCAGGCGCCATCCACGGAACCACTCAGCACTATGCGATGCTTGGGGACCGCAGGAGACGGAACCAAGCCGATATTCTTGACCGACGGATAGTCGAATTCGTAGTTGTCCGAGAAGAACACGTTCTCCTTGGCATTCGAATACGTGTAAGCGATTGTAGCTGCCCAGCCGGACTCTTTCGTGTACGGCTTTTCTGCCGACAGCAGCACTTCGGTGTTGCGCGTCTCTCGTCCGTTGTCCCACAGGATCAGGGTGCCCAGACCCGGTACGCCTCCGGAACACCACAGGCCGCAGCTGGGGTCATACCAGTTGCCGTTGGGGTAGCGATTGCCCCATTGGCCGACCAGGCCGTCGTAACTGTTGATTTGTGCGAGCGTCGCGCTGGTATTCCAATCGCCCAGTTTGTTGCGAATACCGAGACTGAATTGATCCGAGTACGGCGCCTTGAGATGGTTGTTGATCAAGTCGCGCTCGCCCGTCGCTCCGCCAATGCCCTGCAGGCCTGCGGCGGTCAGGTAAATCGGATTCCAGTCCAGACAGGTCGGCGTCAGATTCGATGTGCCTCCGCACCCTGCGCCCGGCGGCGAGGTCGCGGTCCGAAATTGGATGGTGGGTTCGGACAAGGCCGCTACGTTGACCTCCTTCTGCAGGACGTCAAACAGGTTGCGATCATAGGCGCGACCGGCACCGCCGAATATCACATGCCGCTGGTCACCCTCGATATCGTACGAAAAGCCCAGACGGGGTTGGATCTCGTTGCCCGGATCCTTCCGATTGTGGCCGTTGCTGATGTAGTTGTTGATGTTGACGCCGCCAAGGGCCAGGGTTTGCGCATAGGTTTGACCGACGGGCGCTCCGGCCTGAGTGTCTTGACCGAAAATCGCAGCCACCGAGTCAGCTGGCGTGACGTAGCCGGTGTAGCTGGGTGTCTTCTCAAGGTCGTAGCGCACGCCGAGGTTCCAAGTCAGGTGGGTGTCGACCACCCAGTCGTCCTGGAAGTAGACGCCGAACTGCTGGTTCGATGAGGTCGCTAAAATGGGGGCGCCAATGCCGGATTTGTTGCCGAATTGGACTTGAAACGGATTGGCGTCAACGCCAGTCGGGGCCGCGGCGTCAAAGCCATTCGGGCTGACGTAGTAGGAATAAATTGCCGCTGTAGAGGCGTTTTGTGCGGCTAGCTTCACATCCTTGAATTTGATGCCGAATTTGACCGTATGGTCGCCCGCCCAAGACAGGTCGCTCAGGGTGAAATCGTCCTGTATTCCCTGCCCCTTTTGGGTGGCTCGGAAGAAGGTATTTGGGCCCTGGCCGTTAATCTGTAGCAGTGGGTCGTAGCCATCTCTGGGGTCGATATACACATATTGGAGACCGGGACCGGCACCGATGGGCGTCGGCGCGTCCAGAGTATCCTCGTAGGTCACCAGCGCATCGTTGAGCCAGTGATCCCCGCTGTGCTCCCAATGCAGCTGCGCGCGCGTGTCCTGATTCAGGTAGTTGTACGCGGCCGAAACGGCTACCGTTCCCCCCGCGCCATTCACCTGGCTTTCCCGGCGAACCTTCGAGCTTAATTCGAAGCGATCTCGATCGGAGAGCTCCCAGTCGAGCTTGCCGAAATACAAATCTTCGTTGAAAGGATTCGAAACCGGTCCGTAGTTGGCCCGCAGACTTGCTGGTAAAGCGGCGGCGGCGTTGATTAGGTTGCCGTTGCCGTCGGAAATCGACGGCGGCTCCACCACATTGGGCGTGGTGAAGCGCTTGCCCTCGTAGGTGAAGAAGTAATGCAATTGGTCCTGAATGATCGGGCCGCCAACCGCAAAACCATACTCCTTGCTGGGTCCACCAACCTTGGTCCCCCCTGCGCCAGTTCGGCCGGCGTGGCCGCTCGCCAGCCGGCGGTGGTGTAATCGCCGAACACTTCGCCGTGAAAGGCGTTGGTGCCGGATTTGGTCTCGGCCGTAATGGCCGCGCCGGAAATCTGATCGTACTCGGCCTTGTAGTTCGAAGTGATGACCTTGTATTCGCCGATCGCCAACTGGGGGAACGGATTGCCTGAGTCGCCCGGGTTTCGCGAGCCACCATTGTTCGAGCCTGCCTGCCCGCCAATGCCGCCCGAGCGCACATAGTTCTTTTGGCCGACGCCGTCGATGTAGACGTTGGTCGAACTGGTGGACTGGGTACCGCTGTGAAGAGAGGTTTGTCCGTTGGCGTCGACCTCGAAGGCCATGCCCGGAACGGTGTCGGCAAATTCAAGAAAATTGCGAGAAATCTGCGGCAGCGTTTCGATCTGATGCAGCGATATGCCTTCGCCGACTTCGGAGGTCTTTACCTCGACCAGTCGCCTTGCAGTGACCGTGACAGTTTCCAGCGCTTCGGCTTCGAGATTCAGCGTGGCAATGGAGGCCACGCTCAAGGCAACAATCTTCTCGGTGCCCGGGCCCGCATCGACTTGATACGTGCCCGGAGGCAATCCGACTACCGTGTAGCTGCCGTCCGCTGCCACCTTGACGTGACGCACCAGGCCCGTCTCGGTATTCTTGGCGGTGACCTCGGCGTTGGCCGGCGCCTTGCCGCGCAGTGTGGCGTCGGCGCTCTGCGCGTAAGCATGCTGGGCGAGAATGCTCGAAACCGCCGCAGCGATCGTCGACGCAACAAGACTCTTATGCACCGAATAGCGCTTAGTCATGATTCCCCCAAAAAGAAACTTCAAACCCGGCTCATCCTGATGAGCACTATATGTACGACAACACTAATTCTCTTGGCGACGGAAGTAAAGGCTTGGGTTGCGCCGCCTACGTCGGCGGGAGCAATACGCAACCCGGTATCCGGGTTGTCAGGGATTGGCCAGGATTTTACCAGCCGCGGCTGAGTCAAGCGGGTGGCCCGCAAAGCGGAGCGCCAGCGCCAAGGCCGGGTCCCGTCCGGCGGCGAGATCTGCTGCACTCGGCAGTACTACAAAGTCCGGCGTGACGCCGACCTTCTCCAGTCTGCCGCCATCAGCCATGATAACGTCGAAGGCAGTCACGCTGACGGCATAGAGAACCGCATTCTCACCATGACTGGCGGTCAGCAGGTGAATTCGGCTGGTCATTACGGCACCCATTGTCCGATCTCCGATGATCGTCCCGCGATTGGTCAACTGGATCGTGCGCGCCAGAATTTCCGCAGCTGATGCCGACTGACCATCCACCAGTACAAACAAGCGTCCCTCGAACGCGTTGACGCCCGTTCCCTGGGCGATCATTGGAGATTTGTGTCCGCGTTCCGAATGCGAACCAACCGCCACATCGGTGGATTCCAAGTCCCCGATAGCCGTCAGTAAGGTATCTTCCCGGCCGCCGGAATTGCCGCGCAGGTCGAGTATCAACACTGAACTCTTATGCGCGCGGATAAACTGTCTGTGTAATTCGGCGGGATCTACTGAAAAGGTTGGCACTCGCAAAACAGTTATCTGTTCATCCAGGTTTACTGTCGCCTGCTGCCGGCTTTTCTCGAGTCTTTCATCGTCCATAACCAGTTGGGCAAAATCTGCGCCGCCATCCCCGCCGGTTAGATCGATGATCCTCTTCTTCCTATTCACCTGTGCAGCAAGATCTAATTCTCGAGCAGTGCCGCTCGGCGTCACCAACTCTACGTGCAATCCGGGTTGGGGTCTCAAAATATTGAAGTTGTAGTTCAGGCGCCAGAGGGTCTGGCGTGTGGGCACAAACCCATTGACGGACAAAATTCTATCGCCAGCGTTGACACTCTGGCGAGCGGCATCACTCGCAGGTTCCACAGTCAATACAAAGCAGTCATTGCCGACCATTCCCATGGTCCACCCATAGTCGGGTTTGACGGTCTGACGAGGCGCGACAAAAAAAGTGTGTGAGTCATCCAGTTCCAGTACGAACTGAGCGATCGCAGAGAACGCTTCGCCGATAGACGAGGCGTTTGTCACGCGTGACTTGGCCAGGTCGCCCAACGCGCCGAAATCGAGACCCTTAAAAGTGGGGTCGTAGTAATACTTCTCCAGCTGTGCACGCACATCGCGCAACATAACCAGGGCGATATCACGATCCACTTTGCGAAGCGATTCGCCGTACGTTGGCGTTGTCGAGTACAAATACCCGAACGCGAATGCACTAATAACGCCCACAAGCTTGGTGCCAAGCCCAGCTTTCAAGATCGAAGCAAGTTGCCCCTTTTTCGTAGCCTGCGTCCCCACAATGCGTAGTGTACCGTGTCCAACCGGCCAAGAACCGGCGGCGCGGAACGCAAATGTCTTGCGAGACAGCGCTAAATGGGTAATTCTCTCCGGCGCGTGGGCGATTGATCGGACGGGGGTTTGAGGGCAATGCGAATACGAGCGCTGCTGCTAGTCACGGTGATGCTCACGGCCTGTACGACCACCGGCCCCGTGGCGCGCGCCGCCCGGGCGCAGCAGAACACGGCCGTAGTGCTGGCGTTCCTGGACACGGTGTTCAACAAGCACGACGTGGATTTGGCATTCAAGCTGTATGTGGGCCCTGAGTACCGGCAACATAACCCGTTGGTGCCGGATGGGCGCGAGGGGGCCATTGCCGGGCTCACGCGTCTGACGCATGAGACCTACCCCGAAATTCGCCAGGAAGTGAAACGTACCGTGGCGCAGGGCGATCTGGTCACGGTGCACACGCGCCACATCCGCAATGCAGCCGATCGGGACAGCGGCCGGGGGCAGGCGCTCATCGATATCTTCCGGCTTGAGCACGGGCACATCGTAGAGCACTGGGATGTGGTCGAGGAGATTCCCGAGAAGTCCGCCAACGACAATACGATGTTCTAGTTCTTGCGGGTGATTACATGAGTGTATCGGCGAGTGAATCGCTGCTGGTGGCGGACATCGGCGGCACGAATGCGCGCTTCGGCATTTGGTATCAGGGCGATCTGCTGTTCGAGCAGGTGCTTAAATGTGCGAGCTACGCGGGCCCAGCGGCGGCGGCGGGGAAGTACCTGGCGGATTTTCGCGCCAGCGCGCCAGCCGCAATCGCGCAGCGCCGGGCGGACGCGGGGCCGGTGCCGCTGCCACGCCGGGCGGCTTTTGCCGTGGCCGGTCCCTTGCTGACCGATCGGGTGGCGCTCACGAACAATGGCTGGGACTTCAGTGCTACCGAAACGCGCAAGGCCATTGGACTGGAGCGGCTGATGTTTCTGAACGATTTTACGGCGCTGGCGCTGGCGGTACCGGAATTGAAAGACGCGGAGAAGCACCAAGTGGGTGGTGGGGCGCCGGTAGCGGATTCGGCCATGGCGGTGCTGGGGCCGGGCACGGGGTTGGGGGTGTCGGGACTCCTTCGCACTGCGGACGGGTGGTTGGCCATACAGGGGGAGGGCGGCCACGTGACCCTGCCCCCGGTGGATGAGCGGGAAATAGCCGTGGTCACGCGTCTGCACCGCCAGTATTCGCATGTATCGGCCGAGCGCATTCTGTGCGGGGACGGGATGGAGCTGCTGCACCGTACTTTGGCGCTCGTGGACGGGCTTCCACCTGGTGAGTTGAAGGCCGAGCAAATCACGCGGGCGGCGTTGGACGGGAGCGATGCACGTTGCCGGGACACGGTGTCCATGTTCTGCGGGTGGCTGGGGAACGTGGCGGGGAATCTGGCCCTCACGCTGGGTTCACGCGGCGGTGTCTATATAGGAGGCGGCATCGTGCCGCGATTGGGTGAGTTCTTTGCGACCTCGCCGTTTCGCACGCGGTTTGAGGCGAAGGGAAGGTTTACTACCTTTCTGGCCGGGATACCGGTGTATGTGATCACGGCAGCGTACCCGGCGTTATCGGGGTGCGTGCAGGCGTTCAATCATGCCAGCCCGAGGTTGGAGGCGGGGTGAGCTGGCGAGGGTGAATGCCCGAAATGCATTGAGTAACCGCACCGATACACCAGGAATCCACCTTGATTTTCCGCTAAGTTATATCATAATATAACTCATACGAGGTGGTTACTTATGCATATGACCAATCTGCGCAAGGTCGGTGGCTCGATCATGATGGCGGTGCCGCCCGCCCTACTGGAAATCCTGCACCTGAAATCAGGAGCTACCGTAGGTGTGTCGGTCGATGACGGCCGGCTTGTGGTGGAGCCGCATCCGCGACGGCGCTACACGCTCGCGGAGCTACTGGCAACATCTGACTATTCCAAGCTTCGGCCGCCCGAAGATCGGGAATGGGTGGATGCTCCGGCTGTAGGCCGTGAGTTGCTGTGAAACGAGGCGACATCTATATGGTGACGCTCGACCCCACGGCGGGCCGCGAAGAGCGCGGAAATCGCCCGGTGCTGATCGTGTCGCCGCGCGAATTCAATGAGGCCACACGATTGCCCGTGGTCCTACCGATCACATCGGGCGGTGAATTTGCCAAGCGACTGGGCTTCGCGGTGGCCCTGTCCGGAGTTAGAACCACGGGGATCGTTCGCTGTGATCAGCCGCGCGTGCTCGATCTACAAGCGCGTCACGGCCGCAAGCTGGAGAGCCTGCCGCCAGCCATCATGGATGAGGTCATGGCGAAGGTCGTTACCATTTTCGAGTGAGATTGTGTGGGTGCAGCGGTTGCCAGCGAGAAAGTTGCCCAATCGCGCACTTCCTCAATGATAGCAAGGTTACTATAGGTTACTGATGTATTTGTAGTTTACTGTAAACAGCGATAACCTTGCTTTATGGAGCCCATGCAGAACCCGTTTTCGCCTGGTGCGGGGTCGCCACCGCCTGAATTGGCTGGGCGTGGACCCTTGTTAGCCCAGATGCAGATCACCTTGAGTCGAGTGCAGGCGGGGCGTCCGGAGCGCAGCTCACTCCTGGTGGGCCTGAGAGGGGTGGGTAAGACCGTCCTGCTGAATAAGGCCCGCGAGCTCGCTGAAGCGCTCGGGTATCGCTGCGCGATGATCGAGGCCCACGAAGGTAAGCCGCTCGCAGCGTTGTTGTTGCCCGCATTGCGACAGATGCTGATCTCTCTGGATCGGATGGCCACGCTCAGCCAGAAGACCAAGCGCGGCTTGCGCATCCTGAGAAGTTTCTTCAATGGGCTGAAACTCAAATACCACGACTTGGAGATTGGCATTGATGTGGATCCTGAGCTCGGCACGGCAGACAGTGGCAGTCTGGAGGCGGATCTAGCCGAAGTCTTTGTCGCGCTTGGCGAAGCCGCGGCGGAGCGCAAGAGCGCCGTAGCGCTCATTATTGACGAGATGCAGTATTTGGGCGAAGTGGAACTCAGCGCTCTAATCATGGCCATGCATCAAATTTCCCAGCGGCAGCTCCCACTCGTTTTGATTGGGGCAGGGCTTCCGCAGTTGGTGGGTCTATCGGGTCGATCGAAGTCGTACGCCGAACGGCTGTTTCAATTTCCTGAGGTGGGAGCCCTGCAGCCTGCCGATGCCGCTGCGGCGCTACAGGAACCAGTGCAAGACCAGGGCGTACATTTTACGGCCGAGGCGCTGCAGGAAATCATCAGCCAGACGCGCGGATATCCGTATTTCCTGCAGGAGTGGGGTTATCAGAGCTGGAATATTGCGTCGAGTTCGCCCGTTGGCATTGATGTGATACGACATGCAACCAGCGAGTCCATAAAGCGCTTGGACGCAAATTTCTTTCGCGTGCGGTTTGATCGCTTGACACCTCGTGAAAAACAGTACCTGCGGGCGCTCGCCGACTTGGGGGATGCGACGCAGCGATCAGGCGGCATCGCTGAGCGCTTAGGTGTTCATGTGCGAACCATCGCGCCGGTGCGCAATAGTTTGATCAAGAAGGGTATGATTTACAGTCCCGCGCATGGCGACACCGCTTTCACAGTGCCGCTATTTGCGGATTTCATGAAGCGCATCATGCCGTCATAAAAATCGTCGCCGGCTGCTCCAGCAGCTCCTTCAACTCCTGAATCAACCCGGCCGCATCGGCGCCGTCCACGAAGCGGTGATCGAAGGAGGAGGAGAGGTTCATCATGCGCCGCACTTGCACGGCCCCATCGATGACCATGGGCCGCTCGACCGCACGATTGACGCCGATGATGGCCACCTCAGGCATGTTGATGATGGGGGTGCTGGCGATACCGCCGAGTTTCCCGAGGCTGGTGACGGTGATGGTAGAGCCGGACAGTTCCTCTCGCTTTGCGCTTCGGTCGCGGGCGGCGCTGGTCACGCGGCCCATTTCGCGCGCCAGGTCGCGCAGTTCCAAGCGCTGCGCATTGCGTACCACGGGCACCTTCAGTCCCTCAGGCGTCTGGGTGGCGATGCCGACGTGGACGGCGCCGTGGCGTAGCAGCACTTCGCGCGTGGCATCGTAGTGGGCATTGCATTGGGGGAAGCGACGCAGGGCCCGCACGGTGGCTGCTACAATAAAAGGCAGGTAGCTCAATGGGGTGACGCCTTTTCCTGCGCGCGCATTGAGATGATCGCGCAGGGCATGCAGGGCGGTCACGTCAACTTCCTCGACGTAGGAGAAATGCGGAATGCTGCGCGCGGCCTCGCTCATGCGTTGGGCGATGACGCGGCGGATGCCGATCACGGGAATCTCCTCGGTGCGCTCGTCGGTAGTCCGCGCGCCTGGCCCGCCCGGCGCACCGGGCGTGGGCACTGCGACGGGAGCGGCGGCGGCGTGGAGATCTTCGGGGCGGATACGGCCACCCGGGCCACTGCCGGACACGGCCGCTAAATCGATGCCGGCTTCGGAGGCGCGTCGACGCGTGGCGGGAGAGGCGCGCACCGGGCCGCTGGTGGTAGTCGCTGCGGCGGGAGGCGTGGCGGACGCCGACGCCGGCATTGGCGCGGCGGTGGGTGCAGACGCGGGCGCGATTACAGCGGCGGCGGGATCATTGGCGGTGCCGGCGGTATCAAAGGTGGCGAGCTGCGCGCCCACGGCCACCACATCGCCGGGTTTGCCGGCCAGACTGAGCACGCGGCCGCTGACGGGCGAGGGGACTTCGACCACGGCTTTGTCCGTGGACATCTCCACCAACGGCTGGTCCTCCTTGAGCACATCGCCGGGTTTGACATGCCAGGCGACAATCTCAGCGGACACGGTGCCTTCACCGAGGTCAGGTAATTTGAAGACGTGCGTGCTCATGCGTGCGTACTCATACTTGGGTGCTCATTGGACTGATGGACCTCTACTTTATCTGGCCTTCATCGGGCTTCCATGACGGCCTTCAGCGCCAGCGATACGCGGGCCTGACCTGGGAAGTACTCCCACTCGAAGGCGTGGGGGTAGGGAGTGTCCCAGCCGGCGACGCGCTGAATCGGCGCCTCCAGATTCCAAAAGCAATGCTCCATGATGGTCGCAGCCAGCTCCGCGCCGAAACCTGCGAAGCGGGTGGCTTCATGAGCAATCACGCACCTCCCCGTCTTGCACACCGACGCACACAGCGTATCCACATCCAGCGGAACGATGCTGCGCACGTCGATGATCTCGGCATCCAGTGCCATGGCGCGTGCAGCGGCTTCCGCCACATGCACCATGGTGCCGTAGGCGATGACGGTCACTTTGCTACCGGGCCGCACGATCTCGGCGCGGCCAAAGGGCACGGTGTAATGCGTGGTGGGTACTTCGCCCTTGGGATGGGTCTGCCAGGGCACGGCCGGTTTGTTGGGATCGCCATCAAAGGGTCCGTTGTACAGGCGTTTGGGCTCGAGCAGGATCACGGGATCGTCATCTTCTATGCCTGCGATCAGCAAGCCCTTGGCATCGTAAGGATTGGAGGGCATGGCCACCTTCAGGCCGCAGACGTGTGCGAAGAGCACCTCGGGGCTTTGCGAGTGCGTCTGGCCGCCGCGTATGCCGCCGCCGCAGGGCATGCGCACGGTGACAGGGGCGTAAAAATCCCCGGCGCTGCGGTAGCGCAGGCGCGCCAGTTCGCTGACGATTTGATCGTAGGCGGGATACACGTAATCGGCAAATTGCACCTCGGCGACGGGGCGCAGACCGTTGACGCCCATGCCGATGGCCGCGCCGATGATGCCGCCTTCCGCAATGGGAGTATCGATTACACGATGTTCGCCGTACTTGCGC
>Ga0075017_100000182_pt1 | contig 30013 bp, 27 predicted proteins | sample AleBraG_ABR_2012_FD_71475 | JGI IMG/M metagenome (GOLD analysis project Ga0075017, IMG submission 71475) | Freshwater sediment microbial communities in response to fracking from Pennsylvania, USA - Alex Branch Run_MetaG_ABR_2012 | ecosystem: Environmental > Aquatic > Freshwater > Creek >... | reverse complement strand
ACCCCTACGACCTGATATTGCTCGATCTGCTGATGCCGGGCATGGACGGATTCGCGGTGCTCGAAGAACTCAAGGCCCTCGAAGTCGGACGCTACGTGCCGGTGCTTGTGATCACGGCGCAGCCCGCTCACAAGCTGCGCGCGCTGCATGCCGGGGCCAAGGACTTCATCAGTAAGCCCATCGACCTGGTGGAAGCGAAGGCGCGCATCCATAACCTGCTTGAGGTGCGGCTGTTGTATCGCCAGATCGAGAAACACAATGAGCTGCTGGAAGCCACGGTGCTGGAGCGCACGGCTGAACTTCGCGCCAGCGAAGAACGGTTTCGCCGGCTCACGGAGCTCTCCTCGGACTGGTACTGGGAGCAGGACGCTCTGGGGCATTATACGGAGCTTTCGGGCCCGGCCATGGAGATGCTCGGCATCGGCGGCGACGGCGCTGCCGAAGGTTCAGTCACCGGCCGCGCCGCTCCACATTGGAACGAGGCCGGACGCGCAAGTCTCGCCGCCAATATCGCCGCACGGCGGCCATTCCTCGACCTCATCTACAGCCGGACCCTCAGCGACGGTACCCACCAATATTTTCAGGTGAGCGGCGAGCCCATGTTCAGTCTGTCAGGACGCTATACCGGCTACCGCGGCATCGGCATGGACGTGACGGACCGGATGCGCAAGCACTGAACCCGTCAGGCGCGCTGGGCGCGCGTTTCCTCGTGGCGTTGACACGGGCTTCGTGGCGTTGACACGGGACGTTCCCTCCCGTGCAGACCGCGACGCGCCACGCCTTCAGACTCTTCCACTGGTTTCCAGGCACGCGCAGAGCGACCGGAACCGCTCCTTCCCCCAACACAGAGAGCACATATGATGACCCATCGTTTCATGGCCGCCACCGGCCTGACCATTGTGGGCCTCGCGGCCGCCGGCTCAGCGCTGGCGGTCAGCAAGGCTGAGATCAACAAGCGCGTCAGCGTGGCGCTCGACCAGTTCGACACGCTCAACTCCGCCAACAAGGGGCTGAGCGATAAGTCCACGGGCATGCTGGTATTCCCGCACGTCACCAAGGGCGGCGCTGGCGTCGCTGCGGAGTTTGGGGAAGGGGTGCTGCAGATCGACGGTAAGACCGTCGCGTACTACAGTGTGGGCGCCGCCTCGGTAGGTCTGACGCTCGGGATCGCCGAGCACAGCGAAATCATCATGTTCATGACCAAGGAGTCACTGGCCAAGTTCAGGGAGACCAAGGGATGGTCGATCGGTGCTGACGCAGGGATTACCGTCGTGTCCAGCGGTGCCAATGGTGAATATGACAGCAAGATCGAGCAGAAGCCGATCCTGGGCTTCCAGTTTTCCGACAAGGGACTGCTGGGCGACCTCTCGCTCGAAGGCGAAAAGATCACGCAGATCAAGAATCACGGTTGAGGCAACTTGAACCCGGCGCGCCATGCGCCGGGTTCCGGTCTGAGGGGTTGCTTGAGCCCTAGTGAACGCGCTGCGCGAAACGAGCGATGAGTTTATCGACCGGATCGGCGGACTGGAGCAGGCGCGACTGAAGTTTCCGCATACACAGCAGGCGCAGCTGTTCGCTGCCCGCGTCGGCCAGTGCAGCCAGGGTCTCCTCCAGGGCGACTGCCACGTCGTGCGCGCCAATCGCCGTATAGACGATGCTTGCATAGCGCAGCTGACTGCCGGAGTCATTGCCCAGCTAGTCCTGCAGCCTGCGCGATTCCACCGCCGCCCAGAATTCACAGGCGGTAAAGAGTGCCCGTTCGGAGATGGAGAAATCATCCGATCCTCCGGCGGCACGTTCCAGGATCCCCAGCAGCTTTGTCCGAGTCACCAAGGCGTGACCATTCCATTGGCTTTTCATGGTATCGGGTACTTCCGCCGCGGGCAGTACCGGAACAATCGGCGATGCCCAGCGGTTCTTCCGTGCGGTATCGAACATAGAGTTTTCCGCTACGGGGACGTCGCAATCCGGCATCAGCGTTCGCCACCGTACCGATATCCGCGGCTGCGCGGGCCACACTCCCGGCCCTGTCGTACGGCCGCTCAATATCAGGCGACTTCGATCGACACCTCAAGGAGAGCCCAGCATGATTCGTCTTCCCAATTTCGGCGTGCACTTGCACCCACCGACCATCGCCCTAGCGGGCCTCGGAGGCGCGCTGTTGCTCGCCGCCTGCGCCTCCAGCCCGCCTCCGGTGGTCGCCTTGAACGCGGCCAAGCAGGCAATCGCCGTGGCCGATCAGGCCCACATCGCCGACGCCTCGTCGCCGGAACTGGCGGAGGCCCGCACCCGCCTGGCGGCCGCTGACACCGCGGCCGTGGCCAAGCATATGGACGAGGCGGAACGCCTGGCCGTGGAATCCCGCGCGGATGCTGAGTTGGCGTTTGCGCAGTCCGAGGCCGCCAAGAACCAGGCCGTTAATGAGGAAATGCTGCACAGCACCGACACCCTGTCGCACGAAATGCAGCGCAATGCGGGAGCAACGCCATGAAGACCAACCCAGTCTCTTCAAACCGACTGATCACCGCCGCGGTTGCCGCCGCACTCCTCGCGGCATGCTCCTCGATGCCGACCAAACCCGCCGGTTCCGAGGCGCTGCGCACGCGACTGACCGAGCTGCAAGCCGACCCGCAACTCGCCGGCCGCGCACCGCTGGCCATCGAGCAGGCGAATCAGGCCGTGGCCGCGGCGGAGCAGCCACAGCCGGACAGGGCCATCGCGGCTCACCTGCAATTCATGGCGGATCGAAAGATTTCCATTGCCTCGGCGGATGCGCACAGCGCCTGGTCCGTTGACCAGCGCAAGACCATCACGGAACAGCGGGCCGCCATGCAGCTGCAGGAACGCACGCGTGAGGCGGATGTGGCCAATGGCAAGGTCGCTGTGGCGCAGGCGGAAGCCAGCGATCAGAAGCAGCGGGCAGACGCCGCCCAGGACGCCAACGCCGAGGCTCAGCGCAACGCGCAGGGCGCGCAGCGCAATGCGCAGGACCTGCAGCAGCAGATCGACGATCTGCAGGCGAAAGTCACGGACCGGGGCCTGGTCCTGACGCTGGGAGATGTCCTGTTTTCCACCGGTACCGCGAATCTGAACACCGGCGGCGGCAGCCACCTGAGCAAGCTGGCGGGCTTCCTGAACAAGTATCCGGATCGCAGTGCGCAGATCGAGGGCTATACCGACAGCGTGGGCAGCGACGAGTACAACCAGGGTCTGTCACAGCGGCGCGCGGACGCCGTCAAGGCCTACCTCGTGGATCAGGGCGTGGCCACGGGCCGCCTGACCGCTTATGGCAAGGGCAAAAGCTCGCCGGTGGGCGACAATGGCTCGAGCACGGGCCGCCAGCAGAATAGGCGCGTGGAAGTGATCATTGCCAACAGCCTGGTGACCGCCAGGTAAGGTACTGCAACGGGGACAGCGGCTCCCTGCGGAGGAGGCTGTCCCCGGAGCGCGTCATTGCCCGCCGAGCAACACTCGCACGCGGTGCACCTTGCCATCGTCCACCAGGTCGACACTCGTGGCGCCCTCCGCCAAGGCAGCGCCATCGCACTCGATACGGATGATTCCGGCACACACGCCCTGCGGATTCTCAATCGCAATCGCGTAGGTAGACGACCGGTAACGCACATTGACCGTCGCGCCCGGCCAGGCCGCGGGAATGCACGGCGCCAGGTGCAGCCGCGTACCCTCGATGCGTACACCAAGAATGGATTCGACGCCCGTCCGGTACATCCAGCCCGCCGAACCCGTATACCAGGTCCAGCCACCACGCCCGGCGTGCGGCGCCACGGAATAGACGTCCGCCGCGACCACATAGGGTTCGACCTTATAGCGATGCACGTCCGCGCGCGTCCGGGTACGATTGACCGGGTTGAGCATGGCGAAGAGCTCCGCCGCGCGGGTGCCCTGCCCCAGCGCCGCGTAGGCCATGACCGACCACAGGGCACCGTGGGTGTATTGGCCTCCGTTCTCGCGCAGACCGGGCGGATAGCCCTTGATGTAGCCTGGGTCGAGCGGGGTGTGCTCAAAGGGGGGTGCAAACAGCAGGGCCAGTCCGGTATCGCGGCGTATCAGCCGGGTGTCGACGGCCGCCATCGCCAGGCGCGCATGCTCCGGATCCGCAGCCCCGGACAGCACGGCCCAGGACTGGGCGATGGCGTCGATCTGGCATTCCTCGCTCGTGGCCGAACCCAGCACCGCACCGTCGTCGTAGTAGGCGCGTCGATACCATTGCCCATCCCACGCGGCCGGCTCCAGCGCGCGTCGTAATGCCTCGGCGTGACCGAGCCAACGCGCGGCACGGACGGATTCCGCGCGCGCCTCGGCCAAGGGCGCGAAGCGCATCAGCGTCGCGTACAGAAACCACCCGAGCCAGACACTTTCGCCGCGACCCTGCTCGCCGACACGATTCAGGCCATCGTTCCAATCACCGGTGCCGATCAGCGGCAGGCCGTGCTGGCCGAGCTGCAGGCTCTGGTCCAGAGCGCGCGCGCAGTGTTCGAACAGTGAGGCGGTTTCATCGGAGGTGACGGGCAGGAAATAAGCGTCATGCTCCTCCGCGCGGAGTGTCTGGCCCTCGAGGAAGGCAACCGGTTCATCCAGTACCCCAAAATCCCCCGTGGCGGTCACATACTGAGCGGTCGAGTAGGCCAGCCACGCCTGGTCATCGCTGATGCGTGTGCGCACGCCCTGGCCGGAATGCGGCAGCCACCAATGCTGCACGTCGCCCTGGCGGAATTGACGGCCCGCGGCCCGCAGCAGATGCTCCCGGGTCAGGCCAGGCTGCGCCACCGTGAGTGCCATGCCATCCTGCAGCTGATCGCGGAAACCGTAGGCACCGCTGGCCTGGTAGAACGCCGAGCGTGCCCACACCCGGCACGACAGGGTCTGGTAGAGCAGCCAGCGGTTGAGCATGAGGTCCATGGACCGATCCGGTGTCTGGACCTGCACCGCACCCAGTGTTTCGTCCCAGAAGGCGAGCACCTGCTGGTACACGCCGTCCAGATCGGCGGCGCGGTAACGCGCAATGAGCGCTTGCGCCTCGGCGACATTGGCCGCCTCGCCCATGAGGACCACAATCTCGACCTCCCCACCCGCCTGCAGGTCCACGGACGTCTGCAGTGCCCAGCATGGATCCAGACCGGCCCCCGAACGTTTTGACAACGGTGTCAGCCGCGCCAGCGCCGCGGGCCGCGCCAGCGAACCGTGGCGCCCGATGAACTCGCGGCGATCGCAGGTCCAGGCGGTCTGTTGTCCCCGCAGATCCGCAAAGGCGATGTGCCCAGCGGCCACCGGGCTCCAGGGATTGCGGGCCAGCAACGCACCGGTTTCCCGATCCAGTTCCGTCACGATGTAGGGCGCACAGGCGCTGCGTGCCGACCCGAGGACGCACTCGGCATACGCAGTGAGCGACAGGTGACGGGTATCTTCCGAGATGTTACGAATCCGCAGTCGCGAGACTTTCACGGCATCCGTCAATGGCACGAACATCAGAAGATCGAGTGCGATGCCGTGTGAACTGTGTTCAAAGCGACTGTAGCCCTGGCCGTGCCGGGCATGGTAGGTCGAGCCTGGATCCCGCATGGGCGAGGCGGTGGGCCCCCACAATTCACCGGTTTCCTCATCACGCAAGTAGAGCGCTTCACCGGGCCGATCGGCGACCGGATCATTGGACCAGGGCGTCAGCTGATTCTCGCGGCTATTGCGCGACCAGGTGAAACCGCCGCCCTCGGCAGCGACCTGAAAGCCAAAGCGCGGGTTGGCCACGACATTGATCCACGGAACCGGCGTCCTCTGCCCGGGCCCCATCACGGTGAGATACTCGCGCCCATCGGCGGCGAAGCCCCCGAGCCCGTTGAAAAACTCCAGGTCGGGCGCCGGCGTGTCGACCGGCGGCACCGCGGCGGACCCGCTCTGCAACTCCGGCCGGCCGTCGCCCGGCGGCTCGCGATATCGATCGAGCTGCACGGCCAGACTGCCGCGCTGGCCGGACAGGACGACCCGGGCCACGGAGGACAGCCGTGCACGCGTCTCCCCGGAAATCAGATCACTGCGCAGCACGTAGACGCTGCCGCGCGTATGGTCGCCACCGAGCCGCGGCCGCGATTGACTCATGCGCAGCTGGGTCTCCAGCGCGTTCTGCAGGTCCTGCACGTATGAGGAGGCACGCTCGTTGAGGATCACCAGGTCCACCGCCAGCTGCTTCATGCGCCAGTATTCCTGCGCGCGCAGCAGCTGCCGGGCCAGGTCCATGTCCTCCACAGCGTCGATCCTGACCAGCACAATCGGCAGGTCCCCGGAAATGCTCTGCGCCCACAGCGCCTCAGGCCCGCCCGCGCCGCGGATGATGGTCGCGGAGGATGGCCGCATGGCCGCGTTGGCGTAGAGCAGATGTCCGGCCAGGCGTTGGAACAAACTCGCCTCAGCGGCGTCGATGCCGAGGTGGCGCAGCTGCACCTGACCCTGGGTCCAGGCCAGCGTACCGGCCCGCACGAAAGCATTGGACTCCTGGTGCTTGTCCATCAGCTCGAGCGCACCCGCGCGTGTGGAAGCCATGGACGTCCATACGGCAATGCGCACCGTTCCCCCGGCCGGCACGCGCACGCGCTGGCGCAGCGCGAAGACGGGGTCGAGGACGGTGCCGACGGTATTCGACAGGCGCCGTCCGTCCACAACAGCGATCGCCTCGCCCAGCTCCTGACCACGGCCGATGAAGCGAGCCCGGTCGGTTTCATAATCGGGTTCACGCAGGCACTCACCTTCGACCACCGTATGCTGCACCGCCCAGACCTCGGGCTCCTCCGGCGTACGGCGGCGGCGCGTCGCCAGCAATGCACCGTGCTTCTCCAGATACTCGGTCTGCACGAACATCTTGGAAAAGGCCGGGTGTGCGAGATCGGCTGCCGCGGGCGCCAGCACCAGTTCGCTGTAGGACGTGACATCGACGTCGCGCAGCCGGTTGCCGGTATTGATGAGGGAAATACGGCGTACCTCGGCGTCATCCTCGGGTGAGACCATGACCTCCAGAGTCGTGGTCATGGCACCGTCGATGCGTATGTACTCGGCGCGGTCCTCGGTGAAAGTCACCTCGTAGGTGTCCGCCTCGACGCCGCAGGGCTGATAGCCCGTCGACCACACGCGCCCGCTCTCGACGTCGCGAAGAAAAAAGTAGCTGCCATAGTCATCACAGCTGGAATCCTCGCGCCAGCGCGTGACCGCGATATCCCCCCAGCGGCTGTAGCCTGAGCCCGCAGCGGTCACCATCACCGTAAAGTGCCCATTGGAGAGCAGGTGCGTCTGCGGCGTCGTATCGTGAGGCGTGTGCAGGCGGCGTACCACCGCGGGCAGGGCATCGCTGATGCGTGCCGCGGTGGTCACCTCCTCGGCCCGTGGATGCGTGACAGAGACATCGCGTGGCGTGCGCTCCTGCAGCAGCAGCTCGGCCGCCTGCACCATCGGCTCGGCATGAAAGCGGTCGCGCAGCCGTCCGGCGTATACGACGTTCGCAATGGCGGCAATCGTCATGCCCTGGTGATGCGCCATGAAGGCCCGCACCATGGCAAACGAGGCGCCCTCCGGCACGCGGCTGCGCGTGTAGTCGAGCGCCTCGTAGCAGCCGAAGCGCCCCAGTGCCGCAAGCGACTGCAGCCTGGACAGATTCGCCACCGCGGCCAAGGGATCCACCATGGCCGCCAGCGCGGTCGCATAGGGCGCGATGACCGTGTTTTCGCTCAGACCGCGCTTGAGCCCGAGACCGGGGACGCCGAAATTGGAATACTGGTAGGTCAGTTCGATGTCGCGCGCATTGTAGGCCGACTCCGATATGCCCCAGGGCACGCCCAGCGAATCACCGTAACGAACCTGTCGGCGGACGATCAGGCGGTTGGTTTGGTCCAGAAGGCTGTCTGCCGGGGCCCGCAGCACCAGCGAAGGCATCAGATACTCGAACATGGACCCGGACCAGGAGATCAGCGCCGCACCATTGCCGATCGGTGTCACGGCACGCCCGAGCCGGAACCAATGCTGTGCCGGCACGTCGTTCTTGGCGATCGCCACGAAGCTGGCCAGGCGCGCCTCCGAAGCCAGCAGGTCGTAGCAATTGGGATCCAGCGTGCCTTCGGCCACGCGGTAACCGATCGAGAGCAGGCGGCGTTCTTGATCGAGGAGAAAGCCGAACTCCATGGCCAGCGCCAGCGTTCGCGCCGTGGATTCGATCGCTGCCGTGCGCAGGGTGAGCGCTTCGATCTCCTCACCGGTCTGCGCACTATCGCGGCGCGCGCTCAAGAGCGAGCGCTGCGTCGCTTCCGCCCAATACAGGAGGTCCGCACCCGCGACCTCACCGAGCTCGCCGGCGAGCGCCCGCGCGACATCAAGCATGGTGGCCGCGGCCGCGTCGATCGCTGCCGGCCGGCGTGCTGCAAACGCCCTCGCCAGCGCCGCCAGCGCGGCCTCCAGGTGCGGCCGCCCGATGCTATGCGTCCTCTGGTCCGCGGGGATCGCGCGAAAGGCTTCGTCGGTCAGCTCCAGCGCATCGGCGGCACCGCTGAAATCCGCGCCCTCCGGCCCCCTGGGCGTCGCCCCGGTATCACCCCACTTGCGGCAGGAATTGGCCAGTGCCAGCAGGTGCGCAGCCAGGTTGCCACTGTCGACGGTGGAGACATAGCGCGGTTCCAGAGGTCGAAGGTCGCGCGTGTCGTACCAGTTGAAATAGTGACCGCGAAACCGCTGCAGACGCTGCATCGTCGCCAGTGTCGCCTCGAGGCGTTCCACGGTGTCGACCGTACCGGCCCAGCCGAAATCCCGGGCGCTGACCGTCGCCAACAGATACAGTCCGATGTTGGTGGGCGAGGTCCGGTGCGCGACGACCGGACTCGGATCCTCCTGAAAATTGTCGGGCGGCAGCATGTTGTCCCCCGCCGTCACGAAGGTCTCGAAGTAGCGCCAGGTGCGACGCGCAATGCCACGCAACACGCGCAGATCGCGATCCGGAACCGGGAGCTGGCCGGCCAGGCGCGGCGAGATGCTGATCCACACCGCCAGTGCCGGGGAGCCGAGCCACAGGGCTGCGAACGGAACCGACAGCCACCAGGCTCCGGCCCTGTGCGTGATGGTGATCATTACGGCCATGGCGGCAAGGGCTGAAGAACCGCCCATGCGCACGTAGGCACGGCGCAGGCTCAGCTGCGATCGGTGATCCGCCTGCGCGGCCGTGACCCACTGCAGCAGATTCCGGTGGCTGATGAGCAGGCGATAAAGCGTGCGTGCGATGGCATCGCTCATTAGCCAGGCCTGGTCGGCCAGGAAGGTGAGCAGGAATGCCGACTGCGCCCCGGCCAGCCGTATGTCCTGGCGCAGGGCATACAGGTGACTGCGCAGGGTAATGCCCGCGCGGCGCGGAATGATGCCTGCGAATGCCGGCAGCCAGGCCGGCAGGACGATGGTCACCAGGATGAAGGCTGTCCACAGCAGCGCTGCGCTGCGCGGCAGTAGCCAGCCGGCCATCAGAGCCGCGACGCTGGCCGGCGCGCACAGCGAACGTCGCAGGTTATCCATCATCTTCCAGCGGCTGATCAGCGGCAGCGTGGCGCTGCCGCGGCGGCCCAGCGCCGCGGCCGCGTCGACGCGACCCAGCATCCAGGGCAGCAGCTGCCAGTCGCCTCGCACCCAGCGATGCTGACGTGCGGCGGCGACTTCGTAGCGCGCCGGGAATTCCTCGACGACCTGAATATCGGAGACCAGGCCGGCGCGCGCGTAGATACCCTCGAACAGATCGTGACTCAGCAGCGAACCGTCCGGAACCCGCCCGGCCAGGGCCGCCTCGAAAGCGTCGATGTCATAGATGCCCTTACCCGCGTAGGAGCCCTCTCCGAACAGATCCTGGTACACATCGGATACGGCCGCGGCGTAGGGATCGATGCCGCTGGCGCTCGAGAACACGCGCTGAAAGTGCGAACCTTGGCGGCCCGTCGGAAGCGAGGGTGCGACGCGCGGCTGCAGCACGGCGTAGCCGTCCACGACATGACCCGTGGCGGCGTCGAACTGCGGCCGGTTGAGCGGGTGAGCCATTTTGCCGATCAAGCGCCGGGCGCTGTCGCGCGGCAGCCGGGTGTCGGAGTCCAGTGTAATGACGTAGCGCACCGCATCGGGAACTGCCAGGCCGCGGTCCGCCAGCGCCATGAACGTGGTATCGCGCGCACCGCGCAGCAGGCGATTCAATTCGTGCAGCTTACCGCGCTTTCGCTCCCAACCCATCCACAGATTCTGGCCGGCGCTCCACACTCGGCGCCGATGCAGCAGCAGGAAGCGAGCCCCTCCGGGGCCCGCCTCATACTGTCGATTGAGCCGCGCAATGCCATCCAGCGCGACCTGCAGCAATTCCTGATCGACCGGCAGACTTTCCTCGGCCGCATCGACCCAGTCCGAGAGCAGTGCAAAATAGAGTTCGCCGTCCGGGGAGGACAGGTAATGGACTTCGAGACGCTCGATCTGCGTCTCGATCGCGGAACGCGTGCTCAGCAACGCCGGGACGGCGACCAGCGTCCTCAGGCCTACCGGAACGCCGGTCCGCAGCGCCAGGGCCGGCAGGATCGTCGCGCCGAGGCCCCGGGTCACGGCGCGATTCACCAGGCCTACAGCCACATCCAGAGCGGGGATGAGCCCCAGCAACGCCATCCGGGCCAGGGGCCAGTCAGCGATTCCGCGCGCGTGCAGCCCGAGCAGCGGCGCAGACAGCAAGATCGCGCCCAGCAGGCCCATGACCACAAGGTAGCGGCGCGCGCCTTTCGCGACGTTGAATCGCCGCGCCCAGCTCCAGAACGGCGCGCGATAGCCGACCGAGGCCTCGAAGGCGGCCCGCCCGCCGGAAATCAGGTGGAAGCCGGGATCGGCGGCGCGCAGCGTGTTTTCTCCTGCCGAGTCGGCCGGCCCGCTGGCGTGCGGCTGCGCCGCCTGCATGGCCGCCCGGGCAATCTCCAGCTCAGAGTGCCGGGAGCCGCGTGACAGCTCTTCAATTGAGCTGCGATACAGATTGCGGGTAGCGAAATCCATGGCTGCGAAGCCGCTGCCATCGCGCAGCCGTTCATCGACGAGGCTGACGCTCTCGAAGAACTCGGGCCAATCCAGATCGGAGAGCAACCGCATGCTGGTGATGATGTTGCGCACGGTCACGTTCGAGGCACCCTGCTTCTGGTGCTCGTCGCGGACGATCTGCTCCGGAGTCTGCCCTTTGGCGCCCAGCCGCTGGTCCAGCCACTGCAAGGCCGGCGTCACCCGTGGATCCTGATCGCGCAGGCGCTGTACCAGCTGCACCACGAAGGCCGGCCGGAAATCCACGCTGCTGGGTTCGCGACGCTGCAGGATGTCTGGATCGCCGGTCAGGCCGTGCACGCCTAGCAGGCGATCCGCGACCGCATCGGCCGCCTCGCGGGCATCGCGGTTGCTGACGATGCGCGCCGCCGCGCGCCGCAGATTCTCCACCAGCACGATGCGCAGTGTGATCGCCACAGCCCACAGCTCGCCGATGGTCAGGGGCTGAACGTGCTGATAGGCCCGCACGAAGCGACGCAGCGCCTCTGGATCAAAACAACTGTCGGTATGTGCGACGAACGCCCAGGCGAGCCCAAAGACACGCGGATAGCCGCGCAGGGGTCCGCTGGCCAGTTTCGGCAGCAGCCGATAGAAACTCGGAGGCAAATCTTCGCGAATCTCGCGGATCTGCTCCTCGACCAGATGGTAATTGTCGAGCAGCCATTCCGCCGCCGGAGTGATGGTCCGCGCGGCACCCACTGTCTCCGCGATGTCGCGGTAGGCCGCCAGTAGAATCGATTCATTGTCACGCAGGCGCGCCCCAAGGGAGCGGCGACGTCCCGGCCGCAGCGCGACCTCCTGCGCCAATGCGAGGCTCGCGGCGTGCTGCTCCAAGCGTTCGACACTGAACAGTTCGGCCCGGATGAGTTCGTCGCCATCCCAGGGTGATTCGGGACGACGCCTACCCGGGAACAGGAGCGATAAAGTCATCAAATGCTTGTCACAACTGTTGCCATCGGCTCTCAAATCGTGTGGTCGCCTGATGGCACCGGCGCGTCACGGTTCACTCTATTGGAAGGGAGCCGTGCCTGTCGGTACGGCGGCGCACCGACGACTCCCCATGACTGGCGTATCTGGATAGTCAGTGGCGGAGCGAGGGCCGCATCTTCAGCATCGACCGTCGGAGAGCGGGTATGAAATATGGCGTCCTGGCATCAGCGATTCTGTGGTGTGCGGCCGGGACGGCCATCGGCCAGGTCAGCATCGGCATCCATATCGGCTCCAGCCCCAACCTGGTGGTGATCCCGGGTTACCCCGTATACTACGCGCCCGGAATCGGATCGAACTATTTCTTCTTCGACGGCATGTACTGGGTGTACCAGGAGGATGGCTGGTATTCGAGTTCCGGGTACAACGGCCCCTGGGAATTTGTGGATCCGATGTACGTCCCGATCGAACTGTTACAGGTGCCGGTGCGCTATTACCGACAGCCGCCCGTGTACTTCCGCGCCTGGCAGTCCGATCGCCCTCCGCGCTGGGAGGAGCATTGGGGCCAGGGCTGGGCCCAGCGCCGCAGTGGCTGGGATCAGCAGGTGCACCATGACCGGCCGGCTGCCGCCCCGCCGGCGCAGGCACAGCGCCTGCAGGACCAGCGCCCGCAGGAGCAACGCGGGCCCGTTGGGGATAACCCTGCACGAGCGCAGCAACCATCTCCCATGCGCGACAGTCGCGATCGGCATCCCCCGAGCAATAACGCGCATTCGAGCCCTGGCCAGTCACCAGCCCAATACCGACCGGCCGCCTCGCCTTCCGCTGCGCCGGCTCAGCAGGGCGCGTCGGCTCAGCACGGCCATCAGGCCGCCGCCCCACCCCATCCGTCTCAAGGTATGGACCGCAGCGCCGCCGCGCCCCACAGTCGGGAATCGCCGCAGGGCGGCCACGAGCAGGGCGGGCACCTGGATGACAAACAGGGGACGAATCACCAATGACTGGGCCCGCAGGGGGTATCGCGCGCGAGCGCTGAGCTTCTTCATGGCCTTGACGCACGGAGCGCCGCGGCGAGGGCGTCTGCGAGCTTGTCCGCCGTCGCCGCCATGATCGACACGACCGAGGCATCATTCAGCTCCGCTGCAGGACTCGCGGTAGGGACGTTGAAGACGCCCCTTGCGGACACCGGTACGCTGTGGGATTCCGGACCGAGAATGCTCTAGCGGACGCGCAGGGCACAGCGGCCGTCACGCCGGACAAGGAAACGCCGATCTGCACAGGGTCCTCGCCAAGACCCTCCGCGAGATCCCGAATCGTGATCATGAGCGGATTGACCGTGGCGTCCATGCGCTCAGAAGCCCCAGGCGTTGGCGCAGGCCGCAAACAGCGCATCGAACACGATGATGCCCACGATGCCCATGACCGCCGCATAGGTAGACGCGTCACCGACATCGTTTGAACTGCAGCCCGCCTGCAGCCCCAGCCGGCAGGCCAGGCAGTACCGCGCCTGGGCCTCGGCAGCCAGGCGGTCGAAGGGGATGCCCGCGTCACAGCGGGAGCAGCGGGCGAAACCCGCATCGTTTGGGCGCCCCAGCGCGTTGTGGACGCTGACGAGTGCATCCGTATACCGCAGGTCCCGCTTCATGGATTGGAGGGCGCTGGCAGTGAACCCACGTTGAAGATCGGCCAGTGGGTCGTCCATCATGTGCTCCTCGTGGCCGCGTTCATGGCCGCAGCCTTGCGGTGATTGAGGTATCCGGGTCGGTGCGCAGACGCACCAACGGCGTGGTTGTACACGCCCCGGCAGGTCACCGGGTGGATTGGAATGGCCGAAGATCCGGTGTAATTTGGGCATTAATGTTCGCCACCGTACGCGGGACTGATTATTCCTGTACACTCAACCGATGCGACTCACCGACGAGCAAGCGTCGCGTGCGCCCGAGGCGCCACCGGCTCCGGCCGCTCCCGATCCGCACCAGAACCACCTGCTCGATGCCCTGCCCGCGAGCGACTTTGAACGCCTTGCCCCGCATCTGGAGCATTTCGCGCTGGATCTAGGCGACGTGCTGTATGAGCCGGGGGTGCAGATGCGTTATGTGTACTTCCCCACCACCGCCATCGTGTCGCTCCTGTACGTGATGGAGGACGGCGCCTCGGCGGAAATTGCCATCGTAGGCAACGAAGGCATCCTGGGCATTTCGCTCTTCATGGGCGGGGAGTCCACGCCGAGTCGCGCCGTTGTCCAGAGTGCGGGTTACGGCTACCGGATGAGGGCGCAGCTGCTGAAGGACGAATTCGGGCGTTTTGGACCGCTGATGCATTTGTTGTTGCGTTACACCCAGGCCTTGATCACGCAGATGGCGCAAACAGCCGTCTGCAATCGTCATCACACCGTCGATCAGCAGTTGTGCCGCTGGCTGCTGCTGAGTCTGGATCGCCTGGCGTGCAACGAGCTGACCATGACGCAGGAGCTGATCGCCAACATGCTGGGCGTGCGCCGCGAGGGCGTTACAGAAGCCGCCGGCAAGCTGCAGGATGCCGGGCTCGTGAAGTACCGTCGCGGCAAGATTACCGTGCTGGATCGCCCGGGGCTGATCAAGCGCTCCTGCGAGTGCTATGCGGTGGTCAAGAAGGAATTTGACCGGCTCCTGCCCTATAAGGCGCTCTGAAACGCTCACGTCGAGCGGGCGGTGGGACCACCCGCGCATCTTCAGGCGCATCATTGGATCCTAAAGCGGTCTGCCGCACATACGGGAAGCGCGGCGATGCCCACTATGGGGAGCCGCCAGCCACTGGTGCCCGTTCTTCCCTCCACAGACGCGCGCCGCGCAAGAGTTGTTTCAGTGAGTCAACGCACCGCCATGGCCAATCGCATCCTGGCAAGCATCCCCCCCGAGGACTCTCAGCGCCTCAGCCGGGAACTCGAGCCGGTCGCGCTCAGGTTCGATCAGACGCTTTACGAGCCGGGCAAGGCCATTAAGTACGTGTATTTTCCGATTGACTGCCTCGTTTCGCTGCTCACGGCCGTCGATCGGCGCCGCACGCTCGAGGTGGGGATGGTCGGCAATGAAGGCATGGCGGGGATGCCCTTCATCCTGGGCGTAGGGGTCTCCGGCGTGCGTGCCCTCGTACAGGGCGCTGGACGAGCCCTGCGCATGGCCTCGGTGCCATTCCGGATTGAATTCGACCGGAATCCAGCATTGCAGCAGGCGCTCTACCGCTACACCTATGCCCTGATGGCGCAGATTTCACAGACCGCGGCGTGCAACCGCTTCCACGAGGCCGACCAGCGTCTGGCGCGCTGGCTGCTCATGACCAGCGATCGCGTAGGGGCCGACGACTTTGCGCTGACTCAGGAATTCCTGGCCCACATGCTGGGGCTGCGGCGCGTGGGCGTGACCGAAGCAGCCAGCGAGTTGAAACGGCGCAAATTAATCGACTACACGCGCGGCCAATTGCGGATCCTGGACCGCAGGGGTCTGAAGAAAGTATCGTGTGCCTGCTATGAGATCGTGAACTTAGTGTTTGCGCGGGCACAGCGCCACTGATGCGGCCGAGCGCCGGGACCCGCAGCGCAATCCTCGGCTCGATGGCGCTGGCGCTGGTACTGGCACCGCTCGGGGCACCGGGATCGAGGTGATGGCGTTCGCCTCCGGCATTGACCACCCCCCGCCGCGGGCCGCGGATTCCAAGGGTATCCGAAACTGGTTCACGGGCCGGGTCATGCGCAGAGCCGGCGCCGGCGTGGCTCTCGACTGGGGCCGCGCCCTGCTCGTGACAGACGACGTCGGCAGCACGACCTGGCGCGTCATGGCCCGGCCCTGACATTGATCCGACAGACGCTCGTCACAACCTAAGATTCGGCAAACCCTACATGCGGCAACCCCTATACGCGGCGGCCCTGAATGACCCGAACCACGATGATGACCAGGGCGACGACCAGCAGTATGTGGATGAATCCACCCATGGTGTAGGACGAGACCAGTCCCAGCACCCACAGGATCAGCAGTACGACGGCAATTGTTTCAAGCATGGCCAGACTCTCCAGTTACCGGTTCGGGGCGAACCGGACAGGAGCCAGGATAGCCGTCCTCCCCAGGATCATCTGCGCGGCACCGTACACAGGAAAGGCCGCTTTCTGTTCGCTACCGCACAGAAAACCCTGTGGCGGATGGCTAGCGTAGCCTGCAGTTTTTAGCTTGATCTGGACTCGGGCCCGCGCCCACCGGGAGGGCATGATCTCCTTTCCTCCCAAAGGAGATTCCCCCCGGGATAGTTCAGACCTCGCCCGCCGCCGTGTACACGCACGTCGGCGGGCTTTTTATTGCACGACGCTGAACGAGCGAACGATCGCGAAGCGTGGGGCAGCGAACAGAACTCGGCCGCTCCAACTTGCATCCTTCAACCTCTGAGCAACTTACTGAATGACTGACCTTCACAGGAACCGAACATGAAACATGAATCCCACAGCGCCGACCCGGTTATTGTCACTGGGACGGCGAGTGGCGCGCCGCAGTCCGGCATGGCCCGCGAATACCACGCGTTCCTAACCGATGTCGAGGACCTGATTTCGTCCGCCGCCTCGCTGACCGGGGAGGATCTGACCCGCGCAAAAGTTGCGCTGGCCGCCCGCGTTGCCGCTGCCAAGGCGGCCTTGGGCAAGGCCGGCGCGGCCGTCGGCAAGGCCGGCAGTCTGGTCACGGAGCGTGCGCAAAGAGGGGCCAAAGCCACGGATGATTACGTGCGCACGCAACCCTGGCAAGCCGTCGGCATCACTGCCGCGGTAGGCCTGCTGGTCGGGTTCCTGCTCGGCCGTCGCGGATCCTGAGCGTGCTGCGCATCGCGCGCACGGCTGGCGGCGCCTTGCTCGTACAGGCCGGTCTGCACGCCGAGTTGCTGCGCATTGAGTGGGCTGAGGAGAAGGGCCGTCTCCAGAATATGATCCTGGCCATGCTGTTTGGTTTTGCCTGCCTGCTGGGCCTGATGCTGGCTCTTGGTGCGCTGCTGCTCTCGGTGTGCTGGGACACATCCTACCGTATCCCTGCGGCGGGCGGGCTCATGGCCCTGTATGGACTGGGCATCGCATTCGCCTGGCGCCGGCTCCAGACGCAGTCGGGCCTCGGCACGCAGAGCTTTTCCGCCAGCCGCACGGAACTCGCCGCAGACGTGGAATTGCTGGGCAGTCAGCTTTGACACCGGCCGAGCAGCAATTCCTGCGTAAGCGCCGCCTGGACCTCTGCGCCCAACTTCAGAGTCAGCGCCGGGTCATCGCGCAGCAGCTCGGCATCCTGCCGGGCAGCGAGACCGGTTACCCGCGCAGCAAGACCATGCGCCTGCTGACGCAACGCCCGGAGATAATCATTTCCCTCCTCGGCGGCCTGGCGAGACTGCTGCGACTGCGCTGAGCCACTCTTATGTACGCTGCCGTACGGCAGAGGGGATAGCGATCGGGCATGATCGACACCGACTCAACAGAAGGATGAATATTGATGAAGAAAACAGCAGTAACCTGCGTCGCCATGGCGGCGTTGTTCGGCTCGGCGATGGTCATGGCCGCGGAGGATTCGGATGCGGATCGTTCGCATCCGATGGCCTTTGTCAAGGACTCGGCAATCACGACCAAGGTGAAGTCCAAGCTGGCAGCGGAACATCTCACCAGCATGGGGCGCATTCACGTCGACACCGACAAGGATGGCGTCGTCTGGCTGAGTGGCACCGCTCGGTCCCAGGAAGCCATCGACCAGGCCGTGACGATTGCGCGTGGAACGGAAGGTGTCTCGAAGGTCCACAGTGACCTTACGATCAAGAAGGACGACTGACCCCCTTGAACCCGTGAGCGAAGCTAATAGGGCGGCACATCACGCAAGCTGCGTGGTGTGCCCTGCGTGGAGGGATCGCGGTATCGGGCGAGTCGTTCACGCAGCCAGCGGTTGGTGCTCGTGGCTGGCGCCGGCGCGCAACGGACCCGATAAGGTTCGCCGCTGACGCTGCTGCGCGTCGCTGCCTGCTCGATGAAGTCTTCAGCTGTCCGGATGTGATTTCCGACCCCCAGCGACAGGTACTTGCTGCGCAGGTGCTCCTCCGCCAACCGGGACCCGTACCAGCTGCCATTGCGGTAGAACTCACAGCCCGACGCGCCCAGGTCGTCGAGTAGAAAGCGAATTTCCGCCGCGGCCACCGCGGGCGTTGCACTGAAGGCTCTGGACATGGCACCTAACGCCAGCAACAGCAGCAGTATCCGACTTCCTCCCGTAAGCCTCACTGCTCTGCGGTCAGTGGTAGCAGCGACAAGCCACGAACCTCGATCCGTTGCCAGAGGCTATGCGCAGGTTCGCGGGCGTAGTCCATGGCTATGCCGTTGACTTCCGTATGCCAGATCAGCTGCGGTCTGCGACCGGACCCCGGTTCAAGCAGTGTGAGGGCATACGCGTTCTGCGGCTGGACCATAGCTGCAAAGCGACCGGCAGTCTGTTCGGCCAATGCCGGACTGTCGATGATCAGACCGACCTCGGTATTCAATCGCTTCGAGCGCATGTCGAAATTCATCGAACCAATGAACAGCTGCCGGCGGTCGAACACGAACAATTTGGCGTGCAGGGCATAGTTGCCATAGCGCGAGATCCGGGCGGTCTGGCCGCTGCCGCGGGTATTGCCCAGCAATGCGCGCGCCTCATACAGCTCGATGCCCTCCTGCAGAAGCGGCACTCGGAACTGCAGGTAACCGGACTGGGCAAAGAGACCTGGTGTGGCTTCGAGCGAATTGGTCAGGATCGCCACACGAACCTGGTGCTGCCGCAGATTCCGCAACAACTGCATTTCATCCTCGGAAGGTATGAAGTACGGCGTGACCATGAGCAGCTCGGACTGGGCCGCGGCGGCGGCGCGCAGCACGGCCGGATTCATCAGGCGGCCGGCCCGAGCGCCACTCGCCACCTGCTTCTTGTCGGGACTGTCGCAGACCACCCGGGCACGAGCCCATACCCACGGCAGCCGCCCGGCCATTAGGCCGGCATATGGTTCGCCGGTGGCCAGCCGCGTCACGAGTTCGCCGGGCAGCGCCACCGGTGCCACGGCCTGCGGCCGGGTCCGGCTCAGCGCCGCGGCCGGGATTGAAAGTCCGTTGTTCCAAAAGTCGTCGTAAGTCTTCGACAGCTCGTTGGCGACGGGACCCGCCACGAAGACATCTTCATCGGCAAACTGGGACTCGGGATCGATCTGAAAGTACTGGTCTCCAATGTTGCGGCCGCCCACGAGCGCGATGGAATCGTCCGTCACCAGCAGCTTGTTGTGCATTCGATAATCGAGCCTGCGCGCGTTGAACAGGAATTCGAGCGAGCGCAGGGCGTCGGCATGCCCGCGGTAAGCGAAGGGATTGAATACCCGGACCTCAGTCTTGGCGTATCCGTCCAGGGCCAGGATCTGCTGGTCACCGTCCGCCGTGTCGCCGTCATCCACCAATATTCGGATGCGTACGCCGCGGTCGGCAGCACGCCGCAATGCTTCCGTCAGCAGCCGGCCGCTGGTATCGCCCCTGAAGATGAAATACTGCAGATCCAGGGTGCGCTCGGCCGCATCAATCATCTGTACACGGATGAGCAGGCCATCCATTCCTGCGGTAATGATGCGAAATCCGGACTGCCCGTCCTGGTCGCGCGCGGCCAACGCCACCTGACTACCCAGTCGGGTCTCCTCCGGATGCGAGAGCCGCATGGACACTGTCCGGGGATAGCCGGAGCCCGGCGGCAGGCCGGCACAGCCGCACAGTACTGCGCCCTGTGCGACCCATGACACCCACCTCATGCTGAACCGGAATCGACGCATGGCTTCCATGGAAGAGCGCCCTAGTGCGCCGCAAAAAATGCACGTACGGCGGCGAGGCAGAAGGGAGCGACCAGCGTGGCGTGGTAGGCCTCGAACACCGCTGCGGTCCCACCGTCGCTCGCACCCTGTTGGATCGCAAGCGCCGCCACTGCCAGCTTGGCCGTGGAGAAACCCGCTTTCCAGGTGCCATAGGGGTCCGTGGCGGTCACCGGTGCGTCCAGGTCCAGCACGCTGAAGACCGTGACGGCGGGCGCGCGGGTATTCCAGTAATTCTGCATCAGCTGGGCGTTGAGCCAGAAGACCTGCGGATCACCATCGCCTCCGCAAAGGAGCGTGGGTGCGGCAGGCGACCAGTTGCGCAGATCATTCTGGATCAGAGCCTGCCGCAGCCCGAGCCGCGAGCTGGCCGCCGGGGTGCCGGTCGTGATGACGGGCCAGCCACCATCCGGGCTGGCCTGCGCGTCGGCCAGGTACCGGGCCCGGAAATCATTGGTGAGCAGATTGCCGCTACCGAATCCCAGCGCAAACACGGGCGCGAAGAAGGCGGGTTGCGTGGCCGGGGTGATATCTGCATCGCTGGGATCCGGAGGGACAGCATTGAACAGTGCGTATTGGGGCAGTTTCCCTTCGGCATAAAGCTGGCTGCGGGGCACCAGCCCCGGCAGCAAAAATTCGACGTCACCCGCATAAGGCGACTCGAACAGGTCCGTCGTCTGGGTATAGATATTCCCATACGCCTGCTGGTAACCGGTAATCAGCATCGTGGCCACGACCGGCGCCCCGCCATCCACCTGCCCGCCCACCACCGCGTCGAAGAACGCCGCCAGCGCATAGGGCCCGGACATTGGCGCGGCAGCGGTGACCGTCATACCTGCCGCCTGCATGGCCCGCTGCGTCGCCATGGCCACATACCCTCCCTGCGAGTAACCGGTCAGGAACAGGCGTCCATCGTCGGTGGTCAGGCGCAGCCCGGCGGAAGGCAAGGCGCGGCGCGCAGCGCTCAAGGCATCAATCATGTCCTTGGACTGCTGATCGGCATCCAGATAGGGATGATAGCCAAGCATCGAAGTGTCGTAGCCGGCGTAATTGGGCGCAACGACGATATAGCCCTGCGAAGCAAACACCGCCGCGAGCAGCAGGCCCTCCCCGTTCCGGGCGTCACGCAGGTCCGCGATGTTGAAGGCCTTATTCGTACTGGTGCCATGCGCGTACAGTACGATCGGACGGGCGCCGTGACAGCGTGCGTCCGCGCCCGCCGGCACCATCAACGCGCCGGAAGCGGTCGTGGCTTCGTCCCGGCCCCCGACGGTATGGTATTCAATGTGAAAGACGGCGATGTCGCACAGCGGCGCACCGATGAGCGCCAGCACCGGCTGGCTGGACACGCCACCGAGTTGCAGAAGCAGGTCGATGGGCGACACCGTGTCCACGAGTTGTGCCGGGTCCTGCAGCAACGTGCCCCGTACCGGACCGGGTGGCGCCGAGGCCGCGCCCGTGTTACCACCACCCCCACCGCATCCGGCCAACAGCAGCGCCAGGAGTGCGGCCCTGATGCTTACGATGACCGGTCTCATTGCGGTCGCGGCCCCGCCGCCAGCACCGGCGGTATCGGTGCGGCACCGCACCGACCGCCTTGCATGCGATGAGTAGGTTCGGCCGCAATCCATGTCAAACGCTCTGCGAAGGCCATCATGTACATCCCACGCGATCCCAACATCCGCACGCCGCCCAACGCATCGCCGGACCGAGCTCCGCCGCGGGCACTACACGCACCGCTGCTGCCGGTTCCAGCCCGGAAGCCCGCAAGAACACGCCTGTCTGCCGCGGTCGCGAACAGCGTCATGCGACTTTGGAGATAGCGGAACAATTCATTCGTGATCAACGGATTTCCATGGACAGGCCCACATTCAAGCATAGCGTGCGAGCGTGAGTCTGCGCGCTGGCGCACTGATCGTCCGGGCGCTACCGCACCCAAGCCCACGCTCCGGCCCCCGGGCATTTCGTTTTGCGTTAGCGAACGGACGGCCGCGACGGATAAGGCCAGACTGCGCCGGCGCCCGGAGGGGAAGCACACATAGGACGGGGCGTTAAGCGTGATTCCCATCAATCCGATCATCGTCACGGGCGCGCATCTGGCGCTCGCCACGGCGGTTTCCGTGCATGTGCTCCTCTATAAAAGGGAGACCGGCACGGCCTCCGCGTGGATAGGCCTCGCCTGGTTCGCCCCGATTTTGGGCAGCCTCCTCTACTGGCTGCTGGGCATCAACCGGGTTCGCCGCCGGGCGCAACGGTGGCGTGCCACGCACAAGGCCCCGGGCACCGATGCGTCTGCAGCGTCGGCCAGCCGGGATGATCATCTGGCGCCACTCGAGCGTGCCGGCCTGAACATCAGCCAGCGCCGTACGGAATCGGGCAACCGGCTGCAGTTGTTGGCTGGCGGGGACGCGGCCTATGCCGCGATGATCGCGGCCATCGATGCGGCCACATCCAGCATCGCGCTGTCGAGCTATATCTTTCGAACCGATTCCGCCGGTACGGCGTTCCTCGATGCCCTAGCCCGGGCAAGCAAGCGCGGCGTCGAACTGCGCGTCCTCATCGATGGCGTCGGCGGCGGCTACCTGCATTCCGGCGCTACAGCGCGGCTGCGGGAGACACAGGTGCCGGTCGCCCGTTTCATGCACTCTGCGCTGCCGTGGCGCATGCCCTTCATCAATCTGCGCAACCATCGCAAGATTCTCGGCGTCGATGGCCGCATAGCCTTTGCGGGGGGCCTCAACATTGGCGCAGAGAACCTGAGGCGGCGGCAGCGTCGCCAGGCTGTCGTCGATACCCACTTCCGGATTGACGGGCCCGTGGTGGCGCAGCTCATCGACGTCTTTGCTCAGGATTGGCTCTACACGACCGGTGAACGCCTCAGCGGCGAGGCCTGGTTCCCGACCCTCGCCGCAGCAGGCGACAGCAGTGCGCGCGTCATCACGTCCGGCCCCGACCAGGACATCGACAAGATCGAGCTCATGCTCCTGGAGGCCATCGGCTGCGCGCGCGCCACCATCAGAATACAGACCCCGTACTTTCTACCGGATGAACGCCTCATTACAGCCCTGGCCCTGGCGTCGTATCGGGGGGTTGCGGTCGAAATCATTCTTCCGGAACGGAGCAACCATTTCGCCGTAGACTGGGCCACTCGCGCGCATATAGGTCCGTTGCTGACCGCCGGCTGCAGGGTCTGGACCCATCCGCCACCGTTCGACCACTCAAAACTCCTGACGGTGGACGGCCTCTGGTGCCTGGTGGGCAGTACGAACTGGGACATGCGGAGCTTTCGGCTGAACTTCGAAGTGGCCGTGGAGATCTACCACTCGGAGCTCGTCGCCGACATCGACTTGCGGATCAGCCGCGCCCGGTGCGCGCCGCTCCTCGTTGACGCCCTGGCGACACGCCCGGTGGCGGTCCGGCTGCGCGACAGTGCGGCGCGGCTCCTACTGCCCTACCTTTGAGCGTACTCGTCGCCTGACGGCAGGCGGCCCGCAGCGGCGGGCTGCCTAGCGCGGTAAGTTTCCCCGAACCACTCGCAGTCCTGCGGAACCGTTGCCCGGCCCCAGGATCCGTGGGAGCTTGATTCGTCCGATCGGGCTGTGCACGACGGCGTCGAAGAATCGGTACCCATTGCCGCCACTGAACTTGGCCTGGTACATCACCGCATCGGCGTGACTCACCAGCGACTCGGCGTCAGCTCCGTCATCCGGGTAGTTCGCGATGCCAATACTCGCTCCGACCGTCAGCACCTGGGCGCCGACGCGGTGAGGCGCGGCCAGTGCGCACAGGATCTTGCTGGAAATGACTTCGGCGTCCCGCGCATGAGCGAGATCGGAAAGCAGGATCAGAAATTCATCACCCCCCTGCCGGCCGACCGTATCGGAACTGCGCACGCATCGGCGCAGGCGCGCGGAGACCGACTTGAGCAGTCGATCCCCGATTTCGTGCCCAAAATAATCGTTGACAGGCTTGAAGCCATCCAGGTCCAGATACAGCACGGCCATTCTTTGATCGTTCCGCCACGCCAGCGCCAGTCCCTGAGTCAATCGGTCATTGAACAGCCCGCGATTCGGCAAACCCGTCAGACTGTCGTGGCCTGCCGAGTAGACCAGTCGCTCCCTGACGGCACGAGCATCACTGACATCCCGGAACACCAGCACGGCACCGGTCAGCCTGCCCCGGTGATCGTGGATCGGCGATACGGAGTCTTCAACCGCATTCATTGGCCGCCGCGTTGAACCAGGACACCGTTCTGCGGCAGGAGCACGGTTCTGTTCTTGCTGATGGCCTGCGCCATGGCATTCGGCACGTGTCTACGGGTGAGCGCGTCGAGCGGCTGGAAGACCTCTTCAATGCGCCGGCCAACCGCCTCGTGACTGGGCCAACCCGTCAGGGCCTCCGCCACGGCATTGAGATAGGTGACGCGGCACCTGGTATCCGCGCTGATCACGGCGTCGCCCATCGAGTTGAGCGTGGCCTGCGCACGCTGCTGCGCTTGCAGCAATGCCCGGGTCGCGGCCGCACGATCGACGACGCCACTCAGTGCTTTCAGCAGCGCATAGCAGTCAAGCCGTGCCTTGAGGAGGTAGTCCTGAGCCCCGAGCCGCATGGCCTGTTTCGCCAGATCCTCCTGGGTGGAGTTGGCGAGCGCCAGAATCGGGATCTCCGGTGCCAGGCGGAACAGGCGCCTGAACCCGTCAAGCCCGACGACAACGGGTAAGCTCAGGGATACCACGACCGCCGCGATGGGCTCGCCCTGGGAAGAATCATGAAGCCGCTCCCAGGAGAGCCGATCGAGTCCTTCGGAACAGCGGCGCACCCATTCAAGCTGGTACGGGCTGGGCAGCGCCCGCCCGCAAGCCTCATCGATGACCGCCGCCATTACGCTGTCATCATCAATAAGCAGTATTCGCGCCTGTGCCATGCCTATCTCAGCGTCCTCGGGGTGCCGGCAGGCCGAGTTGAACAGTTTGCCCGAGCGCGCGCTGTGCGGTGGAAAACATAGCAAACGGCGCTGACAGGCCGGCAGCGGCTGAGTTGCCTGCCCGGGAGACTTTAAGGGAACATCAACTTTGCAGGGGCGGCCCAACCGTCATGCCGCCCCGGCTGGTGGCGCGGGATCCATCGGCGGCACCGCAGCGCCACGCTGGGCCAGGTCCTGGCCGGCAAATGCGAACGCCAGGGTGGCGGTGGAGGGATTCATGCTGTCGACCATGGCGCTCGGCATCAGAATGGTGGCGCCGCGTTCCTTGGTGGTTTCGTAAATGATATTCATGGCCCGCAGCTGCAACGCGGCGGGGTGCCCGGCGTAAATGTCCGCGGCCTCGACGAATTTCCCGGCGATGGCGGCTTCGGCGGACCCCAGGATAACCCGCGCCTGCTTTTCGCGCTCCGCCTGTGCCTGCCGGGACATGGCATCCTGCAGCGCGACGGGGATGGCGACATCGCGAATCTCCACCGAGCTCACGGAAATGCCCCACGGCGCGGTCTTGCGGCTGATCTCCGTCTTCAGTTGCTCATCCGCCTCCTTGCGATCGGACAACAAGGCCGCCAGCATGGATGCGCCGATCATCTCGCGCAGCGAAGTCTGTGCAACCCGATCGATGGCCTCGCGGTAATTCGTAATGGCCAGGGCCGCCTTCTCGGCGTCATGTACATGCCAGAATATGATCGCATCGACATTGACCGGGACGGTGTCACGCGTCAGGGCCTGCTCTGCATTGAACGCCGTCGTCTGGATCCGGCAGTCAATGACGGCGACGACGGAATCGAGCACCGGAATGATGGCGAACAGCCCGGCCCCCTTGACGCTCTGGAGCTTGCCCATGCGCAGGACCACGAATTTCTGCCACACATTGGCCATCTTGAGCGAGGCGGAAATCACACCCGCCAGGGCCAGCAGTACCAGACCTAGTCCGACATTAACGAAATAGCCGATACTGACGCCACCCACCAGGCACACAAAGACGAGGAACGAAGTGACGGGATTCATAATCAGACTCCGTGGATGCACCGCGACACCGTTCAGTTTGCACACACGCTTGTCTTCAGTCGGTGTGCTGCCGAACGGATCGCGCCCGGGTGATCATGCGTGCGGTGTGTGTGGCAGCGTACTGTAAGCGTTCGCCTCAGGGCATCTACTGATTGACGTTGTATCAATGCAACGAGGAATGATGAACTTGAATTCCGATACCCCGCACCCGACTGCCATGCACGTGGCGCTCGCTGCCATTGTCATCGCGCTCTTGATGACTGCCGCGCGGGTCGCGCAGGCACAGACACCGTCGCCGCTTCAGGAATGGCAGTATTCGAGCGGAGTCGTGCTGCAGAAGATGTTTGAGAACGACGTACCGCAGTGGCAGGTCGTGCTTGGTGGGGCCGTCCAGACCAGCCCGCTCTACGAGGGCGCCCAGCGCAATCGCGTGCAGGGCGGGCCCGTGATCAACGTTCGCTATCGCGATCTCGCCTTCCTCTCGTCGGGTGAAGGCCTCGGGTTCAACTTCCTGCGGGGTGACAACTATCGCGCCGGGATCGCCGTCGGATTTGACTTGGGCCGCAAGGTTGCCGATGACGAAGCCCACCTGCATGGGCTGGGCGACCTCAGTCCGGCGCCCACGATCAAGCTGTTTGCATCCTACGCGGTTTCGAAATCTGTCCCGATTGTGTTGCGCGCCAGTGTACGGCAGATCCTGGGAGGGGCCGACGGCCTGGTGGCGGACTTTGCCACCTACGTACCGCTGCCGGGCAGTTCCAAGACCCTAATCATGTTCGCCGGACCCTCCGTCACGCTGATCAATCGGGAGTATGCGCGGCATGTGTTTGGCGTATCGCCGGTCCAGGCGGCCGCCTCCGATTATGGCGCCTACCGCGCTCACGCTGGATTGGATGCGGTAGGCTTCGGCTTCAGCGCCACCCGGTTTGTCAGCACGCACTGGCTGATCAACGTCGAGGTGGCCGCGAACCGGTTGTTCGGCAGCGCCCAGGTTTCTCCGATCACGCAATCGAGTGTCCAGGGCGTGATGGTTCTGTCAACGGCTTACGAATGGTAGGCTGCGGCAGCGGCAAGCCGCACGCACATTCGGGCACCGCGCCGCGGTTGATGGTGATCTGTGTGCATGCGCTGGACGGGTCCTCGGTGCATGCGGCGCGGCGGTTGCCCCCGGCTCAGGCGGCTGCTTCTGCAATTGAGCGCACCCGGCAACGCCATCTGGCGACGGCCATCCCCCGCCAGCTGCGGCGCCTCGTAATGCCCGTGCGGCGGGGCATCTCCCGCCCGCTCCGGATGCTCTTAGACAGCTAAATGCTGCCTTTCCGTTAAAGGTTTCGTGCAATCCACGGATCACCGGGAACCTGTCCGTGCGGCTTCATACATAGGTGCCGGCTTCGCAGTATCCTGCCCCTCACGGATATTAAAGCGACAGACCTCCACTGCATTCTGCAGCCTGACCGCTATATCATTCAAAAACCATGAAGCTTTCACCGGCGTGTTGGCTTGCAGCGCTGGCTCTGGCCGCCCCGCAGCCCCCGACTCGTGCAGAGGCACCGGCACAGGTACAGCCCTCGGCCGGCACGGTCAAGGAGGTTCGCGTCTCCGAGTCGTACGCCCCCCGTTCGTTCGGCGACTACATCGACCAAGGCCACGACTGGCTCTATCGTAGAATGCAATACCTGATCGAGGATTTCGATTCGTGGTTTGCGCAGGACGGGGTGGCGCCGATCGTTGTGCCCGTGTCACCCATGCGCATAGACTTCGATGGCGAGTTACTTCGGAACCGCGGCGGCCTGGGGCTTATCTCCGCTCGGAATTTCTATGCTTCGCTGCAGGTCCCGAATCTCGAACACCGCCTCAAGGTGTTCATCACGGACGATGATCTGAAAGAGAGCCCCGTCGACCCCGCACGGAAACAGAATTCGGTGCGGCTCGGCCTGCGTCTCATTCCGATTCCGCATCTCGATGTGGAAGCGGGAGTGCGCACCAAGATAGTGCCTGCCGCCTTCGGAACCGCCCGGTGGGCGTGGGATTTCGGCACCGGGGCCCTGCGCTTCTATCCCTTCGCGAAGGCTTATGTGGAAACCGGCTCAGGACTGGGTATCAGCGGTGGTATCGCCGCGGAGCACTGGAGCGGGCCCTGGGTATTCCGATCGGCGAGCTATGCCAACTGGGTGCGTGATACGGCGGCCACGGACTGGTCGCAGACGCTGATCCTGGGCTACGCGCGCGCCGTCATTCAGGAGCGGCGCTATGACCGCCTGGCGGACGGCCATGACCTCGCGTGCGGCCTGGCCCTCAAACTCGCCGCGTCCGGAGACCGTGACTCGCACAGTTCGCAATACGAGGTCAGCATGGTCCTCAAGCGACCACTGCACGGAGGCTGGCTTTTTGGCTACTTCGGTCCGATGGTGCGGTGGGACCGTATCTACGGATGGCACCCGGACGTCGGCGTGTGGGTCGGGTTCGATGCACTGTTCTGGCGCCTTGCCAACGATTCTGCAGAACTCGCAACGACCTGTCGCTGAAGTCCCCGCTCCCTGCGATACCGCACGGTCAGGGCCCGGCGGCAGCGGTGGCATGGTAACGGGCTGCGGAGGCAACGGTACCCGCAAAGCCCATCCGACAAAAATCCCAGTCGTTCTCAGTGCGAGCGCCGACCAGGCTTGAATGAGAACTTCTGCCCGGCAACCGACGCATTGTACATCAAGCCGCCCTTGGCAATCGTAAACACGGCCATGTCCTCGTGGTAGCCGCCCTGGGTCTTCGCATCATGTTTTCCCGCACTGGCCGACGCATTCTCGCCGGTCGTCCCCGCACTCGCTGACGCCGATGCGGTGATCACGATGGCGCCCACATCGCCACTGAACTCGAAATTGCCGGAGGTGAATTCGTCCAGGGCGTGCTTGTTCTCGAAGAATATGATCTCGCTGTATGCCTTGCCACCGGCCTGGAAGCCGATGCTGAGCTGGTTCATGGTGACGCGGCCGATGCGCCGGCCCTGTTCGTACACATGCCCGGATCCGTGCGCGGCTCCGATTCCCAGCCCGCCCTGCCGCGTGGGTTCTGGGTTTCCGTTCGCTAGCGCACACACCGCACCCGCGGGCCGATAATCCGAAGATTGGCTTCTGGTCACTCCATGGCGAGGCGCAGAAATTGACCGCTGCTCGCGGCAACCGTCCTGTGCGAGCTCCTGTTGACCCAGATGGTCAGGGCGCGACTTGTGCACCGCGGGTGGATCTGAACGCTTCGAGAGCCAGGCGAGCGGTTGCGTTCGGCAGCGCACGGGCGTGCTGACGCCACATCGGGACGTTCCGGACAATCCGTTGCTTGAGCGGAGCAGCGGTCAAATCATGATCGCAATCAACAGGCGGGCGGCCAGCAGGTGCGTGGCCTCTGTTTTTCGCGTCAGTGAACCGCACACGTGGCAAGATGCGCCTCATGAATAGGATTGTGCCCCTGGTGTTCAGGACACCTTGGTCGCTCGGGACCCTGATCCTCCTGGCGCTGGCCCCGGCCGTCGAGGCGGCCTCCATCGCGCAGCAGGAGTACGAAACGGTACTGGCCAGCAATCCCGACTCGGTTCAAGGCGAGCGGCTGTTCGAGACCTGTGCCGCGTGCCATGGCCCGAACGGCGCCGGTGTACGCGACGGCACGATACCGGCCATCGCCGGCCAGCCGTTTCGTGTCGTTGCCAGGCAGCTCGTGGACTTCCGGCACGAGAAGCGCTGGGACGAGCTCATGCAGCACTTCACCAGCAATCACCATCTGCGAAATGCGCAGGACATTGCCGATGTGTCCGCCTACGTCAGCGGCTTGAGCGTCACCCACCCGGTAGGTCAGGGCAGCGGCGAGCAACTCGAGCGCGCAGCGACTCTCTACGCGCAGCTGTGCGCGAGCTGCCACGGTCCGACCGCACAAGGTGACCAAGTGCGGGGATACCCCCGTCTCGCCGGCCAACACTACGTCTATGTGCTGCGTCAGCTGGACGATGGCGCGGCAGGCCGCCGGCCGAATTTCTCAACGGATCACATCCGCCTGATCAGTAGCATCGGTCATGCCGAACTCTCCGGGATCGCCGACTACCTGTCCCGCCTGGCGCCGTGAGAGTGATCACACCGTAATCAGCGACTCAGCCGTGGCATGAAGGGTCTCACA
>Ga0075017_100000180_pt1 | contig 30228 bp, 26 predicted proteins | sample AleBraG_ABR_2012_FD_71475 | JGI IMG/M metagenome (GOLD analysis project Ga0075017, IMG submission 71475) | Freshwater sediment microbial communities in response to fracking from Pennsylvania, USA - Alex Branch Run_MetaG_ABR_2012 | ecosystem: Environmental > Aquatic > Freshwater > Creek >... | reverse complement strand
TTTCCCAGCTCGATTTATCCGGCGACCTCACGCTCGATGACATTCATCGCTGGGATTTAATTCCTGCGCGAGCGAAGATCTGGAATCTCAAGTTGAAAGGCCGCTGGAACGTGCCCGGCCAGCAACTGGAGATCGAAGCCATTACTCCTGCCATAGCCGTAAAATTTCGTGCCGCCGGTTATCTCACCGCGCCGCACTGGGGTGCTTTGATCGCGCTGAGCCAAGTGCCGGCCTCTAGCTTTGCAGATGAGGCTCGTCACCTGGGTGCGCCGCTGCCAGCGGCGCTAAAATTGGATGGCACGGTCTCCGGCGTCATTGGTTTTGGTCCGCGCAATGGTCTCGATGGCTCGCTGTCCATCGATCGCGGGTCGTTCCAGATCGAGCGCGCAGGCCAAGCGAAATTCGACGATTTGCCGATTTTATTGGCCGGCAAAGAGGTTACCTTCGGACCGGCGGACTTGACTCTTCCCTCAGAAGAGATCGCTTCCGTACAGGGGCACTACACACTCGATGGCCAGAGCTTCAAGGTGCGCATCAGCTCGCGCCAGTTGAGCGTGGCCGAAATTGAATCCGGCGCCACGCCGATTTCCGGCCTGTCGCCGATTCCGATTCTCGAACGCCTGCATCAAGGCTCGTTCCGTGGCTGGATCGAGTTCGGGCGCGACGACCCGGCGCAACCCGGCCAGTGGAGAGGGGCCTACGATGTGCAGAACGCGTCACTCGACGTGCCTGGGTTTTCCGCCCCCCTGCGCGTCGATTCCGCCACCGTTGCTATTGAACCAACGCTCACTCGCATCGACCGAATCCGCGGGCGCATCGGGACGATCCGCTTTGACGGCGATTATGCGTTCTCTCCGCACACCCTGCATCTTACGGTGGACGAATTGCAGTTGGCCGAATGCGAGCGCCTGTTCTTGCCCACGTTGCGGCACAATGAGAGTCTGCTATCGCGATTGAGAAATGCGCCTGCCCCCGCGTGGCTGCGCGAGCGCAATCTCACCGGCGTGATTCACATTCGGAGACTGCTCGACAATGACGTGGACCTGGGTCCGCTCAACGCCCGCCTGGTCTGGAATGGCACTCAGGTGCGGCTCTCCACCAAAGATCCGCGTTTGGATGGCACGCTAGGTGTGAATCTGGCTGGATCGCTGCCGGTTTATCATTTCTCCGGCAAGCTGCGCGACCTGGAATACCGCGGAGGCAAACTCGATTTGGACGGCCAAGTGGACACCGGAGGGCTTGGCGCGTCGCTTTTGGCCAATGCCAAAGCAACTGGAACATTTGCCGGGCACGCCATCACGCTCGGTCCGGACGCCGATTTCCGGGAGATTACCGGCAGCTATCAATTGGCCGGCGGCAAGCTCCTGCTCTCCGGCATTGAAGCGCAACAGGGCCCCGACATGCTGACCGGCCAGGCCGCCACGCAGCCGGATGGGCGCTTGCTCTTCGAATTGGCGTCGGCGAAGAAGCAGTTGCGCTTGAGCGCTACGCTGATGCCGTGAAAGCATCTAGGCGCTCCCATGGGCGATACCATGGCCCTAGAAGAGTATGCAGCCTGCGACTGATGACCATTACAGCAAAGTACGAAAATGGGGTATTCAAGCCCCTCGATGACGTCGTGCTCAGCGAAGGAACTATCGTTGAGGTGCATATACGTTCGTGGGCCGACCTGCTAAAGGACAAATCCCCTTCCGTCGGTGACTTTGCGTTCTTCGGGATGTGGAAAGATCGCGCGGATCTCGGCGATAGCGTCGAATACGTTAACAAACTCCGGCGCGATCTACATGGCTGAAAGCTTACCTGCGAATGGTAATGTGTCTCGGTTATGCCTTACCTGCTCGACAGTGACATCCTAATCGACATTTCGCAAGGCAGACTAGCGGCGCGCTTACGTTGATGCCTCTCCACACTGGAGCTATTGTGGGCGCGCGTGACAAACGAGATCTCGCCAACATTGACAAGTTTCTTTCAGCGTGTGTGATTGTGCCTCTTCAGGAACAGACCGGCGCGAAAGCGTACGAACTCGTGAAGGCATACGCAAAATCGCATGGCCTACACGTGTTTGATTCGCTGGTCGCAGTCCACCGCGATAGAGATAGGATTCGTTCTGTCGACCAAGAACCGCAAGCACTTCAGCATGATCGGTGGCTTGAGCGTGGAAGTGCCCACGTATTAGTCAAAAACGGTCTACCTCTGCTCACTCCGCACCGGCCACTGCTCCAGATTCGGCGGCGGCTTCAACTCATCCGTGCTGAAAATCCTCAGCGGTTCTCCCGGCGCCGCCACCTGCAACACCAACGCGACGTGAAAGCGCGGTCCCTGAAAATAGGAGACGCGAATGCTATGGACGCCGCTGCTGAGCTCCATGCTGCCCGTCTCTTCTCGCGGAGGATGTGCGCCGTCATTGTCGATGACCAGCCGATCGTCGATGTAAAGCCGGGAGCCATCGTCGGAGATCAGAGAGAAGCCGTAGACGCCTTTGCGCTCAATCCAGAACCGGCCTGTGTAGTCGATTGCGAACCACTCGAACCGCTTGGTCACTCCCGGAAAACCCTGCCGAAAATCCTGCGCGGGAATATTCAGAGCCGACGTGTAAATGCTACCCACCGGTTTCAGCTTCCGGAAGTCCGGAAGCTTCGTGGTGTGATGCCGGATGTGATAGACCAGACCGTGAAGACCCGAGGGAATCACAACAGTGGTTCCGAACGTGTAAATAGGCTCTTGCGCCGCCGCGCAGAGGCATACAAACGCTGCCGCTATTTTACCCACACCTTCGCGTCCACGGACATGCCCGGCCGCAGCATCTTGGTGTCCTGATTCGCCTCAAAGACCAGTTTCACCGGCAGCCGCTGCACCACCTTGACGTAGTTGCCGGTCGCGTTCTCGGGTGGCAGCACGCTGTAGCGGGCGCCGGTAGCGCCTGGGAAACTGTCGACGCGCCCTCTGATGGTTTGGTCGGTGGCGTCAATGCGCAAGTCCACCCTTTGGCCAATCCGCATATGCCGCAGTTGCGTCTCCTTGAAGTTTGCGGTCACCCACAAATCTGTTAGCGGAACCACCGACATCAACTGCTGACCCGCCTGGATTTGCTGCCCGATTTGCACGTTGCGTTGTCCAATGACGCCGGCCACCGGCGCCGCGATGGTGGTGTACTGGACGTTGAGCCGGGCCATTTCGACACTTGCCCGCGCCATGTTGGCGGTGGCTTGCGCCGATCCTGCGCGCGCCCGCTGGCCGGCGATTTCCTGCGGAGCGCTGCGCGTGGCTTGCTGCTGCGCTTCCGCCTGCGCCACACGAGTTTTGGCTTGCGCCACCTGTCGGGCCGCGGCGTCCGCGGACGCTTTCGCCGTCGCCAAAGTCGCCTGCAACGCATCCGCGGTAGCCACGGCCTGATCGAATTGCTGTTTGGAGATTTCCTGCTTCTCCACCAGCGGCCGGTATCTCTCCACGTCGCGCTGCGCCCTGACGTAGTTGGCCTGCGCCTCGGCGATGCGCGCTTGCGCGGCAATGTATTGCTGCTCGGCAACCGAGACGCCGGCTAGCGCGTCCTGCACGCCAGCCTGAGTTGCCGAGATCTGGCTGGCCATATTGGTGGTGGTGATGGGTATTTGCGTTTGCGCTGCCTGCTCCATGGCCTCCGCCTGTGACAGGTCGGCTTGTGAGCGCTGCAGCATCACCCGGTAGTCGGTCGGATCGAGCTGAATCAATGTCTCGCCGGCCTGCACCGTTTGATTGATGTCCGCATTGACGGCGGTCACGCGGCCCTGGATGCGGGCGCTCACCGGGTAGATGTAGCCGTCCACTTGCGCATCGTCGGTCGCTTCATACGATGCAAAGTAGTCCAGCAGGCGCATGCCTCCAATGACGGCCGCCACCAGAAACACCAGCAGAAAAATAGTCGCTACCGGATGCTGGAAAACCCAGAATCTCGCCCGTCTGCGGACGGGAGGCGCTTCCGCTCGTCGCTGCTGCTGGTCTAGTGGTTTTTCCGCCGGAGTTTCAACGTCCTGGGCCATTTCTACTTTCCTCCAAGATACCGCTGAACGCGCGCGTCCGCGGCGCCAATCGCCCGGCTTAATGCCACTTTGGCCAAGTTATGGGCAAACACGCTATTGATGTAGCTTTCACTGGCGCTGGCCACCGAGTTTTGGGCCTGTACCACTTCAATATTGTCGGTGACGCCGGCTGTAAAGCGGTCGCGCCCTTGTTCCAGCGTCTGGCGCGCCAGGTCCAATGAGCTGCGCGCCAGTTCCACTTGATCGGCGGCCGTTTCCAGATCCAGAAACGCCGACCGCACCTGCGCATCAATCTGCCCGCGCAAGTCCGCCAATTGGGCGCGCCGCTGCTGCAGCTCCGCGTCCGCCTGCTCCACGCCGGCCCGGATGCGCCCGCCATCGAAAAGCGTCATGGACACCCCGGCGCCCAACGTAAACGTGCCGTGCGAGGTGGCGGGATTCGGCCCGATGTCGCCGTAGTCCACGTTCGCGGCGATGATTGGATAGCGCTCCGCGCGGGCCGCTCGTTTGTTCAGCTCTGAAGCCCGCAATTGCGCCTGCAGCGCCTGGTAATCCGGGCGAGTTTTGTAGGCTTCCGCCATCGCTTGATCGAGAGACAGCCCTTCCAGCGGCTGGAATGGCAGATCGGTCGCCAGCGTGAAATCCTGCCCGGCCGCAAGACCAATTAGGCGGGCCAGTACCAGCTTGTCTTTGGCAAAGTCGTTCCGGTAAGTGCGCAAACGAGTCTGCTCACTTTGCAACTCCACGCGCGCGCGCAGTGCGTCAATGGCCGGCGAGATCCCGTTCTTGAGTAGGTCCGCAGCCCGGTCGGAGAGGGCTTGCGCCGTCGTCACCTCACTGGTGGCTTCCTCTATGCGCGCGCCATCGGCCATGATTCGCAGGTAAGCGCCGGCCACCAGGAACACCACTTCGTCGCGGCTGTCCTGGTAGGTGAGTTGAGAAGCTCGCACGTTCTCGCGCGATGCCCGCAGGCGGTTCAGATTGGAAAAATTCAGGATGGACTGTGATAAGAATGCGCGGGCATCGAACACATTGAAGGGCCCGACAATGCTCGGAATGGCCACGCCCGGGAAAGAGAAGCTGAAGCCCAGCGCTTTTAGATTGATCTGCTCCACCGAGTCTGATACGCGACCGGAGACATTGGGCAGCAGCGCGCTGAGTGAGCGCAAGCGTTGCGCCTCCGCCAGCCGTGTGTTGAGGTCGCCCAACACCAGACCCAGATTTTGCTTCAATCCGCGCTGAATCGCGTCCTGCAGGGTCAGTGCTAGGGTGCCGGACTCCGCCTTCTCCGCTGGAATACTCCCTTGAAACCCCGCCTGCGCGCCACTTCGTGGCGCCGGAATTTGCGGAACGGTTTGAGACGAATTCGTCTGTGCAACTGCCTGCAGCAAACCGAAAATGACCAGGACCCCTATGCTTCTCGCCATGTTCTTCTTCAACTATAGATGCAACACCGATCATCCGAACCCGGGGACAGCCCGCGCGTTTCCTCTACGCCTCAAACCGTCGAGCAAGGACCGGCCTAAATTAGACGTCCGGGAACCGGTCCTTGCCGGAGAATATGGCGTTTCGCTTGGGACGCACGGTGCCAGCGCGTTTCTCATTGAGCCCATACGATTTCATTGCGCCGAGTCACAACCCGACTCCAACTTAAGCCTGCCGGCCATCCTAAAGCCAACGGAAACACGCGGGCTGTCCCTTCCTCCGGCTAATGCCCGGCGCTTGCCGGAGCGCCGCCACCGCGCGGTGGTTTCTTCATAATCAGGATCAGCGGAACCAGCGCCGCGAAAATTACTGCCAGCAGGACAAACGCGTCCACGTAAGACAGAATCGCCGCTTGGCGCAACACCATGCCCCACATTCTCGCGTATCCTTGTTCGGGTGTTCCGGGCATACTCTTCATCATGTTCTGGGCGACCCAATTGTATGGAGACACGTGGGCGCTCAGGTTACTGAGGTGGGCCTGCTGCTGCCGTGCCATAAACGTGGTGAGCGAAGCGATTCCCAGGCTGGCGCCGACATTGCGCATCAGGCTGTTGATACTGGTGGCATTTCCGATTTGCTCTTTGGGAATACGGCTCATGGTCACCGTGGTGAGAGGCACAAAGACCATGCCCATTGCCACGCCCTGAAAGAACTGCGGCCAGAAGAAATCCCAATAGCCCGCGGCCAGGCTGAGCCGCGAAAACTGAAACAGCGTCACCGACGTGGTCAGCAGCCCAGCGATGATGATCTTGCGCGGGTCGATCTTGGATACCAGCATGCCGACCACCGGCATCCCGATAAAAGAGCCGATGCCGCGCGGCGCCAGCGTCAGTCCCGCTTGGACCGCCGGGTAGCCCAGCAGCGTCTGCAGCCAGATGGGCAGCAGCACCATGCTGCCGTACAAAACGAAACCAACCACCGTAATCAAGACGATGCCCGCGCTGAACGTGCGCTCTTTCAACACCCGCAGATTCACAACTGGATGCTCCGCGGTCAGTTCACGAACGACAAACGCGACTCCGCCAAAAATACTCAGCACCAGCAGCGTCCGGATGAAGCCGGAAGACAGCCAATCGTCCTGCTCGCCCTTGTCCAGCATGATCTGGATTGATGCGATGGTCAGCGTGAGCAGCCCCATTCCCAGATAGTCGATGGTGACAGCCTTCTTGCGAAGGTACGGTGGGTCAAAAAGAAATGTGCGGACCATGATGATGGAGGCGATCCCCACTGGAATGTTCACATAGAACACCCAGCGCCAGTTGTAGCTGTCGGTGAGATAGCCGCCCAGAACCGGCCCCAGAATGGGCGCGACCACAATACCCAATCCCCAGAAGCCCATCGCCTTGCCTCGGTCCTGCGGCGGAAAAGCCTCCAGCAGAACTGCTTGAGACAGCGGCTGCAGTGCGCCGCCAAACGCGCCTTGAAAGCAGCGAAACACGATGAGCGACGCCAGGTTCGGCGCCAGCCCACAGAGAAACGATGCGACGGTAAAGCCAGTGACCGACAGCATCAGCAGATTCTTGCGGCCGAATTGACTCGCCAGCCAACCCGTCATCGGCAAAATGATTGCGTTGGCCACCAGGTACGAAGTCAACACCCAAGTGGCCTCATCCGTGGTCGCCGACATGCTGCCGGCAATGTGGGGCAGCGACACGTTGACCACGGTGGTGTCCAGCACTTCCATGAAGGTGCCGAACATCACGGAGATCGCCACGATCCAAGGGTTGACCTGGCGAACTTGGACGTCAGGCATGAGCGCTTTTGACCACTCCCATCAAGGCCCGGATGGAAAGCGCTAGTGCTTCATCCCCGCAAGCGCCGCACAGCATGGCGTGGTACAAATGTGGATCGCGCCAGTTGGCGCCGAAATAATGCTGAATGTAAGCGTTTCGCTTGCGGTCCATTTCTTCCACGTGCTCGGCCGTGGCCAGCTCGTCGCCAAGCGTTTCGCGGACACGCCGGATGCGTTCCTCCAAAGGCGCATAGACGAAGACATGGAAGGCATCGCTGCGGTGCTGCAAAATACACTGCGCGCCGCGCCCCACAATCACGCAATTGCCGATATCGGCGGCTTCTTCGATCAGGCGTTTGGATAAACCGGCCATCGCATCCGCATCGAACATTTCCGCTAGCGCCACCGGAGACGCGCCTTCCAAAGCGCCGCGGCCGAAGGTTCGCTTGGTTAAACGGTGCAGCCAGGAATCCAGGCACTCGTCAAAGCGCGAAGCAACGCCGGGATGGACCGCGGCTTTTTCAGCCACTCTTTGCACAATCGCCTCATCCAGCAACTGCCACCCAATCTGTTTGGCTACCAGTTCGGCTACGGGCCCGCCGCCGCTGCCGTATTCGCGTCCGATGGTCAGAATTCGATACACGTCTGTCCGCAATTATACATTTAGGTCGCGGGTATCATTAAACGGATGCTCCGCCGCCTCGGAATGCCGCTGCTGATGCTGTTGATCACTATCTGCTTCTTCTGGAAGCTCACTCTTTCCGGGCAATACAGTTGGATGGATCAACCCGACAACGTTGGGCAAGTGATGACCGTGCTGCAGGAAGAAACCCGGCAGTGGCATCAGGGACATTTTCCGTTGTGGGATCCGCATCTGTGGGGCGGCCAGCCGATTCCCGGACAGGTGCAGCCGGGCGCGCTCAATCCCCTTTTCTGGCTTCTATTCTCGATGCCGATGAACGACAAGAATGAACTCTCGCTGTGGGCTTTGAACTGGTTTTATGCGTTGGTGCACTGGCTGGCGCTGCTGCTGGCGTATTGGTTGGCGCGCGATGTGGGCTTGTCGCGGCTGGCGGCTTTGTTTTGCGGCTGCGCGTACGCCTTCTCGGGCTTCGTCGCCAACGTGGGATGGTTGCAACATGAGATGAGCGGAATTCTTCTGCCCGCGGTGCTGTTGTATCTGTTGCGGCTGCTGCGCGGCCAGCGTCCCCTGGCCAGCGCCGCTCTTTCCGGAGCGTTTCTGGGCGCGTCGTTTCTTATGGGGCATCACAATGTTCCGGTGTTCGCTACCGTCGCAGTGCTGGGTTTTTGGATCTACTACTACCTCGCCGTAAACCGGCCGAATTCAATCCGCGCCTTTTTGCCCGCCGGCGCCTTCTGTGTGTGTTTCGGCCTGATCGCCGCCACACAAGTAGTGCCGTCCTATGAGTTGGGGTCGCGCTCGGTCCGCTGGGTAGGCGCCAAAGATCCGATTGGCTGGAATGAGAAGGTTCCCTACACCGTGTACGGCGATTATTCGCTGCAGCCGGTCGGCCTGCTCGGATTCGTCATCCCCGGCTATCAGCGCAACGCCATGCCTAGCTACACGGGACTCGTCATTGTTGTGCTGGCAGTTCTCGGAGCGCTGGCATTCTGGAACCAGCGGGAGATTCGCATGTTGACTTCGCTGGCGTTGCTGGCAGTGCTCTACGCGCTAGGCCCGTTCAGCCTGTTGCATGGGTTGGTGTACGCTCTGGTGCCCAGCGTCGACAAAGCGCGCTCGCCGTCCGACGCGGTGGCGCTCGCTGATGTGGCTCTGGTCCTGCTGGCTGCCTATGCTTTCGACGGCTATCGCCAGCGTTTGATCGATCCCGAACATCATCGCTGGACCGTGCGCGTCCTCTTCGGAACTGGGGCATTCCTGTGGGGAGCCCTTACGCTGGTTCTCACCTTACGTCAGGATCTGGATTTTTATCACTTCGCGCTCACTGGAATGTTCGCCGTGCTGTTGGCCTGCGCGCTGGCCGCTTGTTGGAGTTCCCGAATCTCCGGAAGCACGGCCGGTATTGTTCTCATTGCGCTCCTTCTGTTCGAACTCAACACAGTTACCAACGCGTTTTACCGCCCGTACACGGCCGACGCGTTCCTGAAAAAGCTCTACATCCACGATGACGTGGCAAAGTACCTGAAGAGCCTGAACAAGCCGGTTCGCGTGGAAGTGGACGATCAGCAGATCTTCTACAACTTCGGCGACTGGTATGGGATCGACGAAATTGGCGGCGTGCAATCCGGTCTGCTCACTAACATCGCCGAGATGCAGGGCGACTATCGCGCGCGCATGATTCTCGGGGTCAACTACTATGTCGGAGTGAAGCCGTTGCGAGCCGATCAGGTGGAAATCTCGCAGCAAGACGGCTTGAAGATCTATTCCAACCCGTCCGCCTTCGATCGTGCGCGGCTGGTCTACAGCGCGGTTGGCGCTCCCAGTGAAAAAGCCGCCAAAGAACTCACACTGTCGGCCACGACGGCGCCGGAGCGCGTGGCCGTTGTGCAAGGCGCCGCCCCCGATTTAGGCGGATGCAGCGGAGGCTCCGCGCAAATTTCACGCTATGAGCCATCTCGAGTCGTCATGAGCTCAGACACTCCTTGTCGCGGAATGCTGATTCTGGGAGATGTCTGGTTTCCCGGCTGGAAGGCGACCGTAGATGGCCATCCGGCAAAAATCTATAAGGCCTACAATCTGGTTCGCGGCGTAGTGGTGGAACCCGGCAAGCACGAGGTGGTGATGACATACCGGCCCATGAGCGTGTTTGCCGGACTGGCGCTGGGCCTGCTGGGGATCGTGGCGTGCTTTTCGATGTGCCGCTTCGAATCACGTCTTCAATGACGCCCGTACCACAATGCTCAACTTTTCCCACGTGGGAACGCGCACCCGCTGGCTGAGCACATCGTAACGGCATCGAATGATGTGCTCCAGCAACCGCCGGTAGATTTCGATCAGCGCCCACAATGATCCGCGGCTCCGGCGGTGCACCATTTCAATCAGCGGGCGCGATTGCTGGTAGTAGTCCCGGGCGCGCGCCGCTTCAAACTCCATCAGATCGATGAAGTGCTGGTCGTACTGAGTGAGGTCCGCGTGGAATCGTGCAATATCTTCGGCGGGCAGATACACCCGGTGGTTGCTGTAGTCTTCTTTCACATCGCGCAGAATGTTGGTGAGTTGAAACGCTATGCCGCACTTTTCCGCCAGCCGCGGCGCATCCGGATCGTCGAAGCCGAAGATATGAATGGTGGTGAGCCCGACCACGCTCGCAACCAGATAGCAGTATCCGTATAGCTCATCAAAGGTCTGCACTTGACGCTGCTGCAGGTCGGAACTGACTCCCCGAATCATGTCGAACAAATATTCGTGGGGAATCCGGAAGCGCTGCACCGTATCGCACACTGCGGGCCACACGGCATGGCCGGAGAACTGACCCTTCAGCGCGTTGTCGAGATCGGTGCGCCATTGTTCGATCGCAGCCAATGAAGCGCCTTCTCCTTCGCTGATGTCGTCGCAATACCGCATGAACGCGTACATGGCGCACATGGCGTTCTTTTGCTCCGGCGCGAGCAGCACAAACGAGTAATAAAAGTTGCGGGCGTGCGTCTTGGCGACGTGCCGGCAGAAGGCGTAGGATTGGTCGAGCGTCAATGGCGGCGCAAGCTCCACAAACTGCCTAGCAGCAAGCGGACGCGCTCCACCTTAGAGATGCGCGGCCGCGCGCGCAGCACGTCGTAGCCTTGCTGCTCAATCTTGTCCAGAATTCGCAAACCGCCCTGGCTAAACAGGCTCAAGTCAAAAGACAACCGGCGATTGACGGTCTTCACCAGCGGCAGTCCCTGGTGAAAGAGATCGCGTGCTACACCCACGGCTTCTTTCATTGCCAAAGCAAACGCCGGCGAAAATCTGCGGGCCACCACATCGTCCACCGGGCACCCATGGCGCGCCAGCAAATCGAGCGGAAGATAGATGCGGTCCTTCTCCAGATCCACCGTCACATCCTGCCAGAAATTCGCCAACTGCAGCGCGGTGCAAGTGGCGTCAGACCACCGGTCTCTCTCGTCATCGGCATAGCCGCAGAGCCGCAGCACCAACCGGCCCACCGGGTTGGCAGAGCAACGGCAATAGTCGAAGATTTCCTCCCAATTCCGATAACGGCTCACACGCTGATCCTGCTCAAAGGCGGAAATCAGGTCGTCAAACAGACTTTGGGGAAGCCTATGCCGCTGGACTGTTCCCTTCAAAGCCGTAAAGACTGCATGCCCTCCACTGCCGCCCTGATACATGGCGTGCAGTTCTTCGCGCCACCAACCCAGTAGACGCAGACTCTCGTCCTTGTCTCCAATCTCGTCTCCCAGATCGTCGGCCCAGCGGCAAAAGGCATAGACGTTATAGAAATCCTGATGCAGCTTCTTGGGCAACAGGAAGGTAACCACATGGAAGTTCTCGTAATGCCGGGTGGCCAGCCAGCGGGTGTAGGCTTCCGCTTGCGCCGGTGTGTAAACATCGCCCAGGGCCTTCTCCGATTGCACGAAGTCCTTGGGCGCGAGTTGAGGAACGGCGGCAGGCACTTAGGGAATGATGGCGGTTTTCAGATGCCCATTGTGACTCATCAGATGGCGCATGACTTCCAGCAAATTGGAGAGCGGCTCAACGCGATTCACGAAATCCTTGGCTGTTACCTGGCCGCTGCTCACAATCTCCAATGCCTTGCGAATATGTTTCGGCGTGTGATGGAAGCTGGCCATGCAAGTGAGCTCGGAGTAATGTAGAAGCTGGGTGTCGAGGGCGATATGGCTGTCGCTGGGGCAGCCTCCAAAGAAATTTACCGTGCCGCCGCGGCGCAGCATGCGAACCGATAGCTCCCAAGCTTCCGGCAGGCCCACCGCTTCAATCACCACGTCGGCGCCGCGTCCATCCGTCAAGCGTTTCACTTCCGCCAGCGCATCGTTGGCTCCATCGGAAAGAACGCATTCTGCCGCGCCGAGCTTACGGGCGCGATCCAGTTGCGCCTTGCGCCGGCCGACCGCGATGACGCGCGCCCCATAAACTTGGCCCAGGCGAACGAACATCGAACCAATCGGACCCAATCCCATGATCACCAGATTGTCGCCCCGCCGGATCCCGGTCTCGTCCAGCCCTCGTACCACGCAGGCCAGCGGTTCCACCAGCGCGGCGTCCCGATAATCCAGATGCTCCGGAATCTCATACAAGTTGCGCTCGACAATCCGCCCGGGAATCCTGATGTACTCCGCGTACGCCCCGTTGTTAAACAACAGATCGTCGCACAGGTTTTCGTTGTCGCGCCTGCAGAAGAAGCAATCCCCACAAGGAGCGGAATTGGCGGCCACTACGCGCTGGCCGACGTGAAACTTGCGCACGGCCGCACCCACGGCCACGATGTCGCCGGCCATCTCATGGCCGAAAAGCGCCGGCGGCACAATCATGCGGGCGTGATACCCGCGCCGAAAGACCTTAACGTCAGTCCCGCAGGTCAGTGCCGTTTTGACGTGCACCAATACGTCGTCCTGGCCGATCTCCGGCACAGGAACGGTTTCTATGCGCAGGTGCTCTTTCCCGTAGAGCACGGCGGCCGTCATGTTCCCCATCACTGTGAGCACCCCACCCTTTGCGTATCTTGAGGGTAAATAACTATTTTCAGAGATTGCGGCTCAGGATGCAACGCTAGATCGATCCCTGTTCGGATTTTTCCTAGAGGGAAGCGGTGCGAAATCAGCTCGGAAACTGGCAGTTCGCCCCCAAAAACCAGGTCCGCCGACTCTTTTTGCAGATCCACGGAGGCGCTGTAGGAGCCAAACAAAATTCGCTCTCCCACACAAATGTCCGCGCCGGAGAGGTCAACCCGCTCTTTGTGAGAGGTCTGGGCAAACAGCAGAATCCTACTGCCGGGCCGCGAGTACCGCACCGCCTGCTCGACAATGCCCGGTGCCGAAGCCGCCACAATCACGGCATCCGCGCCTCGCCCCTTGGTCAGGTCGGCGATCTTCTCGCCCAGTGCGGCATCGCTTGGCGCAAAGGCCACAGCCGCGCCAAAGCGGACGGCCAAGTCGCGGCGATGCGGCATGCCATCGGTCGCCAGCATCGTGACACCTGCGCGCTTTCCTAACATTGTGAAGATCAACCCGATCGGTCCTTGCCCCAGGATCACCACCACGTCCTCGGGGTGAAACTCCATTTGCGCCACCGCCTTGACACAGGTGTTCACCGGCTCCACAAAGCAAGCCTGATCGAAGCTGACGCCGGCGGGAATCTTCTCCACACCGCGCTCCACGATCCAATCCATCACCCTCACGTATTGCGAAAACCCGCCGCCGGCGGCTTCATATCCGGCCGTCACGCCTACTTTTTTGTAGACCGTGCATTGGGCATACAGCTTGTGCCGGCAGTAAAAACACTCCATGCAGGGAATGTGGTGGAAGACGATCACCCGATCGCCTGGTGCGTACTTCGTTACGCCTGCTCCCACGGCCACAACCACGCCAGCCGTCTCGTGACCGTAGATACGCGGCGGGGGCAGGAGATCGTGCTCGATCTTCTTCAGGTCGGTGTGGCAGATCCCGCAGGCTTCCACTCGAATCAGAATCTCCCCGCGCCCAATTTCGGGCACCGGCACCGCTTGCACGGCCACCGTTCCGTTGCCGGTGTAAACGGCTGCCTGCATGGTTTCTTCAAAAACGGCAGTTGGCAAGAAATTCCCCCAGCGCGCTTGAAGCGCTTTTGCAGCTTTCGTTGAACTTCATCAGTTTCGGGAAGATGATTCCCGGACTCCGCAATCCTGCGGCGATGATTCGTATGCGGCTGAAGCGGCCTTCCCGGTCGCGCATGCGGTTGAAATCGAGCGGAAGACTCTCGGCGGCGGTGTCGGTAACCACGCGAACACAGTAAAACGGGAGCGACAACCGCTCGGCCGCCTTGGCGACGCCCGCCGCTTCCATCTCTACCGCGTCGCCGCCCGTATCGCGCAGTTCCGCCTTCTCCTTTGCAGTTACCACTACCCGATCGCTGGAAATCAGAGCGCCGACCGCGAACCTGCCATTTGGATGCACTGGTACAAGCGCCGGCCCCAATCCCATCACTTCGCGCGCGACAAAAATGTCGCTGGAAGCAAGGGCCGGATCCAATCCTCCGCAAAACCCCGTGCTGACAACAGTCGTTATGCGTTCCCGCTCCGCAGCCACCCGCACCGCTTCCGCGGCGAGTTCCGGCCCCGGACCGTGCGCCACCAGTACCACCACATTGCCTCCATACTCCACCCGCCGCGCAAATTGCACGGGCCAGGAGAGCCGTTCGGATCTTTCTACGTTATGCATCAATCCAGCAAACTCGCGAGCCTCCGCCGCTACCAACAGCGTCACCCGCCCTTCAGACATACCTGTTTGCCTGAAACCAGGCGACCGCCCGCCTGAGCGCCTCATCCACCGAGCCCGGCGAAAACCCCAACTCCGCCCGGACTTTATCGCTCGATACTCGACCCCAGTGCCCCTGTGGGGCGGACCCCTTGGTCCGCGCGGGTCCCCCCGGACCCGCTTTCTTGTTCAACAGCTCCAGGCCGACGAGGGCGTCGGCTGCGGACCAGGGGGTCCGCCCCACCAGGTGACATTGGCTGTCCCCGGCAGCTTTTTCCCTGCGGCTTATCTCTTTACACATACCCGTTCGCCTGAAACCAGGCGACCGCCCGTTTGAGCGCCTCATCCACCGAGCCCGGCGAAAACCCCAACTCCGCCCGGGCTTTGTCGGTCGATACCCACATCTTCTTACGCGCCATGCGCACCGCATCCAGTGGCGCCCTCGGCTCATGGCCGGTGACGTTCGCTATCGCGGTGGAGACCACGCCGGCCAAATAGGCCACCGGATAGGGAATGCGCCAACGAGGCGCTTTCTTCCCGCTCACACCGGCCAGACGTTCCAGAATCTGCTGCAAAGTAAGATTCTCACATCCTAGAATGTAGCGCTCGCCCGGCTTGCCACGTTCGCAGGCCAGCAAATGTCCTTCGGCGGTGTCGCCGGCGTCCACCACATTCAGCCCGGTGTCCACGAACGCCGGCAAATCTCCCTTCAAAAAATCCAGCACAATCTTGCCCGTGGGCGTGGGCTTAAAATCATGATCGCCGATCGGCGCCGTTGGATTCACAATGATTACGGGAAAACCCTGACCGGCGAACTCCAGCGCTACCTGCTCGGCCCGGAACTTCGACTGCTTATAAGGCCCGCTCATGTCTTCCAGCCCAACCGGTAGGCCCTCGCTGCCCGGTCGATCACCCGGCATGCCGATGCATCCCACAGTGCTTGTGTAAACCAGACGCTCCACGCCTGCCTCACGCGCTGCCTGTAGCATGTTGCGAGTGCCATCGACGTTGGAACGGAACAGTTCGCCCGGGTCCTTGGCCCAGAGACGGTAATCGGCAGCGACATGGAATACCAAGCCGCAGCCGGCGGCGGCGCTGGCCAGTGATTCCGGATCGCGCAGATCGCCGGTCACCACTTCCACGTCCAACTCCCGCACCCGGCTACCCGGCCGGGCGAGCGCGCGCACACGGTGGCCGCGCTCAATCAACTTTCGGGCCACGTGCCAGCCCAGAAACCCGGTTGCCCCGGTTACCAGTGTCGGCTTCACGGCGCTTCAGGCTTCCGCGCTCGTGGCTTTTTGAAACGTATTTAACGCCAGCAACGGAAATGAATTCCGGTAAAGATGGTACTTGAGATAGAAGACCTTCGGAAAGCCGGTACCTGTGGCGAGTTCCTCATCCCAAGTGCCGTCCGGCTTCTGCATGCGCGCCAGGTAGTCGACGCCGTCCAGCAGACTGGAACTGGTGGTATCTTGGCCGGCCAGCAGCGCCAGAATGGCCCACGCGGTCTGCGAAGGAGTGCTGGGTGCGCCGACAAAGCGGTTGTTCTCATAGCTGGCGCAGCTCTCTCCCCATCCACCGTCGAAATTCTGATTGGCGCGTACCCACTCCAAAGCCCGCTGCACATAGGCTTCCCGGTCATCCTCGCCGGCCGCTTTTAAGCCACGAAGGGCAAAACAGGTTCCGTAGACGTAATTCACGCCCCAGCGGCCATACCAGCTTCCATCCTGCTCCTGAGTGCGGATCAGGTAGTCAACAGCCCGGCGGATGGCCGGATGCGTACGCTCCACGCCGCAGGCGATCAGACCTTCCAACACTCGTCCCGTGATGTCGGGACATGTGGGATCGAGCATCGCGTTGTGGTCGGCAAAAGGCACGTCGGCCAGCGAAGCCCAGTTGTTATCCACATCAAAGGCCGCCCAGCCGCCGTCTTTCGATTGCATGGCCAGCACCCAATCCACGGCGCGGCGGATGCATGCCTTCTGCTCAGCCGGGTTAGAAGCGGTAGAATTGCTGAGAGCCAGCAACACCATCCCGGTGTCATCGATATCGGGATAAAACTCGTTCGCAAATTCGAAGTACCAGCCGGAAGGCGGGGTGTTCGGGCGCTTTACCGACCAGTCCCCTTTGTGACGCACCTCTTTGGTCAAGAGCCAGTCCGCGGATTTCCGCAGCGCCTCGCGCGGCGGGTGCGACGATTCGCCTAAAGCGTAGGCCACGATCGCGGTGTCCCATACAACGGAGAAACACGGTTGGAAAAAGAACCGGTCTCCGTCATTGACCATGAGCGCGTCGAATTCCCGCTGTGCTTCGGCACGTTGGGGATGATCCGGGGCATAGCCCAGCAGATCCAACGCCATGATGACGTACTGCATCGGCGGGTAAATCGCCGCCAGCCCGTCGGTATGATCCGTGCGCTCCAGAATCCATTTTTCCGCCAGTTTGATGGCGTACTTGCGGAGGGACTTCGATCCGAAGCGCTCCCACAGCTTGGCGCAGCGATCCAAGCATAAATAGAAGTTCCGCCACGTGAACAGGTCTTTGTCCAGCCGAAAGCCCATCGATACGCCGGGCACGAACAATTCCTGCAAATCGAACCCAGCCGGCACGGGTCGCCTTGGGTGATGAGCGTAGACGATGGACAAGGAAATCACGATCGCCCGCGTCCAGGAAGACATCTGGTAAATGAAATTGCCTGGCAGCAGCATGATCTCGGGAGGGATCGCCGGACAAAGCTCGCGCGGGAACAGATCGAACAGACTCAGATTGATTTTGACGTAACTATTGGCCGCCTGAATCCCGCCCAGATCCAGAATGCGTTGCTTGGCGCGCGCCAGCGCGTCCTGCGTTTCGGCCAGCCCCGCAAGCTTTAAGGCAAAATACGCCTTCACGGTGGCATTGACATCGGCAGGACCCTGGGGATAAATGTTAAAGCCGCCATCGGGCAACTGCCTCGCCGCGATGGAACGCACCGCTTTGTCGATCAACTCCCGATTGGGCGGGTTCCAAACCGCGTTATGCGGCGGATGCAGCCAAAGTTGCAGCAGGATCCAGTCCGACTCCAGGGTGGTGTCGGCGCTTAATTCAGCCCACCAGTACCCCGCCTCTTTTTGCATCGCTAGCAGCGCCTGCGTCGCCCGCTCAGCAGCCAGTGTCGCCGCACCGCTCAGGGATGTTGCCATCTGAGCGCCGGCACTCATCGAAGAACATCTCCGGACAAATTATGTTTAGGTTGTCGCAATGGTCGTAAGCCTCATCGCCGAACGCTCCAGATCGGACGGAAGCTGGAAGCGAACGTCTTCCTCGATTAATTCCATCTCTTCAACTTGACCGAAGCCGAATTCGTTTTGCAGATGCGCAATCAGTTCCTGCACCAGGTTTTCCGGCGCCGACGCGCCCGCGGTTACAGCCACGGTCTTACGTCCTTCCAGCCAGGCTGGGTTGACTTCGCCGCTGTCGTCCAGCAGGTACGCGGGAACTCCTTCAATCTGGCAGACTTCCACCAGCCGGCGGGAGTTTGAACTGTTCTGCGAACCAACCACCAGCAGCACATCCGATAACGGCGCCACCGCTTTCACGCCCAATTGGCGGTTTTCGGTGGCGTAGCAGATGTCCTGCGTTTTGGGACCACGGATCGACGGAAAGCGCTCTGTCAGCCTCTGGACGATATCTTTGGTTTCATCCAGGCTCAAAGTGGTCTGGGTGAGATACGCCATCCGGGATGGATCTTTCACCTCGAGCTTGTTCGCATCTTCCACCGTGGAAACCAGAAAAGTCGACTCCGGCGCCTCGCCCAAGGTGCCAATCACTTCGTCGTGGCCGGCGTGTCCGATCAGAATGATGGTGTAACCCTCGCGGGCAAAACGGGTTGCTTCCAGGTGAACTTTGGTGACCAGCGGGCAGGTGGCGTCGATGACCTGTAGGTTACGAAGTTTGGCCTCCGCGCGAACCGCAGGTGATACTCCATGCGCCGAGAAGATCACCCTGGCGCCTTCCGGCACCTCCGAGAGTTCCTCCACGAATATGGCGCCAGCTTGACGTAACTCCTCCACCACGTGACGGTTATGGACAATTTCCTTCCGCACATACACCGGTGCGCCGTAAAGGTCCAGTACGATCTTGACAACATCAATCGCACGCACCACTCCCGCGCAGAAACCGCGCGGTCGAATGAGAATGATCTTCTTGGTGCTGATGGTGTTAGCGGCCAAACCAGGCTGTTGCATCAGCATTTATTATAACAGCAGCAAAAGGCCGCAAGAATCGAGGGGAGAGGTTAGAAAAGCTAGAGGGGAGCTCGGGAAGGATCTCGAGAACGCCGGCCCACGAGAAAGTTAAAATCGGAGGTACTATGCGAGGTACTATTGGGTGGTTTAGCGTGAGGCGTTGGTGCTTAGTGGGTCTTGGTGCCGGGCTCTTTCGCGGCCTTGAAACCACCCTTTCTGGCTTCGGCTTCGCTCATGAACGCGCCATTCTTCGTCTTGCCGTACATCGCCGTGCCAGGCTTGTGGTACACCTTGGTGTACTTATTGACCCAAACCATACCTTTTGCCGAGGCGTCGGAGATGTCTGCGTCCACTGGAACGGCTGTCGGGGCTGGTTTGATCACCGCTTCTTTAGCCAGAGCCGGGGCAGCCATACGCACCGGAGACTCGACGGCTAAGGGCGCGCGCAACTTCTCCAAGCTTCGTCGCGCCAGCGACGCAAAGCTGCCATCCGGGAAGCGCTGCAGATACAGTTCCAGCGACGGGGCATCGTTTTTATCCACGCCGTTCCAAAAAGCGAGTTCTTGTTGTGCGCTTAAGTCCGCAGGTGGGTTGTTAACGACGGTCACCGGGGCATTGAAATAGTATTGGCCGACGACTCCGTCGTAAGTATAAGGGCGTTGGTGATGATCGGATGCCGCATACACGGCTTCCTTGGTTCTCTCGAACGCCTGTTTCAGGTCCATGCCTGGCGTAGCCAGCGCAGCCAGCAGGTGCTTGGTGAACAAGCCGTTCGTCTCGCCCGGATTATCTTCAGCAACGCTGTTATCGGCGGTGGCGAAAGCGATGTAAGTTCCTTCCACAGAGGAATCCATGTGAACCAGGCCGCGCGCGCCATCGCGCTTGCTGCTCCGAAATGGATTGTTGCGGCAGGCGTCAAGCACCAGAATGCGCAGGCGGGCGCCGCTTTTCTCCAGTTTGTCGCGCAGTTGATCGGCGGGGTAGGCTTCGTAGTCGAGGTCGGACTCCTCGCCCATGAAGTCGACGGGGATCAGGTAATTGCGCTCATTGGCTTGCACACCGTGGCCAGCGTAATAGACCCACGCTAAGTCGCCCTTGTTGATTCGCGCGACGAACTTGTCGATCTCCTGCCGCATTTGCCGGCGGTTGAGGTCGCGGTCTTCGGTGACCTCGTTGAAGCCAAGGGAGCGCAGCGTGCGGGCCATGGCTGCGGCATCGTTGGGCGGATTTTTCAGGGTGCTTCCGGGGTAAGCCCCGTTGCCGATCACCAGCGCGAGTTTCTGCTGGACGCGAATTTCACGCCCTGGGCGAGTCTGCGCCAGCGCCGAGGCGCACAGGCAGGCTAGGATCACGATCCACTTCATGGACTTGTTGTTGAATTGTAGCGGATTTCAGGGCTACTTGGGTCGCGAGCGCCCGCCCGAGATTTCCCAGAATCGTTGCCGGCATCGGAAATCCGGAGCGGCGGTCGCACATCGAGGCCGCCATCGGCTCGATTCTCACTACGGACGTCCTAGTAGAGGATGGACTTGCGAAAGCGAATCGGCTGACCGGACGTGGACAACATCCAGTCGCCGACCCGGGACGCACCCGCGGCTCGGAAACCACGTTGATCCATGCGAAGATCGAGGGTAGGTTGGAACCCGAAAAGAATGGGCGGGCGGGTCTTCAGGACCCCGCCCGTTGAAGAGTTAATTCGGAGGGATTACTTGGTTGTCGCGGCGGCGGCAGCCTTGGCGGCTTTCTTTGCCGTAGTGCCGGGTTCCTGAGCGGCAACGAAACCCCCTTTTTGGGCGTCGGCTTCGCTCATGAACTCGCCTTTGGTGGTCTTGCCATACATCTTCGTGCCCGGCTTGTGGTACTTCTTGCTATTTTTGTTTGCCCAAACCAGACCCTTAGCCGAAGCGTCGGCAATTTCGGCATCGGTGGGAAGTGCTTTCGGGGCGGCTTTGGTCGCCGCTTTCTTAGCGGGAGCCGGGGCGGTAGCAGTGGCCTGTGCCCGCATTACCGGCGTGATCATCAGAGCGGCAGCAACGGCCGCGGTACCCAACATCAATTTTGAGAGTCGCATGTGGGGCCAGTATACAAAAGTTACACCCCAGAATACAAGTTAAAGTCCTTTAATTTCAGCTAGATGGCAAGATTTTAACGTCAGAGCGCCGCCGCGCCGGCTTCCGCAACGGCGTGATCCTGGTCGCCGGAGCCTCCGCTCACGCCAATGGCTCCAACTACTTTCCCAGCGCTTTTCAATGGGATGCCGCCCGCGAAGATCATGATTTTGCCGTGGTTGGAGGCGTGAATCCCAAAGAACTGCCCGCCGGATTGGCTGTGCGCCGCCAGATCCTTGGTGGTGATGTCGAACGCCCGGGCCGTAAAGGCCTTGTTGATGGAGATATCGATGCTGCCCAGCCAGGCATTGTCCATCCTCACGTGTGCGACGAGGTTACCGCCGCCATCGGCCACCGCAATATTCATGGGCTGGCCGATTTCAGCGGCTTTCTTCTCGGCTGCGGCGATCACGCGCCTTGCATCACTCAAAGTTATCATCCCGTCATTTTCCCACGAGCGCCTGAATCGCCTCCAGTTCCTTGCCTGCGTCGGACCATTTGCCTTGGCCCACCAAGTCGCGGTAGCGCTCCAGGTGATGACGGATCTCGGCGATTCTTGCGTCCGGATTCGCCGTGGCGGCCGACACGGGCGCGGCGGAAGGCGATGCCGCTGGGGCGGGAGCCGACGGTTGCTGCCCAGCCAACTGCGCCAGCGCCTGCTCGTAGGAATCGGTGTAGATCAGCGTATTGCCAACCGCCAATGCGATCTTCTTCAACTGTGGCATCTTGGCTTGCGCCGCTTGCAAATAGATCGGCTCCACATAGAGAAACGTCTGCTGAATCGGCAACACCAGCATCTGCCCGCGCAGCACTTGCGATCCCTGTTGGTTCCAAAGCGTCAGGTCTTTGGAAATCGTCTGGTCCTGATTGATGCGCGCTTCCACCTGCATCGGCCCCAGGATCAATTCCTGCTTGGAAAGCTGCAACACGACTTTCTCGCCCAGGTGTTCCCCGTCGCAACGGGCCATCATCAGCCCAATCAAATTGTCGCGCGTGCGCGGCGTAAACGGCAGCATCAACAGAAACTCAGGCTTGGTCTCGCCCGGCAAAGTAGCCACCACATAATTGGGAGCAGCCGGCGCGGGCTTGCCTTCCTGCGTGCTGGTGAAGTTGGCTACGTCCCAGGCGTCGGACTTGTTGTAGAACGTGTCCGGATCGCGCATGTGAAACAGCCGGTAAATGTTGGACTGAATCCGGAAGATCAACTCCGGATAGCGGACATGACGGCGCAGGTCGGCCGGCATGTTTTCCGCCGGTTCAAACAGGTGCGGAAACAGATTGCGGTGCGCCTGGATCAGAGGATCTTCGGCGTCGAAGACGTACAGATGCACCGATCCGTCGTAAGCATCCACCGTGGCCTTTACGGAGTTCCGAATGTAGTTGAGACTCCCATGGCCCTCGATATAGGTGTCTTCCGAATACGGGTGCGCAGCGCTGGTCATATAACCGTCGATGATCCAGGTCAGATGTCCGTCGTCTTTCAGAACCAGGTACGGATCCGGATCCCATAGAACGAAATCGGCGAGCGTGTTGACACGATTCGTGATGTTCCGGTGAATCATCATCCGGCTCTCGGGCGTAAGATACGTGGTCAGCAGGATATTCCAGTCTCCGCGCGCTGTGGCTGCCGCGCCGCGCATCAGGAAGTTGGAGATGGGGAAGCCGCCGCTGCCGTCATACCGCGTCTGCACATTGTGCTCGCCCGCCGGATAGTCGAACTCCGGCTGAGCGGTGCGCACAAACACCGGGTCGGCGGTCTGCTCTCCGTAATAAATCTGCGGCCGGGTAAAATTCAGCCCTTTCGCGGCGATCACCGGCGGGGCATCTTTGACAAACAGCACCGGCAGGCCGTTGGCGGTAATCTGGTTCGCTTCCGCCATCACCATGCCGTATCCGTGCGTATAGATGAAATGCGGATTGATCCATCGCAGGCGCGCATCGCCCAACTGCTCTTGGTCCAGTTCGCGGGCGGCCAACAACACTTGCCGGTATTGGCCGTCGATCACGTAGCGGTCGACGTCCGTCTCGGAGTAGGAATAGGGGCGCAAAGGCTGAATCTGCGACAACGTTGCGTGAAAGGCGTGCCAGTCCCACAGACGTACATTGTCGAGCAAAGGCTTGTTGGCCGCGATATCGATTGGTTGCTCGGGCTTGGCGTTAAACTCCATTTCGGTCATGTGCTGATCGATGGCATAGGCGCTGCGCGTGGCGTCAATGTGCCGCTTGATGAACGGCCGCTCAATGGAAATTTCGTTGGGCCGCACATACACCGCGGACACAATCGGCGGGACGACGATGCGCAGAATGAGAGCGGCCACAACGGAGAGCGCGATCTTCCAGCGCCCCAACAGCAAAGCCGCCGCCGACAGCACGCTCGTAACAATCAACAGCCATTGCAAGGGCAGGCTGACATAGTGATTGACGTAATCGATGCCGGTCATGAACCCGTGCTGCGTCAGCAGCAGATCGTAGCGGCTCAGGAAGTACGATACCGCCAGAGCGGCCAGGAACACGCCGCCCAGACCGCGCAGAAACCAGGATTCCAGCGCTCCGATTAGCCGCAGATCGGAAATATCGAAGGTCCGGACGGTACCCATGCCGGAAAAATTCCTGCCGAGTTCCCAAGCGCGGGCCGTACCCCAATAAAGCACCGCCGCCAGCACCGTCAAGGTCAACACCACTCGCAACAGCACCGAATAAAATGGCAATTGGAACAGATAGAACGCCAGCGGATTTCCAAACTCCGGGTCGTGCCAAGCCAACGCCGCGCCGCCCACACCCCGGCCCCCGAAATAGCGCACCACGGCGTTGCTGTCGACCGAGGCCATGGCGACCAGCACCGCGCCGGCTGCGATGGCCAGCGTAGATAGCAAAGCATAATGCGGAAAATCCCGCAGACCCGTCCGGGCATGCTTCAAGCCGCGCGCGTGGGCGACAAAGAAGATCACAAACGCCAGCACCGACACAACCGCAACCGGCGCCGTCTCATAGAGCAACAGGTAGAGCCAGGTCTCCATCTGGTGCATTTCCCGCCACCACTGGTAGTCAATCACGAAGCCCGCGCCGATGCGAGCGCCGAAGAACAGCACCACCGCCGCGACCACCAGATACAGGCAGCCGCCGCGTCGTTGCCGGCCTTCAATGAGAGGAGGAGAGACGTCGTAGTCCAAGCAACTATCCTACGCGCTTCAAAGAGCGAACGGGCGAACGGGGACATTCCGGGCCACCGTCCGCAATCCTTCGCTCCTAAACCAAAGTAGGATTGTCCCCGCGCGGTTAGCACCCTGCCGGGAATCAAACTCCTGCCCCGCCATAATACATTCCCACTATTGCCGCCGGCGCCACCGCGCCCCTACACTCGTAGAACATGGACGACGACACCCTCCAGCGGCCTCCGGGCATGAAGCCCATGCTTCTCCCCGACGTCGAGAGCAGCAACACCCCATCGCCCTACGCCGGTATGATCCGAGCCATGCAGGAGAGCGGCTCCGAATATCCCCAGATCTGGCACATGCTCGGCTACCTTCCAAAAGCTACTGAGCACTTGGCGCGCTTCACGCAGGAGATTCTGCGCGGCCCGGCCCCGCTCAGCCCCGGAATTCGTGAACTCATCGCGGCCTACACCTCGCAGCGAAATCAGTGCCCGTTTTGACTGAAGAGCCACGCCGCAGTTGCGGTGGAATTGTTGGGTGACGAGGAACTGGTCCAGAGCGTGCTTCGCGATCTCGAGACCTCGTCGCTGGACGAGAAGCAAAAAGCGTTATTTCGATTCGTCGACAAGGTGAACCATCACTCGCCGCGAATTACCGCCGAAGATATGATTCCGCTCCGCGCGCTCGAATGGACCGACGAGGCAATCTACTTCGCCATTACCGTTTGCGCGCTATTCAATTTCTATAATCGTTGGATCGATGCCAGCGGTGTTCACGCGCTGTCCGATGAAGCGCATAAAGTGGGTGGAAAGCGCAGCGCGGTGCATGGCTACGCGCGAAGTTAGTATGATCGCCCGCCGCGTCGGATCGGCAGTCGCTACGACGATGACGTGCTCAAGTTGTTCGCCATAAATACTGAACCGATCGGTTCGCCATTGCTTACTTGGCGAACCTCCCTTTCAACGTCCATGTGGCAGACGCGATTCGGTCGTTCAACACAATCGTGCGAGCCGGGCGCGGTGAGGGTCGCGCGGCGCTAAGCGAACGATGTTGTGCAGACAGTGCGGATTGATGTACGCTAACGGGATCGCATTTTATTCCAAATAGGTGGAAAGCCTTTGCGGATTTTCAATAGAGAAATCGTCGATGAGAGCGAGCCTCTCCCAATGCTGGTGAATAAATTGATGGCCGATCCCGAGGCCAAGAACCGCGCTTATGGCTGCAATCTTCAGCACGATCCACGAGTTTCCGGGGAGCGCGAGGAACATTTTCTGAAAGTACTGTCGCCTGCCTCCACTCCGGCAAAGCGGCTCGAAAACTTCGTCAATGGTTACGTGCAGCGTACCACTGCACCCGACTTCCTGAACGCCCATAACGGCGAGAACCTGGTTGATAACCCTCCCGATGAACTCGTCACGATCCAGAATATCAATGGCTTGGTTTTTTTCATGTCCAAGTGGGCCAGGGACGCCGGAATAGTGGGATTCGCAACCTATTCACTCGTATTCGACGAACAGAAGGTGGCGGTGCACGATAAGATGCAACCGGCAAAGCGAAAAGCTTTTCTTTCCGAGCTGTTTCAGTGGCATGTCGATTACTCGAAGGCAGTTCCGTACAACCCGGTTTGGCTTGGTTGCGCGAACGAGCTTATCCCATGCCGCAGTGCGCCGGAGGTAGAGAGGGGCAGACGACTTTGCGAGCGCGTGGGAGTTGCCACAAACAAGAAAGACGGCGAATGGGTTGTAACGCTCACGTTCGCTTCGAACCAACTTAAACCGATCTATCGCCCCACTTGTCTGGATGGCGCAACTGAGTATCATTGTCCGAGTCCCGAGGGCGCCAAGGCTCACGATGGCGGCATTGCGGTGGATCTGAATGCTTCCGATGCCATGCCTTTAGTGGCGCGCGAGTACATCGCAAAGTATCCGGAGTTAATCGCGGCGTCGTACGACGCGGATCACGATTGTTTTCTTTTGGATGGCGCGCCGACTCGTCCGCTACCCGAGGTGAGGAAGGACCACTTGCGCAGGTTGATGGCGATCTTCAAAGAGCCGGATGCCACTGCTTGGATCTTCCGGGTGGAAAAATCGGTCCATTGACACATTCAAAGGCGTAAAATAAAAGTAGAGCAAGAGGCGAATATATGGCGATGATGTCATCGTTTGATGAGTGGCAAGCAAAGGTACGCGACTGGCTGAAGTCACCGAATCCGGAACAATCTAAACTTGCGGATTGGCTCGCGGGATACGACGGACCAGGAATCGATAGGTACACAGAAGGCTTCACGTGGCTCTTCAAAGCGGTACAAGGCGACGACGAGGAAAGCGTCCTATTAGCGAAACAAGCCGCGATAATGCTCGAGAGCTATCGACTCGGAACATTGCGTCCATCCGCCAGGTTGGCCTCCAACCTCCTGTATCTGTGCGTCGAACTGCGACAGTCGCGATTGCTAGGTGAGCCGCTGGCTCAAATGCTAAAGGATAAGACGGTTCCGCCAAAGGGCGATCCGGAACGGGAGTGGTCGTATCAAGGAGCAAGCCTGATGCTCGCTTTCCGCGGAGCTTTGGCCTACAACCAGGCGGACGCGAAATTGCGGCAGGTTTGGATCGACATGCTCGAAGGGAAGCCCGACCCGTATTTGCTGGGCACCCCCATGGACGGCTATGAGGGCGTGCTCGGCCTGCCTGGGAAACCGGAGCACGTTCTAGTGGCCTGGGCGCTCTCCTGGATGGCTCGGTTCATCGACAAGGCGCCGGATCGCGTGGGCGATTTCAAACGTTTGATTGCCATGGCGGAGCGGCGATTCCCGGGCGAGGAGTGGGATTGGGAAATTAATGCGCTCCGTTGCGCGTGGCCCGATTGGGCGCGCGAATCGCTGGACCCAACCAACCTGAGACTTACCATCAAGATTGAACTCGGTTCGGCTGGGGCGGCTAGCCGGGAAGGCAACTTATTGGTGGTAACCATTCCACGGAAGTGTCAGGATCCTGACAGATTGAATGCGATTTTCACGCAGGTTAGTGACTGCTTATCCGAAAACGTGCCTTCTTCGGTCTGCCAGGAGGCAGTGAAAAGCATCGCCCAACATGCCTAGCGTGGTTGAAGCGGAATAAGCCAGCTCTTGACGAACCGCGCTACTTCTAGTCCATTTTGATCCTTCGTCACGAGCCGGATATCACCAGGAAGATTGGCGCCCATTTCCGTCAGGTCGGCGCTTGTCAAAGCGGTGTAGAACAGACACTTGCACCGACGCAGCCTGGGCTCAGCCCGAATTGCATCCAGGCAACGAATGCCCGCTAGATGAAAGCCACCTTCGACTACGTCGAGAGGCCGCGGATCGGCATTTCTTTCGGGGAAACTCCATAAAAGCATGATGTCGATCACGATCACATCAGGTGCCGGAACATCACCTGCCCGGAGTTTTTCAAGCCAGCCGAAGCGGAAATCTCTTTCAGTTTCAATGATATCGATGCTAAGATCGGGTTCGTCCAATTCCCTTTCTATCAGGGTTTGCAAGCGTTCACTGGTCGTTTGATCGTCTTCCAATATGAGAATGAAGGACATCAGTTCTCCTCTCTAACCCCACGGGAACAGCAACGTAACCGTTGTGACAAACCCCGACGACGGCGACAAGCCCAGTTTACCTCCATGAGCCTTCATGATGTGGTCAACGACCCAAAGGCCGATCCCGGAGCCCTCTCCGACGTGCCCCTGTGCCTGATCACCCCGCCAACCGCGAGTTCGGGCCTTCTCTAGATCTTCCGACGGGAGGACGATCCCCTCGTTGGTAACCGTGATCCCGAAGTGACTCTGAGATGGCGTGCCCGCAACTTGAATTGCGGTGCGGCTATAACTGTACTTGAACGCATTGTCGATGACGTTATTGACCGCTTGCTCCACTAGCTCCACGTCGAGTTTGAGCGAGCGATCATTGAGCGGAGAAAAGCTATCGACTTTAACGTCAAAGATAAGCTGACGCCTTCGGGAAGCGAGTTGACGGTTGTCTTGGCAAGTCTCGATCAGCAGTTTCACGAGTTCGGAAGCCTGAACTGGCATCTGTCTAATACGCAACTGATTCCCGGCAGCCATCTCGGAAAATAGCCTGAGAGTGCCTGACGCTCTCTTAGCTTTGCCGACGAGTCCTCTTAGCACTTTAATCGACTGGGGGGCATTTTCGAATCCATTGTGCTCGAACCGAATCAGGTCCAGCACCCGTCCATGAGCTTGATTGATCGGCCCGCGGATTTGATGCTGCCAATCGGCGAAAGCCTGGGCATTTTCCTTCGCCTTTCGCTCGATATCCGCCTCCGTCTTTCGCAAGGAGCCAACTGTTTCGATCAACTCGCAGTAGAGGCCAAATTGATTGGCGAGCAATTCAGCGATCTGTTGAGCAAAGATGGGGAAGGGCTCAGCATCCTTGCGGCGAATGTCCAAGAGACCATAAACTCGGCTTTGCGAGCGGATCGGCGCGATCATCATCGATTGAACGCCAGGGAAGACTTCCGTGTAATAGGGATGGCGATGAACGCTTGGAATGACCTCCATTTTGGCATTCTGAAAGACGTACGATCCGGCGGATGCAGGCGGGCGCCTGCTTGCGGAAAATCGGGTTCGTTTCGCCTTCTCCGGCCAGTCGTCCGAACCTAGAGCAAAGTAAAGTTCGTCGGTCGCCCGGTCGTGTAGCCGGACATCCATAATCTCGCCGTGCGGAATCAGATCCTTGGTTGCATCGAGCCCCTTTCGAAGCACATTTAGAACGTCTGGAGACTGCTTGCGCAACTCCGTATTGACGCTGTAGTTCAACTTATTCAGGCTGTCTACAAGTTTTCGCCAAGCATCGTTTTCCTCCACGACCGTCCGATGTTCGAGCCAGGAGTGCCAGTGCTGCGCTATCTGTGACGCGATCACGGACAACACGGAATGTTCTCTCGCTGTCAGGTAAAAAGGAGCCTCGGTAACCGTGGCACATTGGAGCACCCCACGGGCCCCCTTTCCAATGAGAATTGGCTCAGCCAGGAAGCTGAGGGGCGGAAGCTCGGCTTCGGGTCCGAGAAGCTTGCGGGTAATGGCAACGATCTTCTCCTCATCCTTCCACTCGACCCCGGGATAAGCCTTTCGGATTCTCGCGAGGTCGCGTGGCCGATTGAAGTACCGCACATCCCAGATTCTTAAGTCGCGTTTATGAGTTGCAACCCAACTTGTCAGTCCTGGCTTGCCCAGTTCATACACTTTTTCCGCGCAGTATTCGGGACATGTGGTTGCATGCAAGGCGAACAAACCCGGCGTGCGGTCGGGATCCTCCAAGAATATTGAAACCTCGATAAGCTTGAACTCGGCTCGGATCGCGTCACAGACCTTCTTCAACCCCAGGTCCACGTCATCATGGTGTCGTTCCGCTTGCTGCAGGATGTCTTTGATGTTGTCTATTAACTCGAAGCTTACCCGATGTTGCAGGGCTTCGTGAAGACTAGGGAGCAATCTACAATACTCTTCAAGCTGGACCGCGTCATCGTTCACGAATAGAGGCTCTCCAGGTTGCCGGTATAGAGAAACGCCGCCGGTTCCGCCGTCTGCAAACTGAACCTTCACACAAAGACAGCGTTGAATTTCGTGTTCTTTATAGAAGGCCTTGGCTTTTTTTGTTTTCGAGCCCTCCGTTTCAACGTCATTGGTCCAAGAAGGCTTGCTTCCCAGCACAGTCTTGCCGGTCACTGAACCGTGGACAAACAGGTCATGCGCGGCGAAGTGCTTTCCACCTCGAAACCAATGACCGGCGGTAAAAAGCCGCGCGTCCGGATCTTCCAGAGGGAGACCCCAATCGGCCTCCCACAGGATCACTCCATACGCCCCAACGCCTTTGGCAATGCCACGGAGAATCTCGCAGATACCGGAGCGCTGTTTCTGTGCCAGGGCGTCGTGCACCCAGTTGACTATCGCGTCTCGGTCGGTTGTAGCCTCTGGCGGCATCGGCTCAATTATACGTGAACCGCGGCTTCCTCCCCCCCGCGGTGCTATACTGAAAACGTCGAGCAGAGAAAGTGGGCGAAAGCCCACTTTTTTATTGCAGTCGAGAACGGATGACCGGAACCAGCCTTACCATCGCCGCCAAGATCGCCGAGA
>Ga0075017_100000179_pt1 | contig 30237 bp, 28 predicted proteins | sample AleBraG_ABR_2012_FD_71475 | JGI IMG/M metagenome (GOLD analysis project Ga0075017, IMG submission 71475) | Freshwater sediment microbial communities in response to fracking from Pennsylvania, USA - Alex Branch Run_MetaG_ABR_2012 | ecosystem: Environmental > Aquatic > Freshwater > Creek >... | reverse complement strand
CCGCCGGCTTCGAGGACCAGGGCAGCAACGCTGAGCAGGTGGGCAATGTAGGGTACGTCAGTCTTTTTCCGGGTTTGACCGTGGTGCTTCTGAGTCGCAAAAACGAGGGCCTCCTCGAAGCGGGGGCCGAGCTTGGGGTTGGCGAATTCGAGTTTGTCGGACATGGGAAGCTTCAGCTGTCAGCTCTCAGCCTTCAGTTCTAGGCTACGACTTCTCGCCTCGGCGCATGACCAGATAGGCGCGGATGAAGCGCTGCAAATCACCGTCGAGAACGCGGTCGACGTCGCCGGATTCCTCCCGCGTGCGTAGGTCCTTGACCATGCGATAGGGCTGCAGGACGTAAGAGCGAATCTGCGACCCGAAATCAATGTCGAGCTTCGAGTCTTCCACCTTCTTTGTGGCGGCCTGCTTCTTCTCCAGTTCGTGCTCGTAGAGTTTCGAGCGCAGCATGCTCATGGCGCGCTCCTTGTTTTTATGTTGCGAGCGTTCGTTCTGGCAGGCGGCGACAATCCCAGTCGGGACGTGCGTAATACGAACCGCCGAATCGGTCGTGTTCACGTGCTGGCCGCCTTTGCCGCTCGAGCGATAAGTGTCGACACGAATGTCTTCTGGCTTAATGACGATCTCGATCGAGTCATCGATTTCCGGCGAAACGAAAACGCTGGCAAACGAAGTGTGGCGACGCTTGGCCTGATCGAAGGGCGAGATGCGAACCAGGCGGTGCACGCCGATCTCGCTGGTCAGAAAGCCATAGGCGTAATCGCCGGTAACGGTGAAAGTCGCGGACTTGATGCCAGCCTCTTCCCCTGGCTGGTAGTCGTTGACAGCCGTCGCGAAACCCTGGCGCTCCGCCCAACGCAAATACATACGCAGCAGCATGTCGGCCCAATCCTGCGACTCGGTGCCGCCCGCGCCGGGATGAATCGTGACGATAGCATTGCGGAAATCGTTTTCGCCGGAGAGCAGGGTTTCCGTCTCGACGCGATCGACCAGGGTGCGCAGCGCATCCATCTCGCGGCGGATTTCGCTTTCTACGGACTCGCCTTCGCGAGCCAGTTCGAAATAGGCGTGGATGTCGTCGCTGCGGCGGCCAAGTTCGGCTTCGGTGGAGAGAATCTTCTCCAGACGCTTGCGTTCGCGCATCACACGCTGCGAGTTCTCAGGGTTCGACCAGAGAGCGGGATGGGAGGCTTGCTTTTCTACTTCGCTGAGCTGGGTGCGGATGCGGGCGGGGTCAAAGATACTCCCGCAGGTCTCGGACCTTGTCTTTGAGAGGACTGTATTCACGTTCTAATTCTTCAATCATGAGGTTGATGGGCGGCGGAGAATTCTGACGAGAACCGCACCCAGAAAAATTATCGCACACGCGTAGGCGAACCAATCGCCGTGTCGCGTATAAAACGTAGTGTTGTCGTTGAGAGCATACGGCGCGTCGAGCGAAGTGCGAACCTTGCGTGGGATGCCGGCTACGACGCGGCCGAATGGGTCGATGGCCGCTGTATACCCGGTGTTTGTGGCACGCAGCAACCAGCGATTGTTTTCCACCGCACGCATTCGCGCCTGCTGCAGATGCTGCGCCCAGGCGCCGCTGTCGCCGTACCAGCCGTCGTTGGAGATATTCACGAACACCTGGGCGCCGCCCAGGGCGAACTGACGAACTTCATCGGGGAACACCGATTCGTAGCAGATGAAAACGCCCAACCGGGCTTGCGAGGTAGCGAGAGGCGCGCGGCTGGCGCCATGCGTGAAATCGCCAATTTCTTTTGTCAGCACATCGGCAAAGGGCAGGAAACGGCGGAACGGAACGAACTCGCCGAAGGGTACGAGATGAACCTTGTCGTAACGCGCCACCAGTTCGCCCTCGGGATTGAAGAGAGCCGCCGAGTTGTAGACGGTATCGCTCGAACCGCCCATGTGCGCTGGGTCGGAGCCGAGACTGCCGGCGATGACCCAGGTGCGCGTATCGTGCGCCATCCCGCCCACCGCCTGCCGGAAAATCGGGTCCGAGGTGTAAAAGGGCGCCGGCGACTCAGGCCAGACGATCAGATCGGGGTGTTCGGAGGAAGGCGCAGTGCTGAAGTGCCGCAGGTCGTCGAGCGTGTGCTGGAAGTAGTCGCGGGTCCAACCGCTCCCGATCTCGATCGGGATGTTCTGTTGCACCAGCAAGGCCATGCGATCCGCTGGCGACTGCGGCGGGTGTATCCAGCGGCCGATCTGGAGAAAGGCGGCGGCCATCGCTGCGGCCATCACGAGCCGGTTGCGGCGCGGACGCGGCAGCAGAAAGGCAGTGGCAAACGCGCTGTTCACGAGCGCAATCTCGAAAGAGACTCCATAAACACCGGCGATGGTTGCAAAGCGGCTGAGAGGGATGTTGTCCACCTGGCAGGAGCCGAGCAGGTTCCACGGAAATGCCGAGATGCGGGTACGCGCCAGTTCCACGGCAACCCACAGGAAAGGCGCCAGCGCCACGGCATACCGTCGCACCGGGCTGCGGTCACCGGCAATCCAGGCAAATAGCAGACCAAACAGTCCCTGGTACAGCCCGAGATAAATGGCGGCGACTAGCGTAACGATCGCGGCGACGGGAGCGCTCAAACCGCCGTACTGGCGCATGGTCTGGAAGACCCAGTTGCAACTCCCGGCGCACCACAGCGTCCCGCAGACCTGGCCGAGGACAAAGCCCTGGAGCGGTGTCGCCGAGCGGAAACGCTGTGCCGCGAACTCCAATTGCAGCGTGTCGAGCGAGCGTGCCTGCATCAGTGCCAGGAGAAGTGGCGCGAGAGCCACCCAACACAGGAAGTACAGCCCCGGCAGCGGAAAAATCAGAATCTGCAGGACGGCCGAAACGAAGCATAAACCCCACGCACGCTTGTGGATGCCGAGCACGCCGTCAGCATAACAAATCGCCTTGCACAACACTTCACTGCGCGACGGCGGCCAAATCCGGTAAGATAGTGCGCTTATGGCCGTACTGGCTCACCTTGGGATCCACATCCTGGAGACTCTGTTCTTTATCGGCATGGCGGGTTCCACGATCGTGCTGATCCTGTCGGCAATCGAAGATATTGAGACGCTGGCGGACAAGGGAGACTCGCACTAGAAGAACGGATTCCAGTACCGCATGTCTTCTCCAAACTCCCAACCTCTGCTGCGATCTGATCGCGTCAAGATCGTCGTCGCGACGTCGGTCATGCTCACCTTTATTTCTTACTGGCGGGCCGCGGCGATCGTGCTCAACGATCTGGCCTCGTCGGCGTTTTACGCCTGCGGCATCGCGGAGCAGGCGGTGGGCAAGTCGGCGCCGTGGTTCATCCTGGGCGTGATGTTGTTCTCCTTCACCGTGCGCGCTGTGTACGTGGAGAGTTGCTCCATGTTCGTGCGCGGCGGCGTATACCGCGTGGTCAAGGAAGCGCTGGGTGGGACACTCGCGAAGCTGAGCGTTTCGGCCCTGATGTTCGACTATATTCTGACCGGGCCAATCTCAGGCGTCTCCGCCGGGCAGTATATCGCGGGCTTAATCAACGAGATTTTCGCCACCATGGACGCGCATAGGCTGATCCCGGGCGCCGTCCACGCGCTGGCCGGCGGCACGCCCCATCTGAACGAGAACTTCCTTTCTGTCGCTTTTGCCCTGGCGGTGACCATCTACTACTGGTGGGAAAACATCAAGGGCATTCACGAATCGAGTGAGAAAGCGCTGCGCGTCATGCAGATCACCACCGTGATGGTGGTGATCCTGCTCGGTTGGTCGGTCATAACACTTCTCAAGGGTGGCTGGCAGACGGTTCCGTGGCCGACACCGGCGAATCTGCATTTCAGCCCGGAAGCGCTGGGTTTCCTCAAACATACCGAGACGGCACACCTGCTCGGACTATTTGGCATCCTCATTGCCTTTGGCCACTCTGTGCTGGCCATGAGCGGCGAAGAGTCGCTGGCGCAGGTGAATCGGGAACTGGCGCACCCCAAGCTGAAGAACCTTAAGCGCGCGGCCATCATCATTGCTATCTACAGTCTCGTCTTCACCGGCTTCGCTTCCCTGCTGTCGGTCATGCTCATCCCCGACAGCGTGCGCGCCGGCTACAAAGACAACCTGATCGCCGGCCTCGCGATGTACATGTGGGGACCAGAGTTGCTGCGCCTGCTCTTTCGCGGCTTTGTGGTAGTGGTTGGTTTCCTTATTCTTTCGGGCGCGATCAACACTTCGATCATCGGTTCCAACGGCGTGCTCAATCGCGTGTCGGAAGACGGCGTGCTGGCCGATTGGTTCCGCTTCCCGCACCGCCGCTATGGCACCAGCCACCGCATCATCAACATGGTGGTGATCCTGCAGGTGCTCACGATCGTGGCCAGTTGGGGCAATGTATACGCCTTGGGCGAAGCGTATGCCTTCGGCGTGATCTGGAGTTTTACCTTCAACTGCCTGGCCATGCTGGTGCTGCGCTGGAAGTACAAGGGTGAGCGCGGCTGGAAAGTGCCGCCCAATATCACGATCGGCAAGACGGAGCTTCCGATTGGCCTGGCGTCGGTGTTCCTGGTGCTGCTGACGGTGGCAATCACGAATCTGTTCACGAAATCCGTAGCTACGGTGGCCGGGGTAAGCTTTGCGTTCGGATTTTTCGTGATTTTTACGATTTCGGAACAGGTCAACATGCGCAAGCACGCCCTGGCACAAAAGCAGATGAAAGAGCACTTCCAGCTCCTGCAAAGCGACACAGTAGAGCGGGAAGGCCTGGGCATCCGTCGCGGTAACGTGCTGGTTACGGTACGCGACTACAACACGCTGACGCACCTGAAGTGGGTGCTGGCGCACACCGACACCAAAGAGCAGGACGTCGTCGTCATGTCGGCTCGGCTCAGCCAGTTCGGCGCCGCGGCTTATGACCTGGCCACGGAGCAGATCTTCAGCGACTACGAACAGACACTTTTTACTCGTGCCGTAAGTATCGCGGAGGGCTTCGGCAAGCGGATCTCGCTGCTCGTAGTGCCAGCCCGCGACGTGTGGTCGGCGATCGTGCAGACGGCGACAAACCTTGAGTCGTCCTCCGTCGTAGCTGGCTTGTCGAGCAAAATGACGGCAGAGGAGCAGGCGTTCGCTCTAGGCCGTGCCTGGGAGGGAGCTGCGGAACCACGCCGACAGTTCATTATGCAGGTGGTTCTGCCTGACAGCACGGTGCGCACGTTCCGCATCGGTCCGCACACGCCCTCGATGAAGAACGAGGATGTGCTGCTCACCCACCGCCTGTGGCTGAATTTGACACGGGAGAAGGGTCTGGAGAAGCTGCACCACCACGACATTCTCACGGAAGCTCTGACGCGCTTTGCGCACGACTATGCCGGCCGCGATCGCGATGACATTCTGCGCGAGCTGCGCAAGATCACCGGCCTTCCCTTGACCGGACCGCCGCCCGCCATCTCTCCAATCACCACCACGGGCGACAAACCAGGCGACTCACCACCTGGACTGGATTCCTAACGAGCGTCGTCTCGGCGATCCCGGAGAGGCTCGACGTTCTCATGCAGTTCCAGCAGCACCGCGCGCCGGCTGTCATAGTGGCGCACTACGAGCAGCCGCCGGCCGTCGGCGCTGAGGGCCATGTCGGGCATCTTCACCGGCCAAAGGTCGGACGAGATCGCCCTGGGCGCTGCTGAGCCCACCTTCCACAACACGATGCGGCTGTCCGCGGCCCGCCACACCCTCGGATCGTCAGGGTCTTGCACAACTTGAACGGCAACACCGGTCACCATCCTCGGTCCGGCCGCGGCGGCTACAGGGCCGCGCAAACCCGTGTCTGGTACCGTCATCGATTGCCGGTGGGCTCCGGCCAAAGTGAAGATCTGCAGAGCGGGCAGCGCATGATGTTTAAATTTCATCGGTGCAACTACGAGTGCGTCCCTGCCGGCAAACGCCAGCGACGCAACGCCCTCGAAACCGGTCTGCACAAAACGTGCGACCACACCCTTCTCTGCATCGTAGATCGCGATATCCCCGCTTTGACCTTCCTCGACGATGGTCGAGTCGAATCCGAGCGCGAGCAGCCGGCCGGATGGATCCCACGCCATGTGTGACCCCGCGCCGGAGTGGAACCCGACCTGCCCCCAGGAGCGGACAAGCTGACCCGAGCTGAGATCGAAGATGTGAATCATCTGCGAGAATTCGCGCAGCAGAATGCGCACCGCGACCCGCGACCCCACAGGCGCAACCGCCATTTCTTCCACCGCGGCGGCGCGAACCGGCAGCGGCTCAATCCGTCCCGGGTGATTTTTTAACGCTGTCTCGTTGAGCCTCTGCAAGTCGTCGCCGGCGAGGCCGATGTCAAATTGGCGAACATCGTTCAGGCGGTCGTCGAGCACGTGCAGGCTGCCAACTCCGTCATAGAAGAGCAGCTGTTTTCCGTCGCCTGAAAAATGGAGGCACACTTGCGGATAGCCACGCCACGTTATAGACAATGCTCTTTCGGCCAGCTTGCCGCCGGAGAAATCCCAGAGCTCGAGCACAGAGCGATGCGTAGCCGCCTCGGTTCGCGCTTCCAACGCGACGGCAAAGCGACTACCGTCGGGCGATATATCCGAGTCGTCAATGTAGCTCTGGAAGACGAGATCGCGGGCAATGAAGGAATACCCAACCTTATCGCTCGCCGAGCAGAAGCTTGAAAGGATCAGGGCGACGGCGATATATGGAACCCGACCACGCACAGCTACTCCTTTTTGGCCAGCCGCGCCAGCACAGCCAACTCTTTCAGGTACCCACGGATGGGCCGGGCTGGCGTACCCCAGAACACGACTCCCTTCCCCCGAATCACCTTCTTCGAAGGAATGCCGCTTTGCGCGCCGAGAATCGCGCCGGATTCGATGCGCACATGATCCGCGATTCCAACCTGGCCGCCCACGATCACGCGGTTCTCGATCGTGCAACTGCCGGAGACGCCCGTTTGCGCGGCAATGACCACATCCTCACCGATGTCACAGTTGTGGCCGATGTGCACCATGTTGTCGAGCTTCGTGCCACGGCGAATGATCGTGGCATCGAGCGCGCCGCGGTCGACCGTCGCGTTGGCGCCGATCTCCACGTCGTCTTCGATTTCGAGCCGGCCGATCTGGGGAAATTTTTCGTAGCGACCTGTGTTAGGATCGGGCACGTAGCCGAAACCGTCGCCCCCGAGAACTGCGCCGGCGTGGGCAATCACCCGCTGACCGAGCTTGGTTCCTGGATACATGGTCACGTTGGGATAGATGCCACAGTCATCGCCGATCACCACCCCGGCTCCGATGACGGATCCCGCGCCGAGACGAACCCGCTCGCCGATTACCGCGTTCTCTTCCACGACCACACGGGCTTCGACGCAGACGGTCGCTGCGATGCGCGCGGAAGGATGGATCACGGCGGTGGCGTGAATTCCGGCCGCCTTGGCACCGGAAGGAACCAGCAAAGATGCAGCCCGCGCAAACGCCAGCCGGGGATTCTCGACTACAAGAATAGGTTTGTTCGCCGCATGATCCGCAGCAAAGGGGCCCGCCAAGACGGCGCCCGCTGCCGAGGTCACCGCCTCAGCAAGCTTTTTCTCCTCTTCTACGAACACCAGATCTGATGGCGTAGCCGAACGCAGGCTCGCCATTCCCGAAAGCTCCACCGTCGCGGAACCTACCAGGCGCGCGCCAAGGAACTCTGCAATCTCTTTCAACGAGCGTTTCATGGAGAACTTTGTATAGCAGGCGGGACGAGAAAGCCAGCAGGTTCAGTACAGGCTGGGTTGCCCTGCCGGACGCGTCTTCCAGCGGCGGTGCACCCAGAGCCACTGATCGGGGTAGCGGCGGATGATGTCCTCGATGGCCTTGGTAAAGCGTTGTGTATTGGCAACAATGTCGGCTTCGATGTCGCCAGTGCGCACCAGTCCGATGGGCGGATCGAAGTGCAGGCGATACTTGCGCAGCACGCGGTCCCAGACAGCAAAGCCGGGAACCACGGCGGCGTCCGTGCGCAAAGCGATTCGCGCTATGCCGCTGGCAGTACAAGCTGGAATGCCGAAGAAATCCACGAACACGCCTTGTGGTGGCGTCATGTTCGTATCCATGAGGATGCCGACCGCCTCGCCGTTTTTCATGGCGTGCAGCAGGCCACGCACGAAATCGTCTTTGTTGACCGCGACGTTGCCATGGAGCGTGCGGTAGCGCTGCACCAACGCGTCCACGCGAGGGTTATCAATCGGCCTCATCACGATCTTCAAAGGATGGCCGTGCAAAGAGTGCACGAATGACGATAATTCCCAAGCGCCAAAGTGGCAGGTTAAAAAGAGAACGCCTTTGCCTCGAGCCAGCGCCCGATCGAAATTTTCGAAACCGTCGTAGATGACCACATCGTTGACGTTCTTGACCGTATAGCGTGGAAAGCGGCAGACTTCCGCGAGCTGGCGTCCGAGAGAGGTGAAAACTCCGCGCAGAGTGCGGCGGCGCTGTCGTCGCGGCATATCGGGGAACGCCAGCTCGAGGTTACGCTGCCCCACGCGGCGCAACTTTCCGTGCAGCAAATAGATAATATGGGCAAGAAAAATAGCGACACCGCGCGCTACTGGCCGCGGCAAAGCGCCCAGAACCACGACCACCAGCCACACTACGCCGTATTCAAGCCGTTGCCGCATGTCGCAAGAAACGCGACCGTAGCATCCGCCCCTATCATTGTCAAACAAGCTGGGGCCACTTGGCGATCGGCTTGACTTGGTGCGGGCACGCGCCTAGTATCCTGCGCTAACGAGACTCACTCCACTCACGCCACTCGCCAAACTGCAGGAAGAAAGGATTGTGCTTATGCGGCGCACCTCAGCAACGATTCTGCTTGTAGTACTCATATTTGCAATCACTGCCATGTCGCAGACTCCTCCGGTGCCCAAGCCCGGAACGGAACTGAAGAAGCTCGACTATTTCGCGGGCACCTGGACCTCGGAAGGCGAAGTCAAGCCCAGTCCGTTTGGGCCCGGTGGCAAGATTACCGGCACCGATCACCTGGAATGGATGGAGGGCGGCTTCTTCCTGGTCGGACACTCTAACGGTAGCACCCCCATGGGCCCGGAAAAGGCACTGTCGGTTTGGGGATATGATCCCGAAGAGAAGACCTACACGTACCACGAGTTTAACAACTCCGGAGAAGCTGTCTTCGCGAAGGGAACGCTGGAGGGCAACTCCTGGACTTGGACCAACGAAAACAAGATGGATGGCAAGGTATTCAAGGGACGCTACTCAATCAAGCAGCTATCCCCAACCTCGTACACCTTCAAGTTCGAGATGCAGCCCGAGGGCGGCGAATGGAGCACGGTATTGGAGGGCAAGGCCACCAAAAAGTAGACGTGCTCCGATTCACGCGCAGGACAGGGTGAGGCAACCGCCCTTGGTCGAACCTACAGATCAGCCCCAGTGGGGATATAGCTTTTACTTTGCCGCCGCCACCTTCGCCCACTTGCTCAGCGATTCCAGCAGCGGACGCGCCGTCTCCGGTGGAGGAATCACGCCCGTGAGCGACGTTTTGGACGGCACCAGGCGGCCGTAGAACTGGCGGGTGCTGTCGTTGTCCTGCTTAATGACTGCTCCGTTGAGTGTGAGGCCGGCAAAAATTCCGCGGGCGCGCGAGTAGGTCAATACCTCGGCCTTCATCTTCCAGTCGGTGTTGCCTTCGGCGTGGCGGCCCACCGGACCGGCCGCGGCGCTGGCGTCCGCACCAATCTCGAACTTGGAGGAGAGCAGGTTCTTCATGCCGTTCTTGTTCATAATGAGCAGAACAAGATCAACCGCCTGCCCGCCAATCTGCAGGCCAAAGCTGCCGCCGCTCACGGTGAAGAAGGCGGGAGCACTCCAGCCCTTCTCTGTCCGGCAACTGGCCACGCCGCGGCCGTAGCGGGCACCGACAATGAACCCGCCTTTCAGCAAGGAAGGCACAATCGCTACGCATTCGGCCGAGCCCAGAACTTCTTCGGGAATGGCTTTGTCCGGAGCGTTCATAATCTCGTCGAGCACGGTGGCAGCGGACTGCACGCGATCGACTGCTTTGGGTTCCTCTTTCTCATCCCCGGCAAAGGACAGCGTGCAAAGCGCGACGGCGGCGAGTAACGCTAGAAATCTCTTCTTCATTGGCAATGCTCCTGAGAGGAAAATACGGCCAGTCACAAAAGAGCAGGCACTCTCTCCAACCTACCCATAAAAGCTTAGATGCAGTTAGTCTGCTTCTAGGATATCAGTTGGTACACTGGTTCGCAGACCACCTATGCTCGCCAATCAACGTCATCTCTTCGATATCCCCGAGGAAGTCGCCTACCTCAATTGCGCTTACATGTCGCCGTTGATGAAACCCGTTGTCGAAGCTGGGGCAGCGGCTCTCGCACGCAAGGCACATCCGTGGGAGATTACCCCGGATCAGTTCTTCACTAGCTCCGAGAAATTTCGCGAGGTGGCCGCAAAGATTCTCGACTGCACGGCAGATTGCGTCGCCATCGTGCCTTCGGCTAGTTTCGGCATCGCCACCGCCGCGCGCAATTTGCCGGTGCAGCCAGGGCAGCGAATCCTGGTGCTCGCCGAGCAGTTTCCGTCGAACTATTTTTCCTGGCAGCGCCGCGCGGAAGAAACGGGTGCGCAGCTCTGCGTCGTTCCCTGGCCGGAGAACGGCGATTGGACCTCCGCCGTTCTGAAGGAATTGAAGAACGACGTTGCCGTGGCGGCCCTGCCCCACGTGCAGTGGACCAGCGGAGGCCAGCTCGACCTGGTTCGGATCGGCGAAGCTTGCCGCAAACATCGCACGGCACTCGTTCTCGACCTCACGCAGTCCCTTGGCGCACTGCCCTTCCGCGTGCGCGACGTGCAACCAGACTTCGCCGTGGCGGCTTGCTACAAGTGGCTGCTTTCGCCCTACACGACGGGCTTCCTCTACGTCGCGCCAAAATGGCATGGTGGGCGGCCGCTCGAAGAAAATTGGATCGCGCGGGCCAATGCCCAGGATTTTTCCAGCCTCATCCTGTACACCGACGCCTACGACAACGGCGCCCGCCGCTTCGACATGGGGGAGCGCTCGAATTTCGCCCTGTTGCCGGCCGCAATCCGGGCCATGCAGCAAGTGCTCGAATGGGGCATAGCAGAAATCTCGACGACCGTCGGCAAGTTCACCCGGGAATTGGCAAATGAGGCAGCTGGATTGGGATTCGCTTCCCTCGATGAGCAGTTCCGCGCGCCGCACTACCTCTGCCTGCGTCGCGAAGCTGGTCTCCCGCGGCAGTTAGCGGAGAGCCTGGCACAACACCGTGTCTACGTCAGCGTGCGCGGAAGCTCGGTACGTGTAACGCCACACGTCTACAATTCGGCTGCCGATCTCGAGCGCTTCGTATCGTGCCTGCGGGAAGTGAAAGGGCGATAAGAGGGAGTGTGCGAGGACAAAAAATGCGGGGCTGATTCTGGCAACCCTAGTCACCAGTTTCAACCCCGTCTCCCAGGTTCTGTGGTAGGTGAAGATAGTGTGAGGCAGATTGCAGTGATGGCCAAGATTACGGCGGGCACTACCCTTTGGTAATGCCGTTAGCGGGCCGTTACCAGCGAATGCGTAATGGCGTGAACGGAAAGGGCGATGCGGTTCTGCACCCCGACCTTGCGCATCAGCTTTGCGACGTGCGCTTTCACGGTCCGTTCCTCAATGCCCAGTGCCGAGCCGATCTCCTTGTTGGAGCGGCCTGCAACCAGCATTTCCAGCACTTCCTTCTCACGATCGGTGAAGGTCACGCGTCCTGCCGGGAAAATCCGTCCCGGAGATGAGGTTACGCGCTCAATGAACAGCGATAGCACACGGCGCGGCGCCCACACCGAGCCTTGATTCACGATCCGAATGGCCTGCGCGAACTCGGAAGGCGGGGCCGCCTCGTCCACATAGCCCTTCGCACCCGCTGCCAAGGCCTTCAGAATGGTCTCATCGTCAATGCCGGAGCCGGTCACGATGATGCGCAGATCGGGACGGGCAGCCTTCATGGTCGCCATCACATCAAACAGATTCTGGGCCGTACGGCTGCCGAGCAGTACGATGTCAGCTTCTTTTTGCGAGGTGATGTCGAGCAGGGTGGCGGACGAAAGTTCAAAATCGGGCTCGGCGTCAAACAAGGCGCGGAATCCAACGAAACGCAGGGGGTCACTTTCAACGACAGCAATTCGGATCGGGGCTTTTTTGGCCGGTGCAGGTTTCATAGTTTTTCCGGTACTATCTCTGCCATCAAGAATATCGGCTCCTCCCCAAAGTGCCTAGTGATCCGTAACGGTAAGAGGTTACGCGGGTAATGAGGAGAACTACAGACTCTCAGGGGCGTGCATTCATGAAACGGCAAGTCAGAAGCGGCTTTTCGACGGTTTTCATTTTTCTTCTCACGCTTTGCGCCGGCGCGCAAACGCAGGTTCCGGCACAAACTCCGGCGGATGCTCCACAAACCGGGCAAACAACCTCACCACCGCCACCGGAATACAAGCCCAAATTCAAAGGCGACCCGGCGCATTCCGACGCTGAAGCCAGCGCCCTCGGCTATATGCGAACCCTGGTGACGGCCGAGAAGCTCTACTACAAGAAGCACGCCAAATACACCAAGTCCCTGCAGGAACTGGCAGCCTCGCCGGGTTCCTTCACGCGCCGCATGGCGAACACGGATCGGGGCGATTACCAGGTGGACTTTCATCCGCAGGGAAAAGATGGGCAAGGCTATACGCTGGCCCTCACGCCCAAAACTTTCGATGCCCAGCACCGCGCCTTTTTCACCGATGACAGTGGTGTCATCCGCGTGGACGAAACCAAACCGGCAACCGAGGAGTCACCCAAACTGTAAGATCCGAAATGACCGGCCGAGGTCACCGCCTAATCAGCTCGCCGGCCTGATCTCGGCTGCTTTCCCATCCTTGAACACGATAGTCAGCCGCTTGCCACCGTTGGGATACTCGATCACTCGCTCTGAACCAAGCCCGCTTCCCTTGAGCACTCCCAGCCCGAGGGACAGTTCCGCCTGCAACTCCTTCATCCCGACCTTCACTTCATGCTTGTCGACAGCCTCCCAAACATCCGCCGGCCAGTGCTTGTAGAGTTCGTGTGGGTCCTGCAGAAAGAGCATGTCATCGGCGTAAATCTGGTAAGCGCCCTCTTTCATCACACCGAAGGCGAACGCGTAGGCCTTCCCTCCGCGCTCGAATACGGCCAGCAGTTGCTTCTGATCCGGCGCTCCCGGCGTAGCATCCAGCACAACGTCTGTTATCTGCAATTTCTCAATCGGCAGCAGCAAGCCCGCCTCGTGTTTGAAATCGGCGTGCTGCCGCACCCGATCGTAAGGGAAGTAGGTAAAGCGGTAGCCATCGCGTACCCAAACCGGTCCCTGGGTCAGGGCCTTGGCGTCTTTCAGGTCGTAGGCGCGCAGCTTCTTGGGCGTCACGTAGTAGTCGGGATCGAGCGCGACCGTTTTCTTCGGTTCCGGCGGCTTGTAGGTGCTGCGCTCGTAAAAGATGTAGCCCGTCCGCAAGACGGCCAGAACAATGGCGACGCTCAGGAAAATCTGGATCTTCTGCTTTACGTCCGGAGACATCCCGATACCTTAGCAGAGGCAGCCAGCACCCGAGCAAACCAGGAGGGCGTAGTATGCTGAAGTCTTTCTCGGAGCATCATGGCAACTGAGGAGACCAGTGAACGCCATATTCGCAGCGTGAGCGGCAAGCACAACCCGCTCCTGAAGGAGCTGCGCTTCGCTTGCACACGGGGTCTCACGGAGAACGGCTGCTTTGTGGCCGAGGGCGTGCGCATGATCGAGGAAGCCGTGCGCGGCGGTCTGCACCTGCGTGCCATCTTTTTCAGTGAGTCAGCCCGTGCGCCGAAAGAACGTCTCCTTTCCCAGATCAGCAAGAGAGTGGACGTCGTGGAACTGCCCGACAAGCTATTTCGCGACATGGTGGATAGCGAATCTCCGCAAGGCGTTGCCGCTTTGGTGGAGCGAAAGAAAACCGCTCTCGACGGTGTGCTACTCAGCAAGCCGCAGCCGCTGATCGCCGTTGCCGCAGGTCTGCAGGATCCGGGGAATCTCGGCACGCTGATTCGATCGGCCGAGGCGTTCGGTGCGAGTGGCGTTCTCATTGGTGAAGGCACCGTGAGCCCGTTCAATCCGAAGAGTATCCGAGCGACGGCGGGTTCGATCTTTCGCGTTTCGCTGGTTGAGGGTCAGTTGAAAGACTTCATAGCTGCACTGCGCGAGCGTGCGATAAGGCTCGTAGCCACTTCCTCTCATAAGGGCACGCCTGTCACCGCCTTTGACTTCCGGCGTCCGGCAGCAGTGTTTGTCGGCAATGAAGGCGCGGGTCTGGCGCACGAACTCCTGCAGCAGATGGATGAGCTCGTCTCGATCCCTCAGGCGCCCGAAGTCGAATCGCTGAACGCCGGGGTGGCTGCGAGCGTGGTGCTTTACGAAGCGTCGCGTCAACGGGGGGCAAAACCCTAGGGGCCTCGTCCTTCCCGTCGCTGGTGCGTCGGCGCGAGCAAGACAGCGGTTCCGGTGACCCGGTTTCCGGCGCGGCTTGTTCCAGGCAGGCGAGTTGCGTAAGATCATCCGACCACGAACCGGAGCTCCTAAAACTATGTCAGAAGAACTGCACGAGATGCACGAGCATGCCGAACATGCCCACCGCGACCCTGGCATGGCTCCGGTAACGCTAACCATGGCCATCCTGGCTGTTCTGGTGGCGGTAGTATCACTGCTTGGCCACCGCGCCCACACCGAAGAAGTGCTCCTTCAGAACAAGGCGACTGACCAGTGGTCGTTCTACCAGGCCAAGAACATTCGCCGGCACAGCGACGAGCAGTTCGCGGAGTTAGCTTCCGTGCTGTCAGCCAAAGACTCTGAAATGGCCGACAAGTTTCGCGAGAAGTACGAGCACGAAGCAGAGCACTACCGCGACGAACTGAAGGAACTTGAGGCCAAGGGACATGAGCTTGAGGCCGAGATCGGCCTGGAACAGCGTCGTGCCAATCGGTATGACTTGGGCGAGGTACTGCTGGAAATCGCTCTGGTCGTCACCTCCATCACCCTGATGACGGGGCGTAAGCTGTTTTGGGCTTCCGGCATAGTTTCAGCAGCTGCGGGCTTGCTGGTGGCCGCATCGGGACTCCTGCTGCACTGAGGAACCGGCGACACAGCATAGTCCAGTAGTACCCTGCGTAGCCTCAAGCACGCCCCTTTTAGGCGTTCTGGCACGGATTGTCTTTGTGTCGGAGCGCACCTTCCTCCCCGTCCTTCCTCACCCGCCAAAGTGACTGGTGTCACAGCACTTAACCACATCCGAGCCTGAAACTGCCAATAGCAGACGACGTCTGCTGCGTTCTTTTACAGATTACAGGCTGAACCTCGCTGGCAAGGGGGTTTTCGCTACAACCATTTTCCGCGACGCAGGTCGGCCAAGCACGAATACGAGGAGCAGAAATGAAGACATCGAGACTCATGATTGTGGTTCTAGCAACTGCAGTCGCACTCTTTCTTGTATTGCCAACCCTTTCTTACGCCGAAGGTGCTGCGGACCTCTACAAGACGAAATGTGCCGCCTGCCACGGTGTTGACGGTGCGGGTAAGCCGGCTGCCAAGATCCCTAGCCTGATTTCGGACGAAGTGAAAGCCATGTCGGACGCCGACCTGACCACCGCAATCGCCGAGGGCGGCAAGAGCAAGAAAGCCACCCATGCGTTCCAGGCCAAGGGTTTGACGCCGGACCAGATCAAGATGCTGGTGTCTTACATCCGCGGACTGAAAAAGTAGACGGACCACGTCGTTCGCCGTTCCGGTTGATACGGACCCGACACGCGGGAAAACACTCGACGGGTCGGGGGAAGGGCGGTTGAGCGTGAAGTCCTCCGCTGCAATTCGGCTGCGCGGGCAGAGAAACAACTGTTCGCATGGCACCTCACGGGGAGAGCCCTCCTCCGTAATCCGTCGACCGCGGAACGGCCAGCCCGGGTCCTGTGTGACAACTCCAGGACCCGGGCTTGACATCCGAATTCCCTCCCCCAGGCGGCCCGACCGGCCGTTGACGGTTTCTCCCCACGTCATTGGTTTGCGACTGTTGCCTCGGAATCCGGCCTTAGCGCCGGGCACGAGAGCAAACGGAGAGCGTTCATGAGCAAAGGCTTACTTTACGACGCCACGCTGTGTATCGGGTGCAAGCAGTGCGAGCAGGCGTGCGCTGAGCATAACAAGCTTCCCTACGATGACGCCGTCGCGGCGGAAGAACAGCAGTCGGCTCACAAGTACACGGTGGTTCTGACCAAGGCTGACAAGTTCATGCGGCGGCTCTGCATGAATTGCAGCGACCCGGCATGCGCTTCCGTTTGTCCCGTGGCCGCTTTGCAGAAAACTGCGGCTGGACCGGTCATCTACAAGGAAGATCGCTGCATGGGATGCCGCTATTGCATGGTGGCATGTCCGTTTGGAGTTCCGAAATACGAATGGAACAAAGTTCTCCCCAGAGTGCAGAAGTGCACCATGTGCTCCGACAAGGTGCTGGCGGGGAAACCGACGTCCTGCGCGGAGATCTGTCCCACGGGTGCGACGAAGTTCGGCGAGCGGAGCGAGTTGTTGGCGGAAGCGCAGCAGCGCCTTCGCGACAATCCCGGGAACTACGTTAATCACATTTACGGCCAGGAGGAAGTCGGTGGGACATCGGTGCTACTGATCTCCAGCGTGCCGTTTATCGAGTTCGGATATCGCTCGAATCTCTCGACCGATCCTCTTCCCCTTTTCACCTATCGCGTACTCTCTCGCATTCCTGACTTTGTACCGATGGGCGGCATTTTGCTGGGCGGAGTCTGGTGGATTACACACCGGCGCGAAGAAGTGGCTCGTGCTGAAGGCCGGCTTCCCAAGATTGAACCCGCGGCAAAGGAGAAGAAGAAGCCATGAGATTCAGACTCACCTTCTGGAAGCTGACGTTCTTGCTCTTAATGGCCGCGGGGTTATATGCCACAGTGGTGCGCTTCACCCAAGGGTTGGGTGCGGCCACGAACTTGAGCGACCGGTTCCCATGGGGGCTGTGGATCGGTTTCGACGTTCTGTGCGGCGTGATGCTGGCGGCTGGTGGATTCACGCTGACGGCAACCGTGCACATCTTCAACATCGAGCGCATGAAGCCCATCGTGCGACCGACCGTGCTTACCGCCTTCCTCGGCTACCTGCTGGTCTGCGTCGCGCTGATGTATGACCTCGGGCGGCCCTACCGCATCTGGCATCCGGTGATCATGCGGAATCCGCACTCCGTCATGTTCGAGGTTGCGTACTGCGTGATGCTGTATACGACGGTGTTGGCGCTGGAATTCTTGCCGGTGGTGCTGGAGCGGTTTCACCTGCACCGGCCGTTGCGTTGGATGCGCTCGGTGACGATCCCGCTGGTGATTGCGGGCGTCATTCTCTCGACGTTGCACCAGTCATCCCTTGGCAGTCTGTACCTGATCATGCCAAACAGCTTGTACCCCTTGTGGTACAGCCCGCTGTTGCCGGTGTTTTTCTTCCTGTCCGCTATCGCGGTCGGCCTAGCCATGACGATCTTCGAATCGTCGATGAGTTCCAAATACTTCGGACAGCAGCTCGAACTCCCCATTTTGCGCGAGCTCGGGCGAGTGCTCTTCGTAGTGCTGGCGATCTTCGCCATGCTGCGCTTTGAAGACCTGCTCCACCGTGGCGCTCTTCCGCTCACCATGAAGCCCGGCTACGAAATGGGTTTGTTCTGGGTGGAAGTGCTCCTGGCGATCCTTTTGCCTCTCTGTCTGCTCGCTTTCAAGAAGGTTCGTAACACCCCCAGCGGGTTGTATGTCGCAGCCGTTATGGTCGTGCTCGGTTTCGTCACCAACCGGCTCAACGTGAGCATTACTGGACTGGAACAGACAGCGGGCATGCACTATGTGCCCAAGTGGACGGAAATCGCTGTGACCGGCGCCATCATTGCGGCGGGCTTTGCGCTCTTCGGTCTGGCAGTGAAATATCTGCCGATCTTTCAACACGCTCCTGCCACCGAGGAGCCCAGAATGCTACCGGTGAAGGTGCCGGAGCTGGTACATGCCGGAGATTGATGCCAATCCGCCTCGGCCCGTCTTGTGGAGACGGTTGCACCAAAGTCTGAGCGCAAAACTCATCGTGCTTCTGCTTGGTGCCCTGGTGGCAATTTTTGCGCTGCTCATCTATCTCAACCTCACGTTGCAGCGGAAGCATCTGGAGGCCGCGGCACTGGGCAGCGCCGAACGCGTCAGTGACGTGATCAAGAGCAGCACCAGTTACTCGATGCTGCGCAATGATCGTGACGGCTTGTACCAGATGATGGCAACGATTGGCCGTGAGCCGGGCATGGTGCGGGTACGCATTTTCGATGAAACCGGCCGCATCAGCTACTCCACCGAGGACAGCGAAGTCAACCACTCGGTCGACAAGGGCGCGGAAGCTTGCTATGGCTGCCATGCGCAATCACAAGCACTGACTCGCCTGAAAAGGCCGGATCGCTTCCGCATCTACCGCGCGGCCAGCGGCGAACGCGTGCTGGGCATCATCACGCCGATTGAGAACAAAGCAGAATGCTCGAACGCGGCCTGCCACGCGCATCCCGAGAGCAAGCTGATTCTCGGTGTGCTCGATACCAACATTTCATTGGCCAAGGCGGACGCACAGCTCGCCGAAGGACGACGACGCCTCGTCGCCTACACGCTTTTCGCCATGTTGAGCATCGCTGCTCTGAGCTGGGTTTTCGTTTGGAAGGTTGTGCACGAGCCCATTAAGACCTTGAAGGCTGGAACCCATCGACTGGCCGCGGGGGACCTTGGCCACCAGATTGACGTCCATGCGAACGACGAACTCGGCGAACTGGCGCATGACTTCAATGTCATGAGCCGTGAGTTGGAGTCGGCCAACGAGCAGGTTCTGCAATGGACGAAGACGCTGGAAGAACGGGTCGACAAGAAAACATCCGAACTGAAGCGCGCTCACGATCACGTGCTCCACGTAGAGAAGATGGCTTCCATCGGCAAGATGGCGGCGGTCGTTGCGCACGAAATTAACAATCCACTGGCTGGGATTCTGACTTACTCGAAGCTGCTCCGGAAATGGCTGGAACGGGGAGACATCACAAGCAGGAAGGAAGAAGCGGCGCAGTGCCTGGACCTCATCGCCAGCGAAAGCAAGCGCTGCGGTGAACTGGTGAAGAACCTTCTCACCTTTTCGCGGACTTCCCCGCTCAATCTGCAGCCTACCGTCATCGACGATGTCATTGAGCGCTCGCTGCTGCTCATCCAGCACAAGCTGGAGATGAACGGCGTGCAAGTGCAAACCACTCTGGCGGATCTGCCTCCCCTCATGGCCGATGCGGCGCAGATCGAACAAGTTCTGCTGGTGTTGATCGTGAACGCGGCCGACGCGATGCCGAAGGGCGGCAATCTCTGGATTGCGACATCGGCACATTCTGACGTCCACGAGGCTCACATCCAGATCAGGGACGACGGGTGCGGAATCGCGCCGGATGTGTTGTCGCAGATTTTTGAGCCCTTCCTCACGACCAAGGATACGGGCCAAGGAGTGGGGCTGGGGCTGGCTATCAGCCGAACTATCGTGGAAAGGCACCGGGGACGCATTGAAGTGCAATCCGAGCAGGGTCGCGGATCGACTTTCACCGTGGTCCTGCCTTTGGCGGAACCAAGTTCGCCGGCCAAGACCAACGAACTGGTGAGTACGCAGACGAGGTGATCGCATGAGCGCGCAAGGAAGGTTATTAATCGTAGACGACGAGTTGAGCGTGCGGGATTCGCTTGGCAAGTGGTTTCGGGAAGAAGGGTACGAGGTCGAAACTGCCGAGAATGCCAGTACTGCCTTGACGCGACTGGCGGAGCAGCGTTGGGACCTGGCACTGGTGGATATCAAGATGCGCGGCACTGACGGCATCGAACTGCAGCGCCGCATGCATGAAGTCGACCCCACCATGATCGTGATCATGATGACGGGCTACGCATCCGTCGAAACAGCCATTGCCGCCTTGAAGAATGGCGCCTATGACTATGTGACCAAGCCGCTCGATCCGGACGAGATTGCGCACCTCGTGAAGAAGGCCATTTCCCATCGCCAAGCGGAGCAGGAGAACATTCGTCTGCGCGAGACGGTCAGCGAGGTGGCGCGGCCCGACGATTTGATCGGACAAAGCGCGGTGATGAAACGTGTGTTTGACGCCATTGAAACGGTAGGGCCAACCGAGGCCACGGTTCTAATCACGGGAGAAAGTGGCACAGGGAAAGAGTTGATTGCACGCGCCATTCACCAGAACAGTCCGCGCCGTTTTCATCCGCTGGTGGCCATCCATTGCGGCGCCTTAACGGAGACGCTGCTCGAAAGCGAGCTCTTCGGCCACGAGAAGGGCGCGTTTACGGGCGCGCAGTATCGCAAGAAAGGCAAATTCGAGGTCGCGGAAGGCGGGACTGTCTTTCTCGACGAGATTGGCGACATCAGTCTCAAGACACAGACCGACCTGTTGCGTGTATTGCAGGAGCGGGAAATCGTTCGCGTGGGCGGTAACCAGGAAATCAAAGTAGACTTTCGCTGCGTGGCTGCTACCAACAAGAATCTCGAGCACTTGGTCGAAGAGGGCAGGTTCCGACCCGACCTGTTCTATCGTCTTAATGTCTTCCGGATCGAGTTGCCGGCGCTGCGCGAGCGGCTGGAGGATATTCCTCTGCTGGTGGATCACTTTGTGAGGAAGTTCTCGCTGCAAATGAACAAGAAGATCGCGCGCGTGGCACCGGCGGCGATGACCTTGCTGCAGCAGATGCCCTGGCCCGGGAACGTACGCGAACTGGAGAATTCCGTGGAGCGGGCCATGGTAGTGGCGCAAGAGCCCGAGCTCCGCGAGCAGGACTTTGCTCTTAAAGTTCCCACCGTGCCCAACGGAACCGGACGAAAGAGCCTGGAGGAGATCGAAAAGGCGCACATCCTGCGCGTACTGGAAGAGTGCGGATGGAATCAGACCAGGGCCGCGACCATCCTCAACATTGACCGCGTCACCCTGCACCACAAATTGAAACGGTATGGATGGAGCCGGCCGACTACGGAAACACAGGCAGCCGGCCACTCGTGAAGGCGCTAAGCCTGCTGGCGATCGGTAAAGTAGAGCCCGAACTGCTTGACTATCTCCGACAGGCTTTGGCAGAAACATTCGCGGTCCCATGTTCCATCCAACCCGCTGTCATGGACCCGGAATTCGCCTTCCATGGCGAGCGCCAGCAATACCACTCCTCGGAGATCCTGGCTCGCATGCAGGGCCGCGTGACCGCTGATTGCTGGCGTGTGCTGGGCGTAACCGGGGTCGACCTCTACATTCCCATTCTCACCTTTGTATTCGGTGAAGCCCAGATGGGTGGGCCCTGTGCTCTGCTTTCCCTCCACCGGTTGCGGCAGGAATTCTACGGACTGCCCGAGGACTATGCGCTCTTTGGCAACCGCGCCCTCAAGGAAGCGGTGCACGAACTGGGACACACGCTGCACCTCACGCACTGCGACGACTACCAGTGCGCCATGGCGCCGTCCCATGCGGTGGAGTGGATTGATCTGAAGGAGAGCAGCCTGTGCCAACCTTGCCAGACGCGTGTCCTCTCACGCCGTTCGGCATAGTGGTCTCTGGCACTCCGTCCGGGCGGATCTCAACTGGCTCGCAGCGCTTTCTTGATGCGCTCAACCGCCCAGTCGATTTCTTCTTTCCGAATCACCAGCGGCGGAGCAATGCGGAGGACCCGGTCATGCGTTTCTTTACAGAGAACGCCTAAATCCTTCAGAGCCTCGCAGTACGGCCGGGCAGCGGAGTGGAGTTCAATTCCGATCCATAGGCCTCTTCCCCGTACTTCCTTGATATCCGGGCAGCGCAGCGTCTGCAGCTTCGTCAGGAAATACTTCCCGAGTTCGGCCGAGCGCTCGACCAGGTTCTCATCGACTAAGACCTTGAGCGCGGCGCGAGCTACGGCGCACGCTAAGGGATTCCCGCCGAACGTGCTGCCATGGTCACCGGGGTTGAACACTCCCAGCACTTCTTTTCTCGCCAGCACCGCAGAGACGGGGTAGAAGCCTCCCGAAAGGGCTTTGCCCACGACAATCGCATCGGGCGTGATTCCTTCGTGCATATACGCAAAGAGTTTGCCGGTGCGTCCGAGACCGGATTGGACTTCATCGACCACCAGAAGAACACGGCGTTCGCGACAGAGGTCGGCGGCCTCTCGCAGGAAACCTTCTGCTGGGAGGACGATGCCAGCCTCCCCCTGAATCGGCTCGACCAGAAACGCGCACGTGTTCGGCGTAATGGCGTCGCGCAAGGCTGCCGCGTCGCCGTAAGGGATGACTTTGAATCCCGGAGTGAACGGCCCAAAGCCGTCGCGATACTGCTCATCCGTTGAGAAGCTGACAATCGTAACCGTTCGCCCGTGAAAGTTATTTGCGCAAACGATGATCTCGGCTTGTCCATCGGGAATGCCCTTGACCTTGTAGCCCCACTTGCGCGCCGCCTTGACTGCGGTTTCCACGGCCTCTGCTCCCGAGTTCATGGGCAAGGCCATGTCCATCCCTGTAAGTTCGTGCAGTTCTTTGTAGAACAGTGGCAACTGGTCGTTGCGAAAGGCGCGCGACGTCAGCGTCACTTTCGTCGCCTGTTCCAAAAGTGCCCGGAGAATGGTGGGATGGCAGTGTCCCTGGTTCAGCGCCGAATACGCCGCGAGGCAGTCGAGATAGCGTTTGCCCTCGACGTCGTACACCCAGACTCCTTCGGCGCGGTCGATGACCACGTCCAAGGGGTGATAGTTGTGGGCGCCGTACAGGTTCTCCAACTCAATGAATTCCTGCGTCAACATCTGGTCGGTAGTCAGCATGACACTCCCTAGTGTTTTTCCAGCAACATGGTGAGCAGCGCCATCCGCACATACAAGCCGTTGGCAGCCTGCCGAAAATAGAGGGCTCGAGGATCGCTGTCCACGGCCTTGTCAAGTTCAACCGTGCGCGGCAGCGGATGCAAGATGAGCGCGTCGGGCTTCATCTGCGCGAGCAGTGCGGTATCGATCCTGTAGCGCGGCAGCCCATGTGAATCAGACACCCGTTCCGGCCGAATGCGGGTCTGATAGACAACGTCGACGTCTCCCACGACACGGCGGATATCAGATTCCAGTTCATAGTGAACGCCGTGACGGTCCAGGTACTGCAGGATGTCCGGTTTCATCTGCAATTCCGGTGGACTTACGAAGACAATCTTGACGCGGTCGAACTTGGCCAGCAGGTAGGCGAGCGAGCGAGCTGTACGCCCCTTGTCGAGTTCGCCCACAATGGCCACGCTGAGACCTTCGAGCGGGCGCTGGCGGTAGATGGTGTAGAGATCCAGCAAAGCCTGCGTGGGATGCTGGCCGCCGTTGCCGTCACCGGCGTTGATGATGGGGACCGGCGAGATCTGGGCGGCACGCGCCGCGCCATCCTCCTCATGATGACGGATGACAATCACATCCGCGTACCCGCCAATGATGCGGATGGAATCCTCGACCTGCTCGCCTTCGATCTCGGAGGAGAACTGGTGGGCGTGCTCGGTGGAAAGAACGCGGCCTCCCAGGCGGTGCATCGCGGCCTCGAAGGAAAAGCGGGTGCGCGTGGACGGCGCGTAGAACACAGCGGCCATGATGCGGTTCTGATAGTCGAGTGACCCGCCGCGCGCGATCACGCGCTCCATGCCGCGGGAGCGGTCGAACAGTTCCATCAGGAGCGGGACGGTAAACTGTTGGGACTCCACCACGTGGCGAAGGGCGGGCGGATCACCGTCCGAGTTTGGATCGTGGTTCTGATTCCCGGCGAACTTGGACGAATCGGGCGCGAGCGGTCTGGTCATTTAGTGAGTACCTCGCTGTTTGAGTGGTGCGTGTCGCCAATCGCGGGCTCAGAGTCGGGCACGATATGCGTGCCGAGCTGCCCGGAGACGGCATCGCCCAGGTGTTCGTAGGAGGTGATGATGACTTCCCTGCCGCCCCGGCGCAGGAAGCGCAGGGCGGACTCGATCTTGGGCCCCATATTCCCCGGCGGGAACTGGCCCGCGCGAAAGTGCGCCTCAACTTCAGCCGCGGTTGCGCGTTGCAGAGGGCGCTGCGTGGGTTTCTTGTAGTCCAGATAGACATAGTCGGTATCGGTGGAGATGGCGAAGATATCAACGTCGAGTGCTGACGCCAGCAGAGCCGAGGCCCGGTCTTTGTCGATCACGGCCTCACTCCCGGAGAGGCGCCCGGCCGTTCGAACCACTGGAATCCCTCCACCGCCGCAGGCGATCACCAGCACGCCGGTTTCAGCCAGTTCACGAATAACTTCCAGTTCCACAACTTCCATTGGTTCCGGAGAGGGAACAACCCGCCGATAGCCGCGAGCCGCATCCTCGACAATTTGCCAGCCAAACTGACGGCGACGTTCCTCGGCATCGGCACGCGAGTAAAACGGTCCGACGGGTTTTGAGGGATGCTGCATCGCCGGGTCGTCCGCCGAAACCACCACTTGGGTCAGCACGGTCAGCACCGGAACGTGCAGGCCGACGGCGGTCAGCTCATTTTCCAGAGACTGCTGCAGGAGATAGCCGATCTCTCCTTGCGTAGACGCATCACAGACGTCGAGCGGCTGCCCGTAAACCTGGTCTGAGGCACGTTCGGACCGGAGCAGCGCCGCGCCCACCTGGGGACCGTTGCCATGGGTCAGAATGACGCCGTATCCCTGGCGGAGTAATTCTACAATCGCTACCGCTGTCTTGCGAGTGTTGTTGAGCTGCTCGCCAATAGTTCCCTTCTCGCCGGCCCGGATCAGCGAGTTGCCGCCAACCGCAACGAGGATGCGTTTGCGCTCCAAGCGTTTACCTGGACGCTACTTCCCCCAGCTTCGAGGTGTGCAGCGCCTCAATGGCTTCGTGCTTCATCAGTTCGAGCAGGATCGCTTTCTGCGCGTGCAAGCGATTTTCCGCCTGCTGAAAGACGACGGAACGCGGCGAGTCGATCACCTCATCCGTGACTTCGTCACCACGGTGCGCCGGCAGACAGTGCAGGAACATGGCATCCGGCAGGGCGCGACTGAACAGCCGGGCATTGACCTGGAATGGCTGGAAGATCTTGCGGCGTTTTTCGGCCTCCGCTTCCTGCCCCATGCTGGCCCAGACGTCGGTGTAAATGACGTCAGCGCCGGCAGCAGCCTCGTCCGGATCATTGGTAACGCTGCACCGGCCGCCCGTTTCGGCAGAACGAGCTTCGGCCCACCTGCGCGCCTCTGCGTTGGGCTCGTAGCCTGTCGGGGTCGCGATCCATACATTTGCGCCGAGTTGCGCACCCGCGAACATCAGCGAATGGGCAACGTTATTGCCGTCGCCTATGTAGGCGACCTTCAGGCCTTTCACTTTGCCCTTGAGCTCGAAAATCGTCAGGTAGTCCGCCATCGCCTGGCACGGATGGCTGAAATCGGTCAACCCGTTGACGATCGGTATGCTCGCATACTCGGCCATCTCCTCCACAATTTCATGCGCGAAGGTACGGATCATGATGGCTTGCACCATGCGCTCAAGGTTCTTGGCGACGTCGTACACCGATTCGCGCTTACCCAGATTGATCTCGGCGGGCGAGAGGTAAAGCGAGAAGCCTCCTAGTTGATGGATGCCCACGTCAAAGGTCACGCGCGTGCGCAGAGACGGCTTCTCGAAGATGAGGGCGAGAGTCTGGCCATGCAGCGACGAAGCAAAGGCTTCTGGATGTGCTTTGATGATGCGCGCCAAGTCCAGGAAGTCCCGAATTTCTGTGGGTGAGTAGTCTCGAATCGACAGGAAATCAGTCGCCATGATGGCCGCTCCTCTTCGTAATAGCGCGCCCGGCATCGATCACCGTCGGCGCGCCATCTCCCTAGACCAGCGTGAGTTTGTGCTCTCGCTGGGCAACAAACTGCCGGATCTTGTCCCGGATTCCGGGTTGGGTTACTTCCTCAGCCTCGTAGAACACCCGCACACTGGCCTGGGCAATGTGGATAATGCTGCCGAGGTCAACCGGCGTCGCAATCAGCACCACGTCGCAAGGCACTTGTGCAATCGTCTGCTCCAGTTCGTGACGCTGATTTCCGCTGTAACCCATGGCGGGAAGAAGATTGTTCAGGTGTGAATACTTCTCAAAGGTGGCGCGAATTGAGCCCACCGCATACGGCCGGGGGTCGACAATCTCGGCTGCGCCGAATTGGTGGGCGGCCACTGCACCGGCGCCGTATCTCATTTCGCCGTGCGTTAGCGTTGGACCGTCTTCGACCACAAGAACGCGCTTACCACGAATCAGGGCGGGATCGACCACCGAAACGCGCGAAGCCATCTCCACGATCTGAGCCTTAGGGTTGGCCGCCTGCACGTTGCGACGGACAATCTCAATGTCTTCCCGCTTCGCCGTGTCCGCCTTATTGATGACGACGACATGCGCTCGGCGCAGGTTCACTTCGCCCGGGTAATAAAGCAGTTCATGTCCCGGCCGGTGCGGATCGGCGACAACAACCTCCAGGTCGGAGCGATAAAACGGCGTGTCGTTGTTGCCGCCGTCCCAGAGGATGACGTCGGCCTCCTTCTCCGCCTGACGCAGGATGGCTTCGTAGTCGACGCCGGCATACACGACGGTGCCCTTGCTCAGGTGCGGCTCGTATTCTTCGCGCTCCTCAATCGTGCAGCTATGGCGCTCGAGATCCTCCATCGTGGCGAACCGCTGCACGGCCTGTTTGGCCAAATCGCCATAAGGCATCGGATGACGAGCCACGACGGGCTTCCATCCCAGTTGCCGGAATTCCTCGGCCACAAGGCGGGAAAGAGGACTCTTGCCGCAGCCGGTGCGGACAGCGCAAATGGATACCACCGGAACGTGCGCTGCAATTTGAGTACGCTCGGTCCCTAGCAACCAGAAGTCGGCCCCGGCCGCGACGGCGCGGGAGGCTAGGTGCATTAGTGTCTGATGAGACACATCACTGTAAGAAAACACAACAATCTCCACGCGTTCCTGCCGAATGACTTCCTCGAGTCGCGACTCATCCAGGATAGGAATGCCGCTCGGGTAAAGCGCGCCCGATAACTCTTTCGGATACAAGCGCCCAGCAATGTCGGGGATTTGGGTCGCCGTGAAAGCTGCTACGTGGTATTGTGGATCGTTGCGAAATACAACATTGAAATTATGGAAATCCCGCCCTGCCGCTCCCAGGATAGCTACCCGCTTCATAGTGGACCTCTAGGTACGAAAAACCGACTCTCCATCTTGGACTAGCGATGACACTGCGGGCAGTGAAACAGGTCACAAGCGGGGGTGATGGACAGCACGTCGCCCCCAGCAACCGCCCGCGACGCGCCTCTGCCCGCACTTTGGTAACCCGGACTCCGCCTCACACCGACTTGCTGGCCGATGCGGTTCTGCTGCAGATCGAGCGAGCGTCCCGGATTCTGAAGGCGCGCGCCGTCATAGCAGTGCTTTCAATTGCGCCTTCGTCAAGTCTGGATCCTCTTCGGAAGCGCCCAGAGAACGCGGACCGAGGGAGAGATCGCGGAAACCCTGCGCTGACGTCGAAGAACTTCGAAGCCACGCGCCAATGGGCCGTCAAGATCATCGAATACAGACACAGACGGCTTGGCTCCTAGCGGGCCTCGTCCCCACGCGATCGGCGGAAGCAACGCCAGGGTGGAACGCCGAGACCGCTGACCTCATGGGGATGCCTCCCCCAGGCAAAGAGTTTCCCGACACCAGCCCATTCGGAGCCAACAGGCCGTTGGGCCGCCGCTCTGCTAACCGCCCGTATTGTATGAAGTCCGTACAATCCATCGTTCCAGGCAGAGGAGCGGAAGTGCAACGTTTTGCGCAGTTCCCCGTACGATCGCCCGGCTACCGGATAAGACTTGTTCTCCGCTCTTCTCGCCGCCTTTTGCGTACTGCCATGATGTCTACTTTAGGAGACGCGACTCCCTGCCGCGACCAACTCTAGTTGTTTCCAATTTGTCACAAAGTTCCGCTAGCGGAACAAATTCGCCTCTTGTGACGTAAGTCACAGCCATGGTGCTAGGTGTAATTGATAATCGTGCCTAGTTAGTGTCCCGGCACTGAAGACGGATGGCCGTCAGTTCCGTCGATGGAAACTGACCGCAGAACACTACATCTGATTTTCCGGTCGCTGGACGCAACTCGGGTCCCCACCTTAGGCTCTAGACAAATTAATTGCTATAGCGAGGACTCATGTGCGCCCCGTCTCCTAATTCGTTCTTTTCTGGGAACACTGCTGATACGGCACGACTCGAAGACCTGTCCGTCCGCATTCTTCCCGAAATAAGCCAGCTCCTTATTCCGAATAACTCCGATGTTGGTCAGACGTTGCCTAAGATTTCGGACCAGCTGCAGCTTGCGGTTCATCACTCCTGGCTCGGAATTGCGGTGCGAGACAATGCTCGCAGCGCTTTGCGTCTCCTCGGGCAGCATTCCCCTGACGGTATTGCGCCCCTGCCTGCGAACTTCTGCCTTCCCCTGACGGGTACACCGGCGGAAACGGCGTTTCGAACCCGGAAGCCTGTGCTCATCCAGCGCATCGCTCGTGACGATTTCCCCTGCGAAGCGACAACTCGCATGCTCGATGCTGGCTTGCATTCCAGTTGCTGGGTGCCTCTTCTTCATGGCGCCACGGTGCTGGGAGCGTTCTGGGTGGGTGCGCGGCAGAAAGCCGCTTTTGGGAACGCGGAAGCCGAAGCGCTCACTCGTATGGCCAACCAGTTGGCACTCGCCGTCGCCAACCAATTGGCAACTCTTCAACTCGAACGTTTGCAGCGACGGGTGGCCCAGGAAATCGGCGATTACCATTCGCCCAGTTTCCCAGCCCACCTCCTGGCACAAGCCTTGTGGGACACGGACGGGCGCGTACTGGACGCCAACGACGCGTACCTCGAACTGGTGGGCGCGCGTCGGGACGAATTGTCACGCGGCCTGTTGTTCTGGAAGGACATGGGTCCCGCCGAGTATGCCGATCTAGACCGCCGGGCCGTGGAAGAAATCAACGCCACCGGTTGCTGCTCTCCTTTCGAGAAGGAAATCTGGTGGAGCGACGGAGTGCGGGTGCCAGTGCTGGTTCAGGCCGCCGCGCTCGATGAAGCCCGCTCCTGCGCAATTGCCTACCTGGTGGACCTGCGCACGCGTTCTCGCAGACTGGCGCACCGCGCGCTACCGGGACCACCGAGCAAGCAGCTGGCTTCCATCATCGTGGCGGACACTCGTACCCGCGAACTGCAGCAGCAGGTGGAGAAAGTTGCGCCCACCACCGCCACCGTGCTCATCCAGGGGGAGACAGGCACGGGAAAGGAAATGTTCGCTCAGATGATTCACCAGATGAGCCAGCGCTCCACTCAGCCGTTTATCAAGGTCAATTGCGCTGCCATCCCGACTGGGTTGCTCGAAAGCGAGCTCTTCGGTCATGAGAAGGGCGCGTTTACGGGCGCCGCCGGCCGCAAGATCGGACGCATCGAACTCGCCAACGGCGGAACCCTGTTTCTCGATGAGATTGGCGACCTGCCGCTGGAACTCCAACCGAAACTACTGCGGGTGCTCCAGGAGCAGCAATTCGAGCGGTTGGGCGGCACCAAGACTCACGAAGTAGATATACGCCTCATTGCCGCTACCAACCTCGACCTCGCCAGCATGGTCAAAGAAGGCCGCTTTCGTTCCGACCTCTTTTACCGGTTGAACGTACTGCCTCTCACTGTGCCGCCCCTGCGCGATCGCAAGGACAGCATCCCCGCTCTCGTTGAGCACTTCGTACAGAAGTTCTCTACCAAGTTCGGACGTTCCGTGAAGGGGATTCGGCCGGAGGCCATGCAGTTTCTGCAACACTGGCACTGGCCGGGCAATGTGCGCGAATTGGAGAACTTGATCGAGCGGGCCATGATCCTGGCGCCGGGAGAGGAATTGGACATCAGTCCCGGTGACTTCCAGCGCGAAGCACAAAGCAGCATCTTGCCCACTACACTTCGGGACGTGGAGAGGCAACATATTCTTCGCGTTTTCCGCGAGTGCGGCGGAGTGATTGGGGGCAAGAAAGGTACGGCAGCGCGGCTGGCGGTCAAGCGCACCACGCTGCAATACAAAATGAAGAAGCTGCAGATTTCCCGCGCGGATTTGTGACCAAACGTTGGCGCGCCTGTCAGCGCTCCGTCATGGTACGGGTCCCC
>Ga0075017_100000178_pt1 | contig 30328 bp, 26 predicted proteins | sample AleBraG_ABR_2012_FD_71475 | JGI IMG/M metagenome (GOLD analysis project Ga0075017, IMG submission 71475) | Freshwater sediment microbial communities in response to fracking from Pennsylvania, USA - Alex Branch Run_MetaG_ABR_2012 | ecosystem: Environmental > Aquatic > Freshwater > Creek >... | reverse complement strand
GGCTAGGTGGTCACACCGATAGCCTCGGGCCATGCCAGCCTCAACCTCGAACCCGTACCGCCTTGCCGACGACGTCCTGCCGAGGGCGTACCGCCTGATCCTCGAGCCAGACCTCGAAGCCGCGATCTTCGCTGGTTCGGTGGACATCGATCTCGACATCGTCGAAGCCGTCGACACCATCGTGATGAACGCCGTCGAGCTCGAGATCTCCTCCGCCACCTTGACGAGGCCCGACGGCTCGGAGGTCCCGTGCACGATCACCCTCGACGCAGATGCCGAGCGCGTGACCCTCGCCCCCCAGGGCGGCGTGGCCGCAGGGACTGCCACCGTGTCGATGACCTTCACCGGCATCCTCAACGATCTCTTGGTGGGCTTCTACCGCTCGACCTTCGTCGATCCGAAGGGCGTCACCCAGACGATCGCCACCACCCAGATGGAGGCGACCGACGCTCGTCGAGCCTTCCCCTGCTTCGACGAACCTGCCAAGAAGGCGACGTTCGAGATCTCCCTCGTGGTCCCCGCTGGCCTCGCCGCCTACTCGAACAGCCCGATCACCTCGGTCACAGAGCTCGAAGGCAGTCGCCACTTCGTGCGCTTCGCACCCACGATGATCATGTCGACCTATCTGGTGGCCTTCGTCGTCGGCCCGTTCGAAGCCACCGATCCCCTCGACGTCGGTGGCGTGCCGGTGCGCGTGGTCTACCCTCCCGGCAAGGCCAAGCTCGCTCCTTTTGCCTTAGAGATCGCCGCGTTCAGCCTTCGCTACTTCACCGAGTACTTCGGCATCCCCTATCCCGGTGACAAGGTCGACCTCGTTGCCATCCCTGACTTCGCGTTCGGAGCGATGGAGAACCTGGGCTGTGTGACCTTCCGTGAGACAGCGCTCTTGGTCGATCCAGCCAGCGCCTCTCGCAACGAGGTCGAGCGCGTGGTCGACGTCGTGGCCCACGAGCTCGCGCACATGTGGTTCGGTGACCTCGTGACCATGGGCTGGTGGGAGGGCATCTGGCTGAACGAGGCCTTCGCCACCTTCATGGAGATCAAGGCCTCCGACGCCTTCCGGCCCCAGTGGCGCCGGTGGGACAGCTTCGGCGTCGAGCGAGAGGCAGCCATGGCCGTCGACGGGTTGCACTCGACTCGACCCATCGAGTTCGAGGTCGTCTCTCCCAACGACGCCCGAGGCATGTTCGACGTGCTCACCTACCAGAAGGGCGGGAGCGTCCTTCGCATGCTCGAGCAGTACCTCGGCGAGGACGTCTTCTGCGACGGGATCAGGCGGTATCTGAACCAGCACGCGTACGCCAACACCGTCACCGAGGACCTCTGGGTGGCGCTGGGTGAAGCGTCGGACAAGCCGGTCGACGAGATCATGAACACGTGGATCCTCCAAGGTGGCCACCCCTTGGTGCGCGTCGAAGACGGCTCCGTCACCCAGCAGCCCTTCGCCTACGGAGCCAGGGTGGAGGACTCGGCCATCGGCTCGAGCTGGCAGATCCCGCTGCTCACGAGGCCCTTGCGCGGCAGCGACGTGGCGAGGAGCATCCTCAGCTCGGACCCGGTCACGCTGGCCCCAGACACCCTGGTCAACGCGGGCGGCTGGGGCACGTACCGGACGGCGTACGGCACCTCGGAGCTCGCGGCCATCACCTCGTCGCTCGGCACCTTGGCTCCGCTTGAGCGCTTCACCCTGATCGCTGACACGTGGGCGGCGGTCTTGGCCGGCCAGAGCGATCTCGCCGGCTATCTCACCCTCATCCAGGGTCTTGGCACCGACGTGGAGCCTCCTGTGTGGCAATCGATCCACGCTGCGGTGGCCGCGCTCGCCCGCGTGGTCGGCGACGAGGCCCGACCGAAGCTCGCCACCGTCACCCGTCAGCTTGTCGCCCCCCTCTTCGAGGTGCTCGGATGGGACGCAGTCGACGGCGAAGACGAGAACGCTCCCACCCTTCGAGCGACCGTGCTCACCCTGCTCGGGGTCATCGGGGCCGACGAGGACGTCCGAGCCGAGGCCGTGCGTCGCTTTGAGGCCGATGCCATGGCGGGCGACATCGCCACCTCCGTGCTCAGCATCGTGGGCTCCGTCAACCGGTCTGAGCACTTTGCCACCATGCTCGAGCGCCTCCGTGGCACGGACAACCCACAGCTCCGCGACCGCTATCACGTGGGCATCGCCAGCTTCGCCAGCCCCGAGCTGGGCGTGGAGGCCTTCGAGCTGTGCCGTGACGAGCTGCGCACCCAAGACGCCCCCTACGTCGTGCGCCAGCTGCTCACCAATCGGACACAGGGCGAGGCGGTCTTCGACGCCCTGTGCGCCTCGTGGGACGAGGTGCTCGAGCGGTTCCCTGAGAACTCCCACAGCCGCATGCTCTCGGGCATCGCCCTGCTCTACACCTCGCCTGCCGTGGCCGAGAAGGTCACCTCCTTCGTGCAGAGCCACCCGATCGCCACCGGCCAGCGAAGCGTCGAGCAGGACCTCGAGCGCCTGTCTGTGGGCGTCGCTCTCGGCGAGCGTCTGGCACCCACGCTGGCCCAGACGCTCGAGGATGCCGCCACGAGGTGAACGTCGGACTCTTCTTCACCGTCTTTGGGGTGATGTTCGTCGCCGAGCTCCCTGACAAGACGATGATCGCCACGGTGGTCATGGGCAGTCGCGCCCGGCCATCTGCAGTGTGGATCGGCGCGTCCGTCGCCTTCGTGATCCACATGGCCTTGGCATCGCTGGCCGGTCACTTCCTCTCGCTCCTTCCTCAGCGAGCAGTCGAAGCGGTGGTGACGGTCTTGTTCCTGGCCGGAGCCGCCTTCTTGCTCTTCGTCCCCGAGAAGGAGCAAGAGGCCAAGGGAGAAGAAGAAGGCCAAGGCGAAGAACCGGGCACCTACCTCAAGATGGCCGCCACCGCCTTCGGGATCATCCTGATCGGCGAGTTCGGTGACCTCACCCAGATCCTGGCCGCCAACTTCGTGGCTCGCTCACATGAGGTCCTCACCGTCTTCGTCGCCGGCTCCCTGGCCCTGATCAGCGTCGCCGCGCTCGGATCGTTCGGCGGCCGAGCTCTCCTCAAGGTGCTGCCGGTCGCCAAGATCCGCCGAGCAGGCGGCATCATCCTCTTGTTCTTCGCCGCCTACGAGATCTACTCGATCGTCAAGTGACCGCCTCTCGCCGCCACGCGCTGCTCGACCTGGCTCGCAGGGCCCGCGGGTTCATGCCCGATGACGAGGGCCTCGCCCTCTTCCACGCCGCGCTCGTGGCCGGCGAAACCTCTCCCGGTGCCACGATGCTCGAGGTGGGCGCGTGGTGTGGCAAGTCAGCGATCTACCTCGGTGCCGCCGCCGAAGAGACGGGCTCGGTCCTCTTCAGCCTTGACCACCATCGCGGCTCTGAGGAGAACCAAGCCGGCTGGGAGCACTTCGACGCCGACCTCCTCGACCCCGTCGACGGACGCCTCAACACGCTGCCGCACTGGCAACGGACCATCGCCGAGGCAGGGCTTGAGAGCACGGTCGTCGGCCTCGTCGGCGACTCACCCACGGTTGCCAAGCACTGGGCTTCGCCCCTGAGCTTTCTGTTCATCGACGGCGGTCACGGTGAAGAGCCCGCATGGGCCGACTTCAACGGGTGGACCCCGCACCTCAGGGTCGGCGGGTTGCTCGCCATCCACGACGTCTTCGAGGATCCCGCCGACGGTGGACGACCGCCCTATGAGCTCTACTGCGCCGCACTGAGCTCAGGAGCCTTCAGCGAACGAGGCGCGCAGGGCTCGCTACGAGTGCTCGAGCGGATCCAGCCCGCAGCCGAGCTCGCTTAGCGCGCCGTGCACGAGGTCGAGCCGCGCTCCTCGCAGCGCGGGCCAGCAAGATCGATCGTGCCAGCCAGCCCCTCGCCTCGGAAGAGCCCGGCCGCGGGCGTCGCTGAGCTCAGCGCATCGGCGGCCAGCACGATGGCCGCCGCCGTGTACGACGTCGTCTCATCGTCAGGGAACGTGGCGAGCTCGGGATAGGCGATGCCCGTGAAATAGGAGCCGTCTGGTCGGCGATGGCCCTGAGCGATGGCGAAGAGCTCCTGGGCCTCGGCGCCCATGCCGAGCGCATCGAGCGCGAGGACGCACTCCGCCGTCTCGGCCGCGGTCACCCAATCTGACGTCGAGACGCAGCGCACCCCGAGGCCAGGTATCACGAAGCGGTCCCAGTGGTTCGTGATGCGCGCGACAGCCGCTTCGCCCGTCAGCGCACCCGAGAGCACCGGGTAGTACCAGTCCATGGCGAACTCGTTCTTCGGGGCGAACGCACCAGGGTGATGTGCGACCGCATGGCCCAGTCGACCCGCAGCGAGCTCCCAGTCAAGGCGGTGGACGTCAAGACGCTCCGCGATCGAGATCGCGCAGCGCAGCGAGTGGTAGATCGACGATGACCCAGTGAGCAGGGCGTAGGTCTCAAGGTGCCCTTCGGCGCTGATCGACCAGCTGATCGAGCCATCGGGGAGCTGGCAGCGCAGCACGAACTCCAGCGCTCGCTCGACGACCGGATAGAGCTCGACGAGGACGTCCACGTCGTTCGAGATCAGGTAGTGGTGCCAGAGTCCTGCGGCCAGATAGGCACAGACGTTGGTGTCGAGCCGGGCATGCTCGACGGAGTGCTCGAGGTAGTAGTTGAACCAGCTCCCGTCTCCGAGCTGGACGGCGGCGAGCCAGCGATACGCCGCGACCGCTTGTTCGAAGTGCCCCGTGGCCGAGAGCGCCATGGCGGCCTCGACGTGGTTCCACGCGTCGCAGTGCCCTCCGGGGAACCACGGGATCATCCCGTTGGGCCGCTGGAGTGCGATCAGGCTGTCTGCTGTGAGCTCGATCTCCGCCGCGCTGAGAATCCCTGGGACCTCGGGGATCACGTCGAGCGATCGACTCATGCAGCCACGCTGTGCGCCACGGGGAGCTTGCGCAGGTAGACGACGAAGCTCTTGCCGATGAGCGGTGCGAGGAGCTTCTCGGCCAGCTTGGTCGACCTCGGGCCCGAGACGATGTCCCAGACCAAGAGCCGGTGGTACGCCTTGACCGCGGGGTGCGCATCGTTCTTCGGACCCACGGCGCACTTGAGCCACCAGTACGGGCTGTGCAAGCCATGGGCATGGTGCGTGCCATAGGGAGTCAGCCCTGCGCTCGCCAAGCGCTCGAGCAGGGTGGAGCGCCGGTAGATGCGCACGTGGCCACCCGGGACGTCGTGGTACTCGTCCGAGAGCGCCCAGTTGATCAGCTCAGGACCGAAGCGGGGCACGGTGACCGCCATGGTGCCCTCGTCGTTGAGCACCCGAGCCAGCTCGGCCATCGCCGCCGTGTCGTCGAGCAGGTGCTCGAGGACCTCTGAGCACACCACGCGGTCAAAGGTCCCGTCCTTGAACGGAAGGTGCAAGGCGTCGCCCTGCACGGCGCCGATGAGCGTCTGCTCGGGGTCGATCTCGCCCGCCTCGGCCATGGCCCCGAACGTGGCGCGCACCTGGGTCACCTCGTCTCGACCGGCGTCGACGGCGATGATGGAGGCGCCCCGTCGGGCGAACTCGTAGGCGTGGCGCCCGAAGCCGCAGCCGAGGTCCAGGACGAGATCGCCGGCGGAAGCGCCCAAGGTGTCGAAGTTGACGGTGAGCACTACGAGAAGCTCACAGCTTCGGGCATGGGCTCTCCGGCCAGGACTGCCTGGTAGCAGGCGGCGGTCCCCTTGGCCGTGACCTGCCAGCTGAAACGCGACAGCGCTCTGACTCGCCCGGCGGCACCGAGCGAGGACCGCAGCTCCGGCGAGTCGAGGAGTCTGCGAATGGCGACGACGAGCGCCTCGGGGTCGTCGGGGGTGACCAGCAGGCCGGTCTCGCCGCTCGTGCCGACCACCTCAGGCAAGGCCCCACCTGTCGTCGCCACGACCGGGACGCCACAGGCCATCGCTTCGATGGCCGGGAGCGAGAAGCCCTCGTAGAGCGAGGGCACCACCGCCACCTCGGCTTCGCCATAGAGGCGAGCCAGCTCTTCATCGCTGACACCGCTCACTGTCGAGACGATGTCGTTGAGGCCTAGGCGCTCCAGAGTCTTGGCCACGCGTCCTCCCACCTGTGGCTTGCCGATCACCACCAGCTCGATGTCGCGCTCGGTGCGCAGCTTGGCGACCGCCTCAAGCAGCGGCACCAGGCCCTTCATCGGCACGTCCGACGAGGTCGTCACCATGATCCGGCCCTTGACCTTCACCGTGTCGGGATAGGGCTTGAAGACCTCAGGATCAACCCCGACGGGCACGACCGTCATGCGCTCGAGCGGCACGCCCATCTGGGCGTTGATGTCGATCGCGGAGTTCGACGACACCGTCACGATGGCGGGCAGCTGCGTGGCGACGCGCACCTGCATCCTCAAGAACCCGAACCACCGCTTGATGGTGAAGCGACGCCACGGGTTCGGCGCATGATCAAGGGCGATCGAGCGATCGACGGTGATCGGGTGGTGGAGCGTCTCGAGCAGCGGCCAACCATCTTCGACGAGCCCCAAGATCCCCGTGCCCAGGCACTGGTTGTCGTGGATGATGTCGAAGTCGCCACGCCGTGCGTTCAGCAGCGGGCGGATCCTCGTCGAGTAGGCCAGCGGCTCCCCGAAGCCTGCGGTCATCATCACGGCCAGCTCTTGGGCATCGGCGCGGCTCGAGATCTCGCTCGGGTGGGGGATGCGGAAGGGATCGGGGTCTCGATAGAGGTCGAGACCCCCCACCGGGGTGAAGCCCACGCCCTCATCGAGCTCAGGCCACGGAGGCCCGGCGAAGACCTCCACGCTGTGGCCGAGGGCGACCAGCTCACGGGTGAGGTGGCGGGTGTAGACGCCCTGGCCACCGCAGCGAGGATTGCCCCGATAGATGAGGAAGGCGATCCGCAGGCCACCTTCCTCGGCCGGTCTGGGCTCGATGCGCTCGGGCAGCTCGATCAAGCGCGTCCTGTCCCACGACTCCTTGGTCTCGCGATAGAGCTTGGCAGGGGTCTTGGGCACCGAGTTGGCCTCCAGGGGGCTAGGAGTGGCACCCATCGTCTCGTCTCTGATCACTGTGCGCAAGAAGGGGGCGCTGGCCCTGTCCCTGACTACGATCACGGCATGGACCTGGACTACCCCGCAGACGCCGAGGCCTTCCGCGTCGAGATCCGTGCCTGGCTCGTCGGGCATCTCCCCGACGGCTGGTTCGACGATGACTTCTCGATGAGCCCCGACGAGCGCAAGGCGTTCAACGCCGCGTGGGTGCCCCAGCTCTATGAAGGAGGCTGGATCTGTGCCAGCTGGCCGAAGGAGTACGGCGGCAAGGGCCTCTCACTGCTCGAGCAGGTCGTGCTGACCGAAGAGTTCGCCCGAGCGAGCGCACCGCTTCGAGCTGACTTCTTCGGCGACACCCTGGTCGGTCCGACCATCTTGCAATGGGGCACCGAGGAGCAGAAGCAGACCTTCATCCCCCAGATCCTCCGTGGCCAGATGGCCTGGTGCCAGGGTTTCTCAGAGCCCGATGCGGGCAGCGACCTGGCCTCGCTGACCACCCGAGCAGAGCTCGACGGCGACGACTGGATCATCAACGGCCAAAAGGTCTGGACGTCGTTGGCGCAGCACGCTGACTACATCTTCTTGCTCGCTCGCACCGATCCGGACGCTCCGAAGCACGCGGGCATCAGCTATCTGCTCGTGCCCATGGATCAGCCGGGTATCGAGATCCGACCGATCCAGCAGGTGGATGGCACCGCCGAGTTCAACGAGGTCTTCCTCGACAACGCCCGTTGTCCGAAAGCCAACGTGGTCGGCGGGGTCAACAACGGCTGGAAGGTGGCGATGACCACCCTCGGCTTCGAGCGAGGCTCCTCGGCGACCACCGGGTATCGACGGTTCTTGAAGGAGTGGGATCGCATCCTCGAGCAAGCCAAAGAGAACGGGGCCAGCGAAGATCCCCTTGTCCGCCAAGACCTCATCCGCTCGTGGATCGACATCAAGATCATGCAGATCAATGGCTACCGCTCCCTGACCGATGTCCTCAACGGCACCAAGCACACGGCCAAGCTGAGCGCGTGCAACAAGATGTTCTGGTCAGAGTCGCATCGCCGCACCATGGAGCTGGCCATCGACATCTTGGGCTTGGAGGGTCAGATCCTCACCGGCGAGGCCGGGGATCCGAACGTGCCAGGCCAGCGAGGTCGCCCCGACTACCCCGTCTCTGAGCTCCAGGCATCGTTCTTCTTCTCACGCTCCGAGACCATCTGGGGTGGCGCGGCTGAGATCCAGCGCAACATCATCGCCGAGCGTGCCCTCGGGCTTCCGAAGGAGCCCAAGGTCACCGCTTCGTAGCGAGCTTCGACCCGAGCGACGAGGAGCTGTGAGCTGCCCGGCTCGCCTCCAACCGTTGCCCTAGAGGTCGTCCCGAGGAACCCAGCCGCCAGCACCGACCGGTGCGGCCTCAGGATCCACGTCGTCGACGTCCCCGATGACCTCGGTCACCCAGTCGAGTCGGCCAAGCAAGATCCGCTCGACGCCTCCCTTGAGCGTGCTGGCAGACACCGCACAGCTCGAACAGGCACCTTGGAGCTGCACTTCGACCACCCCGGCGTCCACGTCAGCGTTGATGAGCACCAAGTCGCCACCGTCTTGCTGGACGGCTGGCCTCATGAGCTCGATCAACGCCACCAGCTCAGCGAGCCGCTCGGCGCGCTGATCATCGTCGAGCACGTGGACTGACTGGTTGTCGCCCTCAGGCATGGGACTCCTCTGTGACACTCGCGGCCACTGTGCCGCCCGTACAGTTTGCCGTGAGATCCGCCCTCATCGTGCACATCGAGCACGACGTCCATCCTTCGACGCCAGGAGTGGCTCGGTAGGGTGGGTTCGTGGCCACGCAGGCGATCTCCGACGCTGGTGGCCATGCGTGGCCGCTCAGGCGTGAGAGCGGCGAGGATCGCTCGTGACCTGGCCACCGTCGTGGCTCCAGCGGATCATGGACGCGCTCGACCGCGTCCAGCGGCGCGTCAGCCCCGCAGCCTTTGCCGTCGCGGTCCAGAAGCGCTACAGCGACGACCGCGGTGGGATGTACGCCGCCCTCATCACCTTCTACGGCTTGTTGTCGGTCTTTCCCCTGCTGCTGCTCTTCATCACCGTGGCCTCTCGGATCCTGGGCCCCGACTCGAAGGCCACCAAGAGCCTCATCCACTCCGCCCTGGCCCAGTTCCCGATCATCGGTTCGGATCTGTCCACGCAGATCCATGCTCTCAACCGGGGTCACGGGCTCGCCACGATCGCCTCAGCGCTGTTCCTCCTCTGGGGTTCGCTGGGCGTGACCTCAGCGTTGCAAGCCGCCAGCGGTGAGGCGTGGCGACGGCCCCGCCACCGAGAACCCAACCTCTGGATCCGCACCGGACGGGGCCTGCTGTTGCTCGGGGTCATCGCCACCGCGGTGGTGCTCACCACCATCTCGGCATCGATCGCCGCCTCCGGCTACCTGGCTCAGTTCTCGAGCCTGCTCGCTCCTGCCCTCATCATCATCGGCGGCGTCGTCAACGTGACCAGCTACCTCTTGGCGCTCAGGATCCTCTCCCCCCAGGGCACTCGCTTCCGGGCTCTGCTGCCAGGAGCGCTGGTCGGCGGTGTGGGCTGGACCATCCTCCAGCAGGTCGGCGGCTACCTGGTGAGCCACCAGCTGCAGCGAACCGCCGCCATCTACGGCTTCTTCGCCACCGTCTTGGGTCTGATCTTCTGGCTCAACCTCGGAGCGCGCCTCTTCCTCTACGCCAACGAGATCACGATCGTGCGCGCGCTCCATGAGTGGCCACGAGGGCTCTTCGATCCCTCAGAGGCAGCTCGGGCGTCGTTGGCCGCTGAAGAGGCTCATCAGCTCGAAGCGGAGAACTGATCGAAGGCCTCCAAGGCTCTCGGACCCCACACCGTTCCCGGTCCGCCGTTCATCGAGATCGCCACGCCGATCATCTCGGCTACCTCTGATCGCGTGGCTCCACGCCGGACCGCACCCTTGGCGTGGGCAGCGATGCAGCCGTCGCACTCGCGGGTGACCGCGATGGCCAGCGCGATGAGCTCCTTCGTCTTCTGATCGAGCGACCCCTCTGCCATCGCCGCACGTGACAGCTGTGCGTGTGCGGTGATCACCTCGGGGATGGCGTGTCGAAGCTCGTCATAGGGCTCGCGCAACTCGTCTTGGATGTGTTGGTGGTCCATGGGGCCTCCCCTTCCGTCGTGTTCGCTCAGGACTCGACGTGCTCTCTCAGCCACGTACCGAGCAGCCGCGATGAGTGCCCCACCGACGCGCTCCAGCTGGCTGCTGCCTGTCCGTCCGCTCGATCGCTCACGTGCTTGATGATCGTGACCGGCACCCCCATGCGCAGGGCCGTCGAAGCCACCGCATAGCCCTCCATGTCGCAGAGATCCGCCCGCGCTGCCAGCCGGGCACGGTCGTCGGGGTGCTGGATGAAGGTGTCGCCCGAGGCCAGCACCAGGCCCTCGCCGAGCGAGATCTCTGGCGACGGGTTCACGCCGGTGAGCGTCTCGATCGAAGGTCCGTCAAGGTCGTGCTGGAGCACCGCACCGATCTCGAAGATGCCTTCGTGACGATCGTGCAGGGCGCCAGCCGTGCCGAGGTTGAGGACCTTGGTCGGTCGCTCCTCGGCCGAGAGCGGACCCAAGGCCTCACAGAGCGATGCCACCGCTTCGATCTTGCCCACGCCCACGATCAGCACGGGCAGCGTGGTCGAGAGCTGCGCCGCCTCGGCATCCACCGCCACGACCACCAGCGGCTTGGTCGGTGAGATCTCGCCGCGAAGCTCCACGGCACGCACCCTACCGAGATCCCACAGGGTCAAGATCCACGGTGCGGCTGGCTAGGGTCGTCCCCCAAAGGGGGACCATGGAACCGATCCGCGACGCACTCGAGCACAACGCCGCCTACGCCAACCAACACGGCCGAGGTCACCTGCCGACCGAGCCTCAGCAGCGCATGGCCATCGTGACGTGCATGGACTCCCGACTCGATCTGTTCGGTGCACTTGGCCTCGAGCTCGGACAGGCTCACATCATTCGCAACGCAGGTGGCATCGCCACTGATGACGTGGTGCGCTCCCTGGTGCTCTCCCAGCGCAAGCTCGGCACGAATCGCATCATGCTCATCCACCACACCCACTGCGGGCTCCACGGCCTTGACGAAGATGAGCTGCGCGCCGAGATCTCCGCCGAGACGGGCAGCGAGAGCCAGCTGGCCTTCGGTGCCTTCGCCGACCCGGCCTCCTCCATCCGAGCGACCGCCAAGCGCTTGGCCGCCGAGCCGGCGCTCACGACCGTCGAGCTGCGAGGCTTCCTCTTCGACGTCGACACGGGTCTGCTCGATGAGGTGCCCCTCGACGAGCGCTGAGCGCCTGGCTCAGTCCTCTTCTGCGGCGCCCGAGGCCATCAGGCCGTTGATCATCTCGACGACCGCTGGATCGGTGAGCGTGGTGACGTCACCGAGCTCGCGGTTCTCCGCCACGTCGCGCAGCAGCCTGCGCATGATCTTGCCCGAGCGAGTCTTCGGGAGATCTGGCGTGAGGATGATCTGGCGAGGTCGCGCTATCGGGCTGATGGCTTCGGCGACGTGGGCGCGGATCGAGGGGATGATGTCGTCCTCGTGACCCGGAGCCACCTCGCTCGATGACTTCAGGGTGACGAAGGCGACGATGGCTTGGCCTGTCACCTCGTCGCTGGCGCCCACCACCGCCGCCTCGGCCACGGCAGGGTGGCCGACGAGGGCGTGCTCGATCTCGGCGGTCGAGAGCCGGTGCCCTGAGATGTTCATGACGTCGTCCACCCGGCCCAAGAGCCACAGATCGCCGTCTTGATCTCGCTTCGCGCCGTCGCCAGCGAAGTAGCGATCTTCAAACTTCGACCAGTAGGTGTCTTGATAGCGCTCAGGGTCGCCCCAGATGCCACGGAGCATCCCCGGCCACGGCTGATCGATCACCAACAGCCCGGCGTGGCCGTCGGGGACGCTCTTGCCGTCGTTGTCAACGACGTCCGCGCTGATACCAGGGAAGGGCCTCATGGCCGCGCCTGGCTTGGTCGCGCTGAGTCCGGGCAGCGGCGTGATCATGATCCCGCCGGTCTCGGTCTGCCACCACGTGTCGACGACCGGGCAGCGACCGCCGCCGATGTGCTCCCGATACCACATCCACGCCTCAGGGTTGATGGGCTCGCCCACCGAGCCGAGGAGTCGAAGCGACGAGAGATCATGGCGAGCGGGCAGGTCTTCCCCCCACTTCATGAAGGTCCGGATCGCCGTCGGTGCGCAGTAGAGGATCGTCACGCCGAGCTCCTCGACGATCCGCCACCAGCGGTCTTGGCCCCCGGCATCGGGGGTGCCCTCGTAGAGGACCTGGGTGACCCCGTTGGCTAGCGGGCCGTAGACGATGTAGCTGTGCCCCGTCACCCAGCCGATGTCCGCCGCGGTCCAGCAGACGTCAGTCTCGGGCTTCACGTCGAAGACGTAGCGGTGAGTGGCCGAGGTGTGGGTGAGGTAGCCGCCGGTGGTGTGGAAGATCCCCTTCGGCTTGGCCGTCGTCCCCGAGGTGTACATGACGTAGAGCGGGTGCTCAGCGAGGAACGAGGGTGCCACGTGCACAGGCGATTGGGGGTCGACGACCTCGTGCCACCAGTGGTCCCGACCTTGGTGCCAGGAGACCTCTTGGCCGGTTCGACGCACCACCAAGACGCTGTCGACGTGGGGGCAGTGCTCGAGCGCCTCATCGATGTGGACCTTCAGACCAGATCGCGCTCCCTTGCGAAAGCCACCGTCGGCGGTGATGACCATCCGACAATCAGCGTCGAGGATGCGGTCGGCCAGCGCCTCTGCTGAGAAGCCGCCGAAGATCACCGAATGCGGTGCCCCGATGCGCGCGCAAGCCAACATGGCCACCACCGCCTCGGGGATCATGGGCATGTAGATCGCCACTCGGTCGCCGGCGATCACGCCCAAGCCCTCCAAGGCGTTGGCCGCCCGAGAGACGCGCTCGAGGAGATCGGCGTAGGTGATCGTCACCCGGTCGTCTTCGGGCTCCCCCACCCAGTGGATGGCTACCTTGTCGCCCCGGCCGGCCGCCACGTGGCGATCCACGCAGTTGACCGAGGCGTTGAGCGTCCCGTCGGCAAACCAGGTGGCGAACGGCGGCTCCCACTCAAGTCCCTGCGTGAAGGGCGTTGACCACTCGAGCTTGCGGGCCTCTTCGATCCAGAACGCCTCGGGATCCGCTTGTGCTCGAGCCACCATCTCTGCGGTGGCGTTGGCTTGAGCCGTGAACGATGGATCCGGAGGGAAGCGACGCACTTCAGAGTGGATGGCCTCGAAGGCCTCGTTGTCACTGGTCGAGCTCATGGCTTTCCTCCTCACCGGCTGCGGTCGAATCCTAGGGCGCTGTGCCCAGCGCTCTCAGGCCTCGCGTTGGACGAAGTGCACCGCTCGTCGCAGCACGGGACGCGGGGTGAGGCGAGGCATGAAGGCACCGATCTTGTTGAAGGCACCCGGGACCGAGACGACCTTCTTGTGATCGAGCGCCTCGAGCGCCGCGTCGGCCATCTCCTCTGAGCTCGGCAGCTTTCGGTCTCTGAAGAGCTTTGAGTTCCCGCTCCTCGCCGCGTCCTGGAAGCCCGAGCTGAACGCCCCGGGGCAGAAGGCCGTCACCGTGACTCCCGTGCCGCGGACCTCTTCGGCGATCGCCTCAGAGAACGAGAGCACGAAGGCCTTCGTCGCGCAGTAGACGGCCATCTCGGGTCCGGCTTGGAACGCGGCAGTGGAGGCGATGTTGAGGACCTGGCCGGCGTGGCGCTCGACCATCGACGGCAGGTACGCCCGAGTCAGCTCAGCAAGCGCTGCGCAGTTGAGCTCGACCATGCCGCGAACACGCGGGCGCTCGGCCTTGACGAACGGCCCGTAGTCGCCGAAGCCCGCGCTGTTCACCAAGAGGTCGACACGCTCGACGGCCGCGACCACGGCATCCACACCCTCGGGCTGACCCAGATCAGCCACGACGACCTGGGCACCCCCGAGCTCGACAGCCAGCTCCTCGAGGGCGTCAGCCGATCGTGCGGTGATCACGATCTCGTTGCCCCGTTGATGGAGACGGCGAGCCATCTCTCGGCCCACACCGCTCGATGCCCCCGTGATCAACGCCACGCCCATGTTGCTGCCCCCTGGCTCTCAAAGACTCTTACTCTGGTCTTATCACCTGCTCATTGACGGCTTAGGACCCGGGCGTTGAATGGACTCACTTCACAGACACAGCCTTAGACCAAGGAGCAAGGATCGATGGACGATCAGCACGAGCAGCCAAGCCTTCCCTCCGGCCAAGACGCCATCGACTGGGACTTTGCCGCCCACTCAGGCGAGCCCACCACCGAGCGCTACACGCTCCCCCTCGCCGAAGGGGAGCCCACCGGCGATGCCGCTGACGGGACCGCGAGCTCCACGTCTCACCAGATCGGTCGCAAGACCGTTGCCGTCGCCGCTGCCCTCGCTCTGGTCGCGGGCGTCGCGGGAGCAGGGGCCAGCCACCTGATCTGGCCCGGAGGCTCCTCAGGCACCACGACCCCGAGCGCCCTGCCCCCCTCGGGCAGCGGAGGCTTCTTCAACGGAGGCGCAGGAGCCTTCGGTGGCTCAGGCAGCTCGGGCAGCTCCAACGGCTCGAGCACGTCGAGCTCCGCTGCCGTCCAGAAGGTCGCCTCCGAGGTCAGCCCGGCGCTCGTCGACATCAACACGACCATCTCAGAGGGTGCGCAGACGGGTCGGGCAGCAGGCACAGGCGTGGTCCTGACCTCGGACGGCTACGTGGTCACCAACAACCACGTCATCACCGGGGAGACGGCGGTCACCGCCACGGACCTCGGGAACGGCAAGACCTACAAGGCAACGGTGGTCGGCTACGACCGGACCCACGACATCGCCGTGATCAAGCTGACGGACGCCAGCGGCCTCAAGGTCGCCTCCTTCGGTGACACCAAGGCCGCCTCGGTCGGAGCGTCGGTCATCGGCATCGGCAACGCCGGTGGCGTCGGCGGTACCCCGAGTGCGGTGTCCGGTTCGATCACCGCTCTCGACCAGTCCATCACCGCCTCCGACGAGTCGTCGAGCACGTCAGAGAAGCTCGAAGGGCTGATCCAGACCGACGCTGACATCCAGCCTGGTGATTCAGGCGGTCCGCTCGTGACCCTCGACGGCAAGATCATCGGCATCGACACGGCAGCCTCCTCGGGCTTCAGCTTCTCGACCAGCTCGAACCAAGGTTTCGCCATCCCCGTCGACACCGCGCTGAGCCTCGCTCACTCGATCATCAAGGGCCAGGCAAGCTCGACGATCCACTTGGGTGAGACCGGCCTGCTGGGCGTCGAGGTCTCCGCTGGCTCGTCCAGCAGCTCGAACCCGTTCAGCGGCGCGTCGGGTGTCTCCGGTAACACTGGATCAGGGACGGCTGATGGCGTGAGCATCGAAGCCGCCCTGGCAGGCTCTCCTGCAGCCAACGCTGGCCTCGGTGCAGGCGACACGATCACGGCGATCAACGGCACCGCGGTGACGACGCCTCAAGAGCTCACCACGATCCTCAACAGGTTCCACCCCGGAGACTCGGTCAAGGTGACATGGACCGATACCAACGGCACGGGCCACGTGAGTGCGATCACCTTGGAGAAGGGTCCAGCGGCCTGAGCCCCCTCCCGCGGCGCACGACGGCACTCCTCATCCGAGCCCGTCCCCGCGGTAGGGAACCTGGGTACAGACGTTCGCCGCAGCCATCTGCGAGACTTGGGGTGTGCACATCCCCGCCAAGATCGAATACGGCTTCCGTGCGCTCTTCCAGCTGGCGGAACAGGGCGTGCCCTGCACGGCAGAATCGCTCGCCGAGGCACAGAGTCTCCCGCCCAAGTTCTTGGGCGCGATCCTGAATGATCTTCGTCGCTCAGGCATCGTGGCCTCACAGCGCGGCGCGGAAGGTGGCTACCGCCTCTCTCGACCGGCCAAGGACATCTCCTTGGCCGACGTGATGCGGGCGCTCGATGGCCCGCTCTTCGAGGTGCGAGGGCTGCGCTCCGAGCAGACGAGCTACCACGGCGCAGCCGCCCACCTCCAAGAGGTGTGGGTGGCGGTCCGAGCGGCCCTTCGGGCTGTCCTCGAGCGAGTCAGCCTCGAAGACGTGGTCAAGGGAAACTTCACTCCCGAGATGCGCACCATGATCACCGATCCAGAGTCATGGATCGCCCACGTGCCTCACTGAGGCGCTCAGAGATCAGGGAGATGGAAGTCCAAGGTGGGGATATCCCCTCCCCCGTCGACTTCGAGCACCTTGCCGGTGAGATAGCTGCCGGCCGCTGACGCGAGGTACAGCACCGCAGCGGCGACGTCTTCGACCTCACCGATGCGACCAAGCGGCGTCGCCTCTTCCATCTCCGCCTTGAGCTCAGGGGTCGACGTCACGATCTCGAGCGCGGAGGTGGCCGTCGAGCCCACCGCGATGGCGTTCGCCCTGATCCGAGGGGCCAGGTCCTTGGCGATGAGACGCGTGTAGTGCGCCATCGCTGCCTTGGCGGTGCCGTAGGCAGCGAAGCCGCGGCCTGAGATGCGGCCCATCGAGGACGAGATGTTGACGATCGAGCCGCCGCCGGTCTCGAGCATCAGGGGCACGGCCTCCGTGATCAAGGCGTGTGCTGTCGCCACGTTGAAATGGAACGCCTCTTCTAAGTAGTCACTCGTCGTATCCAGCAGGGGAAGCGGGATCGTGCCTCCGACGTTGTTCACCAGCACGTCGAGACGACCGAGCTGGTCGTGGGCGGTCGTAGCCAATGACGCCACCGACTCGAGATCCATCAGGTCGGCAACGACAGGCACCGCTCGGCGACCTGTGGCTTCGATCTGAGCGGCCACGTCAGTCAGCTGGCCTTCGGTCCTCGAGGCGATCACGACGTCAGCACCACATTCGGCCAGGGCGAGGGCGCTCGCTGCCCCGATCCCTCGCCCGGCCCCGGTGACGACCGCCACCTGGCCGTCCAGCCTGAACCTGTCAAGAATCATCGTCGGCCCTCCCTCGTCGCGCTTCGCTCGGAGCGAGGCTAGCGGCCGTCCTGCACCGCTCCGAGGGCCGCTCCGACGAGGCGGGCGCGGCGGTACGCTCCAGCCACCAGCGAACAACGGAGCGAGTTGCTATGCCCACCGTCACCGCCTTTGGCGTCACCCAGGCCCATGGGAGCTTCGAGAAGCTCGGACTCGAGCGCCGAGAGCTCGAACCCCACGACGTCCTGATCAAGATCGCCTTTGCTGGTATCTGCCACTCCGACATCCACACGGTGCGGGGCGAGTGGGGATCGATCACCTATCCCATGATCCCTGGTCACGAGATCGCCGGCGTCATCGAGGCGGTGGGCTCAGAGGTCACCTCGTTCAAGGTCGGTGACCGTGCCGGCGTCGGCTGCTTCGTCGACGCCTGTGGCGAGTGCGAGAACTGCCTGTTGGGGGCCAACAACTACTGCCTCGGCGGTAGCACGGCGACCTACAACGGCGTCGACAAGTATGGGATCCCGACTGCAGGGGGCTACTCCTCGCACATCGTGGTCGATGAGCACTTCACGCTCTCGATCCCTGACGCCTTGGGCCTCGCTGAAGCCGCTCCCCTGTTGTGCGCGGGCATCACCATGTACTCGCCCCTTCGACTCTGGAACACAGGTCCTGACAAGAAGGTGAGCATCGTGGGACTTGGCGGTCTCGGGCACATGGGCGTCAAGATCGCCCACGCCATGGGAGCCGAGGTCTCGGTGATCACTCGCTCTGACGCCAAGCGAGCGGACGCTGCCCGACTGGGTGCTTCCCACTTCTATGCCAGTGGCGCTGAAGGCTCGCTCACGGCCCTCCGCTACACCCAAGACGTGATCATCAACACCATCTCAGCCGGTGTCGACGCTGAGACCTACCTGTCGCTCCTGAGGCTCCATGGTGCGCTCGTCAACGTCGGTGTGTCCCCGGCGCCCTACGCGGTGCACTTCGGTGCGTTGGTGGCCAAGAGCCTCTCGGCCTCGGGCATCGGCTCTATCAGCGAGACCCAAGAGATGCTGAACTTCTGCGCCGAGCATGGTCTGGGCGCTGACATCGAGGTCATCGGGGCCGCGGACATCGATGCGGCCTACGACCGAGTGGTCGCCAGCGATGTGCGCTATCGCTTCGTCATCGACACGGCCACCTTCTAGCGAGAACCATCACCTTGGGCGATGGCGGGCAGCTGTCTCCGATGTCTTGACACAGCCGTCTCCGATGTCTCGCGACATCGCAATGGTGCTCCCGGCAGGATTCGAACCTGCGACGCACGGTTTAGGAAACCGACGCTCTATCCCCTGAGCTACGGGAGCAGCGCCGTGTGGCTCGCCCGCGAGGCCGGCTGCGACGTGGCTCCCGACTCTATCGCTGCTGACTGCTCGAAGAAGGCTGCCTGGCTACGTCGGATCGTCCGGATGGGCTTTGCCCCGAGCGCGATCAGTACTGTAGGCAAGGAGGAAACGAGCCCTTGATCCCGTCCCTTGCTTCCGAGGTGGTCCAGATGTCCAGCGTTGCCAACGTAGAGCCAGCAGGACCAAACGCGGGACCCTTTCGCGCCGCGCCTCGTCCGTTGAGCAGCTATCCGACGCACGCTCCTCTCGCCTGCTTGGATCTCGGGTCGTGAGCGCCGACGCACCCTTGTCCCTGGCGAGCGGCTTCCCCTCTCCCTCACGAGAGCAGTGGCGCGCGGGCGTTGATCGGGTCCTCGCCAAGGGCAAGAAGGACCTCAGCGACGAGGAGCTCGAAGCGCGCTTCGCCCGAGAGCTCACCACCACGCTCTATGGCGAGCTCGAGATCGAGCCGCTCTACACCGCCGAGTCCGAGCTCGGCGCTCCGAACTTCGGTCTCCCCGGGCTGTTCCCGTTCGTCCGTGGTGGGTCGCTCCTCGGGGGCACCCAAGAGGGCTGGGACATCCGGCAACCCGTGCTGGTGCGAACCGACGAGATCGCCGCCACCAACCGGGAGATCCTTGAGCACCTCGAGCGGGGAGCGACCTCGTTGCTCCTTCGTGCCGACGAGGGTTCACCCCCGTGGAGCATGAACTCGCTCAAGGACGTCTTGGACGGCGTCCATCTCGAGCTCGTCTCGATCTCGCTTGATCCTTCACTCGGCCACGATGCGCCAGCAAGCCTCCTCGAGCTCTGGGAAGATCCCGCGCTCGAAGGCGCCAGCGCTCGCTTCGTCCTCGGCCTCGACCCGCTCGGCCAGCTGGCCTCAGGCGACGACGACCTCAGCGCCGCACGAGAGCGTGCCGTCTCGATGGCCACGAAGTGCGTCAAGGAGCTCCCATCGTCTCGTGCGCTGGTCGTCGACGTCGGTCGCTATCACGAGGCCGGCTGCTCGGAGATCGAGGAGCTTGCCTTTGCCACCGCCACAGGCGTGGCATACCTCCGCCTGCTCACCGAAGGCGGCTTGAGCCTCGATCAAGCCCTCTCACAGCTCGAGTTCCGCTTCGTCGCCACCAGCGATCAGTTCCTCACCATCGCCAAGCTGCGTGCCGCTCGACTCATGTGGGCCCGCGTAGCTCAAGCGTGTGGCGCCGAGCAGCCCCTTCCCCAGCGCCAGCATGTCGTCACGTCGAAGGCGATGATCAGTCGCTACGACCCGTGGGTGAACTTGCTGCGAGGCACGATCGCCGCCTTCGCCGCTGGCGTCGGTGGAGCTGACGCCATCACCGTCGAGCCGTATGACCTGCTGGTCGAGCCGAGCCAGCTCAGCGAGCTCGGACGACGCATGGCGCGCAACACCCAGATCATCCTCATGGAAGAGTCGCACTTGGCCAAGGTCATCGACCCGGCGGGAGGCTCGTGGTACGTCGAGTCGCTCACCCAATCGGTGGCCCAAGAGAGCTGGGAGCTCTTTCAGCTCCTCGAGTCGAAGGGCGGCATGGAAGCGGCCTACCGGAGCGGCTTCGTGGCCGAACGGATCGAGGTGACGTGGGAAGAGCGCTTGGGGCGCTTGCGAACTCGCAAGGACACCATCACCGGGGTGAGCGACTTCCCCAACGCCGCAGAGGTGATCCCCGAGCGCTCGAGCGCCGAGACGAAGCCCGGGCAGGGGCTGCCTCAGCGACGCTACGCCGAGCCCTTTGAGGAGCTCCGAGAGCGAGCAGACGCCTACACGCGACGCACCGGCCTACGGCCTTCAGTCCTCTTGGTCAACATCGGGACCTCGTCTGACTTCTCCGCCCGCTCCACCTACGCCAAGAGCTTCTTTGAGACCGGTGGACTGGCCACCGAGCAGCTGGAGGTCGCTGGCGACCTCTCGGTGGTCTCGTCCTCTCCCGCGACCAAGGACGTCACGATTGCGTGTCTCTGCTCGTCAGACGATCGCTATGAAGAGCGCGGTGCAGACGTAGCCCGCGCCCTCAAGGAGCAGGGCGTGGCACACGTCTATCTCGCAGGTCGACGCTCCGACAAGCTCGCCGGACTGCAAGAGGCGGGTGTGGAGGAGTTCATCGGCGTCGGCGGTGACGTGCTGAGGCTGCTCGACGACGTCCTTGAGCACTTGGGAGTTGACTGATGGCCTCGACCTCGATCCCCAGCTTCGCCGACATCCCCCTTCGGACCGACCCCGCTGACGTGGCGTCGGTGACCGACTGGAAGGAGCTCGTCGAGCAGCAGAGCGGTGCGACGGTCGACGAGCTCTCCTGGGAGTCTCCAGAAGGCTTCGTCCTCCCCCCGGTGCTCACTGAAGAGGACCGCGAGGGCCTCGACTTCCTCGACGGCTACCCCGGCGTGGTCCCCTTCTTGCGTGGGCCGTATCCCACCATGTATGTGAACCAGCCGTGGACCATCCGTCAGTACGCGGGCTTCTCGACGGCAGAGGAATCGAACGCCTTCTATCGCCGAAACCTGGCGGCCGGACAGAAGGGGCTCTCGGTCGCCTTCGACCTCGCCACGCACCGCGGCTACGACAGCGACCACCCTCGGGTGGCCGGTGACGTCGGCATGGCAGGGGTTGCCATCGATTCGATCCTCGACATGCGCCAGCTCTTCGACGGCATCCCTCTCGACCAGATGTCGGTCTCGATGACCATGAACGGCGCCGTGCTACCCGTGCTCGCCCTCTACATCCTTGCGGCCGAAGAGCAGGGCGTCTCGCCGTCGCAGCTGGCAGGAACCATCCAGAACGACGTGCTCAAAGAGTTCATGGTGCGCAACACCTACATCTACCCGCCTGCGCACTCCATGCGGATCATCTCGGACATCTTCGCCTACACCTCAACCGAGATGCCCAAGTTCAACTCCATCTCGATCTCGGGCTACCACATGCAAGAAGCGGGAGCATCTGCGGATCTCGAGCTCGCCTACACCTTGGCTGATGGCGTCGAGTACATCCGAGCCGGCTTGGATGCGGGCCTCGACATCGACGCCTTCGCCCCTCGGCTGTCGTTCTTCTGGGCCATCGGCATGAACTTCTTCACCGAGGTAGCCAAGATGCGGGCCGCGCGCCTGCTGTGGGCCAAGCTGGTCAAGCAGTTCGAACCCACCAGCGACAAGTCCCTCTCGCTCAGAACGCACTGTCAGACCTCAGGCTGGTCGCTCACCGCACAGGACGTCTACAACAACGTCATGCGCACCTGCGTCGAGGCCATGGCTGCAACGCAAGGCCACACCCAGTCCCTCCACACCAACGCCCTCGACGAGGCGCTGGGGCTCCCGACCGACTTCAGCGCACGGATCGCCCGCAACACCCAGCTGTTCTTGCAGTTCGAGTCGGGGACCACGCGCACCATCGATCCGTGGGGTGGCAGCTACTACGTCGAGCGGCTGACCTATGACCTTGCGGAGAAGGCGTGGGCGCACATCGAGGAGGTCGAAGCTGCCGGTGGGATGACCAAGGCCATCGAGGCCGGGCTTCCCAAGCTCCGGATCGAGGAGGTGGCTGCTCGCACCCAGGCCAGGATCGACTCAGGTCGTCAAGTCGTCGTCGGGGTGAACAAGTACCAGCTCGAAGCCGACGAGATGATCGACGTGCTCAAGGTCAACAACTCGAGCGTGCGTGCCCAGCAGATCGCCAAGCTCGAGCGCCTGAGAGCAGAGCGAGACGAGGTGGCCTGCCGCGAAGCCTTGGACCGCCTGACGGCCGCCGCTGGCGCTGCGGCCGAGGGCACCCGTCCCAAGGGTCTCGAGCAGAACATGCTCAAGCTCGCTGTCGATGCGGCTCGAGCCCAGGCCTCGGTCGGCGAGATCAGCGATGCTCTCGAGAAGGTCTACGGACGCCACGTCGCATCGATCCGTATGATTTCAGGCGTGTACCGCGCCGAGGTCGGCAACTCTCCCGCCGCTGCTGAGGCGCGTGCCGCTGTCGAGGCCTTCGCCAAGCGCTACGGGCGCCAGCCGAGGATCTTGGTGGCCAAGATGGGCCAAGACGGCCACGACCGCGGCCAGAAGGTGATCGCCACCGGCTTCGCTGACCTCGGCTTCGACGTCGACGTCGGTCCGCTCTTCCAGACGCCGGCCGAGGTCGCTCGCCAGGCTGTCGAAGCCGACGTGCACGCCATTGGTGCCTCGTCGCTCGCCGCCGGGCACTTGACCTTGATCCCCGAGCTTCGCCATGAGCTCGAAGAGCTGGGCCGTGGTGACATCCTCGTCACCGTAGGTGGCGTGATACCGCCCCAGGACTTCGACGAGCTGCGCGCCGGCGGCGCAGCCGCCATCTACCCCCCGGGGACGATCATCGCCGATGCCGCCATCGACCTGCTCACCAAGATCGAAGGGCAACTCGCCCAGAGCGACTCAGGTTGACGCGAGCCGTGTCGGCACCGATCGACGTCGACGCGTGCTTGGCCGGCGTCCTCAGCGGAGACCGCACCCAGGTGGCCAAGGCCATCACCCTCGTTGAGTCCACACTCCCCGAGCACGCCGCGCTCGCCCAGGAGCTGCTGGCAGCGCTCATGCCGAAGACTGGTGGATCGCAGCGCATCGGGATCACCGGCGTGCCGGGGGCCGGCAAGTCGACGCTCATCGACAAGTTCGGCTCTTATCTGACGGGCGAGGGCCACCGTGTTGCGGTCCTCGCCATCGATCCTTCGTCCTCGCGTCGAGGTGGCAGCATCCTCGGTGACAAGACGCGGATGCAGGGGCTCGCCAATGACCCCGCCTCGTTCATCCGGCCCTCGCCATCGTCAGGGTCGCTGGGAGGCGTGGCCCGCTCGACGCGAGAGGCGCTCTTCATCGTGGAGGCCGCAGGCTACGACGTCGTGATCGTCGAGACCGTCGGCGTCGGCCAATCCGAGTCGACGGTGGCCAGCATGGTCGACTGCTTCGTCATGCTCATGGTGCCCGGCACCGGCGACTCGCTCCAAGGCATCAAGCGAGGCGTGCTTGAGCTCGCCGAGATCATCTTGGTCAACAAGGCCGACGGTGACCGCGCCCACGAGGCCCAACACGTGGCGCGCGAGCTGGCCGAAGCGCTCCACCTCTTCGGCGCCTCGAGCCCGTCATGGGAGCCGCCGGTGCTGACCTGCAGCGCGCTCGAGGGGACCGGCATCGATCGGTTGTGGTCGGAGATCGAGCGCCATCGCGAGGCGCTCACGCGCTCAGGTGAGTTCGACGCCAAGCGCGAGGAGCAGCTCACCGACTGGATGTGGTCCTTGGTCGAAGATCGCGTCGTGAGCCGCCTTCGCTCTGACCCGGGGGTCAAGGCCAGGGCTCCCGAGATCGAACAACAGCTCCGAGATCGCTCCATCACCCCTGTCCAGGGAGCGCAGCTCATCTTGGAGGAGCTGCGCTCCTCGACGACGACCGAAGGTTCCTCACTGCTCTAGGTGTAGTTCCCAGGCAGGTTGTTGACAACGAGGGGTCTCGCTTGTCCGATGGGTGTTGCGACACATCCATCAACAAGGAGACCCCTCCTGTCCAACGCTAAAGCCAAGCTGACCCCTTCGGGAAGACTTCTTCTCGTTGAGCGAGTCATCGTCGACGGCTGGACCCCAGCTCACGCGGCTCGCATGTCGGGGGTCTAGGCCGCGACGATGCAGGCCTCAGGGCCAGAAGCGACGAGCAGCATCGTGAGCGAGGCGCGCGAAGTCGCTGACTGGAAGCTCTCGGAGCTCAGCGTTGAGCACCTCGACGCTGACCAAGCCCTCCCAGCCCCGTTCCAGCAGGATCGAGGAGAACCGATCGAGCTCCAAGGTGCCCTCCCCTGGCATCGTCCGACGGTGCATCGTCTCTCGAGCCAGGCTCTCGGAGGTCACGACGAGCGCATCGGCGAACTGCACGTAGGCGATCGCCTCAAGGGGCACTGCGGCGAGGTCCTCCCACGTGCTCTCACCCACACAGAAGTGCCAGCTGTCGACCAGGATCCCTGCTTGTTCGATCCCCACCGCCTTCACCACGTCGAGGCCGTCCTGGAGGGTGCCGACAGGGCCCAGGGGGCTGAACTCCACGGCCATCTTGGAGCCCGCCTCGGAGAAGATCCGGGCGCAAGCTCGGAGGATGCGGGCCGTGTCGCTGTCGAGGCCAGCCTGGAAGACGGTGAGGATCCACTCTGCCCTCACCTCGCCGGCGCGCCGTGCGAGCGAAGCAGCTGCTGAGAGCATCTGGTCCTCGTCGGCGGTGAAGACGAGAGCCAAGAGCTCGTGGCATCGGATGCCCGCGGCGCGAAGTGCGACCTCAACGCTCTCGTCGGCTTGATCCGCTCTCACGCCAAGAGCCGAGAAGCCAGCTGCTGCTGCTGCCGAGACGAGCGCCTCGATCTCGAGCTGCCATCGACCATCAGGGGTGAGGCCGAGCTCGATGCTCATCGCTTCTCGATGGACTCGCTCATGAGGTATCGGTCGCGGTGGTGGGGGGCCAGTCCTGCTCGGAGAGCGAGGCCAAGGCGAAGACGAGCGCCTGCGTGCCGTTGCGACCGCGCCCTTGGGCCTGGAGGGCCTCATAGAGCTGGTGCGCGAGCGTGAGGCCCGGAAGCACCAGATCAGTCCGAGCGGCCTCTGCGAGGGCGATGCCGAGATCCTTGACGAGATGATCGACGGAGAAGCCGGGGGCGAAGTCGCCGGCCACCACCCGAGGAGCCAGGTTCGAGAGCGCCCAGCTGCCCGCCGCACCGGTCGAGACCGAGGCGAGCACCCGCTCGGGATCGAGACCCTGACGGTAGGCGTAGAGGAGGCCCTCGCTCATGGCGACCATGGTCGAGGCGACCAGGATCTGGTTCACGAGCTTGGCGTGCTGGCCAGCGCCATGATCCCCGTGGCGAACGATCGTCGTGCCCATCGCCTCAAAGCACGGTGCCACCCAGTCCACCACGCGCTGAGGCCCTCCGATCATGATCGAGAGCGCTCCATTCCTCGCTCCCACGTCTCCTCCTGAGACAGGAGCGTCAAGCGCGGAGACCTCACGGCGCGAGGCTTGGCGGGCGATCTCCCTTGCCAAGGAAGGCTCGCTGGAGGTCATGTCGATCATGATCGACCCTCGCCTCGCTCCTTGAAGAGCGCCCTCGTCGCCGAGCAGTACCTCTCTGACGTCCGAGGGAAGCCCGACCATCGAGAAGATGAGGTCACTCCGCGAAGCAACGTCGCGTGGCGTGGCCGCCCACGTCGCACCAAGGGCGAGGAGCGCCTCAGCCTTCGCCTCCGTGCGATTGGTCACGGTGACCTCGTAGCCCTTGGCCACGAGGTGCCCGCACATCGCCGAGCCCATCACCCCCGTGCCGATCCAGCCGATGCGCGTCGAGCCTGGCGTCGCTACGTCACGAGCTCCCGGTGCGACGGCTTCACTGCTGGTGCTAGACGTGACCACTTCGAGGCAACCTAACGGCGGTGGAGAGCTCCTGCAATCGGAGGCCCTCCGGCCTCACTCGTCGGGGATGCCACCCAGGTTCGGCCCTCCGTCGACCGCGAGCGTCTGGCCCGTGATGAAGGAGGCCGCGTCGCTGGCGAAGAAGAGGATGGCGTTAGCCACCTCGACGGGTCGGCCGGTCCTGCCGAGCGGCACGTGCTGGCCCATCGATGCTTCGTCGATCTGAGCCACCTTCCACGCCGCTTGTGCTCGCTCCGAGGCAACGGCGCCCACGGCGATGCAGTTCGCTCGGATGCCGTAGCGACCCCACTCGGCCGCGGTCACGGTCGTGAACATCTGGAGGGCGGCCTTGGACGATGCGTAGTGCGCCCCTCCCTTGACGCCATGGATGCCGGCGTCTGAGGAGATGTTGACGATCGCCCCTGAACCTTGGTCGATCATGTGTCGACCGGCCTCTCGGGTGCAGAGGTACGCGGAGCGCACGTTGAGATCGAAGCTGGCATCCCAGCCCTTGGTGGGCAGCGAGGCCAGCGGTCCCATACGCGTGCCGCCGGCGTTGTTGACGAGGATGTCCACCCGGCCGAGCTCGCTGATCGTCGTGTCGACCAGCGCAATGTCCTGGTCCTCGACCTTGACGTCGGTCGGGACGATCACGCATCGCCGATCCGTCCGTTGTTCGATGGTGGCGGCGGTTCGCTCAAGATCGTCGAGCGTGCGCGCCGCGATGACCACGTCGGCACCGTGCTGGGCGAACAGCAGCGCGGTCGCCGCCCCGATGCCCGTTCCTCCCCCAGTGATGATGGCGACCTTGCCGTCGAGATCACAGATGGAGTTCACGCTCGCCTTCCTAGCACCGGGCGTCTCGAGCAGCCCCCCCAACGCCTCGAGCGGTGCCGAGCTGACCTACCCTGTGGGATCGCTAGGGCGACGACGCCTCGTGGGCGGTCTGGGCGCGCACTTCCTTGAAGACCATCTGAAGGGCGCCGGCTACGGGGATGGCCACGATGGCACCGGTGAGCGCACCGAGGCCTGAGCCGAACGCTCCACCCAGGTTGGCTCCGATCAGCACGGCGATCAGGACCCACAGCGGGTTCATGCCCACCGTCTTCGACATGACCACGGGATAGAGGAAGTGGTTCTCAAAGAGCTGGAAGCCCACGAAGATCGCGAAGGTGATGATCCCCGCCAAGGGCGAGTGCAACACGGCGATCACCACGGCGGGCACGCCGGCGATCAGGCCACCCACCAGAGGGATGAGCGCGACCAGCGCCACCCAGACGCCGATCAGGACGGCGAAGGGCACACCCAGGATCGCCAGGGTGATGAAGATCACCACCCCGAAGAGCAGCGAGAGCCCCATCGTGCCGAGGACGTAGGACGTGACCGACTGGGAGACTCGATGGGCGACACCTTCGACCGAGTCCCGGTGGTCCACCGGGATCGCCCCCAAGGCGACCTTCCTGAGCACCGGTGCCTCGAGCAGCATGAAGAGGGACAAGAACGCGATCGTCGTCAGAGCCACGATGGTGCCCACGACCGCCTTGCCGACCCCAAGGGCCGGTTTGCTCAGGTTCTGAGCAGCCTGCTGGAGCTTCGGTGCGTTCTTCTGCACCCAGCTCAAGAGGTGGAAGTGCTGGAGCAGGCGTGCCAGTGAGCCGTGGCCCTTCTCGACCTGGTGGACCATGTCGGGGAGCCGACCGCTCAGATGGGTCAGCGAGTTGACCAGCGGATAGCCGAACAGGAACGCGAGGCCCAAGAAGACCAGCACGGCAGCGGTGAAGACCACGCCGATGGCCGCCGAGCGTCGAAAGCGGTGGCGTTGGAGAAAACCGACGATGGGGTTGAGGACGAGCGCTAAGAACGCCGCGATCAGGATCCACAAGATCAGCTCGCGCAGACGTCCGAGCAGTCGGTAGGCGACCCACGTCAAGATGACGACCGCGTCAACGACGAGGATCGTCCGGATCGGGACGTGGCGGTCATCGAGAGCCTTGAAGGCGCGGCTTCGACGTGTCGTGCCCGGTGGCGCTACGACCTCGATCCCGAGCGGCGACTCAGGAGCGTCATCAGCCATGCAGACAGCATGGCAGGTGCCTTCCGGCTCGACGCGGAGCCACCGGCACGCATCACGGTCGGTCTCTCAGCCGTGGAGCTCGAGGATCGCTCAGCCTCCGAGTGCGAGCAAGAAGCCCTCTGGAATCACGATGTCAGTTCGGCTGAGCTCGGCGAGCGACGCTCGACCGAGGCCCAGCATCGCCGCATCGATGCCGCCTCGAAGCACGTCAAGGACGTTCTCGACGCCCGGCTGGCCGTTCGCGGCCAGTCCCCAGAGATAGGCGCGACCGATCATCACGGCCTTGGCACCGAGCGCGACGGCCTTGACCACGTCGCTGCCTCGACGGATGCCGCCGTCCAAGACCACCTCAACCTGATCGCCGACGGCGTCAGCAATGGAGGAGAGGGCTCGAATCGACGCCGGCGTGCCGTCGAGGTTGTTGCCTCCGTGGTTCGACACCGAGAGTGCGGTGGCACCGACGTCGACGACCCTCTTCGCGTCATCGACTCGGCACACGCCCTTGACCATGAACGGGCCGTCCCACTGGCTGCGCAGCCAGGCGAGGTCGTCCCAGGTCGCCAGGTCGCTCTGCATCCACTCGTAGTAGGCACCGAAGAAGGTCGGGGGCTCCGAGCCAGGCAGCGCCATGTTCGGCGTCTTGAGGTCAGGCAGCTTGCCCCGACGAAGGAACGAGAAGAGCCAGCCTGGGCGCGACAGGCCCTGCGGCGCCATCTTGACCATGGTCTTGAAGTCGATCTTCTCGGGGATCCACGGGCTGCCCCAATCTCGGCCGTTCCCGAACGTCCAGTCCAAGGTGAGGATGATGCCCTTGGCCCCCGCGGCTTTGGCGCGCTCGAGCCGACCGAGCATGGTGTCTCGATCACCCGACCAGTACAGCTGGAAGAGGACCTGGGAGCTGGCCTCGCAGATCTCTTCGACCGACTTGGAGGCAAACGAGCTGAGCCCCATCGGAATGCCCCGATTTGTCGCCGCGCGTGCTACCGCCAGCTCGCCGTCGGGGTGGACGGCCTGGACCCCGGTCGGTGAGATCAGCACCGGCATCGAGAGGTCGAGTCCCATCACGGTCGTTGACAGGTCCCGACTCCGAGGCAGGTCTGCGATATGAGGTGCAAAGCCAAGCTGGTCGAAGGCGGTGATGTTGCCGAAGAGGGTCACACCCTTCTCAGAACCAGCCACCAGGGCGCTGTAGACCGACTTCGGGAGGCGCTTCTTGGCACGCTCCTGGGCAATTCCAACCGTCTCAAACCATTCGTTGCTCACGCTAGGTATCGTACTCGGGGGAATTTCACGCTCCGATGGGGCGCAGCCTGGCCGGGGGTTTCCGGCCAGAGCGACGCATGAAGAGCAGTAACAGCACACAGGAGCTTGGGTGGGCCAGCGGAGTGGGAACGTCGATGCTGGCTCCTCGGTGCTCGACGCCGGCACCACCTCGAGCGCATCAGAGACGTCGGTGCTTGATCCCGAGCTCGACATGGGATCGCCGATCCTCATCGATCCTCCCGAGGAACCTCGCTCGTCCGACGACGGCGAAGAGCGCCGAGAGGGGCCCTCTCTTCGCCGGCAGTTCCTCGTCGCCTCCTCCCTGGGGAGCCTGATCGGCCTCGGGCTCTTTGCTGCCATGGTCAGCCGAGGCTTCGCCTCGTTCACGACCACGTCGTTCGGTTCGAACTTCTACGACGCCCAGGCTCGCTCGCTGCTTGCCGGCCACTATTGGGTGCCAAAGGACATCCCTTCCATCGAGGGGCTCCGCTCACACGGCCACACCTACATCTACTTCGGCCCCTTCCTGTCGTATCTGAGGATGCCGCTGCTCTGGATGTTCCCTGGCGTGACGGGTCACACCTCACAGCTCTCGATGCTCGTCGGGGCGACGGTCCTGGTCGTCGCCACCAGCGCGCTGCTCTGGACGATCCGCGTGCTCGCCCGGGGAAGGGCGCCAATGATGCTCGGCGAGCAGCTCGGTGTCGGGCTCTTCCTGGTGGGGATCTGCGCGGGCTCAGTGCTCTTCTACCTCGCCGGATCGCCCACCGTGTACTTCGAGACCGAGCTGTGGGGAGCATCGCTCGCGGTCGTGGCGATCACCTTCTTCGTCCGCTACGTGACCAAGGCCTCCGTCGCGTCGGCCATCGGCTTGATCGTCGCCACCTTGTGCGACGCGCTCACGCGCCAGAGCGTGGCGATCGGACCCATGGCCCTGGTGGGCTTCGCGTTGGTGGTCACGGTGGTTCGCCTCGCCGTCGTGCCCGTCCGACGACGCCGTACCGCTCACGTCGCAGCACCGATCGGGGGCTGGTGGCCTCAGCAGCTCGCCCGCCTGGCCATGCTCCTCGTGGGGGTCGCCTTGGTCATCGGCTTGCCGGCGTGGATCAACGTCATCAAGTTCCACACCCCGTTCTCTGTCCCGTGGCAGCACCAAGAGATCGCTCTGGTC
>Ga0075017_100000176_pt1 | contig 30399 bp, 26 predicted proteins | sample AleBraG_ABR_2012_FD_71475 | JGI IMG/M metagenome (GOLD analysis project Ga0075017, IMG submission 71475) | Freshwater sediment microbial communities in response to fracking from Pennsylvania, USA - Alex Branch Run_MetaG_ABR_2012 | ecosystem: Environmental > Aquatic > Freshwater > Creek >... | reverse complement strand
GAAGGCTGTGAAGGCGCTCATCGGATCCAAGGGCGGTGATGCCCCCAAACTGACGGTCGCAGTGGCCTGCTTGGCCGGGTTTGGGTCATCGGACATAGTGTTCATGGTCACTCCGTGAAAACGTAACGTCAGACCGACACGACCTTCGGACTAAATATCCCCGCCGATGCGTACGACATATCGACCCCTGGCGTTGCCGGAGATCAACTCGTCGCACGCGCGGGGCACATCGGCGAGGCCAATCACCTCTCGGACGGTATTATTCAGCAGATCCTTTGGCATCCATTCAGAGGCAAGTTTCTCCCAGATCGAAACACGCCACTCGCGTGGAACCTCCGAGAAGTGTATGCCCAGTAAGCTCACTCCGCGAAGAATGTGCGGCACGACAGTGGTTTGGAGGGTAGAGGCCTCCACCAATCCGATGCAGGCGATGTTTCCTCGAGGCCGCACAGCGCGGGCGAGGTAACAGAGCGTCCGACCGTCAAGGTTATCCACGGCTCCGCCCCACATGGTCTTCTCCAGTGGCCTGCCTTCGCCGCGAAAAGGCTCAAGGTCTTGGGCAAAGGCACAACCGCGAGCGCAGGTAGCCGGGCGAATTCCGACAGGCTGCCATCGAGTCCTTCACCGATATTTGCGCCGGTGACGAGAACTATATCACCCGGGCTGAAGGCAGGGTCCTGACTGCTCTCCACTACGCCGGATAGATTGACACCTGCGGTTCGGGGGTGTCCGCGTACGATCGTTCCCTGCCCGGTGACCGCCAGCGCGTCTTTGCAGTTGATGCTGGAATAGGCAATGCGAACGACCACGTCGCCTGGAGTCAGCTCATCCAAGGACCGCTTATCGAAGCGCGCCTCAGTGCCCTGAGTGACCTTGTGTATGCGCCAGGCGTGAAATGTTTTCATCTGGCTACTACTGATCGACACTAGGCCGGCACTCCGGTGTCCGCTTGGCGCCGAGTCAGTACCGTACTTGCCCAGGAAAGACCGACGCCAAATCCACACAGCGCCAGTCGCCGTACTGAAGGCAGTACGTGGGCGCTCAGCGCCAGCGGCAACGACGATGAGATGACGTTGCCGTAGTCCGCCGCGTAAAACTTCGTTTTCTCTGGCGTCTGGAGCGCCTCGCCAATAGTCTCGATAATGTAGCGACTGGCCTGGTGCAGCAACACTTCGTCAACGTCTGCCAATTGAAGCTCATTGAGCTTCAGTGCCCGCAAGATCGACTGTGGTACGGCTGTGGCACAGATTCGCGCAATTCGCTGCCCATTCATGCGCAAATGCCCGGAGGGATTGATATGCAGTGCATCGCAATGACTGCCGTCGGTGCCGAAGTCGGTACGGCCGACTTCCCACACGTAGTCCGCGGTGAGCACGCTCGCTGTGGCTGCATCTCCGAATATGAGGGCAGTCTTTGGATCATCGGAATCCACTATTTTTGAATAAGGGTCGGCCGTAATAAGCAAGCCAGTACGAAAACCCTGCGCTTCCATGAACGCCTTTGAAATGGCCAGCCCGTACACAAACCCTGCGCAGCCGTGCGACAGGTCAAACGCCGCCACACGAGCGGATAGCCCCAACTTGCCGTGCAATATGGCTGACACCGGTGGAAGACCTGCGCCATCCGGGTTCTGTGTTACGACGCACAGATAATCGAGGCTGGATGGCTCCAAGCCCCGCGCCATCAGCTGATTCACCGCGGCGAGGGCAAGATCGGAAGTGTCTTGGCCTGCGCCCATGCGCGCCAGTCCACGAAAGCCGAGGCGCCTTTCGAGGCGATCCGCGTCAATACCCAACCTCTGAGCTTGAGCGTGGGTCGCCAGGCGTGTCTCGGGTAAGGCCACGGCAATCGCACCAATGCCAATTCTAGAGTCGCTCCGACCTGCATTCATGGGGTTGCGTCGGTTACCTGCTCAGTTCGCTACGGACAGCAGGGCTTCGAACTCCGGAATGAGCTGGAACAGATCACCGACCAGTCCAAGATCCGCAACTTCGAATATAGGCGCCTCGGGATCCTTGTTGATGGCAACGATGGTGCGCGCGTCCTTGATTCCGGTCAGGTGCTGAATGGCACCAGAAATACCGATCGCGATATACAATTCAGGGGCGATGATCTTGCCGGTCTGTCCCACCTGCAGTTCGTTGGGTGCGTAGCCGGCATCGACCGCAGCGCGCGATGCGCCAATTGCGGCACCGATCCTGTCGGCAAGCCGCGCAATGAGCTGGAAGTTGTCGGCGCTTCCCAGCGCCCGACCGCCCGAAACGACCTTTGCCGCATTCTGCAGGTCCGGCCGATCGCTCTTGGCCGCCGTGACGGAGATGAAGCGGGTATGTGTGGGTAGTTCTGCCGTCACATCGATGGTTTCAACAGGAGCGGAGCCACCGCCGGGCGCAGCCTCAAACGACGCTGTGCGTACAGTGGCCACTATCCTGGTGCCGGCGGCGACTTCCAGCGTAACAGTGGCGTTGCCGGCGTAGATCGGCCGACGGAAGCGCGTGGCGCTCTCGGCTGCCATGATGTCGGAGAGCTGAGGAGCATCCAGGAGCGCCGCTACCCGCGGCATCAAGTCTTTCCCAAAGGTGGTCGAGGGCCCAAGTGTATGGCTGAAGGCTCCAGCGACGGCCGCGATTTGCGGCGCCAGTACCGCAGCCAGCGCATGGGCGTTGGCCGGGTGATCTACCCGCAATACCTTGGAAACACCTGCAATGCGGCTCGCCTGCGCGGCGAGGTCTGCACCATCGGCCGACAGAATCAGTATGCTGATGTCGGAGTCCGGAATACCCTGCGCACATTTGACGCACTTGGCAATACTGGAATTGAGCTTGCCGCTGTCGTGTTCACCGACGATCAGAATCTTGTTCATGTCAGTAGTCCCTCTTGCCTCAGCACGGCCACCAGCTCCCCCGCTGTCTTGACCACCGTGCCCTTCTGCCTCAACGCCGGTGGCTCAGCCTTGATGAGCGTGACTCGTGCGCGTACCTCGACGCCCAGATCGGCCGGCGCCAGCGTTTCAAGCGGTTTCTTCTTGGCCTTCATGATGTCCGGGAGTTTGACGTAGCGCGGTTCGTTAAGTCTTAAGTCGGCCGTAAACACCGCAGGCAGATCCACTTCGAGCGTTTCCAATCCGGCATCCACCTCGCGGATTACGGTAGCGGTGGTTTCCGTCAGCGTGATTCTTGAGGCGAACGTAGCCTGGGGGCGGTTCCAAAGTCCCGCCAGCATCTGGCCCGTCTGGTTGTTATCGTCATCGATGGCCTGTTTGCCGAGGATGACGGCAAAGGGCTGCTCCTTCTGAATCAGCTGCAGAAATACGCGCGCGGCCGTCGCCGGTTCGACGCTCTCGGTGGTCTGTACATGAATGGCTCGATCGGCCCCCATCGCCAGGGCCGAGCGCAGTTGCTGCTGGCAGTCCGCGGGGCCGATGGTCACAACGACGATCTCCTGCGCGTGGCCACGCTCCTTGATACGCAGCGCCTCTTCCAGCGCGATTTCGTCAAATGGGTTAATGCTCATCTTAACGCCATCGAGCATCACCCCGCTGCCGTCCGGTTTGACTTTGACGCGGACGTTATAATCAACGACCCGCTTGATGCCTACCAATATTCTTCTCATCTGCATGACTCCAAAGGAATAGCCAACGACATCGCGTCATCGCGCGTTGGTTTTGGTGCTGCGACGCTTACGCGAAGTGACCCTGGGCGCAGAGTTTGCCCCGTCTTTGCGGGGTATCAGGCCAACGGAAAAGACCTCAACAAAGGCATCGGCAATTTGAGCCGCGGACATCGATTTGTTCTCACGATACCAGTGAGCGATCCAATTCAGGGCTCCGGCGAGTGCGAAGGCCATCATTTTTGGATCGCACTGCTGTATGGATCCATCCCGCATCCCGTCAATCAGTAATCTTCGTAACCCCCGGTCGATCTCGGATTTCAGTGCCTTGATCTGCCGGCTCAGTTTCGGTCCCAGATCCTGATCCTCGGCACGCACCATGCACCAGCCGTACTCCGACGCAATGGCCAGCGCGTAGTTGCGGATCACGTCTTTCAGTCGGTCATGTGCCGAACGATTGGACTTCGCGGCTTTACGAATGGCCGACTGAATTTGCGCCAACCCTGCCACAAAGCATTCGAACAGGAGCTGCTCTTTATTGGCCACGTAGTAATAGATGGTCGGCTTACTGACGTTCAGCGCCTCGGCGACCTCGTCCAGGGAGGTATGGTGATAGCCATGAGCGCTGAAGGCGCGCGCTGCCGCCCGGATCACGGCGTCTCTTTTCACGCTGTGATTGCGCGAGCGTCCGTCCCGAACGGGCCACGGTGAGGCCGCGAGCGCCGGATCAACGGCGTGAATTGCCAGATCTGTTTCCGCCAAGTTCCGGAGCCCCTAGAGGTTGATGCCGCAAGTACCCTAGGAATGGCGACCTTGACAGCACGAAATGCAGGCGGCATCATTCTACTCGACAGTAGTATGCTACGCAAGAGTAGAACCGGATCCCGCCGTGCCCCGGGGTCAATTCTCACATTGAGGTCATTTATATGAGCAGCGTTGCCCCTAGCCGGTCCTCCATGTCGACCGCAGTCGCTTCGGCAGACCCGGAGGCAACGCCGCTGCGGTTTATTTCGGCGGCCTCGCTTTTCGACGGGCATGATGCCGCGATCAACGTGATGCGCCGACTTATTCAGGCGCAGGGGGCCGAGGTGATTCACCTTGGCCACAATCGATCGGTTGAGGACATCGTGCGAGCGGCATTGCAGGAGGATGCCGATGCCATTGCGCTGTCCTCCTACCAGGGCGGGCACAACGAATTCTTTCGCTACATGGTTGACATGCTGCGAGAGCGTGGCGCGGGCCATATTCGCGTGTTTGGGGGAGGAGGGGGGACGATTACGCCGGAGGAGATCCAGGACCTGTCGGCCTACGGCATTGAGCGCATCTATCATCCCAACGACGGGGCCCATCTCGGGCTGGTTGGCATGATTGAGGATCTGATGCACCGCGCGCGCGCGCATCGAGCGCGTACTACCGCTCCAGATCAGCTCAGTCTCGATGATGAACTGTCAATCGGCCGGATGCTTTCTGCCATAGAGGAGGGTGTGATTCCCGAGGCCGAGCTGGCACGCCTTCGCAAGCAGTGGGAGTTGGCCGGAAGGCAGACGCCGGTGGTCGGCGTCACGGGCACCGGTGGGGCCGGAAAGTCCTCCGTAGTGGATGAACTGGTACAGCGCTTTCTGCAGTACTTCCCGCTGATGCGCATTGCGGTATTGGCGGTGGATCCCACCCGTAGACGCACCGGGGGAGCCCTACTCGGGGACCGTATCCGGATGAACTCGCTGCGCTCGAAGCGGATGTTCATGCGTTCCCTGGCCACGCGCCGGGCGCACGCTGCGACAAGTCCGATGCTCAAAGACTGCGTCGCCTTCTTGAAGGGGCAGGGGTACGATCTCGTGCTGGTTGAGACGGCCGGCATCGGGCAGGCCGACTCGGAGATCGTAGACATAGCCAATATCTCGCTCTATGTGATGACGTCGGACTATGGCGCCGCCAGCCAGCTCGAGAAGATCGATATGATCGACTTCGCGGATCTGGTCGTACTCAACAAATACGATCGCCGCGGAGCGCAGGATGCGGTACGCGATGTGCGCAAGCAGTGGAAGCGCAACCACGTGCAGTTTCAGCTCGCGGACGAAGAGGTACCGGTTTACGCCACGGTCGCCAGTCATTTTAATGATCCGGGGATCACCTGGATGTTCTCCAATCTCTGTCTGCTGATCCGCCAGAAGCTGCATCTCGACGCCGATAAATGGACGCCAAAGGTCGACACCAGCGAGAAAGAGCCCAGAGCCACCGTCCTGATACCCGGCAGCCGTGTGCGGTATCTGGCGGAAATCGCGGAGCAGGGTCGCGGCATCAATCGGGATGCAGAGCAGCAGGATCAGATGGCAAATCGAGCCCAGTCGGTCTGGGAGGCGCTGCGGGAACTGGAGGACCGGGTCTTGCCTGCGCCCCTTGACCTTTACCCGGGACAGGCTCTGGTAGAGGGAGCTGACAAGTCTGTTCTCACTCTTCGGCAGCGGTACAACGATGCGCTCGGGAGCTTGCCGGCGGAGTCCGTCAATCTCCTGCGGGCGTGGCCCGGCCGGGTCAAATCCGTCACCGACGTCCAATACACCTACGACGTGCGCGGCAAGGCCGTCGCGGGCGACAACTATATCGACTCCTTGTCTCATCAGAAGATTCCGAAGGTCGCCGCGCCCCATTATGAGCGCTGGGGCGAGTTGCTAAGGTTCTTGATCAAGGAGAATCTGCCGGGTGCATACCCTTATACGGCCGGGATCTACCCCTACCGACGCACGGGAGAGGATCCCATTCGGATGTTTGCCGGGGAAGGCACGCCCGAGCGAACCAATCGGCGCTTTCATTACCTGGCGCATGGTCAGAAGGCCACGCGACTGTCGACCGCCTTCGACTCCGTGACACTGTATGGAGAGGACCCGCATACGCGGCCGGACATCTTGGGCAAGGTGGGTAACTCAGGGGTCAGCATCGCCTCCCTGGATGACATGAAGAGACTCTATTCGGGTTTCGACCTTTGCGATTCGAGTACATCCGTCTCCATGACCATCAATGGACCGGCCCCGATTATCCTGGCCATGTTCATGAACACCGCCATCGATCAGCAGGTGGAGAAGTACCTGAAGGCTGATGCCACGCGATGGGCCGCCGCGGAAAAGACGATGGCGGAGCAGTTTGCGGGCAAGCAGCGTCCCGCCTATGTAGGAGAGCTGCCCGGCGATCACAGTGGCTTAGGGTTGGGTCTGCTGGGCGTCAGTGGCGATGAGCTCGTGGATCGCGCCACCTACGAGCGCATCAAAGCCGAAACCCTGTCAGTCGTTCGAGGCACCGTTCAGGCGGATATCTTCAAGGAAGACCAGGCGCAAAATACCTGCATCTTCTCGACTGAGTTCGCACTACGCATGATGGGCGATATCCAGCAATCCTTCGTAAATCGCAAAGTCCGAAACTTCTACTCGGTCTCGATCAGTGGATACCATATTGCCGAGGCTGGGGCGAACCCCATTTCGCAGCTCGCTTTCACGCTCTCCAACGGCTTTACAATCATCGAATACTACCTGGCGCGGGGAATGAAGATTGATGACTTCGCGCCGAACTTGTCCTTCTTTTTCTCCAATGGCATGGATCCTGAATACTGCGTCATCGGCCGGGTCGCGCGACGCATCTGGGCGCGTGCCGTACGGGAGCGCTATAAAGGCAACACCCGCAGCCAGATGATGAAATACCATATTCAAACCTCCGGCCGCTCCTTGCACGCTCAGGAAATTCAGTTCAACGACATTCGCACCACTCTGCAGGCCCTGTATGCGCTGCTCGACAACTGCAATTCACTGCACACCAACGCCTATGATGAGGCGATTACCACGCCCACCGAGGAGTCTGTGCGTCGGGCGGTGGCCATACAGCTGATCATCAATCGGGAATTGGGCGTCAATTATTGTGAGAACCCCTGGCAAGGGAGCTTCTTCATCGACCAGCTCACGGATGTGGTTGAAGAAGCTGTTTATAAGGAGTTCGATGCCATCTCGGAGCGCGGTGGCGTCCTCGGCGCCATGGACACGATGTATCAAAGAACGAAGATTCAGGAGGAGAGTCTCTATTATGAGCACAAGAAATACGACGGCTCCTTGCAGCTGATCGGCGTAAATACCTTCCTGCCCAAGGACCACGCGGGCGAGATTACCACCGCGATTGAATTGATGCGCTCCACGCCAGAAGAAAAGACTCAGCAGCTCAGTAATGTCGAGGCATTTCGGGCAGTGCGAAACGGGCATTCTCCCGACAGTCTTGCGTCCCTGCAAAATACTGCCAGGGCGCGCTCTAACGTCTTTGAAAGCCTATTGGAGGCCGTGAAGTACAACTCGCTCGGACAAATCAGCCACGCCCTCTATAAAGTTGGCGGAGAGTATCGGCGCAGCATGTGAGTGTTGGGGCGCTTTGAATTGCAGGCGCCGACGTGACGATGGCTGCGTGATGCGGGCTAGATGGCGTCAAGATGCGCGCGCCCCCTATCGAGCACGAGAATATCCCGCTGCAGCGAGCGGGCGCGAAATCTAATCTTCGCTCCTGCGGTAAACATTTCGACGCGCAGCGTTTCACCCGGGATCACGGGCTTGCTGAATCGGACAGGCACGCCGCGAACCTTTCTGGAATCGCCGCGAGCAAGAGCCTCGATCAGCGCCCGGGTGGCGATGCCCATGCGGCACAGGCCCGGTAAAATCGGCTGCGAGAAGCCAGCGCGGGACGCGGCGGCGGGATCAGCGTGGATCGGGTTCATGTCGCCCGATAGACGATAGATGAGCGCGCTTTGAGGAAGCGTGCGTAAGTCGATGCTATCGCCAATGGTCCATTGGCATTCCAGCTACCGGAGACCGCAACACCTGAACCGCACCAATGCCCAGCCCGCCTAAATAGAGCGTCTTCAAGTCTGGTCCGCCGAAAGCAACGCTGGACAGGTTTGACACACGAGACCCGCGGCTTTGCACGATTTGGTCCCAGGTTAGGCAACCCTTGGCGTGCGCCGAGGCAATTGTCTCCAGCGCGCGGGGGGCGATGTCTTCGAAGACGACGGTCCAGGTCAGATCCGGTGCGACGCGGATCAGGCGGTTGGACACGACGCAAATGATCCACAGCGCGCCCTCCGCGTCGAAGGCCATGCCATCGGGGAAGGTGCCCCCTGGGAAGGTGAGGCGGAACGGATTGGTCAACACGCCGTCTGTCGCCACGTCGTACCGGGTGGTACGGCAGGCGAAGGTTTCATTGACGAAAAGGTACTTACCGTCGGGTGAGATCCGCAGTTCGTTCGTCCAGTTCAGCCCGTCTGCCGCAACTGTAACGTTGCCATCCTGCACCAACAGGATTTGGCCGGTGTTCTCGTCAGCGGTGAAGTGCTCGTGCTTGCCGGGCAACGCACTGATAGTGATCCATACCCGCTCGCCATCTACCAGCACAAAATTGGTGGGCGGTATCGGACGACCTGCAACCTTTGTTGCAAAGGGGAGGACCTCACCACGCCGGCCGACCCGCCACACACCACCCGCCTTTTTGCTCAGATTGGCGAACAAAAAGGTTCCATCCGCGGTCAGCGCGATGCCGTTTGGCCGGAAGCCCTGCGCAATCAGATCTGCCTCGACAGCGGGACCGGTGGTCCCATCGGGTGCGATCCGCGCGATGCCTAGCGTCCAATCGCCGGTGTAAAGATATCCGTCTCGCGCTGCTAGAGCGCATTCCGGCCGATTCAGACCACTACCAGTCTGCGCGAGATTCGTCGGAAGGTACGGCTCAATCTTGGTCAGCGTCATGTGTCTTTTCCTGATGGCAGGGGGCTGGAAGTACTCATCAGATCTTGATAATCCAGCGTCACCAGCCGCGGCGACAGGAGTCGCAGGTTAGCCATCGTCACAGGGCATGCCCGACACGTCATTGCCGATCACAGCGCCAGGTAGCCGCCATCGATGGGGATCGTGACCCCCGTCACATAGGACGACATGTCGGAGGCAAGGAACACGGCGGGACCAGCAATCTCATGGGTCTCGCCAACACGACCCAGCGGTACCCGTTGAAGGAATTTTTCGCCCGCCTCGCCCGTGACCGTCATCAAGTCACTCTTCATTCGACCCGGTGCCAGTGCATTAGCCCGACCACCCAGCGGCCCCAGCACGCGGGCGAAATACTGGACCAGCGAACGGATGCCCGTTTTGGACGCACCGTAGGCGGCGCTGGATCTCGACGCCGTGAAGCCGGCAATCGACGAGACGAAGATCACGCTTGCGCCAGCGTGTTTCAGCGCGGGCAACAGGGCAACGGTGATGCCAAACTGTCCACTGAGGTTCACGTTGATGACCTGATCCCACATTTGCATCAGGTTGGGATCGTCCAGCCTTATGCGGGGCGCGATGCCCGCATTATTCACGAGAACGTCGATCTTGGCGTATTGCTCCAACATGCGACCACCAAAGGCCATGACTGCCTCGCGGTCACTGACGTCCAGGGTTTCGGCAGAGGCTGAACCACCGGAGGCCTTGATTTGTGCAACGATGTCGTCGGCCGCTTCCCGATTCCTGTCGACCACCAGGACATGCGCCCCTTCGGCTGCCAATGCAGTCGAGATGGCAGATCCCAAGCCGCGTCCGCCTCCGGTCACCACCGCCATCTTGCCAGAAAGTCGAGTCATCAGTTTTGCTCCTTCCTGTTTGAATCACTCAGCTTGCATATCATTTCTGCGCATTCCCGCAGTCGCCTCGCGGAGAGCCGAGACCCTGCAGGGTTACGACATGATGAACCCCTTGTAATTGTGCTCGCGCACGTTGTCGCAGTAAGCCCGGAACCTGGGATTGCCGCCGACGAACAACAGCACTTCGCGCTTGTCGCGACCCGCGATGTTCTTGTTGATCCCGGTGAACCATGAGTTGGTCTGGCCCAGCAGCAGCTTGCCCATCAGCTTGGAGCAATAAAGCGTCCAACCTTCGGCCGCAGCGGTTTCGGGTTCAATGCGCTGGATGCCGGAACTCTTGGCATGGCCCATCATGTCGCACAGCCAGTCAATAGCCAGTGCGGAACAGCGCGGCATGTTGCAGAAGGTGGCGCCACTCTGTGGCCCGACCAACAGGAAGAAATTGGGGAACCCGGGGCACTGCATGCCCATGTAGGTCGTGACGCCGTTAGCCCATTCGTCTTTCAGCGCAATGCCGCCCGCGCCGCGAATGTCGATTCGGTTCCACGATCCCTTGAGCGCGTCAAAGCCAGTTGCGTAAATGATGACGTCGAATTCGTGCAGGGCATCCGTGGTCTGCACGCCATCGGGTGTGATTCGGGCTATCGGCGTCGTGTTCAGATCGACAACCGAGACATTCTCCTGGTTGTAGACCTCGTAATATTGGCTTTCGAGCGGAACCCGCTTCACCCCGAAGCCATGGTCCTTGGGTATCAGCAGTTCAGCGATGCGGGGATCCCTGACCCGTTCACGAATTTTCCGTGCCACGAAATCCGAGACATATTTATTCGCTGCAGGGTCAGTCAGGACATCCTGGAACGCCCCCATCCACAGCGAGAAGCCCGGCCCGCTATACAGTTCCTCTAGCTTGGCGTCGCGCTCCGCCTGCGGGACATCAAACAGGTTTTTCGGAATGAATTCGTGCGGGTAGCCGGCGAGGGACGCATCGCATTTGGCGGTGAACTCGTTGTAGTGCGCTTTGATATGGGCCATCCGCTCCGGCGCCATGGGCCCGTTGCCCAGCGGGGTGCACCAGGTCGGCGAGCGCAGGAACACCGTCAGGTGCTTGGCCACTTTGCCCATTTCCTGAATCAGCTGCACGCCGGTCGACCCCAGACCAATCACTGCCACCCGCTTGTTGGAGAAATCCAGCTTGGCGGGACCAAAGCCGTTGGGGTCATGCGGCCAAGTTGCCGTGTGATAGCTCTCGCCCCTGAAGGTGTTGATACCGGGGTAGTTGGGCATCTGCGGCGCTGACAAGGGCCCAAGTGCCGAGAAGACGAACCGTGCCGTCACAGGCGCACGGTCAGGTTGCTGGAATTCAAGCGTCCAGAGGTTGGACTCTTCGTCGTACACTGCCTTCTGAACCTTGGCGTTGAATAGGTAATCCTTGCGGATGTCCATGATCTCGGCCGCTCGATGAATATAACTCAGGACTTCGGGCTGCGCGGCAAAGCGCTCGGTCCAGGTCCACTCCTGCTTGAGCTGTTCGTTCCAGAAGTATCCATAAATTTCGCTCTCCGAATCGAGTCGACAGCCTGGGTAGCGGTTGTGATGCCAGACACCGCCAATGTTGTCTGACCCTTCAAGCCCCAGCACGCGGTAGCCCATCTCGCGCAGTCGATAGGTCTGATACAGGCCGCTTATTCCTGCACCGATCACTACAGCGTCGAAGTCTGCTTCTATCGTCATTTCAGCTTTCCCCTCATTGGTTGACGCCGAACATCTCGCACGACCGTAGAGTTAGACAATGTCGCGGTGTACAGCCACTACGCCCGCATTGCCCGCTCTTGCTCGGCACCAGGCGAGGCCGCTGATCCGATACGCGGCCGAGTCGGCAGATCTCTCTGATCGAAAGATCGAACCGCGCATCCCGCAGCACACGGAGCAACGACCGCTGCGGGCATACCCACCAGAAGTCACGAGAACTGACTCACCGCTAGTCTTCATTACTACAGATGCGTAGAGTAGCGAAACAAGCGTTTGTTTTCAAGCTGACCTCGAGCTACGGTGAAGCAGGCGGCCAAATCGGGCCCGTCCGCTCCAATGGTCCCGACGGCGACGTCAAAGCGAAGTTTGGGGGCGCCCCTATGAGATCGATTCGCCTCTCTTGTGACATTGATATTCCTATGTATATACCGCGTGTAGTCGGAGCCGCGGGGAGCCTCGAGACGGAATATTACGCACCTTAAGCCGCTATGGCGGGCCTGGGTCTTGACCCGGACAACTCAGGAATGGTGCGATGCAAGGTGATTGAGAAGTCTCTAAGACCTTGGTTAAGTGTGTTCAGAGCGCCTTGTATCAACAAAATAAGAGGGATGGGCCTTATCGGGTGCACAAATGACTGCGCGCTTCACTGGCCGACACTCCATAGATCCCGATCTTCCATTACGAGCAGACACAAGGCCGTCATGCCGTGGATTCGGTCTACGTGTCCGACGCCGGTACGGTCCTCGGCTAGGCACACATCGCCTGCGACGAAGCGCTCGTTACGGTAATCGCCGCTGCTCTCCAGCGCAATCTGTCCGGAAAGCACAAGCACGACTTGATTGACGACCTCGGGATGCCAGTCAATGAAGGTGGCGTCGGCAAGTGTACAGATGCGAAAACCAGTGACCGCCCGCTCATCGCTCCATAGCCCCGGAGGCGAGGCAAACAGTTGATCGAATTCGCGAAAATAGGCCCGTTCGTGGTCACCTCTATACAGCCTTTTCAAATTGGGCGCCTGCGCGGTAGCAGTGGGCAGCGTGGGGATTGTCAGCGCGGCTGCTTCGGCTTCCGGCCAGGGGCTGATCACTGTAAATTGCACCAAGCGGCAGACATCAAAATGTCGCATCGATCCCCGTAGCCCGGGATTGCCATCAGTCAACAATAAATTGCCGCGCTCAAGGATGATCTCCTGACCGCTATCGTCAGCGACGGCGATACGCCCCGAGACAATAAACGTCATGCGACGAGAAGGGGAGCCGAGCAAGTCGGCGTGCTGATCCGGATTGAGCAGTATCGCGCGGACTCCACCTGAGATTCCAAAGCGATGCGCAGCCGGCGGCTCCTCGCCACGGGCGCGTCGACGGTAGCCGTTCGCGTCGATAGGACCCTGGTAGTGCACGGCTAGGACTGGCATTGCTTCAAGGTGCGAATGGCCTCCCGCATCCAATCGCAACCAGTACAAACTCATGGCAGGCTCCTGACGGAAGTTCTAAATGTACGCTTTTGGTCTCGCAGTAGGTGGGTCCATGAACACTTGCGTGGGGCTTCTGGCACGTGAGTATTCTCGCTGCAAAGGTCCCGCCGCACCCGTCGCGTCAAGACTTTGTTTCGCAGTCGCCAATAGCCAATCAGTTCAAGGACCATGATCAAAAAACGCGTCAACAAACCCTGGCTTCAAGTCAATGGTGCGTGGCGGCGGGGTGCGCAGAGAATGCCAGGCTCGGTCTTTAGGCGGTCATGTGGCGGCCGTGGCGCACCTAAAAATCTCATAGTTTAGCCTCGCGGTTCGCCCAACTAGAGACTCCTGGCACCGCTACGATTCAAGCAGGGATAGCATCTCATTAATGTGAATAAGCTTCTCCCTCGGCTTCCCCTTGGATTCGCCGCGCGACCGCTCGACGGCATCAATACGAAGCCAGTCCTCGTAACCCACAATCCTTTTGCCCCTGCTTGCGAGCAGCGGCCGAAGAGGCGACGCGCCAGGTTTTGGGCGCGGGTCAAGGGAATCCAGGTCAGCAGCAATGCTCTGGACGGTAGCCACCGCATCGGCCCGGTTAGTGCCTATAATTCCCGATGGGCCCCGCTTGATCCATCCTGCGGCATACAGGCCCCGGTCCTCGCCGATCCTGCCGGCGATGTTCGGTATAACGCCCTTTGCCTCGTCAAAAGGTACTCCTGGAAGAGGGCGTCCGCGGTAGCCAATGCTGCGAAAAAGCAGATTGCATTTGAGAATGCTAGTTAGACCCGTGCCGCGGCATGTCTGTCCAAACGCAGGGCCGACAAGTTCGGTTTGTTCAAGGGTGAGGTGATCGAGGCGCTCATGACCGTGCAGCGCAACGGGACTTTGCAGAAAGTGAAATACAATTCGCTTGCTGCCGGCCGCGGGAACGCGCGCCGTCCAACTGCGAAAGACCTCCACATTGCCCGCAGCACTGAAGTTGGTCTTATTCTCGAGCTCGATCTGGCTCGCTGGGTTGAGCAGCAAGTCCTGTGCGTTGATTTCGGTTGAGTATCCCTTCAACTCACCAAGTTCCCTAAGCTCCTTGGTCGTAAAGTTGGCCTGGGCAGGACCCCGCCGGCCAATAATATGAATTTCCTTTATGCGGCTCTCGGCGAGCACGTCCAATGCATGTGCGGCGATATCAGTACTGCGCAATTCCTCAACGGGCTTGGCAAGGATGCGCGCAACGTCAAGAGCGACGTTGCCCTGTCCAATAATAGCGACCACGTCGCCGGAGAGATCGAATGAGCGATCGCGGTATTCGGGATGTCCGTTATACCAGCCGACAAATTCCGTTGCGGTCCGGCTACCGGGCAGGTCTTCGTTAGCAAGGCCGAGCCGCTTGTCCAGCTCGGCGCCGCAAGCAAAGAGAATCGCGTGGTGCGTGGACCGCACCTCCTCCAGGGTCACATCGCGCCCGACGGCAACGTTTCCGAGGAACGCGAAACCGGCAGAACGTGCGATCTTGTCGTACACCAACGTAGGCTGCTTGAGTTTCGGATGGTCGGGCGCGACGCCGTATCGTACTAAGCCGAAAGGTACCGGCAGTCGCTCAAACATATCAATGGTTAAGGTCAGCGGCAGCTTCATTAGAGCCTCTGCGGCGTAGAAGCCGCTGGGGCCGCTGCCGACGATAGCAACCCGAAAGGGGTTGCCAGATGATCCAAGGCTGCTGGAGTTAGTAACCAAGTTCACGTTTGCGTGACTCGGCTGTTGGCAGTGGCACCTGCTTGTCCGATATGACGGGCAGCTGGGGAGCGCGCTCGGCGTTAATGGTCAGCCATTCGAGCTTGTCCTGCGGAAGATCGGACTGCTCATAGATTGCGTGTACAGGACAGACCTGCACACATGCCCCGCAGTCCACACATACGGCGTTGTCGATATACAACATCTGATCGTCGCCATGGAAACAAGCGACAGGACAGCTCGTTACACAATCCGTGAAACGGCATCGCTGGCACTTGTCGGTTACGATATGAGGCATAGGAAGCTCCGGGGCGGCGCCGTTACGGATCCGTGAATATGGGCTGAAAATGCTCCGTGGTGGGCCGCTCACTGAAAAAAGGACCTGCGAGTTCTCTGAAGGTCTGGAAGTTGGCCGTCTTGGTAAAGTCTTGATGGTGATTGATGCTGAGCCAATTGAGCTGCAACATATAGCGCGAGGGTCGCTCCACACACCTTGAGAGTGAAACGCCACGGCAGCCAATGGCGCTGGCAAGCAGTGTGCTGGCTCGGCGCATGATGGCTTCGAAGTCGGCCTCCTGGCCGCTAGGAACGGAGATGTCGACGCGCTCGACTACCATTGTGGACGGTATGCTCATGGGAGCCCTCGCGATCGCGATCCCCCGCCGTGGGGCGGGTCGCGTTCACTGGTAGAAAATGCGGCCAGGCGCTGCTTCGCCAGTTCGGCGAGCCGGAACTTCTGGGGACGGCCTGTGGCGGTAAGAGGAATTTCGTTGGGGTCAATAAAGATTACGTGCCGCGGGACTTTGAAACGCGCCAAGTGAACGGCGCAAAGATCAATGAGGTCCTGGGGGTTAGGCAAGGTCTCACCCGAGGGCACAATGCAAACGCAGCCCACCTCACCCATTTTGAAATCGGCGATTCCAACTACGAGTGCCTGCTTAACCTGAGGGTGCTGATTGAGCAACTCTTCAATTTCACGCGGCATCACCATTTCTCCGCCGCAGCGGTAGGTTTCCTTGAGCCGGCCGATCAGCGTCAGATAGCCATCCTCGGTGACGATGCCCAGATCCCCTGTATGCAGCCACCCGTCTGCAGTGAAGGCGTCACGTGTTTCCTCATCCTTCTTATAGTAGCCTTTGGTTACGATTGGGCCACGCGCGACGAGCTCCCCGGGTTCACCGGCCGCCAAGTCTTGGCCGGTCAACGGATCAATGGTCTTGTACTGGGCCAAAATGCCGCCAAGCGCCGGATCGCCGGCAATACCTGCATACTTGAGGCGACCGTTGGTCGTGAGTAAATAATCGTCTGGACCTTCCGGCAATGTGCAGGTTGTCGAAGCCGTCGTCTCCGTCATGCCGTAAGCCGTAAGTAACTCCCTGGCTCCGAGAAGGTCACGAATGTCTTGCCAAATGGAAGTCGGTGACGCGCCTCCCGAATTGAAGACCGCTAGTAGTTGTGAGCCAACAAAACCGCGCTCTCGAGCCACTTCCAACATCTTAAGCGTCATCATGGGCACACACACCAGTTCTGACGCCTTGTGATTGCGCGCAGATTCCAGTAACGCGGCGGCGTCAAAGAAGGCGTGAGGGATGACGGCGCCGCCCACAAAGGTACTGGCTATCAGGCACTCTACATAGCCGAAGACATGGTACATGGGCAGTGAGAAGAGAATTCTGCGACCATCTTCAAAGGCGCGCGTGTAGGCGGAAGCGTAGGCAGCGCGCAGAATCATATCGTGAGTGAGCATTACGCCTTTCGGAAGCCCTGTAGTCCCTGAGGTATAGATGACGTCGGAACGAAAGTGCGGCGCTGCCAACAGCTCACGTCGGGTCAGTTCCTCGCGGCTGCGACGGGTTCCCTGGGCTCCAAGTTCTTTCAGCGTCAACGCGTGAGTCTTCGAGTTTCCTTCTGACTCATGCACGATGATGTGCTGCAGCAATGGCCAGCGCTTGACGCCGACAGGGGACTCCCATCCTGGTGAGAGGGCGTTTAGATCGTCGAGGTAATTGCGATCTCGCAGACGGTCCATCGTGATCAGCATCTTGCTGTCCGATTGCCCGAGAATGTAGTTGAGTTCTTGCTGCTTGAGGGAGTAGTTGATGGGTACTGCCACTGCCCCAACACGGGAAATTGCATACTTAATTGCCACAAACTCTGGGCAATTGGCGAGGATCAGCGCGATATGGTTACCGGCCTCTATGCCGCATTCAATTAGGCCCGCCGCGAGGTCGCGAGACCATGTTTGTATATCCTGATAGGTATAGGTACGAGCGTCCGAAATGACAAGCGGACGATTGGCGAAGCGGGTGGTAGACGCGTCCAGGGATTGGGCCAGGGTCATCGGCCGCCACGCGGGATACAGTGATTCGAGAGCCTTGCGGCGGTTTGCAGGAGCGAGCATTGCCGTTGCTTTGGGCCAGTAGAATTTAGGGCCTATTGACCAGAACAAACATTTGTTTGTAAAATTTACTCTAACTTGTAGGATGGTGTCAATCGCTGTGCTGCTCGGGTCGGATAGGCTGGGCAGTCAGTAATTTCACTGGGAAGTTGCGACCGGGTTCTTGAGGGGGGACTTATGGATTTCCGATTTACCGACGAGCAAAGCATGTGGGGGGAGACAGTCCACAGTTTCATGGACAAGGAGGTGGGTCGCGAATATACGCGTGAACATGACGCCAATCGGGAATTTCCAGAAGAAGTATTCCAAAAGATGGCGAAGCTTGGGTGGCTGGGATTGCTGGTGGATGAGGAGAACGGGGGCAGTGCCGCGGATCCGGTCATGTTCGCGCTGTTCTGCGAGGCAATAGGCAAGTTCAGCCTCGACACGGCGGCATGCATTATGACGTCAATGTTCACGGCGACGAATATTTCGCGTCATGGCACACCCGAACAGAAAACGCGCTATCTGGAACCCTTTTTGGCCGGCAACGGCAAATTTTCAATATCCATCAGCGAGCCCCAAGCCGGATCAGACGCCGCCTCCGCGCGGTCTACGGCCGTCTTGGAGGGAAATGAGTGGGTGCTTAATGGCAACAAGGTCTGGTGCTCCGGAGCCCACCTGCCAAACGCTACCATAGCGATTCTGGCGCGTACATCCGGTGGCCGTTACGACGGTTTCAGCCTTTTTCTGGTGCCCAATACGACACCGGGGTTGCAGATCAAAAAGATGAATACCATCGTTCGAAAGAGCCTTGGCACCACCGAGTTTTTCATGGACAACCTGCGCATTCCCAAAGACGCACTGTTAGGTGAAGTAGGTAAAGGCTGGCAGTACATCGGCGAACATCTGGAGTACGAGCGGCTGAGCATTGCCGCCTCCCAGGTGGGCAACGCACGTACGGCACTTGACGATACGGTCCGCTACACGAAGGATCGAAAGCAGTTCGGCCGGACGCTCGCCTCATTTCAGGTTCTTAAGCACCGCATGGCCGAAAATGAGGCGGAATTAGAGGCCGCCAGACTCTTAGTGTATTCGGCCGCCAGCAAGATGGCCCGGGGCGAGCGGGCCGTGAAGGAAGTCTCCATAGCAAAACTTTTCTGCTCCCAGGTGCTCTTCAAAATCGCCTTCAACGGCATGCAGGCACTTGGGGGCTACGCCCAGCTACCCGAGTACGACATGGAGCGCTACTTTCGGGAGGCCAAGCACGGCATGGTCGGAGGCGGTACGAACGAAATCCAGCGCAGCATCATCGCCAAGGAGATGGGCATCTAGCCGGCACGCGCCTTTACTGCCCCGCTGATCGAGTTAAGCGGTAGTTCGGCGCCAATTTGTTGTGATTTTGCACCTAGGGTTGACAAGCCACAAAAAATGTCTAACAATAAAAAACAAACAAGTGTTTGTTTCTCTTCGACCGACGCCAAAGAGCCCAAGCCACACCAAATTGATTCTGAAGGGGGTAGATCAAATGAAACGCATTGACTGGATTGATGCAGGGAAAGACCAATTTTTCACAGTCATCTGCGCTGGGGTTCTTGCCGCAGCCTCAATGGGCCTCTCCATGCCAATCGCCGCACAGACGCCCGTGGCGACCGCGCCGGCAAGCGGACTAGAGGAGATTACCGTTACCGCGCGCCGTACAGCGGAAAAGCTGCAGGACGTGCCGGTGGCAGTCGCTGCCATCAGCGCCGAGGAGCTCGCTGATGAGCACATTACAACCCAAGCTGACCTGCAGTTCGCAACGCCCGGACTCACCGTGCGGGAGACAGGCTCCTCAGATCAGCTGAACTACTCGATCCGGGGCCAATCCATCGACGCCTTCTCCTTCGCCTCACCAGCTGTAGTCACCTACTTTAATGAAGTTCCGATCGGAGGCGGCGCTGCCTCGCAGTTGTTTGATCTCGAGGCCATTCAGGTCTTGAAAGGGCCGCAGGGCACTCTCTTTGGACGCAATGCCACCGGTGGCGCGGTACTGTACGGCGCCAAGAAGCCGACTTCGGATTTTGAGGCCGATGCCACGGTCGACTACGGCAACTATAACGACGAAGAGATTGAGGCGGCCCTGACTCTCCCAATAGCGAGCGGTATCGCTGTGCGTATCGCTGGGAAGACCCAGAACCGAGGCGGCTACGAGCACAACGTGCTTTTGAATACCTGGGTCGATTCCATTGATTCGCGTGTCGGTCGCGTGAGCTTGCTTATCGCGCCGCCCGGCTCAGGCTTTGAGAACGTGACGATGGTTCAGCAGAGCAAAGATGGCGGCTACGTCGGCCAGGACAAAATGCTGAACGCCAACGGCGTAAACGGGGCACCTTCCACGTACTTTGACCCTCTTACAGGAACGACCCAGCCGCTCATAGCCAATATGGCCAACCTATTTCCAGCGGGCGTCGTCGTGTCTGGGCCAAATAGCGCCTATATCAACTCGCAATTCGGTGGCGTAGGAAATTTCCTCATACAGCAGGCAAAAGCTGGTTTTTACGACCTGTGGACAAATTCATCTGACCTTCGAAATGGCTCAGGCACGCTGGTCACGAATACAACGACGTATCAGCTGGGTGAGCAGGCTCAGATCAAGAACATCTACGGCTACAACTACCTACTTCACCAGGAGCAGTCAGATATCGAGGGCGATCCCTACACCTTTCTTGGGGTAGGCGGTAACCCGGGCCAAGGCGGGCAGGGCTACACCTTCCAAACGAATCAGTGGTCGGAGGAGTTGCAAGTCAACGGCAAGGCGGGGGCCATCAAGTACATTGCAGGCGCCTACGTGTCGCAGGAACAGGATTTCACCGGTATTCCTCTTACGCTGTATCCCCAACTACCTGCTGTACCAGGGGCGGGGCCGATAGGCGCGTACAACTTCACAACGTACGATAAGTCAAAGGCGCTCTACGGACAACTGACCTACGGGTTGACGAGCGGTCTGAACCTCACCGGGGGATTGCGCTATACCTGGGAAGACGTCTCTATTCTGCAATCCGCAAACAGCGATTTGGCCTTTCTTAATGGTGGCATTGGCAGTCGCAAGGACGCCAAGCCCAGTTGGCTGGTCGGTATTGACTACAAAATCACGCCTGATCTCATGATTTACTTCAATCAACGTGGGAGCTGGCGCACCGGAGGGTTCAATGGTACCTCGGCTGCGAGCGCTCCCAATGCAGCAACTTTTAAGCCCGAAACGACCTATGATTTTGAATTCGGTGCCAAATATGCAGGCACGCTGCGGGATGTGCCAACTCGAGTGAATATCGCGATCTACAATCAGATCATCAACAATGTTCAGCGGGCCCCCTACCTTAATATCTCCGCACTGGCAGGCAATGTGGACCAGGCCACGGTGACCGGCGTGGAGTTCGATTCTTCATTCAAACTCACACACTGGTTCGAGATTGGCGGTGCGTTTACCTATACCGACGCTCGCTACACCAATCCACATGCAACGGTTGCTGGCGCGAGCTTCTACTTTGGTCCCTACGCCGATACCCCAAAGGAGAGTGGTTCTGTCTATTTCCGCTTGTCCACGGACCTGCCCCAGAGCAAGGGCGAGCTGGCGTTTCGCGCGCAGCTTTACGCGCAGGGCTATTTTTACTATAGCAACTTGAACAACACCATTGTTCCAGGTTGCGAAATTCCCGGGTACAGTTTGACCAACGTGCGTGCTGAGTGGAATAACCTTTACGCGTCCAAGTTCAACGCGGCGCTCTTTGCAAACAACGTGCTTAACAGGGACTACTACAGCGGTGGTTTTCCGCTGGGTGCGGTGACAGGCGAGAACAGTGCGATCCCGGGCACACCGCGCATGTTTGGCGTGGAACTCTCGGCCAAGTTCTAATTAGGACGATCGCCGATTGGGGATGACGGAGTGACAGCGATTGCGTAACGGGGTCTGCGCTGGCGTGGCTGCCTTACATTGGGGCCACGCCCGCGCTACTGTCCCGTCGACATGACTATGTGGCGAGGGCCAAAGCGCGTCGCAGCGCGAATGTTCTGGCTGCCTTGGCTGCCACGGATACTTTGGCATCTGGCATTAGATCAAATCCGTGAATCGCCCCGGGATATACATGCAGCTCAACCGGCACACCGGCGCAGGCAAGGCGGCTTCCATAGTCCAGATCCTCGTCGAGAAACAGGTCTAGCGCTCCTACCGCTATAAACGTTGATGGTAGCCCAGCTAGCTGCGTGGCTCGCGCGGCGGAAAAGTAGCCTTTGTGCAGATCTGAGAAGCTGTAGTTCCCTTGTAGGGCACTCCAGCCCAGCCGATTGTGCGTCCGTAGCCAAATGAACTGGCCCGTCGCATTGGCATGACTCGTCGACTCAAGACCTCCTGTGCGATGGTCAAGCATCGGGTAGGTCAGAATCTGCGCGCAAATGGGTACGCTATTTCGGTCTCGCGCCAGGATAGCCAGCGAGGCAGCGAGCCCTCCGCCCGCGCTCTCGCCCATGACAGCAATTCGTGAGCGATCAATTCCCAAAGCATCGGCATTGGAGTACACCCATAGGAGTCCTGTATAGCAATCCTCTAGTGGCGCAGGATACTGGGCTTCGGGCGCGAGCCGGTAGTCCACAGAGACAACAACCGCCTCGTGATCAAGCGCGTATTCCCACAGCTGTTTGGATGACTGCGCGGCGCTGCCAAGCACCATGCCTCCGCCATGCATGTAATAAATCGCAGGACGGGGCAGGGCGAGGCCTGGCGGTTTGAAGAGTTGCAAGTGGACGTCTGGCGCTCCATCACGACCTGGCACCTCGACAGCGAGGCCGGGCGCTGCGCCAGCATTCAGTGCCATCATGAGATTAGACAGCGTTACCCGGCTTGCGCCCAATCCCCCAGCGCTGAGGTCGAGTTCAGGAAATAGCTCGAGCATTGGCAGCAGCTCCGGGTCAACGAGCGCTCTGCTGTCCACGGGCGTTGGGTGCTGGCGAGTGTTCATGAACTACAGCGCAGTCATGCCGCCATCAATGACATGCTCCGCCCCGGTAATAAACGCGGACTCATCGGATGCCAAAAACACTACTAGGTTTGAGACCTCGCCCGGGTCGGCCATACGGCGCAGCGGAATTTGAGACAGAGCCTCTCCGCCGCCCTCGTCTGTCGCCGCGACCATCATAGGTGTCTTGATATAGCCGGGATGCACGGAGTTCACGCGGATCTTTTTATCGCCATATTCCACCGCCACCTGTTTGGTCATGCCGCGCACCGCAAACTTACTAGCTACGTATGCCAAGTTTGGCGCACCATAGATCGCCACCAGGCCGGCAATCGACGAAATATTGACAATGGAACCGCCGCCCGCCTTGATCATGCCAGGTATGACCGCCTGCATTCCTAAAAACACTGCGGTTTGATTAACTGCACACACGTGCAGGAATTCAGATTCCGGCAAATCCGTTGTTGCGGCCAGCTTACCCAGGATACCTGCGTTGTTCACCAGCACAGTCACGGATCCAAAGCGCTTTTCAGCGAGCTGCAGGACCGCTTTCCAGTTATCAATGTTAGCAACGTCCTGTTTGGCAAATACGGCGTTCGGACCAAGCTCGGCGGCCAACGCAAGGCCCGCCTTGTCATTGAGGTCAGTCAGCACAACCTTGGCACCATTGGCTACGAAGGCTCGCGCATGCGCGCTGCCCATGCCTTGTGAGGCGCCAGTGATAATCGCAATCTTGCCGCTCAGTCTGTTCATATTAGCTCCCATATTTAGCTGCATCATTCGGAAGGTGCCTTGGCGGCATGGTCAAAGAGAAACCCGTTAACCGTCGATTTAGTGCAGGGCGCGGACCAGCGCTGCAGCGCAGCCTTACGCCTTATGCGCTCATTCACCGCCTGTGTCATTTGTGAAATGAGGTCGCGTCTGGCTGTGATGGAGGTGCTTGGGTCAGCTGAACTATGGCCACCTCTTCAACGCCGGCTTCGCGAAGCACCTCAGCGGTGTGTTCGCCGAGCCTGGGTGGTGGACGCATTACGCCCTCGCATTGTTTATCAATAGGCAGGCGCAACAGTGGGAGACCGCCTGCCCCTGGTTTGTACTGGGGCAATGCGAACAGGTGGCGCTCAGTAACCACTGGGAGGGCGAGAGCGTCCCGCAGGTCATTGACGGGGCCGGCTGAAATACCGGCGTCGCCTAGAGTTTTGATCCAAAAGGCGACTGAATGATGGCGAAACTTGTCAGCCAAGAGTGCATCCAGCGCCTCTCTGTGGGTGAGCCGAGCAGGCATCGAGGCAAATCGAGGATCAATCGCTGTCGCCGGCAGTCCTAGCGTCCCACATAACCTTGCGAACTGTCGGTCACTGGCAGTGGCCAACATGAAACTCCCGTCTGCGGCCTCAAACACCCGATAGGGTGCCGCGCTTGGCGCGCCCGAGCCCAACTTCTGTGGTAACTGCCCGGTTACCTGAAAGCTCAGGACTTGATGACACATCAGCGCAAACGCCGAGTCCAGGAGCGACGGGCAGACCTGTCCGCCTTTGCCACTGCTGCCCCGCCGGACCAGAGCCGCCATGATGCCAATCAGCGCCCACATGCCGGTGGTCAGGTCAAGGACAGACGGAGCCAACCTTATTGGGGGGCTGCCCGGTTGGCCTGTAAAGCTCATCAACCCGGATACCGCCTGCACCAAGGCATCATAGCCCGGCATTGTCGATCCGAGTGGGCCGTCGCCGAATGCGGACACGCTGCAGACAACCAACCGTGGATTGCGAAGGCGCAAATCCTCGAAGCTAAGCCCAAGCGACTCGGCAAGCCCTGGTGGAAAGCTTTCGATATAAACATCGGCGGATTCCACCAGTTTGTCCAGGGCCGTTCGACCGATCGCAGTCTTGATATCGAGCAGGACGCTGCGCTTATTGCGGTTGACGGCAAGAAATACAGTCGCCTCGTCGCCACTAAAGGGTGGCAGGGCGCGGGTATCATCACCGATGGGGGGTCGTTCAATCTTAACGACATCAGCGCCCATGTCGCCGAGCATCATGGCAGCAAAAGGCGCCGCAATGTTCGTGCCCAGATCCAGCACGCGCAACCCGCGGAATGTGTCCGGCAGGCTCATGCAGCCATAGCCACCGGTGTGTTCCGAAGCGTACTCCAGGGCTGCGGAATACTACCTGCCCGCGCGCGCGTGAACTCATCATTTGAGATTTCGCGCAATACCTGTGCCGGGCCCAGACCGTGCATACGAATGTAGCTCAGACCCAAGATGTTGCGGCGATCCTGCTCGGTCAAGGCGCGGTGGACGTAGTTCTGATGCTTCGCGTCGGAGGCCATTCGGTGAGCCGCGTACACAGAGTCCAGCGGCTGCCCCGCACTGGGTACCTGGTTTTGCGGGGATAAGTCGCATGGGTGAACCACTGCATCGACGACGATCTGGTCTTTGATCATGACGAGCCCTTCTTGTCCTGTGCGTTAAAACGCGGTGCCCGTTTTTCACGGGCCGCAGCGATGCCTTCCTTTAGATCCTCCGTGTGACTCATGGCCGCTACGCCCCAAAAACTCGCGGTCATGGAACTGATGAGATCGAGATGCCAGCTCTGTCGCAATTGCTGTTTGGTCGCCTCGAGCGCCAGCCGAGGATGGGCGGCGATTCGCGCCGCCAACCCAATACTCTCAGTAAGCAGCAGCTCCGGCTCCACTACGCGGTTGACTAGCCCAATTTCCAGTGCCCGCTGTGCGTCTAAAATATCCCCCGTCAAGGCCATCTCTGCTGCCAGACCCGATCCTACGAGGCGCGGCAGGAAATAGGTCCCGCCGTTTCCGGGGTTAAGACCCAGTTTGATATACGTCTCCCCCATCTTTGCCTTGGCCGAAGCGATGCGGATGTCGCAGGCGAGCGCCAGGTCGAGGCCGCCGGCGGTCGCTCCTCCGTTAATTGCGGCAACGACAGGCAGGCGGCACGCCACGAGTCGCTGCGTCACAGGCCACAGCACGCGAGCGTTATACGGTTCGTGCTCAATGGGCAGCCGCTCCTCGATGTACCGCTGGAACTCGATCAAATCCGCGCCAGCGCAGAATTGGCGCCCAGCCCCGGTCAGAACCAAAACCCGAACGGTGTTGTCCTGTTCGAGTGTGGCAAGCGCGTTGAGGAGGTCCCGTGCCATTTCTGGTACGACACCGTTGCCACGATCCGGACGGTTCATGGTAAGCAAGGCGACGCCATCGGCGACCAATTCGTAGTAACAGGTTTCCAGATCCACGCGGTTCTTCATGGCGTCTGCCCCTTGGTTGTAGTCAATCGAGTCGCTTGACCACCGAAGATACCGCCAATGCATAGGTGCCATCCAGCCAGCCTCCGCCATTGATGGCCAGGCCGACCCGAGCATCGGCGACTTGTCGACGGCCGGCATTCCAGCGCACCTGCTGACAAAGTTCGACCACTTGGGCACAGCCGGTAGCGCCAAGCGGATGGCCGCGACTGAGGAGTCCACCGCTGGTATTGACTGGTATCCGACCGCCGATGCTGGTTTCTCCCCGGCGTACCATGTGATGTGCCTCGCCTTCTTCACAAAGGCCGATTTCCCCGTATTGTAGGAGTTCAGCCGGGGCTGCGGCGTCGTGGAGTTCAATCAGATCAAAGTCGTGCGGCCCAATTCCAGAGGCTTCGTAAGCGGCCTTTGCGGCCGGCGTGACCGGACTCAGTCCGATGCCAGGACTTGCCGCCACGTGCGAACTCACCAGCGACACGGCGTTGCGTCCAAGACGCCGCCCATACTCAGCAGAGCATAGAATCAGAGCCGCCGCGCCGTCGGTCGTCGGGGCGCACATCGCAAGCCGCAGCGGATCGACAATCATTCGGCTGTTCATTACATCAGCCAATGTCTGCGGCGTACGGAACTGAGCCAGCGGATTTTCGCTCGCGTGCTGACGGTTTTTCACCGCGACAAGAGCGAAGTCTTCCGCGGTTGCCTGGTGGGTTTCCAAATACGTTCGCGCCACGCCAGCGTAATAGTCCATTAGAATCGAATTCGCGGCCGCCTGGCCGGGCACCGACTCGCCTATATCCTCTATGTCGGTAGAGCCGCGCAGCGCGGTGAAGGGCCGCGATCGGTCCAAGTGATTAAGTTGCTCAACGCCGACGGCCAGCGCGACTTCGGCGTGCCCTCCGGAAATAGCTTCGAAAGCCAGTTGTAGAGCCGATCCACCTGATGCACAAGCGTTCTCAATGTTAATGAGCGTCTTGCGGCCCATCGGGTGATGGCGAAGCGCCACTTGACCGCGAATCATCTCTTGTTGAGATACGATTCCAGCCACGGCGTTGCCGAAGTAGACGCGCTCCACATCATCGGCCGGAATACCGGCATCTTTTAGAGCTTCGTCGATGGCGGCTACTGAAAGGGCACGGAGACCACGTCCTGGAAAACGACCAAAGGGCGTCATGCCGACACCTGCGATTAGAACTCTACTCACTGTATTGACTCCTTGCTCTGTGTTTGGCCCCTAGGCGCCCCACCTCCGATGCGCCCCTCATGCCCTTGCCAGTACGTTGCGCGGATCTCGCGTCGCATGACCTTGCCATAGCCACTGACCGGCAGCGCCTCAACAAAATCGATACTCTTGGGCTTCTTGTAACCGGCCATGTTTTGGCCGCAATAATCAATAAGTTCGTCGGCAGTTGCCTGGGCGGCTGGCTCGAGAACGACGACGGCGTGCACGGCCTCGCCCCAGTAGGGGTGCGGAACTCCAAAAACGACTGCGGTCGCAACTGCAGGATGCTTTACCAGAACCTCTTCGACTTCACGCGGATAGACGTTGTTCCCGCCGCTGATGATCATGTCCTTGGCGCGGTCAAGCAGGTAGAGATATCCGTGTTGGTCCAGCATGCCAATATCTCCAGTGTGCAGCCACCCGTTGCGTAGCGTCTCCTCTGTGGCCCGCGGATCATTCCAGTAACCCTGCATAACAATGTCACCCCGGACTACAATTTCGCCTTCCTGGCCGGCTGGTAGAGGTTGATCCTGGGTGTCAACGCATCGCACGTCCACGTCGGTGCGTATGGTGCCGGCTGAACCGATGCGCGGATCGTCGGTTGCCAAAAGGCGCGCATGCTCGGCGGCGTTCAGGCCACTGATGGTGATGGGAGCTTCGCCCTGGCCGTAGATCTGCGCGAATACCGGCCCGAACGCCTTGATTGCATTTCGCAGGTGCTCGACATAAATAGGCGCCCCGCCATAACAAACGGCTTTGAGACTCGAGAGGTTGTAGGCGCCAGGCACAAACTCTTCGAGCATTTTTATGATCTGGGTTGGTGCCAGAAATGCGATATGGGATACGCCCATTGTCTCAATCATCGCGAAAAGGCTCCTAGGCTCGAAGCTCTTGGTCGGGAGAATCGCGTTGGTAGCAGCTCGCGCGATGGTCGGGAGCGCGACAATGCCACTGCCATGGGACAGGGGCGCCGCATGCGCAACCACATCACCGGGCTGAATGTTATGCACGTCCGCGAGGTAGTTCATGACGACCACCTTCACCGTGCGATGGGTCCAGACCGCTCCTTTTGGCTTACCCGTCGTGCCCGATGTGTAGAACAGCCAGCAAGGATCGGTGGCCGATACCTCCGCTGCGTCCTCTAGCTTGTTTGGCCCGTCAAGCAAACTGCGAAAAGGTATGGCACCCATTTCCGGCTCAGTGCATACGCGGTGCTCGAGGGTGCCAAAGTCAGTCTCGTGATCGATGATTCCCTGCTGGTACTCCTCTCCGTGTATTAGAACCCGGGCCCCAGAGTTGCCGACAATGTAGGCGATTTCACGTGGGTGTAGGCGTGCATTTATGGGAACCACAACCAAGCCGGCCGCGAAGCAGGCGAATACGGTTTCCAAGATTCGCGGACTGTTGGCGAGGCAAAATGCCACCCTGTCCCCGGGCTTCAGCCCAAGCGCCAGTAGATTTCCACCAAGGCTGAGTGCGCGCTGGTGAAACTCCCGATAGGAGATCACCTCGGTTCCGTGTACAAGTGCAGGCTGGTCGGGCCGCAGCATGGCGGCTTTCTTCAGAAAGATAAAGGTATTCAATTTGACACTCCTATCTGGGTGTCTTTGCAAACCAGGCGCATGGCCGCCGGGTCGCCGAGGCAGCATCGGCGGGCTTAAAGCGCACCGGATCATCACAGCGGTAGGCGCCCCAATCTCCACTTGTGTCCGGCCACAGCCGCGCCAGTAGCTGCACGCCCTCGGCAAGCTTGATAACACCGAGGGCATACGGGAGCTCGTCTTCAAACCCTTCAGGTGCGCCGACGCGCAATACCGTGTAGCTGTGCAATACACCCTGTCCGGAAGCTCTCTGCCACCCGAGTGACAGGGACTGGCAATATGGGCACGCATGGCGCGGATACATATTAAGCTTGCTGCAGTCGTTGCACTTTTGCAGGAGCAACTCGCCGCGCGTGAGTCCGGCACGGTATTCATCCCGGATAATGTTGCTCATCGGGTTCTCCCTAAGGAGCTGCGCTCCAGCAATAGAACCTGCGCATCCATGTAGCTGCCGCCGGTTCCCCCTACGATGCATCGCTGCGCATCCGGTAGCTGGCGGCGTGGGTCGGCGCGCCCAAGTAATTGGCGCACGCCCTCGGCCAGCAGTGCTGTGCCGCCGCCAACGCCAGTGTGACCAGCCGAGAGCATGCCGCCGTTGGTGTTGCAGGGAAGCTTACCGCCCGGGTCCGTCGCACCGGATGCAAACCAGCGGGCCCCCTCGCCGGGATCGCAGAAGCCCAAACCTTCGACTGCGCTCGTAATCACAGCCGTATAGGTGTCATAGATTTGTGCAATCTGAGCGTCCTTCGGTCCCCATCCCGATTGCTCATACGCGCGCTGTGCAGCTGTCGCCCAGCCCAGCGTGGCCAGATTGCGCTCCTGGCCAATGCTGTAGTGGCTTACGCAGCCCCCCGAGCCGGCGATCCTGACAGCATCGGTCAGCCCTCGTTTGCGGGCGTTGTCTGCGCTGGTCATCACCATGGCCACTGCACCGTCAGCCAGCATCGGACACTCCAGAGCGTGCAAGGGATCGGCGACGATCTTCGAAGCGAGTATCTTGTCCACGGTCAGGGGCTTTCCGTAATACATAGCGTTTGGATTCAACTGCGCCCATTTGCGCAGGGTCACGCAGACGCTGGCCATCTCTTCGGCACTGGAGTGCGTGGCGTGCATATAGCGACGCGTGATGAGAGCCCCGATGGCGTTGAATTGCAGACCCGTCGGCATTTCCCATTCATTTGGAATACCGTAACGGCTGAGCATCGTGACCATCTCCTTGACGTCGGCCGAGCCCCAGCGCTCGCATTGGAGAAGGAGGACGGTACGGGCATGGCCAGAGATTATTAAACCGGAAGCGAGTCGCACGGCATTATCGCTCGTGGAACCGCCCGAATGGACCATGAAGCTCGATTTTAGTTGCCCGATAAGGCCAAGTTCCTCTGCCATTCGGGAGAAGATCAGGTCGGCCTGGTCAACAGCCGAGTGCAGACAGGGGATAAGCAGAATTGTATCAACGTCGCGCGGCACCATGTGCGCATCGGAGAGCGCCCGTAAGCCCACATGCGTCAGATCGCCAATGAAATTTCGGTCTGGGTAACGTCCGGAAGGCAGTTCGCCAACGCCAACAAATAGTGGATCGTTTGCGTCCGTCGCCGTTACGTTCAATGGCCATGTTTCAGCCATATCTATGCCTCCTGTGTTGGGCGGCGCCGAGCCAGCATGATTTGTAGGAAGCTCATCACCTCTTCGCTGAGTTGATTGCGCACGGAGTAATTCACATGCAGCGTTCCGTACTTTGGGTTGCTCCCTGAGGTCATTTCAGTCAC
>Ga0075017_100000175_pt1 | contig 30610 bp, 26 predicted proteins | sample AleBraG_ABR_2012_FD_71475 | JGI IMG/M metagenome (GOLD analysis project Ga0075017, IMG submission 71475) | Freshwater sediment microbial communities in response to fracking from Pennsylvania, USA - Alex Branch Run_MetaG_ABR_2012 | ecosystem: Environmental > Aquatic > Freshwater > Creek >... | reverse complement strand
TGACGCGGCACTTCAATGGTGACCGGGAATTCTTCGTACTTAGGCGGCTTGGAGGGTTGCGCTGGTTTCGGCGCGTCATCATCATTACTGTTCTCGGTTGGCGGATCGAACGTCACCGTGGATAAAGGCTGACGAAAGTACGACGAGCCCAGTCCCCAGGTGATGGTCTTGCCGCCGTCAGCCCATTCAAACGAATCCGCTCCGACATCGGTGAGCTTCTTGACGGGAACCGCCGGCGCGCTCACGTCCACCGTTGGCGCTTCGCCGCCGGTTACCGGAACGGTCATCAGATAGAGATTATTGTTGACCAGCGCGAGCGCATACTTGCCATCCGGGCTGATGCGCACATCATTGGCCGGCGGGGCCTCGGGTTGCGGCGTGAGTTTCTTCCCGGTCACCTTGAGATGGGTGCGCCGGTCCGTGCCGTCAAAGCGGAACGACTGCAAGCCCTGCCGGGAATAAACATAGACGCGGTCGTTGTCGGTGGTGAAATGCGGATGACCGACGCCGCGCGCGGGCAGAATCAGTTTCGGCTCACCGCCCTCCTTGGGAACCCAGACGACATCCATATCCGGCTGATTGCCGAAGGAGCCGAACTCCGCCCGCTGGCGTTGCGAAGTGCGCAGCGCGACGATCCTGGAACTGTCCGGCGACCAGGCGGGATTCTGGTAGTAGCCGGTTGAAGTGGTAACCAATTGCGGCGGAAATTGGCCGTTGGTGCGGAGCTTCCAAATCTGTCCGCCGTTCTCCTCCGACCACGTGACGTAAGCGATGAACTCGCCATCTGGCGACCAGGCCGGTTGGTATTCCCGCACATCGCCGTTAGTCAGGCGGCCGGGCCCGCCGGCAGCCAGATCCATGGCATACAAATGAGTGAGCGAGGAAAACACGATGCGCCGACCGTCCGGCGATTGGACCGGCTCCTGAATCAAGCGCGCTTTGACCGGACCCTCGTCTACCCGCGAAGCAACATACAGCGATGGCCCCGCATCGAGCGAGACCTTCGCGTGAAACGGAATCACGCGGTCTTCGCCGGTAGCGATTTGGATGCGGTGGATTTTACCGCCATAGCAGGCCAGCAGGTCTTTGCCATCGGGCGTGAAGGCGTAGCCGGGCAAGGTATCGCGCGTGGCGCGGGACTCCTGGTCGTCGCGCTGGATGGGATATTTCAACCAGCGATCTTCGCCGGTGGCCAAATCACGGATTCGCAGTCCTGTTTCGGTGTCGAAGCGCGTGCCGTAGACCAATTTCCTGCCGTCGGGCGAGAGAACGGGACGAATGGCGCTGCCGCCTTCTTCGGTGATGGCGTCCTCATCGCCGGTAACGCGATCGCGCCGGACGATCTGCCAGAGCGGGAAGTTGACGTTATAGCTGAAATTCCGCTTGCGCCGGGCATAGTAGAAATATTTGCCGTCCGGCGAGGCGACTGCGCCCAGGTCGTTCAACAATTGATCGCGCGGCGTGGTAGGGGAGGTGCGGGTCTTGGTGACTTGCACGCCTTTGCCGCCGAGGACATTGTGCATCCAAATTTCATTGGTGCCGAGACCGGGTTCGGCGCGAGAGACCAGGACATACTGGCCGTCGGGAGTCCAACTGGGAGAGGCGAATTCCGATTCCTTGTCGCGGCTCAACTGCTTGGGCTCGGAGCCGTCCGCCTTGGCAATCCAAACGTTCTCCGCGCCATCGCGATCGCTGGTAAAAGCGATCCACTGGCCGTCGGGTGAATAGATGGGCTGGCTGTCGAATGGGAGGCCGCTGGTGATTCTACGGGCTTCGCCGCCTTCCATTGGAACCGTGTAGAGATCGCCCAGCAGGTCGAAGAGAATGGTCCGGCCATCCGGGGACGCGCTGAGCGACAGCCAGGTGCCCTCGTCGGTGTCGAACTCGATCTTGCGCTGGGGGGTGAGGGGCAAGCCGGGCTTTTTTTGGGGCTTGGCGTCTTGGGCTAGGAGGAGGGAAGCGATCAGAACGAGGAGGAAACGGTGTGGCATCAACCGGAATTATAAGGGATCCGGCGGGCATAGGGCATATTATGATGGAGTCACCTATACGCGATTTGGGCGCCTTATGCCGCTAGAGATTCCCAGCCATCCCAATGACGATCCGCTCTTCATCGATCTTGCGTGCCGCGCTATTGCCGCCGAGCTACAAGGTAAAGCGGCTCAAGAGGTCTTTGTAATTCGGATTGACAACTGGTTTGACCACAAGTGGCTCAACTTTTCAGGCATCGGCAGGGTCGGTTTCCGATGGAACGTTCCAAATGGTCCTGATACGGCCCTCGATGAGTTTCGTCAAGGGAAGGCGACATTCCCTCCATTCTCGCCGAATCGCGTTGTTGAGGAACACCGGTTTCAGCGTGGAGAAAACGGGTCGTATTCTTTGGTGAAGGATGCTCCCCTCGTTCATTCCCAAACCCGTGCATCGAGTTGTTGGAACCTCCATAGGCGGATTGCCAATTTTAGTGGTTCAGCCTTGTTCGCTTGGTTTAGTTCAAAAACCGATGCGAACCGTCGGGGCAGTCTAATGGTCTACCGAGCGAACGGCCCCGAAGTGACGTCCTGGTATTCGTCGTTCGCGAAAGAAAGTGAGTGGAGGATCCTGAGAACCGAAGGAATTGGACGTGAGGAACTCCGGGCATGGATTGAGGGTGGAAACGCGTCAGCGTAGTTGGCGGTGTTGCCGTCGGTTGCTGCGATGAATCGACCCTGCAGCGGTACCAAAACTGGTACGGTAGTCCATGGATCCGGGAACTCAAACGCTTACCGCACACTTCTCTCGCCTGGTACGGTAGTCCATGGATCCGGGAACTCAAACGCTTACCGCACACTTCTCTCGCCTGGATAGCGGCCGGAACCGGTGATCCCGGGGCGAAGACATCAAGGAGTCGAGTTTTCGTGGCCTATCGGAATGCCGCTTGTTGGCTCGATGGGCCGCGACCTGTGGGAAGTGCGGAGCAACTTGCCACGGGGCCGAATTGCGCGGGTTCTTTTCTGCGTAGAGCAGAGCGGCATCGTGCTGCTCCGCGGCTTCATCAAGAAGACCCCAAAAACCTCGAAACGTGATATTGACTTGGCGCTGAAACGGAAGAAAGGAGGAGCCTCATGAAAAAGAAAAACATCGAGTCATCGTTCGATAGCTGGCTGAGCGAGGAGGGCATTCGCGAGGAAGTTACCGCAACAGCGATTAAACGGGTTCTTGCCCGGCAAGTAGAGGCCGCAATGAAGGAGAAGAACTTTTCCAAGGCGGAGATGGCGAGACGGATGCACACCAGCCGCGCTGCACTGGACCGGCTGCTTGATCCCGAGTATCAGGCGGTCACGCTCAGCACGTTGCAAAAGGCGGCGATTGCTGTGGGGCGGGAATTGCGGCTGGAGCTTGGCTAAGAAAAGGTGTTTGAGTGCACTGTCCCGAGTTTGCGAGTATTCATCCTCCGGTACTGGCCCCCTCGCCGGGTTTGGGGCAGTGGGGGTGAAGTTTCTGCTCGCTGAGCACACCCCTCATGGCGATTGGGCTGGGCGAATCTTAGCACTAACACGTTGTTTTGTTTGTAGTTACGCTCCGCCAGACGGTTGGCAAAAACGAAGTTTCCGGAGCGTCAAGGTAAGTTACTAATGGTACTCTTAATCCATTAGGCTAAGCCATATGGATAATTGTACTGGCCCCTAGGGAGTGTTAGGGTATACCTGGGAGCTTTCTATGGTAAACAAGCTATTGCTACTTTTGATTGGAGTGGTTTTGTTGAGTGTCGCCACTTATGCGAATACGACACCTTCGGCGAACTGCGGTGCGCCTCAAAGCTTTGCCAACGGTAACGGCGCCCCGACGCCAGTATCATGCCCTGCCTTTTCCGTTGCTGGGGCGACGCTAACCGGGGCTACCTTGTCCTATATCGCTGACTTTCAGTTCGGGGCTTGCCCTGGCGGAGTCTGCAGTGCAGGCGCAGACACCGTCGTGGTGACTTTTGCCCCTGCTGGACCTGGTGGTGTTACGTGGTCACCGGCGAGCACCCCATTGAGCGTGATGAACGCTATGAATAGCGGGTCATCGGGGTCAGAGCCGACAGGTACCGCCAACGCTACCGCTGGCGTTTCGAACGCAGCCTTCGCTGCGCCTTTCAACGTGAACATTAGCTCCGCAGTGAGTTCGGGTTCGGTCTTGACCTCATCCGGCGCCGTGTCCATAGTCTACACCTACACTCCGGCTCCGGCGCTAAGCCTCGCGTGTCCGGCGACCACTGGGACTGTGGGTGTCCTTTATAATTCGGCGCTGGTGGCGAGCGGCGGCGTTCCGGCGTACGGTCCGTACGCGATCTTGACGGGCAGCATTGCTCCCCTGACGTTGAACACAGCAACTGGGGCAATCACTGGCACTCCCACCGTGGCGGGACCGTTGACCTTCACCGCCATGGTTACGGACTCGGTTGCAAACACCGCTACCACGCCCGCTGGCGGTTGCACCATCACGATCGCGCCCACTCCGCCGCCTCCACCGCCTCCTCCGGGGGTTTGCAATGCGTCTTCCCCGCTTTTCGGCCAGGGCGGACCAGCGGACGTGTTTCAGGTTCGTTACGCCGCTAACCTCGACAAGGGCGATTCGTTCGTGAATCTCACCAACAGCGGCGCCAACATAGGCGCTCCGGGCGATACGGCGAACGGTAACCTCTGTGTAAACGTTTACACCTTTGATCCCGCGGAGGAACTGATCTCCTGCTGCGCCTGTCTGGTTACGCCGAACGGGCTGCAGTCGCTGTCGGTTCTGAAATCCTTGATCAGCAATCCGTTGACACCGGCAATTCCCACCTCGGTGGTGGTAAAACTGGTGGCTTCGGTGCCACAAAGCGGAATCTTGGGGGCCGGCATGCTCGCCTGGGGTACCACGCTCCACACCAACCCGGGTACGCCAGTCAGTTACGGACTGACGGAAACGCCTTTCTCCAAGTCCGTTTTGAGCCAGCCCGAACTCACTCATATCACCAGCACCTGCGGCTTCATCCAAGCTAACGGCAGCGGGTTCGGTATCTGCAAGGGTTGCGCAGCAGGCGGGCTCGGCAGTTCCAGCTCGAGCCAGTAGCAAACGTCTCGATCCGCCGGTTCCTTCCCAGTGGAGGAACCGGCGGTTTGATCAACCTGTAACGATTCCCGTTCCCCAACAGAGCGTTGCCCGCGCGGTTGTTTCGCGAAAGCTCCCTTCTAACAACCGTACTGGGCGCCCATGGCAGGGCCGGGCGAAGCGAGTTCAGGTAGGACGGCACTTCTTTTTGACGCTATGGCCGCCCGCGCTCGATGATGCGCCGGGCGGCCATCATCCCCGCGACCGCAGGCAAGATAGCTTTCGGCTCACTGGAGGTCTCCCTCCAGATTCGTGATCCGGTGCTCGTGGATTTCAGCAATGCGCAGCAGGCGGGTGAGCCCGTCCATGATTTTTGTGAAGCGCTCATCGTGACGCCTGTCGCGCTCCTTGTTCTCCGCGACCATCAGTTCTACCGTCTGAGTCAGCGCCTCATGCGCTCCGTCAGCCGGTCCAGTCGTTCGTCGATGCTCATGTACTCAATATAGCTGTTTTTGGCTGAAACTCATCCTACCGTTGGTTTCTAATCGGTGGCTCTTGCGTCGTGCAACTGTTGCTGCAGGCGCCGCATGCCGCGAATCCAGCGGTCGTAGTCGGCGGCCTTGCGTCCGAAATATTCTTTGACTTCCGGATGCGGCAGGATGAGGAACTGCTCGGCGTCAATGCCCTTCACTACGGCGTCGGCAACCTGCGCCGGTTCCAATGCGCCGGCCATCAGAAAGTTGCCTGCGCCATGATGCTGTTGGGCCCTTTCCAGCATCGCGGTCTTGACGCCCTGGGGGCAAAGCGCGGACACTTTGATGCCCTGATCTCCGTAGGTAATCGAGAGCCATTCGGCCAGCGCCAGCGCGGCATGCTTGGTAACGGAATAGGGCGCCGAACCGATCTGCGTCAGCAGCCCCGCGGCGGAGGCGGTGTGCAGCAGATAGCCTTGCTTGCGGGCGAGCATACCGGGCAGCACCGCGCGGGAGGAAAACACGTGCGCCATCACGTTGATCTCCCAGATGCGCTGCCAATCCCGGGTGGGCACATCGCAACCGCCATCCACGCCGATGCCGGCGTTGGCGCAAAACAGATCGATGCGGCCGTGTGTTTTGACAACCCAATCCACCATGGCTTGCACCTCGGCTTCGGCTTCCACGTTGACGCAAAAGTGCGAACCATGGATGCCGGCTGCCACCGCGGCTGCGCCTTTTTCGTCAATGTCGGCGACCACAACTTCTTTCGCGCCTTCGGCCGCAAAACGCTGGCAGAGCGCTTTGCCAATGCCGTGCGCGCCGCCGGTGACCACGATGATCTTGTCTTTGAGTTTCATGTCATTCCGATGATACACCGCGCTCTTTTCGCGCTTCCAACTCCTCCAGCGTTCGTGGCCAATCCTGGCGCAGCAGACGGGAGAGCCCGCGATCGGCGAGCAGTTTGCCGCCGGTTTGGCACTTCACGCAGTAGTTGGTTTCATTGCTGGCATAACGAATCCGCTGCACCTTGGAGCCGCAGCGCGGGCACGGGAGACCATAGCGCCCATGCACGGCCATGTCTTCGCGAAATGCCGTGACGCGCTCGGGAAAGGCGCCGTTGGCTTCGGCGCGCAAGCGCCCGATCCAATCCACCAGGACGGTGCGCGTGGAAACGTACAGCCGCTCGATCTCTTCGCCGGTCATCTTTTGGGAGAGCAACACGGGCGACAGGCCGGCGTGGTGCAAAATCTCGTCCGAGTAGGCGTTGCCGATGCCGCTGAAAATTTGCGGGTCGGTTAGGGATCGCTTCAGTGTGTGATTGGTTGACGTAAGCGCCTTGGCGAATGCCGGCAAACCGGCGCTCAGCACGTCTATGCCCCCTGGATCGAGCGCTGCCGGGTCGCGCACGACATGCAGCGAGGCTCGATGCTGCGACCCGGCCTCGGTGAGGACGAGAGATCCGGAAGCAAAATCGAACGCAGCCAGCCCGCGCCTGCCAGGGAGTTTTGCGCCCGGTTTGGCCCAATGCAAGCGCCCGGCAATCATCAGGTGCAACACCAGCCAGATGTCATGGTCCAGCCCGATGGCGATGCGTTTACCCACGCGGCGCAGCTGGCTGACATTGTGGCCGAAGGTCTGGTCGAGACGAGGATCGATGGTTCGCACCAGGAAGGGATTTCCTACGCGAACCGTTTTGAGCGTCTGGCCCAGAATCCGCGCTTCGAGGGCTTCCAAGTATACGGTGATGTCCGGCAGTTCCGGCATTTCTTATGGACTACCTTACCAATTCGCGTTTCGCTCGTCGAAGGAGGAAGGGCGGGTTACCAACCCGCCGCCGGTTGACAACCGGCCCCACAAGAGAGGAGATCGCCAATGAAGTGGAGTTTCGTGATCCTGACCGCGGGCCTGGCCGCGGGACAATCGATGACTTGCAATGAACATTCCTGGAACCATAACCGGCTCGCGACGCATTGTGAGATCAAAGAGCAAACCATGCCGGCATCGGGCGGAGTGATCGACATTCAGCCCGGCGAGAATGGCGGGATTACGGTGCAAGGCTGGGACCGCCCCGATGTTCTGGTGCGCGCCCGGATTCGCACCGCGGCGCCCACAGACGCGGAAGCGCGCACGCTGGCTCCGCAGATTCGATTCGCCAGCGGGGCGTCCAGTCTGCATGCGCAGGGTCCAGCCACCGATCGCGATCACCAGTGGTCGCTCGACTATGAGGTTTTCGCCCCGCACAATAGCGATGTGACCATGACCGCCCGAAATGGCGGCATCCATGTCTCAAATGTACACGGCAAAGTGCAGTTTCATACGCTCAATGGCGGAGTTCACCTGGAACAGGTTGGCGGCGACGTGCAAGGGGAGACGACCAACGGCGGCGTGCATATCAGCATGGCGGGCGACCGTTGGGATGGCAAGGGGATGGACGTCAAGACGACCAACGGCGGCATCACTCTGCAGGCTTCGCCACAATTTTCCGCGCACGTAGAAGTTTCGACCGAAAATGGCGGAATTTTGCGGGATGAGGCTACGCTACATACTACCGCTTTCGACCTCGGCGTGGGCGGCCCCAGGATTCACCTGGCAACCACCAACGGCGGCATCAAAATCTCCACCGGCTCGAAGGCGATGTAGCCGCTATTGTCTGGACAGCCTCTGTCCGAGCACCCGGTACACGGCGGGATTGAAAGCCAGCCCGCTGTGCGTCCCCGACACCTCGACATCAATGGCGGGATCGCCGGTCATGCAGACATCCCAGGAAACCACGCCGTCGCCCTTTGTATAAATGGCCGTCTGCGGGATTCCTTCGGGGATCACGGCGCGCAGGCCATCCACAAAGTCGCACTGGCAATAAGCGGTGAAACAATCTTTGGGAATCTGAAATCCCTTTTTGTGGGAAATCACCTCTTTGACCAGATCGCTCATCTGGATCACATTGGGGTGCGCGCGCACGCCGCGAAACGGGGAACCCAATGAGATGACGGAGGCGACCAGCTCCGGATGACGGGACGCTTCCGACCGCGCCAGCAGACCGCCCAGGCTATGACCGATGAGGTGTACGCGGCGCTTGGTTTCATGATGCGCCCGGTGGATGGTCCGGTGCAGCTTGTTCATCAACAGGGTGGGACAGTCGGCATTTACGCCGATGCCGGAATAATATGGCTTGTGCCCGATTCGGCCCAGCCAGCCGTGAAGTTCCCGAAGATACAAATCGCTGCCTAAAAAACCGGGAACCACCACTACAGCTTCGCCCGTGCCGCGCGGCACACCGGAGCCGTAATAGACCGGTGAGGCGCGCAAGGTGAACCACTCCCACCCCACCAGTGCTTCCGTCCACAACGGCAATGCAACCGGCTCACGGTCTTCCTGGACACTATAGGATCGGGACATGGACCCTCGTTTCTTCTTGCTTCAACTTACCACTACGTAGATGCCACGGATGCATGATGTGAGTCAACCAGTACGGCGGATTTGTCCTCCGTCTTGGCTTTCTTCTTCTTATGCAAAGGCGTGGGAGCAACGTGGTGCGATTCAGTCAAGCCGGCCGCGCGATGTAGATCGGCGAACGATTCGCGCAGAAAATCCTGCATGGCCTGGGCTTGCGGCGCCGCGGCGCGATCGGAGGTGATGCCGAACGTCAGCTTCTGGTTGTAACTCTGGATCGCGCAGCCCATGCCCATATCGTTTCCGACCGGTACGTGCGGATAGTACTGCAGCATCTCTTGGCCACAAGCGTAGAGCGGGATCATCGGTCCTGGTACGTTGGTCGAAACCATGTTGAAGATGGGAGCGCCAAAGGTCACAAACGGGAGCGCTCCAATCATGGCCTGCAGCGGGGCAGGCACCGCGCCCGCCAGGGTGGAGAACACCCGCAGCAAATCGGCCAGGCGGGCGTTCTTCAGCGTTTCCGTGCGCCGGGTGATCGCTTTCAGCCGTTCTCCGGCATCTTCGATATCCAGCGGAACATTCACCATCAGCGCGGAAACCTGGTTGCCCAAGTCCGACCGCTGATCGTCCCGGCGCACATTGACCGGAACCATGTAACGGCAGAATTTTCGAGACACCGAGTCGCCACACATTTTAACGTAGCGGGTCACCGCGCCGGTGAGAACGGTCAGCGCGACATCGTTCACCGTGCCGCCGATGGCGCCGCGGATGGCACGCGCTTCGCCAAAGGGGAACTCGGCCCAGGTAATTTCGCGCTCGCCGGAGCAGGGTTTGTTGAACGGCAGCCGATCGGCCGGTCTGGCCAACTCGGCCAGCAGCGGCGCCACCTGGAGCATGGCTTGGGCCGTCAGGGGCGCTGCCAACGTTTCCAGCATGGTCATGGATTCGGTTTGCAGGGCTGCGAGCCGGTCCAGCCCTTGTTGGAAATTGGCCGCCAGCGCCTTGAAATAGAGCTGCATTGGATCGGGAATCGGCGGCGGAGCAAAGCGGGGTCTGTCGTCTGTTACCTGGAGATGCATTTCGCGGGAGGTATCGAAGATCATCGACATGAGCGCCACGCCGGAGACCCCGTCCACCATGCAATGATGCGTTTTGGAGAGCATGGCGGTGCGGCCATGCTCCAGCCCTTCAATTATGTAAATCTCCCACAGCGGCTTCTTGCGGTCGAGAAGCTGGCTGAAGAGTTTTCCAGAGATTGCCCGCAAAGCCGCGTCGTCGCCCGGGGCTTCAATCTGCAGGCGAAAGATGTGATGCTTGATGTCGAAGTTCGGATCGTCTTCCCAACTGGGGTGGCCAATGTTGAAAGGGGCCGGAATCACGCGCTGGCGGTAGCGCGGAATCAGGTGCAGTTTGGAGTCGACGCCCGCCACGAACGATTCGAACGGAACGGGACCATCCAGCACGGCGACACTGCCGATGTGCAGTCCCATCTCCTTGCGCTCGAGATACAGAAAAGCAGCGTCTTCGGCCGTCATGCGTGGGGCTAAAGCTGGCGTTGCCATATGAATTCCTCCTTGTCCAATGGGTTAATTGACGAACCCGGAGACGTCATAGGACATCATCACCAGGTCCTGAGTGCGCCCGCTCGAATCCTTGACGAAATCGGCAAGCAGCGCTTCCGGCTGGAATCCAAGACCTTGAAAAACTTTTTGACCGCCTTTTTGACTGGTAGGCATGCGGATCCAGATTTTCTCCAATCCATGCGCCTTGGCGATCATGAACACCTCATGAGCCAGCGCTTGACCCAATCCTTGGCCCCGGTATTTGCCGGCCACGCTCAGGCGAATTTCTCCCACGTGCCTCGTCCACGCCAGATCGGTGAGATGAAGATTGCAGTAGCCTGCCATCTCGGCGCCGTCGAGCGCGATCACGCTGATGGTGCGTCCGGATTCAATGCCATGCATCCAGGCATCGATGGCGCTGTCCTTGTGGACATCCAGCAAAAGGTAGTAATTGTCAGCGTCCGGCAGCGAGCGGATGAACTTCTTGAAGAGTTCCTTATCCTCAGCCTTCAACAAACGGAAAGTGAATGGGCGTCCACCAAACTGTGAAGCCCACGGGTAAGTTCGTGGAGTAGTCATACGAGTAGACATTACTTGGATTTCCTCCTAAATGCTATAACAAACGGGGCGGGATTGCCATCCCGCCCCAGCACAGGCTAAAGCCTGTGCCACCCTACATTCCGGTGGCACAGATTTCAGTCTGTGTGCGGAGTATCTCCTAGCGCGGGGCGCCAGGGTTCATGGAGCGGAACGTGATGTCCAACAGCGTCCGTTGCGTGTTGATAAACGCTTCCACGCCCTTACGCGCCAGATCCTGCAAGTTGGTGACCGGCTGGGCGGCCCCATTGGTTTGGAAGCCTCGGGTCCAGTCGGTCATGGCGCGGGTTACAGTCTCGGCAAACTGGCGCTGCAGGTTAATGTAGTTCTCAAAGCTCTGGCGTGCCATGCCCATGAGATCGCCGGCTGGTGACGCCGTGGCCGGAGCCGCACTCGCTCTGGCTTCAGCCCGCTCTTTCCAGCGGTTGGTGGCCGACGCCGCTTCCTGCGCGATCATGTCCAGAAACCGTTTTTGGGCTTCCACAAACGATTCCAGGCCTTGACGGGACAGGTCGGTGATTTGGGTCAGAGGATTGGGGGCCGGTTCCCCGGGCTCGCCCACTTCCTTGGCGCGTTTGGCGGCCGCTTCCGCCTGCTGTTCGGCGAATTCGATGAGCCGTTTTTGGGCGTCGACAAATGTCTGTGTGCCGCGCTCCATCATGTCCGCCATTTCATTCACGAAGGGACGATTTGAGCCCGCCATGTTCTTTACCAGGTCGAGGCCGAGTTTGTTTTGATGGGCTGCCATATCCAGCATCGCCCGTTGAGATTGCAAGAATGCCTGTGTGCCGCGCCCAGCCAGATCGGTCAGCATTGGGGGCATCGACATGCCGAAGCCTTGTTTCATCGCGTTCACCAGCAGACCGTTCTGCTGTACAGCGATATCGAGCAAGGTTTTTTGCGTTGCAACATAGTTATCCACGCCCTGACGGACCACGTCCGCAAACAGAATCCAGGGGTTAGTCGTCGTTGTAGCCATTTGAGTCACTCCTTGATATGCTGCATTGCAGCATCCAAATGAAGTATACTGAGATTGGCCCCATGAGTCAAGCCCCAAAACGCATCGTCATTCGAAAATATGAAAACCGCCGTCTTTATGATGCCACCAACAGCCGGTATGTGAATCTGGACGATCTGGCGCAAATGGTGCGTGGCGGCGACGAAGTGCAGGTTCTCGACGCCAAGACCAATGAAGACATCACCCGCACCGTTCTGACGCAGATCATCATGGAGGATTCCAAAGGCCGTCAGCCCGGTTTGCCGCTGGAACTGTTGCGGCAACTGATCCTGGCCGGCGACACGGCGCGGCACCAGTTTCTGGAGTGGTACCTAAAGAGTGCCATGGAAGCCTATCAGAAAGTCAGCCAAGGCATGGAAGAGCGCTGGCGCGAGGTACAACCGCTGAGCGCAAGTGGCCCTCTCGGTACCGGCCCGATGGACGCGCTGTTTCAACTCTGGCGCTCGAACCCCTTTCTGCCTTCGGGCGCCGGCTCGGTTCCCCTCTTCCCCTGGCTGGCGCCGGCGGCGCCCGCCGCGGATGCAAAACAGCAGGAAATCGAGGAACTGCGCCGGCGGCTGGAAGAGTTGGAAAAGACGATCGCGAGTTCGGCACCCCGTAAGAAATAAAGCCGGCTGGCGACAGGTTCAGCCGAATAGAGCTTGGACGTCGCCAGCGTCCTCCGACCTGGCAAATTTGGGCTGGAGTACGATGGCAGTACAACTATGGGAGAGGGACTCCAAGCCTGTTTCCATGCCCGAACAACCTCGTAACCGCCGGCTTCAGCTCCGCGCTACCGCGTCGGAAGAAGAACTGATCAAAGTAGCGGCGCACCGCCAAGGCGTCAACGTGACAGAGTTCATCATGCGCAGTGCCTGCGAGAAGGCGGAACAATGGCTCGCCGACCAGACACGCTTCTTACTTGACGACGAGCAGTGGAAGGCGTTTATGGCCGCCTTGGATCGCCCGCCTAAAGACAACCCGCGCCTCCGCCGGCTATTCAAAGAGCAACACATCGCCAAGCGCCGGCCATGACTTCCGCGGCCAAGCCTGAGTTCGTCATCGACAAGCTAAGCCGAGGGCCCGACCTGAGCGCCTTTCGATTGCGCCAATACAACCCTGAACGAATGGCTCAGAAAGTTCGCGTGGGCGAACCAGCAAGCCGGATCGGCCAAAACCTACGTGGCGCTCAAAGGCAGTCGCGTGGCCGGATACTACGCTCTCACCACCGGCGCCGTGCACAAACACGAAAGCCCGCAGCGGATCGCCAAAGGCCTGGCCAATCATCCGATCGGCGTGGTGCTGCTTGCGAGGCTGGCCGTGGATCAAACACAACAAGGGAAGGGACTCGGTAAGGCCCTGCTCTTCGACGCATTGAGCCGCATTGAGGAAGCCGCCGGCATTGTTGGCGTCCGGGCTGTCCTTGTTCACGCCATTGACGATGGGGCGCGGCGATTCTACCTGCACTTCGGTTTCGAAGAATCGCCGGTTGATCCGAACCGGTTGCTGCTGCTGCTGAAGGACCTTCGGAAAGCGATCCACGAGGGGTAGCATAGGTGCCGTAGCAAGGGCTCAGAACCCGTCGGAGAGGTTGGCCAAGAATGAAGCTGGCCGTTCAGGTGAACCTGTCTCCGAACGCTTCTGTTTGACAGCAACTCGCAAGAGGTAATCCAATTGAAATGGACTGAAGCATCGCCGCAACTCGCAAAGGGTCGTTTGCGCAACGGGCCGGCACGGTCACGAGGCGGTACTACTTCGCGGATGCCTGTGCCGTTTGTCAGGAGTCATCCAGCGGAACGCCAACTTCCCATCGGCGCGTGATTCGTTCAAAATGGAAAATCCAGTTCCATGCGGAGCCAACACATTTGAATTCTGAAAGCTACCCTGATGCCGTAGAGGCAGATCTCGTGGGGACGTACCCGGCCCTCGCGAAGGACGGGGGTGGTTACGTTTGGGATGACGTTCTCGAGTATCGAGTCTGGTGCCATCCCGAGCGTGGAGCTGCTGATCTCGAAAATGGGAACGACTACTACTTCGCCTTTGCAACCTACGCTGACGCTTCTGCGTTCTTCGACCGCGCTGAGGGCGCGGAGGAGCCACTAGCGCTTATCCGGCAGGTCGAATACATCGATGAGCCGAATCCGGGTGACTATCGCCATGTAAAGGAACAGCGCATCGCCGAGTGGCCCGTTGAGTTTCTCCGTCGTCCTCGGAGGACGGTGAACACGATTCCGAATTTCTTATCTCCGAGCGCCCCAAAGAACCGGCTCGACATCCTCAGGGGGCTGGCGTGAAGTAAGCATTGAGGGAGAATTCAGCCAGAAACAAACTCCGGCTTCCGATACAGAACGAAAAGTCGCGCATCCGTAAACTGGTACTCGCTGCGTCATGGTTTCAATTTCCCAGCTTGGAACGCCCCCGCCGTCTTTCAGGAAGGTTAGTTTTGCAACGTCGTTGGCAGGCCCTTAAACAAACGGCTTGGCATGTAGCAAATGTCTGGTGCAAGATGGAACGCTCAAAGGACTCGCCTCGGCCTACGGCGGACCTCACGCTTACGATGATCGTGGAAATTCCCAGTCCAAATTGCGCTAACGCCTGCCGGTCCGGACACAGCCCAGGACTTTGTGGCAGCTCGAACGGCGCTGACGCAGCGCTTTGGCGCGCCAACCTCGAGCCTTTCAGCAGTCTGCCGCTGGTGCTTGTATCAGTTACTGGAACGGCGTTTTTCGACTTCTTGCATGGACAGACAGGGGTCGCTGCCGACGGAATCGAGCTGCACCTAGTACTGCGGATTCAATTCCTCGAATAGCGAAAGGAGATGCTGGCCCCCGCTGGCCGAGGCTCCCAGGCTTCGCCGTCATGGAATCACTGTGATTCTTGTGACGGGATGTCTGGCACCGGCGGCGCCTGCCACTGACGCAAAACAGCAGGAGATTGAGGGCCTGCGCCGGCGGCTGGAAGAGCTGGAAAAGACCATCGCGAGTCCCCCGACTCGCAAGAAGCAATCCAATTGAAATAGACTGAAGCATTGACGCAACGGTCAACGTTTCAACAACTCGTCGCACCGGTGACTCTGCTGGTGCTGCTGGCTTTGCTCGAACTACGCGCCCAGCGGGTCGAGGCCTGGATCTCGCAGGAAGCTCATCTCGTTCTGGAAACCTTGCTTTGGGCTGCGTCGGCTTGGCTGGTGCTCCGCCTGGTGCGGGTCTTTGTCTGGCAGCGCCGCCAACATAATCTGCAGGGAGCAGCGGCGCCCGCGCTGATGCAGTTGGTGGTGAACCTGATCGTCATCAGTCTAGCCGTCGCTTCCACCGCCCACTTCGTTTTTCAATTGCCAGTGACCGGCTTCTGGGCGACGTCCAGTGTGGTTGGACTGGTCCTCGGAATCGCGCTGCAACGCATCATCGCCGACTTTTTCTCCGGAATCGCGCTCGAATTGGACCCGCCGTTCAAGATCGGCGACTACATCGAAGTGCGCAAAGCGGGCTTGGACCCGATCACCGGACAAGTGACCGAGATACGCTGGCGGGCCACGCAAATACGCCCGCGCGGGCAAGTCAGCACCATACACATACCCAATTCGGATCTCAGCGCCCAGTCGATCGTCAACATTTACGCACCGCTGAACCAGTCGCGATTTGAGACGTTCCTCACGTTCGATCCCGGAGTGCCGGTGAGCCGCATCCGGCGAATTGTCATGACCTCGGCCCAGAGTACCGACGCGATACTTCAGACGCCCCGGCCGGAAGTGCTGGTAAACCGGTTTACCAACGCAGGTATCGAGTACAAGATTCGCTATTGGCTGGGGCCCGAGACTTCGCCCGACGTGACCCGGCACGAGCTGCTGGCCAATATCGCGCACCAACTGCGCCGGACCGGGCTACGGACGGCGGCCGAGCGCCGGGACACGACGCTGGTGCGCCGTACGGCCGATACGGTCGATCCCGAGCGCGTAGACTGGCAAATGCTCGCCCGCAATCCTTTTTTCTCCTCCGCCCAGCAGGCGGAACTGGAGCAACTGGCGGCCAATATGCATGCGCAACGCATAAAGCCGGAAACTACGCTGTTTCACGTGGGTGAGACCGGCGAGTCGATGTACCTGGTCGGCGAAGGCCTGCTGGAAGCCTACGTGGAAGGACCGGACGGCGGGATGCTGAAGACTGGTGAAATCGCCACAGGCGATATTTTCGGAGAGATCTCCTTGCTCACCGGCGCGCCTCGAAACGCGACGGTGGTTTCCGTTACCGACGCCATCATCTACGAAATTCTGCGCCTGGATATTCAGGAGCTGCTGAGCGCCCGCCCGCAGGTGGCGGAGCAATTAAGCCATATCGCGGCCAAGCGGCAATTGCACAACGAAACCATTCGTCAGGCGGCTGCGAAGAATGCTCCGCAAACGGCGCCGGCGCATTTCGATCTGGCGTCGGAAATCCTGGCGAAGATGCGGGTGGTGCTGGATTACCTTTAAAACGTGGGGAACGTCTCGTCCGTCCCCGGTTTATTTTTGGACGTAGTCCCATTCGCGGGCGGCGCGCTCGCAGAGTCCGGGGAGGTCGGCGTCGAGCAGGTAGCCTTGCTTGACTAGCGCTTTGGCCGCAGCGGCGAAGGCGTCCAGAAATTCCTGCTTGCTCTGATAGCGCGCTTCCAGCGGCCGCCGGGGATCGCCACTGGCCACGCGTTGTGCTTCGGTCGCCTTGAATGGGATGAACGAGCCGACCATGCTGTAGAGTTCGTTTTCCGCTCCGATGCTCTTGCTGCGGAGGTTCCAGCCAGTGTAGGTGGCCAGCGGAACGGCAACTTCCGGCATGACGATGCCGGAGCTTTCGTTGCCATCCGGGTTCACCTGCGGAACCAGCGTGATGTAACGCTGGCCGGTTTTCGGCGGCTCGACGGAAAAATCGAGCTGGTAGGCGTCGCGTTTGTGCTCCGGGACGCGGACGCCGGGAAGGTGCGGAAAGGCGTAGGCGTTGATCGAGACCAGTTGGTCCTTCCCGATCTGCGGGTACCTGGATGGTGGCGGCTCCTTGCCGTCCTTCAGCCAGGACTGCATGGCGATCAACAGAGCGCGCATGCTGGCCCGGTAATCCACGGTGTCGGACAGGTTTTGCGCCTCCACCTGCCTGGGTGGCACCGATCCGGCGCCATGCTGCGCACCGGCAAAGGCGTAAATTCGCGTAGTTTCCGAAGGCGGGACGTCCTGCTTGCCGTCCGGCGTGGTGTGGATCAGCGATGCGGCGCGGCCCCAGTATTCATACGAACCGTTGCTGTAGAAAATCTTCGGCACGACGTGCGCTTCGCGTGCCTTGGCCAGCATTCCCTCATCCGTGAACGGCGGCAGGTCAGTGGGGTAAGCGACATTCAGGAACGGATGGCCATCGCGCGACGGCTGCGCAAAGCGGAAGTTGAAACTGCCGCGGCCGGCGCCGGCGACATGCGCCCAAACGCCATCGAAAACCTGGCGTTTTTGCTCATCCTGATTGAAGCCGTCATAGAGAAACGCCCGTAGGAACCGCCCGCTTTGAGAAACGCCGATACCCAGCACCCGCTGCACGCGCTTGTCGTCGTATTTCAAATAAGAGACCAGGTCGCGGACGGCGGCGGGGCCGAGTCCGGCGACTACCGGGTCCTTGGCGCGATAGACGACCTCATAGATGCGGCCTGGATCGAAACCGGCTTCCATGCTGACGTGGGTGGCGTCAGAGAACTTCCACTCGGAGCGCTTGATCTTGCGCCGCTCGCCAAGGTAAGAATCGCGCACGTATATCTGGTTGGCGGGATCCTCCGGATCGGCCACGGCGTAGCCTACTTGGACGCGGTCCCCCAACGCAATGGTGGTGACGCGGGTATCGCCGGTCCATTCCGAGCGGACCAGCCCAGTGATCGGCTTTCCATCTTGCGTGGCGACGGGGGCCTCGAGCCGCAGCAGTTTGGGTGTCGCCGGCACATCGAACTCCCAGCCAATCCAAACCAGAGTGAATCCCTGGCTCAGCAAAAAATTGTCGCCGAAGTCTTCAGGGGTTCGCGGATCGGTGGAACCGCGCGCAAAATCGAAGAGGCTGAGCAGCCCTTTGCCGCCGCGATTGGAGATCTCCAGCAGAGCGGTCCCATTGCTCGCGGCCGCGTCCTTGGGCTGCAAAATGTAGAGATCGGCAGAGAACTCAACCATTCCTTGCACATTCTTCGGAGCCAGGTCCAGATCGGCGATGATGCGGTTGGGAGCTAGCTTGGGATCCACGGCAAAGCGCACCTTGCCCACGATACGCTGATAGGCGCTGTTGGGCACATCGCTTTTCTCCGTGATCTCGACCTTCTGAACTGCGGCGTAAGAGAGGGCGGTCAAGAACAAAAGACAAACGGCGCGAAGGAGCATCCCTCTATTCTGCACAAAAAATCCGGCAACTGTGCCAGCTAGGCCAGCGCCAGATTGGCGCTGGCTCGAAGATCGAAGGAATCAAACTCGCCACGTTCATACTTGGGAAAGGCCGCGGCGGCGATCATGGCCGCGTTGTCGGTTGAGAGTCCCGGTGTGGGGAAGTACACCGGATACGGAAGCCTGGCGGCCAGCGCCCGTTTCCGCAAACCGCAATTGCAGGCTACGCCGCCCGAGATAATCAGCGAACGCGCACCGATTTCTTCGGCCGCGGCCACCGCCCGCCGCATCAGTTCTTCAATCACTGTGTATTGAAAAGAAGCGACCAAATCCAAGGTGGCTTGGGGCGTGACGCTCAGCCAATCGCTTAACGAAGCACTCTGCAGCTTGCGGCGCGCAGCAATCTCAGCTTCCATATCGTGCGCTTCCACCCAGCGCAGTACCGCCGTCTTCAGGCCGCTAAAGCTAAAGTCCAGCGTGTTGCCCTTCATTTTGGACAACGTAAACCGAACCGCGCGCGGATCGCCATGCGGGGCCAGTTGATCGATAACCGGTCCGCCCGGATAGTCATAGCCGAGCAGCTTGCCGACTTTATCGAAGGCTTCGCCGGCCGCATCATCGCGAGTTCTTCCCAACAGGCGGTACCGGAAGCCGGCCAACACCTCAAACAAATGCGTGTGGCCACCGCTCACTACCAAAGCCAGCGCCGGATACTCAATCTCGGAGCCGGTCTCGAGCACCACGGCGTGAATGTGCCCCTCGATATGATTGACGCCGATCAGCGGAATCCCATGCACCAGGCAGATGGATTTGGCGAACGTCATTCCCACCAGCAACGAGCCCACCAGACCGGGCCCTTTGGTCACCGCGATCGCGGACAAATCCGAGAAGGCAGTGGCGGATTGCTCCAGCGCCGCACTCACAACGGGCACAATGGCGCGCAGATGTTCCCGCGAGGCCAATTCCGGAACCACTCCTCCGTACTTGGCATGGGTGGAGAGTTGCGATGCCACGATCGACGACAAAATTCTGGTATTGTCCTCGACCACGGCAGCCGCGGTTTCATCGCAAGACGACTCGATGCCAAGAATGCGCATGGATAATGTGGACTTGGACCTATCTCTCTTCGATTATCCGTTGCCGGAAGATCGCATCGCGCAGGAACCGCTGGTGGATCGCGCCGGGTCGCGGATGCTGGTGCTTCACAGGAAGGAACAACGCTGGGAGGATCGCCTGTTTCGGGATTTTCCACAGTTCCTTCAACCCGGCGATTGTCTGGTGCTCAACGACTCGAGGGTATTTCCGTCGAGACTGCTTGGCAAGCGCGGAACCAGCGATGTGGAGGTGTTCCTGTTGCGCCCAGTCACGCGAACCGGCGAAACGTGGGAAGCGCTGGTGCGCCCAGGGAGAAAAATGGCCGTTGGAGAGCGCATCCAGTTTGGCGATGTCACCGCCGAAATCGTCGATCGCGGTCCATTTGGCGAGCGCACGGTTCGTTTCACGCTCGACCGTGATATGTACGAATGGCTGAACGAATCCGGTCACGTGCCGCTTCCGCCGTACATCAAACGCGCCGACCGGCAGGAAGACCGGCAGCGCTATCAGACGGTTTTTGCGCGCGAAACGGGCTCAGTGGCCGCGCCGACCGCGGGCCTGCACTTCACTCCAGAAATACTCGCGCAATGCCGTGCGGACGTGGCCTACGTTACGCTCCATGTCGGCTTGGGAACGTTTCAGCCGGTTCGTGGAGAGACGCTGCACTCGGAGCGATTCTTCATCTCGGATGACAGCGTGGCGAAAATTCGAACTGCTTCGCGAGTGGTCTGCGTTGGCACCACCGCTGTCCGATCCGTGGAAAGCTTTTACCTGGGCCGCAACGGAGAGACTGACCTGTTTATCCAGCCCGGCTTCCATTTCCAGCGAGTGGACGCCATGCTGACCAATTTTCATCTGCCGCAGTCGAGTTTGTTGATGCTGGTTTGCGCCTTCGCCGGTCGCGAATTCGTATTGGAAGCGTACCGCCACGCGGTGGCTGCGCAGTACCGGTTCTTCTCTTATGGGGATTGCATGCTACTGCTTTAGTGCCTTGTCTGGGCAGACTTGGGAAGGGTTTCCTAATCTAATTCAGTCCGCTCACCAGAATTTCCACCACGGCCGACGTCTCGCCTCAGCGACTTCAGGGTACGGCGTGCGATCGACAACATGGAGCGCGATCACAGGGCCCGCAGGCTCGGCCCTGAGAAACGAGGAAAGCCCCAGCCGCTGCCGGATGGCATCGAGTTCGTTGAGGTAGAAGGTTTCTAGCGGAATGCCTGCTTCTTCCGGAAGCGGAGTGCCAGTCTCCACCGTATGACCAGACTCACCAGTTATCGAGCGAACGGGCGCCCCGGCGTCGAACACGAGCAACTGGGCGAAGCCGGCCGTGCCCTGGGTGGTCGCGACCACCACGCGGCCTACCCGGCGGCTCAATTCGGCGAGGGAGTCTTCGTCACTGGACATGCACAAAGAGATGTCGGCAACCACCGACCAGATGCCATCGCAGAATAGGAGCTTTACGTCGTTTGGATGAGTACCCCGCAGGTAGCCGCTGCGGGGGACCGCCCACTCGTATGCAGTATCCCAGGATGCGAACTGCTGAGCCGGTTCGGCCAGCTCTAGCGCGGGCCATGCGGCTAGCAAGGCTGCCTGGAGCTCGTGAATCTCACACTTGGCAGCGAGGTAGGAGTAAGAGTCGCTCATCGATTACGCTTGCGGTCCGCGATGCCCAACGAATAGTTTACTGAACTCGATTTGCCGAAGCGATCGCCACATTGCGCACTGCGTTACGGCGATCGCTCCGCAGGCTACTGCTCAAGCCGGATGGTCCAGAAATCGCCGGCGAGATTGCTATTCAGGGCGTACTGGTAGGGAAGTGTGAAGTAGCCGTTAATGCCCCAATCGGGGCCCCACGAGTTGCGGCACAGGAGTCGTTGCGAGGCATCGCTGTAACCGACGATTACGCAGGCATGACCGCCCAGCGCGCTTTCGCTGGAGCCCGGCATAAGGACCTTTCCGGTTTGGGCGACAGCATCGGACTCGAAACTCTCATATACCGTAAAGCCGAAGACGAAGGGATAGCCGGAAACGAGACACGTCTTCATCTGCGTCAAATCCTGCGCCACGCGTGCGTAGGAGAGGGTGCGATGCTGCAGCGCAGCCGTATAGCAGGCGGCGGGGGGAGCGGTGGCGAAGCGGGCGATGTCGTACGGCCACATCGATTCGGCGCACGTTCCCTGGGCGGCCACGGTCTTGATGCCGTCGCGCAAACTGGCCCCGCTGTCGCTGGCGACGGAATTTTCCAGCGCCCGCTCATTGTAGTAAATGAACAATCGCGCAGGCGAAAGGAAGGGCAACTTCCGCTTCTTGCGCTCAAAATCGATTGCGCCGGCCAATGCGTTGGCGGTGCAGCTTCCGAGGTTGCCCTGGTCATAGACGGGCGGGCATCCCGCATGCAAGTCCACCTTAGTCGGCAAAGGTGCGGTCAGCCGCGAGGCTCGAAACAGGAAATCCCTTTGGTCGGGAAGGTCGGGACGCCAGCCGTAGTGGCGATTTGTGGAAGTCATGAAAAAAGTCCTTTAGAGATTGAGAAAGGCTTGCCAGGCGGCGAGCCCATCGTGGTTGTGCGCGGCCAGCGCCGCGAATCCGTCCGCAGCGGCGCGCGGATCGTTTAAGAGATAGCGGCCCACGCGGGCGATGTCGAGGACATCATCGGCGCGGGCTTTCCAATGTGCGGGAGCCCAGTCGATCGCATCGGAAACCACCGACGGAACACTTTCGGCGATGCCGTCGGCGGTGACCATGTTGAACGATTCGGTGTAGCTGGGCTGCAGGAGCAGATGCATATGCGCGACGCTTTGGCGGAAGGCGGGCCAGCTCTGCCAGCCGTTTTCGACGATGCGAATGTTCGGCAATTTATCGAGCATGGCGTGGGCGGCGTGAAGAATCGTATCGCCGCCTCCCTCGGTGCGGCCTGCCGACAACCAGAGTTCGGTATCGGTTTTCAACTGGCGCGAGATTTCCAGCGCCGCTGCGGCCGCACTCATGAGATTTTTCAACGGGCGCGTGGCGCCAAAAGCACCGATGCGCAATGTGCCGCCGCTAAAGAGCGGCCGCGCCGGCGGGGTAGTCGATGCCTCGAGATAGTACAAGTTCGGCAACCAGGTGCAAGGCTGACCAAAGGCCGATCGCACCCAGTTGCAAAATTTGGCGCTGTTGCCCGCCAGATGAAAGTTGTGCGAGCCAGTCTCCAACTCCATGGCTTCCCGGACCAGACGGACTCCATTGCAGTCGGCTTGCAGGAAACCCACATTGGAGTGGCAATTCACCGCGAAGCGCGTTTCCGGGTATTGCAGCACCAGTCGCTGCAGATCGGACGTGGGAATCCAGGGCGCGGCGATGGCGACGTGCGTTACCGCAGTGAGATCCTTGGCCAACTGCTGCGCGTTGGTAATGGGCCAGACATCGGTAGAGATGCCGTGCTTGCGAAGCACTTTGGCGGTATTCATCGCGGAGACTCCGAGGCCGATGTGGCTGATGTTCCGGTTCGCCGCGAAATTCTTGTAAGCGATAATGACTTTTTGCATAGAGGACGCTCAACGCTCTCCTGTGACGAGCGTAGAACGTGGGTTCGCAGGACGGCAGGGTCGTTTTCTCTAAGCCATTCAATCGGCGGCAGAAGATTTTTTCACTTTGTCGTGACTCCTCATTTGCCCAGGATCGAGTCCGGTGCGCGCGGGCGAAAATGAGAGGCTCCAATTGGCCCTGAACGTGTGCGCAGCCAAAATCGCGCATCCAGGCTTCGGTGTCGGTTAGAATAGGAGCTTCACCCACTGAATGCGAAGGTCAAGATGTGAAACCGGAATAGGGGTGTGAACGTCAGGACCAATTGCGTCGCAGTGTGGAAAGGAACTTGTTTTTGATGATGTTCAACAGGCCTGGCTGCCTGCTTCTCCTGAACTTTTCCCTTGCGGTCGCGGCTGCACAGGCGCAACAGCAGCCACAACAACCGCCCAAGAAGCCCGATCCGTTTGAGACGGTACCGGTCGGTCCGGCGCAAGAAGCGCCCAAACCGGCGCCGGCTCCCTCGCCGGCCGTTCGGCAGGCTCGCCCAGGTCAACCGCCGCAAGACAATATTGAGTCCATCGTGATTCGCGGATCGAGGCGCGTCCCGCAGGATACTTTGAAGGCTTTGATGTATGCCAAGCAGGGGGACAAGTACAGCGACGACACGCTGCATCGGGACTTCATGGCGCTCTGGAATACCGGCCGCTTCGACGATTTGCGGCTGGAACGGGAGCCGGGGGAGAGCGGGTGGATCATCACGTACGTGGTGGTGGAGCGGCCCGTGATTCGTTCCATTAAATACGAGGGGAACAAGTCGATCACGGTATCGGAGATTCTGGACCGCTTCAAGGAAAAAAAAGTCGGGCTGTCGGTCGAGTCTCAATACGATCCGAATAAGATCCAGCGAGCCAAGAACGTTCTGTTGGAGTATGAGGCGGAACGAGGCCACCAATCCGCCAAGATCGAACCGGAACTGCACCGTGTTCCGCCGTCGTCACTGGAGATCGTGTTCAACATTGACGAAGGTCCAAAAGTGAAGGTGGGCAAAATCACCATCGAAGGCAACAAGGCGGAGTCCGACAAGGATGTGATCCGGGCGATGAAAAACAGTCACCCCATCGGCATTCCCTACTCGATCTTCTTCGAGAACTTGTTCTCCAAAACCTACGATTCCACCAAGTTGGACGAAGACAAGAGCCGGGTGCAGGATTTTTATCAGCAGCATGGGTTCTTTGTCGCCAAGGTGACCGATGCAAAAGTGGAGCTTCGCCAGTACACCAGCACCAGCTTTCTGCACATCCCGTTTTTCCAGCATCCCAAGCCTCAGCAAAACACCCGGGCGGACATCACGCTGACGGTGGAGGAGGGTTTGAAGTACAAACTGGGTAATATAACGTTCACCGGCGTGAAATTTTTCCGGACTCCGGAAGCGCTGATGGCGCCGCTGTTCCAAATGCAGAAGGGGGATACCTTCACCACGGGAAAATTGCGCAAAGGCATTGAGAACATGCGCAAGCTTTACGGCGAGTTTGGGTTCATCGATTTTGTCGCGGAACCGGGTTTCGAGCCCGATCTAAAGGCCGGCATCGTGGACCTTTCGCTGTCGGTGGATGAGGGCAAACAGTTCTTTGTGCGCCGCATCGATTTCTCAGGCAACCTGACCACGCGGGACAAGGTGATCCGCCGGGAACTGCTGATTGACGAAGGCGACATCTTCAACAACCGTCTGTGGGAAGTGAGTCTGCTGCGGCTGAATCAGCTCGGCTACTTTGAACCCTTGAAGCCCGAGGAAGCCGCCGACATGAAACGCGATACCAAAACCAACACGGTGGACATCACGCTGAAAGTGAAAGAGCGCGGCAAGAATTCGATTCAGTTGAACGGCGGCGTGTCGGGAATCGCGGGTAGTTTTGTCGGGCTGTCCTATTCCACCAACAATTTTCTTGGACTGGGCGAAACGCTTAGCCTGAGTTCGCAGTTGGGCACGCGCCAGCGGCAAGTACAGTTCGGATTCACTGAGCCGTATCTGTTCGATAAGGCCATCCAAACCGGCTTCACCATTTACGGCAATCGCTTTAACTACAACCAGGCGCGCGAGGCATCGGTTCTCAGCGGCCAGAATCTGATCCCGCTCTACAACCAGTTGGGCTCCAATAATCTGTTGAATTATGTTTCCAACGGCTATGGCGCCACGGTGTTCGTGCAATATCCGCTGAAGCGCAGCTTTGCTCGCTTCGGTCTAACCTATGGTTACGATATTCAGAACATCACGACGCTGACTGCCGCCGCCGGTCAATACTTCTCCTATTTGGACTTTCAGGGTGTGAGCGGACCAAACGCGTTGTCGGGCATCCGCACCAGCAAGATAATCCCGTCGTACACGTACAACACCGTGGATCATCCCATCACGCCTTCCAAGGGAAAAGAGTTTTTTGTTAGTGTGGCAGCGGCTGGACTGGGGGGCAACGTCAATACCCTGGAACCGACTTTCGACGCAAAGTATTTTCGTGCCGGCTTGAAGAAGGGGCACGTCATCGGGATGCACGTTCTGGGGCGGTTTATTACCGGATATGGCGGCAAAGTGGCCCCGCCGTTTGGCCGCTACTTCATGGGTGGAGAAAACGATATTCGCGGTTTTGACATCTGGGGCATCAGCCCGATTGCCTACATTCCGGCCACGGCTTCAGTGAACGTGTTAAACGCCGACGGCACCCAACGGTTGCAGCCAGTGATCGTAAATGGCACGACCACCTTTGCCCCCGCGACGCAGTCGATTCCGATCTATCGCATCGTTACGCCCGGCGGAGATACCAGCGTCGTTACCAATTTTGAATACCGCATTCCGATTTTCGGCCCGGTGACCCTGGCGTTCTTCGCCGACGCGGGCGTGGATAGGATTTCTCTCAAGAACCAGCTAAAGCTGAACCAGGGATTTGTGGATCAGTTGAATCAGGCGTACCCGTCGGCTGGGATCCAGAACCATCCATTTGTCCAGCCGGGGTCGGAAAAGCCGCGAGTCTCTACGGGACTGGAACTGCAGGTGCTGATGCCGGTAGTCAACGCCCCTTTTCGCGTGTACTGGGCTTACAATCCGAGTTTGTACCGGGGCACGCTGCAGACTCCGATCGCCGTGGATCGTTCGATCTTCCCGAACACTGCAACGTATCTGAACGCCATCAGCACGGTCGGCGCGCCGATTCCCTTCTTGGAGAGGCACTCGACCTTCCGTTTTTCGATCGGGCGCACGTTCTAAGGAGATTAGGCGTAGGGCCAGCGCCACCGAGATAGAATAAATGAGTACAAAGAGAATTAGGAGTTTGAACCGTGATTAGCAAGTACAAAGTGTTGCCAGTGTTCGCATTGGCTGCCGTTTCCGCGTTCGCCCAAACATCGGCAAAATACGCCGTCATCAACATTCAAGGCGCCCTGGTAACTACCAAGGACGGACAAAAGGCGGCGGGCGAGCTGGAATCCAAAGCCAGCCCGAGGCGCAAAGAATTGGAAGGCAAGCAGAACGAGATCAACTCGCTCAAAGACCAGTTGCAAAAAGGCTCCAACACGTTGAGTGAACAGGCCAAGCAGGACTTGTATCACAAGATTGAAACGCGCACCACCAGCCTGAAGCGCGACGTGGAAGATGCGGAGGCGGACTGGAACCAGGAGCAGCAGAAAGTCCTCCAGCAACTGGGGCAGAAGATGATGGCTGTGATCGACAAGTACGCCAAGGACAATGGCTACACGTTGATTCTCGACGTCAGTTCCCCCCAGACTCCGGTGCTGTACGCATCCAATACGATCGACATCACCAAGGACATCATTGACCTGTACGATAAAGGAAGCGGGACTACACCGGCTGCCGCGGCCACTCCGGCGCCGGCAAAGCCTTCTGCCCCGACTCCCGCCAAACCAGTTACGCCTGCGCCAGCCAAGCAGGCCCCCACCGCAAAATAGGGTTGAGAAGCTTGCTCCAGCGTGGGGTCTGACGACCCCGCGTTTTGGCATCGCAACCGCCGCTGTTTCCCTCGCTCACGAGGTGTGCAAAAATCGTGGGATGAGGCTGCGATTGTTGAGAGCGAAGGATTTCCAACCGAGCCCACAAGGTCCCACAGAGTTCTTCACGCCTCCTTGCAGTTCGGAGCTTATCGTTTCCCGATTGAAGACCTTCCCCTTCCCCCAGTAGACGGACTAAGGTTTTTGACGCGGTCGCCTTAGGACAAACCTCCATACGTGTGGATTGAAATACTGCCGTTTAAGTAGGAGGAGGCTTGCGCTCGTCCTCATGAAGAAGAACATGTTCCCGCTGTTAGGCATCGCATTTGTGGTGGCGATCGTATCGACCGGCGTTTTCTATGGCCTATTTGCCGGGAAACTTCGCAGCAGCGTGCCGGAAGGCGCCAGCCAGACGGTGGTGGTGGCAACACGCGATCTGGAGCGCGGTACAGTGATCCAACCAGCGGATATAACCGCCGCCGAGGTTCACAATCAGATTACGATCGCAGGTTCGTACGCCAAGGTTGAGCAGGCAACCGGCCAGAGGCTGCTGGAAGCCGTTCAGAAAGGGCAGCCGGTCACGGAGCATAGTTTTGCCGTGAAGACCGGTGGTATCCCGGCGGGAATGCGAGCGATTTCGATCCGCGTGTCGGATTCAGCCGGATTGGCTCCTTCGATCAAATCGGGGACGAAGGTGGATCTGCAGGCTTTTCTGGGGCGCGACGGTCAGATGGAGTTGCGTACGATTCTCCAGGACGTTGAAGTGCTGAGTGTGCAACCGGCGGCAACGGAAACTGCGCCGGCCATCGTGACGGTGCTGGCGCGGCCGCAGGATGCGGACCAAATCGCACTCGCCGATTCTGGCGCGCGCATTCGCGTCACGCTGCGAAATCCGGAAGATACCAACGTCGGGCCCAGCCGTCCGATTCTATTGAGCTCGTTATTCTCGGGTCCGGGTCAGGCGATCCCCTTAGCTGCGGTATCCAATTCCATACAACCGAACACCGCGGGGCCCGCACGCGTTATGACCCCACCGATACCATCGGTCTATCTAACGGTGCAGGTGGTGGGCGCTTCTGCGGCCGCATACAAAGAACTGGAAGCACGGTTATCGGATCCACACTCGGCTGAATCGGTCCAGGTGGTTCCGTTTCAAACGGGAACCGACACCGGCGAGCTGATCCGGACGCTGGCTGGAAAACAGGAAGTGGAAGTGATCGCAACGCAGAGAATCGCTTTGGACGGCGGCAAGCCCGCTGTCTGGAACGCCGGTGCGCGCGGCTGCCAGTTCCGCATCCAGTTCCAAACGGGGAGCGCCGCGGTGCGCGTCCAGCCCGAGTGGAGTTGGAGCCATGCCAGTGGGACGGAAAGCCGCCGGTTTGACGGTTCCGTTCCGGACGGAAGGAATTTTCTGGTGGGTGGGCTGTTTAATGGAAAGCCAGACCGCGCCGCGCTCGACGTGATATTTCCGGGTCACGCCTGGGCCACTCACGATCTGATCGTGCTGGTGTCGCCGGATGCGGGCAAGACACCAACGATCGCGGCGGCCGCACGGGGACGTTAAAGTGCTCGCACTTTCCTCCATTCTGGTTTTTGTCACCACGTTTGTCGCCGTGGCGCTGGCGGTCTTGCTCGGCTTCTTCACCCTGCAGCGGTTGCGAGCCGAGGCCAGTGCCGGCGAGGTTGAGGAAATGCTTGGCGAGGGAACGCCGGCGCTGCTCAAGAGCGATTCGCTCAGCACGATAGCGCTGTGGAGCAAAGTGCTATCGCGTTTTGACTTTATCGCCCTTCTCGGCCGGCAACTGCGGCAGGCCGATTTAACCTGGTCGGTGGGGCGCTTTACGATGCTGATGCTGCTTACCGGGACCGTGACGCTGGCGGCACTTTCGAGTATCGAACTATTGCCCTTGTGGGCCGCGTTGCCGATCGCTTTGGGCGTGTCTTTTTTGCCGTACTTGTACATCTTAAAGCGCCGGCAGAAGCGCTTTACTCGCTTTGAAGAAAATTTCCCGGATGCTCTGGACTCCTTGGCGCGCGCGATGCGCTCGGGTCATCCTTTCCCCTCGGCGATGGAAATTGTCTCCACGGAAGCGGAAGAGCCGGTGGCGTCCGAGCTGCGGCAGGCCACGGTTGAAGGCAACTTCGGTACTTCGTGGGAGGTTGCGCTCTCCAATCTGTGTGCCCGCATCCCGTTGCTGGAAGTGAATCTCTTCGCCTCCGCTGTCCACCTCCAATCGCGGACGGGCGGAAAACTGAACGAGGTCTTGGGCAAGATTGCCGACAACATGCGTGAATCAGTTGCCCTGAAAGGAGAAGTCCGCGCATTGGCGGCCCACGGGCGTATGACCGGGATCATTCTTTCGGTGTTGCCGCTCTTCATCGCGGGAATCATGCTGATGGTCAGTCCCGGCTATCTGGGCGTGCTGATTGGCGCTCCCCTGGGCAAGTATCTGATTGGGGCTGCGGCGGTGTGCCTGGTTCTGGCGCATTTCATCATCCAGCGCCTGGTGGACATTCGCATATGAGCGTCTGGATCCTGCTTGGTTTCTTCGCGTTCGTCATGGCGGCCATCACGGTCGCCGGATACCTTCTCTCGTCCCGAGGGACGGCGGCCTCTGAAGGAGCGTCGCCTACGCCAGCCGGTGCGCTCAACCAACCGAACCTGACGCCGGGCCGGGCAGCCTTTGTCGATCTATTCCGCAGCATTGGGGAAGCTTTCCCAAGCGCAAAGCGGGAAGCGAATCCATACCGGAAAAAGCTCTCTCAAGCGGGTTACCGGTGGCCGTCAGCGGTTCCGGCATACTACGGAATTAAATGCGCGTCCGCGGCTTTTTTTGCGGGCCTGTCGGGCGTGGCTTGCATGGCTTACAGCGACGACTCGACCATGATTCCGATTGCCATGTTAGGCGGGGGAGCCGTGGGCTGGATGATTCCAGGCCGCATTCTTGCCAGCCGTATGCGGGCGCGGGCGTCTCGCCTCCGGGCTGGATTGCCGGCGGCGCTGGATCTATTGGTGCTGGGACTGGAAGCGGGCCAATCTCTCGATCAGACCATCGCCGATTCCAGCCGCGGTCTGCGCCATACCCATCCGGAGCTAAGCGCCGAACTGGCGCAGCTCTATCTGGAACTTCGCGCGGGCAATGGCCGGGCTGAAGCATTCCGCGAGGTTTCTATCCGGAACAATGAGGTTGAACTTCGCAAGCTGATGAATGTGCTGGTCGACAGCGACCGGTTCGGCGTCACGTTGGGGCCCTCGTTGCGATCGCACAACAAGTACCTGCGCGCCCGCTTTCGCCAACGCGCCCAAGAATCGGCGCGTAAGATCGGCGTGAAGTTGATCTTCCCGGTATTCTTTCTGATTTTTCCTTCGGTGCTGCTGGTCACGCTCGGTCCGGCGGTCATCATGATGATGACGCAACTGCGCAACATGCTGAAGTAGCCGGCGGGTACCTTGTATACTCATTCTCATGCTCGGGACCATGCAGGATTTTCCCTTGACCGTGGGGTTCTTGTTTCAGCACGGCGCGAAGATTCACGCTCACAGTAAAGTTCAGACCTTTCTCGGCGACCGCAC
>Ga0075017_100000174_pt1 | contig 30612 bp, 27 predicted proteins | sample AleBraG_ABR_2012_FD_71475 | JGI IMG/M metagenome (GOLD analysis project Ga0075017, IMG submission 71475) | Freshwater sediment microbial communities in response to fracking from Pennsylvania, USA - Alex Branch Run_MetaG_ABR_2012 | ecosystem: Environmental > Aquatic > Freshwater > Creek >... | reverse complement strand
CCGGCATTCGTCGCGTTCGGCCTCAGCGTCGTCTACCTGGCGCTGGTCCTCACCCACTGAGCCACACCGGCAGGAAGCCAGGATTAGCCAACCCGACACGCGGATCATTGGCGGGTCCGCCCACGTTGGGTGCCCCCGGCCGAGGCGCAGAACCGGGACTCGGCGCGGGCCGGCGTGCCGGGTCGCGTGGACCTTTGGTTTGCCGGCTGGACCGGGAGCGACGCTAGTGGTCAGTGCCCCACGCGTGCAGTCGGGCCGCGTTCGCCGCGGCCTCCTCACTTTCATAGATCGGGCCGCTACCACTGCTATCGCATGAGCAGACCCAATACCACCCGGCGCCGCGGGTGAAATCCACGAGATAGCGATGTGACGGCGGTCCACCCGTGGTGGTCACATTTTGTAAAGTTACTGTGTGTGGACGGCTCCGCTCGGCAGCCGCGCCGACGTGTCGCGAGGGCGTGCTCGCGTGCCGACCGGATCATCCTTCCGGCCAGTAGACCCGGCCGTCGGGCGCCAGCGAGAATGGAAAGACGCTCGTCGAACAGAGCCGGCACGACGAAGCCGATCCGCGCATCCATGACGCCCGCGCCACCTATATCGACATCGGGGCCAGCGGATGGCTCACTCAGCTCGACTCCTGGGCGGCCGAGCGAGACGTGTCAGCCTGAGGAGTCGGGCCCGACGCGGCGGGGGCTGATTCGCAGCAGTACGCGCTGGTCACGCTCCATCGCCGCGCGGTACTCGTTCCAGTCGGGATGCTCCCCGGAGATTCCTCGGTAGTAGTCGACGAGCGGTTCCATGGCGTCAGGCAGTTCGAGGATCTCGACGTCGCCTTCCACCTGGATCCAATCGCCGTAGAAAGTGTCGCTGAGCACGCACAGCCACGCCGTGGGTCGCTGGCGAAGGTTGCGGGTCTTCAGCGCTGTCTGCCGTGTGCTGATGACCAGGTATCCGTCGGCGTCCGCACCGACAGATACCGGGGACATCTGCGGTGTGCCGTCCTGTCGGATGGTGGCCAGGATCGCTCGGTGGTGCTCTGCGACGAACGCTCGGGCGTAGTCAAGATCCATGTCCGCAAACGTACCGAGTCCTGGCGGCGGCGGGCGGCGGGCGGCATGATTCGGATGCGGGGAGCCACACGTGACGGGCCGTGCGGCAATGGGACCTGCCGCGGTGCGCCACGGATCGTCCGCACCCGTCACCTTCACCAGGAGGGTCGCCATGATCGACGCGCAGGTGACCAGCGAAGGACATTCGAGAACCGCCGAGTCGGCAGGCGTCGACATGAGGCTCGAGGTGGTGATCATCCCCGTCTCGGACGTCGACCGTGCGAAGGAGTTCTACACCCGCCTCGGGTGGAGACTCGACGCCGATGCCGCCAGCGGTGACGACTTCCGCCTCGTCCAGTTCACACCCCCGGGCTCCGACTGCTCAGTGCAATTCGGCAGGGGGCTTTCAGCTGCGGCGCCGGGCTCGGCGCAGGCTCTGCATCTGATCGTCTCCGACGTCGAGGCGGCCCGCGAGGACCTGGTCAAGAACGGTGTGGATGTCAGCGAGGTCTATCACTGTGCGACCGGATTGGCGTGCCGGTTCGGCGGAGCCGACACTCCCGGTCGCGTGCGCGGGACCGCACCCGACCGTCGGAGCTACGCCTCATTCGCCTCGTTCAGCGATCCAGACGGCAACGGCTGGGTTTTCCAAGAAGTCACGACCCGGCTGCCCGGACGCGTCGACCCGGTCGCTACCAGCTTCGCGTCCGCCGCCGACCTCTCCGGGGCGTTGCGGCGCGCAGCTGCGGCACACGGCGAGCACGAGCGGCGAACGGGGCAAGCCGACGCGAACTGGCCGGACTGGTACGCCGAGTACATGGTCAAAGAGCAGGCCGGCGAGGTGCTGCCGTCATGAGCCCGGACTTCGACGTCATCGTGCTCGGCGCCGGCTCGCCGGGCGAGCACTGCGCCGGCGCGCTGGCCGACGGCGGACTGCGCGTCGCTGTGGTCGAGCGAGAATTGGTCGGCGGCGAATGCTCGTACTGGGCATGCATACCGTCGAAAACGTTGCTGCGTCCGGGTGAGGCCGTGCAGGCGGCACGAGATGTCGAGGCCACGGCACAGTTGAATGTCGAGGCGACACTGGCCTGGCGGGACTTTATGGTCTCCAACTACTCCGACGCGGGCCAGCAGGACTGGCTGAAGAGCAATGGGATCAGCCTGCTTCGCGGCAGCGGTCGGCTCAGCGGAGTGGGCGTGGTCGAGGTCGACGGCGTGCGGCACACCGCGACGCACGTGGTCGTGGCGACCGGCGCCGATCCAGTCACACCGCCGATCCCCGGGCTGCGCGATCTGTCGGGCGTCTGGGGCAGTCGAGAAGCCACCAGCTTGAAGGCGATTCCTCGCCACCTCCTCGTGCTCGGCGGTGGCCCCGTGGGGGTCGAGATCGCGCAGGTCGTGCGACGCCTGGGCGGCGACGTGACGCTACTGGAGGGTGCGGAGCACGTGCTGTCCCGGGAGCCCAGACCGCTCGGCGATGCACTCGGGGAAGTACTGCGCCGCGATGGGATCGAGCTCGTCCTCGGCCAGCACGCCACTGCTGCACGACAGGACGGCGAGGACTACGTACTGGCCGTCGACGGCGGTCGCGAGCTGCGTGGCGATCGGTTGCTGGTCGCGACCGGTCGCCGACCGCGAGTCGATGGCATCGGCCTGGAGACAGTGGGCATCACGGCCGACAGACGCGGCATACCGGTCGATGCTCGGCTCCAGGCCGGTGAGCGGCTGTGGGCAATCGGTGACGTCACCGGGATCTGGCCATTGACCCATGTCGGCAAGTACCAGGGCGAGGTGGTCGCCGCGAACATCCTGGGAGAACCGCGTGACGCCGACTATCGAGCCGTGCCCCGCGTCACCTACACCGATCCCCAGGCAGCATCGGTAGGCGCTTCGGAGGCTTCGTTCAGCGCGAGCGTGCCGTTGTCAGAGGTGGCCAAGACGGCGACGTATACCCACGCCTACGCCCAGTCCAACGGGTTCTTGACCCTCCTCAGCGACGGCAACGTCCTGACCGGTGCGTACGCGCTCGGCCCGGAGGCCGGTGAGTGGATGCAGCAAGCCACGCTGGCTATCCGTGCACAGATACCGCTCGACGTGCTGCGCGACACCATCCAGCCATTCCCGACGTTCTCCGAGATCTACGTGGCCGGACTAAAAGCTATTCACGGCCAGGTCAGCTCGGCGGTCGCAAATTATTGATCTCCGTGCGTCCGGTTTCGGCCACGATCGTGGCGCGTTCGGCGTCTGTGAGGCACGGCGGGCAGATCAGATCCCCGATGCCGCCGCCGACATCGAATACCTCGCGGTGCAGCTCCCACACGGCGTAAGCCCGAGTACCCAGCTCGGGGACCGGGTACTCGCAGCGTGCGCACGTCGGCTGAGATCCGACGTGATGTGGAGGCGCCTCCGGAGGCATAGCGAAGGCATCGTAGCGACTGCGGGTGCGCGGCCTTGGGATTTCACGTCCTTCTGCCGCGCAGGGTAGCCGCGACTACGGCCATGGTCGCCGCACTGGCGAAAACGACGATCAGGCCGTGATGGAACGGCGCGGAGATCACCCCCGGGAAGAAGTGCGTGCCCGTCAACGTCGAGACCTGTTCGTGGGACAGGGTTGCCAGCACACCCGACGGCGAGAGGAGGTGCCGGATCGGGTTCTCGCCGAGGAACGCTGCAAACAATGTGCTGACCGGAGGTAGGTGGGCAACGCTCGCGGCGGTCGCCTCCGGAACGCCTTGGCTTTGCATCCCGGACGTCAGCGCGGCCGGCAAAGAGGCGGCCAAGCCGGCCGTCATCAGAGAGAAGAAGACACCGATCGACAGCGCAGTTCCGGAGTTCTGAAAGGTTGATCTCATGCCCGAGGCCGCCCCGCGATCCCCGGCTGGGACGCTGCTCATGATCGCCGATGTATTCGGGGCGGAGAACATGCCCTGTCCGAGGCCGCCCAACAACAGCAGGCCGGCAAAGGCCGGATACGAGAAGTTGGCCGGCAACACCAGCAGTCCCAAGAACGATCCCGCGACCAGAACCAGCCCGGCGGTCGCAAACCTGCGCGTCCCGTACTTGTCCGAGAGATGTCCCGAGACAGGGCCGGAGACGAGAAAACCGGCGGTGAGCGGAAGCAAGAAGATGCCCGCCCACAAGGGCGTGTCCGCGTAGGCGTATCCGTGCAGCGGCAACCAGATTCCCTGCAACCAGATGATGAGCATGAACTGCATTCCGCCGCGCGCCATCGCGACGAGAAATGCAGCGACGGTGCCAGTGGCAAAGGCGCGGATGCGGAACAGAGCCAACCGGAACATCGGATCCACGACGCGGCCCTCGATCACGATGAAGGCAGCGAGCAGCGTGAAGCCGACCGTGAGAGCGGTCAGCACGACCGGGTTCGTCCAACCGGTCGGATGTCCGTTGTACGGCTGCACGCCGTATGTGATCGAGGCGAGGATCGCCGTGATTCCGAGTGTGAACGTTATGTTCCCGGCCCAGTCGATGCGCGCCTTCCGCCGCACGCCGTTGTCGCGAAGGCTCCGGTACGACCAGATCGTTCCGACGATTCCGATCGGTACGTTAACCCAGAACACCGCTCGCCAGTCGATGGCTGCGAGCAGACCGCCGGCCACCAGCCCGAGAAACTGGCCTGCCAAGGCGGCGATCTGATTGACGCCGAGAGCCAGGCCACGCTGTTCGAATGGGAACGCGTCAGTGAGGATCGCCGCGGAGTTCGCGGTCAGCATCGAACCGCCGGTTGCCTGAACGAGCCGCAAGAGAATCAGCCACATCGCACCGGCATGGCCGGTGAACGGGTCGAGCGAAAGCGCGAGTGACGCGAGGCTGAAAACACCGAAGCCGAGGTTGTACATCTTGACCCGGCCGAACATGTCGCCGAGCCGACCGAGCGGGACGACCAACACGGCCGAGACGAGAAGGTAGCCGAGGACCAGCCAGAGCAGGTACGCGATGTTCCCGGGCGCCAGCGGATCGAGATGGATCCCACGGAAGATGGCGGGCATCGCGATGATCACGATCGAACTGTCGAGCGTCGCCATCAGCATGCCCAGCGTCGTGTTCGACAGTGCCACCCACTTGTAGTTGTCCGGGAGCGCGTCGACGGAGACCTCGCGACTGGCCGTCACAACCGGTTCACCAAGCGCTCGAGGAGTGGGATCACCTCGGCCAACTGCCGCAGTTCGTCCTGCGTGAGCGCCTCATGCAGTGCGTCCGTCATCCGGCGCGCATTGAGCGAACGCCGCCCGGCCAGCAACGTCCGCCCCGCGGGGGTGGCAGACATGCGGGCCCGCCGACCATCGTCGGCATCGGCATCACGCGAGACGAGTCCTTGCCGCTCCAAGGTCGCGAGAATCGTGCTCGTGGCCTGCGGGCTGATCCCTTCGGCTTCGGCCACATCCCCCGCCGGAAGGGTGCCGCCGCGGTCGAGCCGGGACAGTACCGACAGTTCGGAAAGGGTCAGCTCACCCGACTGATGGCCTTGGCGGAGCCGCCGCACGATCCTGCCCAGGACCACCCTCAAATCGTTGCCGACCTGGTTCAGCTCTGGGCCGGTCACGGCGTCACGAGCTCGGGAGTCCACCACGGGTCGTTAGCTTATCTAATTAGGCACGGTTGACTATCGCCGGCCGGGCGTCGCGGTGCCTGACCACGCCGGGGGCACCGAACTCAGCGGACGAACTCCACTCGGACACCGAGGAGTCGTACCGGCCTGTCGCTCACGAAGCGGTCGAAAGCGTCGAGGGCGGCTTGCTCGATCAATTCAACGTCGGACGTCGGAGGTTTCAGCGCCGCCCGATGGGTCGTCGTGACGAAAGGCGCGTACCGGATCTTGAGCACAACCCTGGCTACCGGAGGGTCGGCCACGACTTCGCTGCCGAGCCGCCTAGCCAGCGACGCAAGCTCGCGACGCGCGACATCGCGGTCGGTGAGGTCCTGTTGAAAGGTCACCTCGCGGCTGCGGGAACGGGCGATGCGCGGCTCGCTCGTGACGCTCGTACTCCCGAGCCCCCCGCCCATGCGCACCAGCCCCGGTCCGATCGTGGGACCGAACAGCTGGGCCATCACCGCCGGGTCCGCGTCGGCGAGCTGTCGAACGGTCGCAATACCCGCCTCCGCGAGCTTCCTCGCGGTCCTGGACCCGATCCCCCACAGCGCGTCCGGTGGGAGATCACCCAGCAATTCGAACCAATTCGCCGAACTGAGCCGAAAGATTCCGGCCGGCTTGCCGAAGCCGGTCGCGAGTTTGGCCTGCAGCTTGTTCTCGCCGATACCGACCGTGCACATCAATCGGGTCCTTGCCAGAACCCGGGCCTGGACGTCGAGGGCCGCCGCCTCCGGATCGTCGGAATCGATAGCAAGAAATGCCTCGTCCCAGCCGAAGACCTCGACGACCGCGCCGGTTTCCCGCAAGGCGGCCATCACCTCGACGGAAGCCGCGTCGTAGGCCTCCCGGTCCACCGGAAGGAAGACCGCCGAGGGACAAAGGCGTGCAGCAGTGCGCAACGGGAGCCCGGAATGAACGCCGTACTCGCGGGCCTCGTACGAGGCGGTGCTGACGACACCGCGCTCGGTCGGGTCGCCCCGACCGCCTACGACGACAGGCCGGCCTCGCAGCTCCGGGTGCCGGAGAATCTCCACCGCAGCGATGAACTGGTCGAGATCGACGTGCAGGAGCCATCGAGCCGTGCTCACCAGGCCAGCTCTCCCCTCGAAAGGCCGACCCCTGAGACCGACGTTGCGTATGCGAGCGTCCAGTAGTTGCCGACCAGGACAAGATCCCGACGAGTCCGCGCTCACCGAGCACGCCGAGGCGCGCTGGTAAGTGTCGGCGTCGACTCCGGCGCAGGCAAGCTTCGAGCGGCCCGAATCCGACCCGGCCGCCGTGCCCGTATACGTGTCGTGCAACATCTGCCTGATGCACGATGAACACCACTCGCTCAGATGTTGTCGGACCCCTCGGCGCCGATTGGCCGAGCATGGCGTCTACCGGATGCGCGGCGGGTTCGCGCACGGGTTCGGGCGAAAACCGGTATCGGAGGCTTGAGATGATTGGATCAACCGCCGCCGGCGACGTCGAGCGTTCGATCCGGCTCGCGGGTGACCTGCTGCGCTTGCACACAGACCCCGAATTGCTTGTGATGGTCAACGTCTGGGATGTGGCGAGCGCCAAAGTGGTCGCCGCACTGCCCGGATGTCGTGCACTCGCGACTGCGAGTTACTCGATCGCCGCGTCGGCGGGATATCCGGACGGTGAGTCCATTCCGCTCGACGAAATGATCGGTGTGGTCGGTCGGATCGTCGATGCGGTCGAGCTTCCGGTCAGCGCCGATCTGGAGGCCGGCTACGGTGATCCCGCCCAGGCCGTTCGTCGGGCGATCGGGGTCGGCGCGGTCGGCGGGAATCTCGAAGACCAGATGCGACCGTTCGTCGAAGCCGTCAAGGCGGTCGAGGCCTCGGTTGCAGCCGCGCAGGCCGAAGGCGTCGGGTTCGTGCTCAACGCCCGGACGGACGCATTCCTGCGAGCCGGCGAACGCGACCTCGAGGACGTCACCGCCGATGCCATCGCGCGGGGCCGGGCATTCCTCGATGCGGGCGCCTCCTGTGTCTTCGTCCCGGGAATGATCGATGAGGCGACAGTCGCTCGGCTCGTCGACGCTCTCGGTCCGCGGAAACTCTCTCTCCTGGCCGGCCCCGGCTCGTTATCCCAACCACGCCTCGCCGAACTCGGAGTCGCAAGAGTCTCATTCGGGCCATGGACTCAACGGCTTGCGTTGGCGGCACTCGCGGACGCCGGGGCCGAACTCCTGGCCGGGTCCTCGCTGCCGGTGGTACGGGCGGTCAGCTGAGCACAAGCAGGCGTACCGAGCCGCTCAAATGGTCGGCTCGCCTACTTCGATAGACGACGATGAGCACGTGGCCGGCAACGAGGAAGCTCAACTCGACACCATCGCGGACGACCTGTATTCGCTCGCTCCGGAGGAATTCACGGCCGCTCGCAACGCGCGGGAGAAGGAAGCGCGCTCGAGTGGTGACAAAGAGTTGGCCGCGGCAATTCACACGTTGGGGAGACCGAATGCGGTGGCGTGGCTGGCCAACCAGCTCGTCCGGGGACACCGCGACGAGATCGAGCCTCTACTCGCACTGGGCGCGGACCTGCGTGAGGCGACCGCAAATCTGAGCGGCGAGCGTTTGCGCGAGCTCTCGAAGCAGCAGCATCAGATTGTGTACGCGCTCGTTCAGCAAGCCAAGAGCCTGGCTGCGGCTGCGGGGCGCCGGGTCAGCAGCGATACCGAGCGCGGCTTGGAGGACACGTTGCGCGCTGCGCTCGCCGATGCCGACGCGGCCCAGGAGCTCATCGCCGGCCGGCTGACCGATGCGCTGGTGCCCGGTGGGTTCGGACCCCCGAGCCCGCGCGCCCAGCCCGATCGACCGAACCGAGGCGGACGTACTACTGGCTCCGGTGCTGGCGGAGCCGGCGGTACCGCAGACCGAACGGAGTCGGTCGAGCAGCGGCGGGCGCGTCGCATCGAAGAAGCCGAACGCGCACTGGCTGAAGCGGAGGCGTCCGCCGCCGAAAGCGCTTCGGCTCGCGACGATGCCCGCGCGACATTGCATTCCGCCGAAGTGCAGGCGTCGCAAGCGACGGAGCGAGTGAAGCAGCTGGACGATGAACTCGAACGAGCCACAGCCGAGCGGTCGCGCGCCGAGGCCGAGCAGCGCAAGGCTCGCTCGACGCTCGACCGAGCGGAGCGGACGCTGCGCGAAGCACAACGTCAGGTGGACCTGGCGTCCGCGCGGCGCGAGCGGCTGGGAGATTCGGAATGACCGAACCTGCGATCGTCGGATCATGAACACCTCGTCCGGACCCCCTTCGCTCGACGGCATGAGCCGGGGAACGCGTGCCTCCGCCGGAGCTCATCTGCTGGTCTCACTGCTGGCGGGAATCGCCGCGGGCTCAGTTGCCGGGATCGCGAAGGGCTGGGAAGTTGCGGGTCTGGTCGGCTGGATCGCCGCGGCCGCCGTGTTCCTGCTGTGGACCTGGGTGTCGATCTGGCCCCTTGATGCATCCGATACCGCACGGTTGTCGCAGCGCGAGGATGCGTCGGATCCGGTCCGCGATCTGGTGCTTCTCATCGTCGCGGTCGGGGCTCTCGTTTCCGTATCAATGGTGATCTTCCACGCGCATCAGAGCGGTCCGCTCAAGACCGTGCTCGGTGTCGCGTGCGTGGCGGCATCGTGGCTGGTCGTGCACACGATCTACACGCTCAGGTACGCCAAGCTCTACTACGCCGACCCGAAAGGCGGTCTGGACTTCAAACAGGACTCGGACCCGACCTTTCGCGACTTCGCTTACGTCGCATTCACCGTCGGGATGACGTTCCAGGTTTCGGACACCGATGTCCAGAAACCGCAGATCCGGGCAACCGTGCTGCGCCACGCACTCCTGTCGTTCGTTTTCGGTGCTGTGATCATCGCAGTCACGATCAACCTCGTTGCGGGGCTGAGCAAGTAGTAAAAGGCACTGACCGGCACGCGCAAGGGACCAGGTTTACTGCCCGGTGCCGTCCTCACGGAAGGCTGCGAGGAAGAGGTTGGCGCGGTGAAACAACGAGCCGTCCCATCGAATCGGCACATCCAGCACCCGAGCGGCACGGGACGGTGCAAGTAGCTGCGGCACCTGAAGCAGACGCCACACCAGGTTGGCGCCGTCCCGGATCACCGGAATGAATCCAGCATCCGTCAACATATGAAGCAGCACTGCCGGCTCGTAGTTCGTGTGTTCGCGCCGGTCCCAGGCCATGTCGCCGCGCAGGCCATCGGTACGGTCGACGAAGCGGGCCTCATACAGTCGCCTGCCGAATCGGGCCCGGTACACGGCCCCGTGGACTCGTGGCATCCGCAGTTTGGCGTTGTCCGGATCCATGAACGAAAATGCATGGCGCGCGGGAACTGTCACCAGCAGGAGTCCGCCCGGCCGGAGCACGCGATAGATCTCTCGAAGCGTTCGGCGCTCGTCACCCACATGTTCGAGGACATCCAGAGCGGTCACCGAGTCGAAAGCGGCGCCGCGGAACGGCAGACCGTCCGATCGCACGGCTGCCAGTCCCGGCCTCCGGAGCTTGAGATCGGCCAGGTATCCCGCATGCGGATCGCAGCCGACCGCGAACAACTCGGTGTCGTCGTGCACCGCGCCGATGAATCGGCCGTCGCCGACCCCCACGTCCAGATGATTCCCGGTCCGCCGCTGCAGCTGCCCGAACGCCCACCCGTACCTGCGCAGCGGATCCCGGACGAGCGCGGTGGACCCGGTACCCACCGACGCCGGACGCGTGCGGGCGCCATCGAGCGCTTCGTCTATGCGGGCACGGACATCAGCGGCTCGGATGTCGGGTAGCTCGGCTGTGCGCGACACAAGGTCCCGCTGACGATCGAGATGGTGATCCACGACGGCCGCGAGATCATCGAGCGATCCGCTGAGAGCGACGACTCGGCCGCCGGACGACTCACGGGCGAGATATTCGACCTGGTGGTCATTGGCCATCTCACCTCGGACACTCTCCCTCGCCACGGCAATGGGAACCTTGCCCGCGCGCTGCACAAGCCGGACCGTATTGCCCGCATGCGTAATCACGATGTCCGCCCGCGCGATGCGCTCGGACATTTCGCCAAGACCGATGAACGGGGCGAATTCGCACGGTGGTCGCACCGCCGAGGTTCCGGTCTGCGCAAATACCCGATGACGCTCGCACAATGGCCCGAGAGCGCCGATCAAACGGTCGAACGGCCATCGCCCCATACCCACCGTGACGAAGATCTCCAGCTGGTCGTCAGTCAGAGCAACTCCCCGACGTAGACCGCCCGCCGGTGGCGCTCCAGCAGCTCGGGGTGCTGAACGACGACGGTTGTCGCCAGACTTCCGCACACTCGGCTCGCGAGGCCTGGCCTGCCGAGCACGTTGAACGTCTCGACCCACACCGATGGCACTGACAGGATCCGGGCCGCCACGAAATACGGCACCGCAATCCCGCTTCCGCCGGAAACCACGACGTCGGGACGGTTCAGGGCCAACCGGCGGAGTGCTTCAAGCAGCGCACGGGCCAGCACGAGTGGTCGGCGAGCCGAAAGCTCGTCGCTCCAGGTAACCGAATACGACCGGAGCGCATCCGAGGTGTCCGCAGCAGCGACAGCGACCCACTCGATCTCGTGTCGCCCCCACCACGGCTGCAGAGCGAGCAGGTCGAGCAGCACACCCCCGCTGCTGGACACGAGCAGCACCTGCTTGGCGACGCCGCCCGAAGCGACGCCCCCTGAAGCGACGGGCCGGAGCGAAGCCGCGGATCCGGCGGTATCGCCTGCGGTGGTGGCCATCGTCGGCGGACCCTAGCGACGGCGGACGGTCAGCGACAATCGGCTGACCAGTGGATGAAATCCTCGTGTCGCGGCCACCTAGACTGCGCGCGTCCCAGGTCTGGGGGGGTCGCACAAGTGACGTCGCAAGGTCCATGCACGGGCACGACGGAAACCATCGCATTGGTCGGTGGATCAGGATTCGTCGGGTCCGCGATCGCTGTTGCCCTGCGACGCTCCGATCGGCCGCACGTCGTGCTCGACCGTCGTCCGCCCACCGGTCGCGGACCCTGGATCGAAGCGGACTTCCTGACCCAAGACGTCCGGATGCCCGGTGGCAGCGTCGTGCTCGCCGCGGGCGCGAGCGATCCGCGACCCGTGCGCCCGTGGGAGCTGGTCGTCGATAATGCGCTGGCCACCGCGCGGCTTCTTCCTGAGCTGGCGGACAAGAACGTCTGCCTGATCTCGTCGGTCGAGGTCTACGGAAGGGCAGGCGGTCCGCTGACCGAATCCACCGCGAACGATCTGCCGCTCAGCGAAGCGGCGCTCGAACGGTGGTGCGATCGCGCCCACGCGCTGGCCGCGACCCCGCTCGACCATGTTCGAGCAGCTCGACTGTGCCGGGAACTCGCTGACGCCGATCCCGGAGGTCGTTGGGTCTACGCCCTCGCCAAGCGCGCGCAGGAGATCTTGGTTTCACGTGCGGTACCGGCCGAGCGGTTGTCGATCCTGCGATCCGCGAATCTCTTCGGTTCAGGGCAGGAACGGGTGGTCAGCCAACTCGTCGGACGCGCGCTCGCGGGTTTGGAGCTCCGGGTCACCGACTGCATACGGACGTTCTTGTCCGTCGACGACCTCGCGCGCGCCGTGGCTGCGCAGGCTGGACGGCCGGGGATCGGCGTCGTCAACGCAGGTGCCGGACGCATGCGATTGACCAAGCTCGCGGAAATCGTCCTGGACGAGTTGAACGTCGACCTGCCCGTCGCAGTCGTCCCGCCGCCCGCGGACGACACGAGCGGCGATATCGACGTCCGACGGTTTCTGCAGATCTTCGGCGACGCGCCGTCACTCGACCTCGAACGGAATCTGCGTGCGTTCGTCCACGAACTTGCCTCCGTCTGGCCGGAACCGCTGTATCGACCGCTCCCGGTCGTCGTCCCGCCCCGCCCCGAGTCTCCGGAAACGGTGTTCGCCCGACAACAGCAAGCGCTGCTCAGTGGATCAGTGCGTGACGGTCAGTGGACCTCCGAGCTGGCCGGCATGTTGCACTCCACCCTGGCCATCGACGAAGACCATGAAGTGCTCGTCACGTCGTCCGGGACAGCGGCGCTCAAGTTGGCCGTCGTCGCGGCTGCCGGCCCGGGTTGGGAACACGGACACGACCCGGTAGCTGTGCTGCCGGCGTTCACCTTCGCGGCGACTGCCGAAGTCCTGGTAGATCTCGGCTACCGCCTCCGGTTCTGCGAAGTCAACGAGTCGACGTGGACCTTGGACTCGGCCGCATTGGTCGCGGCACTCGCGCCCGGTGACGTCACCCTCGTCGTCGCTGTCGACGCTCTGGGCGCTCCGGCCGACTACGACTCGCTGAGGCCGATCTGTGCCGAGGCGGGAGTCGCACTGATCGCGGACTCGGCGCCCGCCATGTCCGCACTGCACTCCGGTCGACCACTCGGAAACCAAGCCGACGCACACGCCTTCTCGATGAGCTTCGCAAAGGTCGTGTCGGCTGCGGGTGCCGGCGGCGCGCTGTCGGTACGGCGGGAGCTGCTCTCCCGGCTCGATGCGCCGATCGACTGGCGGCGTTCGACCAGAATCAGCGAGGTTCATGCGATCGCCGCGCTCGACCTCGTCTTTCGGCTCGACGAGCTCGTCGCGCGACGCGACGCCGTCGCGCACGTCTACAACACCTTGCTGGGCACGCACCCGCTGGTCGTCCCTCAGCAGGTACGACCGGGTGATCGGCATGGTTGGACGCACTGGACCGCACGGATTCTCGACGGGCACCGGGCTCGCCTGTCCGGCCGCCTCCCCGAGTTGGGCGTAGGAGCCAAGCCGTATTACGCGCCGGCGCTGCACCGGGAGAACTGGAACGAGCGAGCCGAACCCTGCGGTCCGCTCACGGTGACCGATGCGCTCGCCGAGGAAGCCCTCGCATTGCCCATGTCGTCCGAGCTGACTCCTGCGGACGCTGAACGGGTCGCGCTGCGCGTGCTCGCGGCGCTTTCAGAGATCACCCGGCTCTGAGCCGTTCGACGGCGCGCGAGCGACCACCAGGATCTGCTTGCCGAAGTCGGCGAACTCGGGCCGCGCGGCCCACTCCCGCTCTTCGTCGAGTTGGCGGTCGAAGTCCTCGTCGAGCCGCACCTTGAGCTCGGCCCGGCCGACGACGCTCGCGCCCACGAGCAGACCGTGCGTCGCCAGCAACTGAAGGCCGGCGTCGATGCAATAACGCCGGACGTCGGCCGCGGTCAGCAGATGAAGGTCGGCCGCATGCCCCGCTTCGGTCCAGACCCCCACGCCGGTCCGTTCGCGTTGGGCAGCCTCGGCCGAGCGACCGGCTCGCAGGAGCTCCAGCACAAGCGCGGTCTTCGAATCCACGAGCACGCAAGCGACACCGCCGGGTTTCAACCAGCGCGCGATGCGCGCGACGCTGGCCGCCGGATCCGCGGTGTACTGCAACGAGCCCATGGCCAGCACCGCGTCAGCGAATCCGTCCGGGAGCATTGCATCCTCGACCCGCTTCGTCACGAGCGCGAAGTCGGGATCCCCGTGCAGCCGCTCCGACGCGCGCTCGGCCATCCGGCTCGCCGGTTCGAGCCCGGTCACCCGATAGCCCGCGGCCAGCAGATCAGCGCTCCAACGCGCGGTTCCGCAGCCCACGTCGACGACCTGCGCGGGTGCCGCAGGCAGCCAACGCAGGCAGATCTCCCATGCGAGGAGGTCGTAGGCGCGGCGGTGCGGAGCCGCGAAGTGCTGTTCGTAGGACTGCGCGAGGGCATCGAACAGCGGCGCGCTCGGACGGGTCAGGACGCCGGGACCAACCGGCGACGGCCCGTCCTCCAGAGCCAGTCGTCGACGTAGCTCCTCGGTCGCCAGCTGAGGTTGAGCGAGTAGTTGCTCCCGCATCCAGAACAGTCCTTCCGGAAGAACCGCGCGTGGTCGTCGCGGTAACGGTCGCTGGCGACGATGTCCGCCAACGGAATGTCTCGAACGTTGGCGTGCGGGTCGTGGCCCCAGCAGCCGCCCACGTCGCCCTGCGAATGGACCATCAGCTTCAACTGCGACTCGACGCAGGGCAGGTCGCGCTGCACGACATCGCGAAAATGCCGGCGCAGATACCGCAGCTCGGCGAATCGCGGCAGATAGGCCGGGTTCGATCGAAGGATGCTTTCGACCTCCGCGAGCGTCTTGTCGACCAGCTCGTCCGCTACGCGGGACTCGATCGAAACCTGGCCGTCCCGGAACAGAAACGTCCGATCGGTCGCGAGATTGAGATAGAGCCTGATCTGGAGCCGCTGGGCCAAGCGCATCATCTCGGGCAGCGCTTCGATATTCGAGCGCATCACGGTGAAATTCATCCGCACGCGCAGCCCGTACAGCTCACGAATCGCGAGCAGTTCGGAAAGGTTTGCCAGAGTCCGGTCGAAGCTGCCCGCCACGCCGCGCACCTTGTCGTGCACGTCCGCATCCGGACCGTCCACCGATACGTTGAAGCTTCGCACGCCGGCGGCGATGACCGCGTTGCGTCGACGCTCGTCGAGCAGAATCGCATTGGTGTTCAAGTGAATGCTGCGGATCCCGCACGCAGTCGCGTGTTCCATGATCTGCGGCGCGTCGCGGCGGAGCAGAGGTTCGCCGCCGGTGAAATTCGCCTTGATGATCCCGAGCCGCGCCAACTGATCGACGACGCCGCACCACTCCTCGGTCGTCAGTTCCGACCGCGTGACCGTTCGCCAGCACGCACAGCTGATGCACTTGAGGTTGCAGTTGTCTGTGAGGAATAGTTCGGCAACGAGCGGGCGAACGTGCAAGTTCGGTGCGACGTGCTCCTTGACCGACATACGGCCGAAGAACAGCCCGAGCCGTGCGCGATCAGGCAGGCCACGAACCGCCTGCGCGTGCTGACCCATGCGAATTCCCCACCCCTCGGCGCCCCGTACACCCTGCGCCGATCTCGCCTGCGAGCCGGGACGCGTCGTCTACATTAGTCGCATGCACGCATCGGGGAAACGCGTACTCGTCGCTGGTGCAGCAGGGTTTCTGGGTTCACATCTGTGCGACCGTCTCGTCGCGGACGGTTACTTTCTGATCGCGCTGGACAACTTGAGCAGCGGCAATTGGTCGAACATCGATCAACTTCGCGGCACGCGGCAGATCGAATTTCGAGAACACGACATCCGTGACCGGTTGAACATCGTCGACATCGGTGCCGACATCGAAACCGTGGTCAATTTCGCTTGCCCGGCGTCACCGGTCGACTACATGGCCGATCCGATCGGCACCACCCGCACCGCAGTGCTCGGCACATTGAACATGCTCGAGTTCAGCCGTGCGCTCGGTGCCCGCATGGTGCAGGCATCGACGTCGGAGGTGTACGGAGATCCGCTACACCACCCCCAGCGCGAAGGCGACTGGGGCAACGTGAATCCGGTCGGAGCACGTGCGTGCTACGCCGAGGGGAAGCGGTGCGCGGAGAGTCTGGCGGCTGATTTCATCCGCCAGGACGCGGACGTGCGGATCTTGCGGATCTTCAACGCCTACGGCCCGCGGATGCGTCCGGACGACGGTCGGGTGATCTCCACATTCCTGCGGCAGGCCCTGGCCGGCGACCCGATCACGATCCACGGCGACGGTACCCAAACTCGCTCGCTGTGCTACGTCGACGATCTAGTGGAAGCGGTGGTCCGGACCATCGAGGGTCCCGGACGGCTGCCCGGGCCGATGAACGTCGGGAGCCCGCACGAAGTCACGATCTCCGAGATTGCGGCCACGATCCTGCGGATCACCGGCTCGCCGTCGCGGGTCGTCGAGACCTCGGCTCGCCCCGATGATCCGCGGCGCCGAAGGCCGGACATCTCGCTCGCACGGGCGTACTTGGACTGGGAGCCGATGGTTGGACTTGAAGAGGGGCTGCGGCGAACGCTCGCGCAGCTCGACGACCAGCGCGTCGAGCGTGGAGCCTGAACGATACGGAGCCTGATCGCTCCGAAACCTGCCCCCTCGATGTGTCGGATCGGGACCGCACCGTTCGTCGTCCTCGCGGGGGGACGTCCGGCGGGTGAACCCGAGATCGGTCCCGACCGATCCGGCGAGAGGAGATCGTCATGGCCAAATACCTGTACCTCTACCGCGGCCCGGCAACGCCGATGCAGGACTTCACGCCCGAACAGTCCGCTGAACAGATGCGCTTGTGGGGCGAGTGGATGGGACGGGTCGGGCCCGCGCTCGTCGACGGCGGATCACCTTTCGGTGAGCGTTCAACGCTCGGTGACGACGGCTCGACTCCGCCACCGAGCGATCAGAACGGCTACACGATCGTCGAGGCCGACGACCTCGAGGGCGCGCGTAAGCTCGCAGACGGACATCCGTTCCTGTCCGAAGGCAAAGGAAGGTTCGCGCTCGAGATCTTCGAGCTCGTGCCCATGTGATCCGCGTGAACGCGGTCGTCGGTTCGTTCGGCTATGCCCGATGAAGGAGCACTCGACATGCCCGACAGTCCCTGGCCGATCATTCACGCCGAACGCCGAGCAATTCTCGAGGACGTGCGGGGTCTGTCGGCGGAGCAGTGGGCCACCGAGTCCTTGTGCCCCGGTTGGTCGGTCCGGGATGTATTCGGACACATGGCGGCGTCGGCACGGATGACCCCGACCCGTTTCATCGGTCATTTCACAGCGGCGGGGTTCAAATTCAACAAGATGGTCGCGACCGACATCGTCAGCGAGACGAGCGGCAGCATCCCGGATCAGATTGCAGCCTTCACCGGCCTCCTCGGCGCCACGACCAGTCCGCCGGGACCGGTCGACGCCATGGTCGGCGAGGCAGTCGTTCACTCGTCCGATATCCGCCGGCCACTCCGCATTACGCGCGATTACCCGGTTGCCTCGGTCATCCGGGCCGCGGACTTCTACAAATCGTCGAACCTCTTGTTGGGCACCAAGTCTCGAATCGCTGGCATCACCCTCAAGGCCACCGACTCGGACTGGACTCACGGCTCGGGCCCGGAAGTTAACGGACCCATGCTGTCGCTGCTGCTCGCGATGACCGGGCGAAAGGTTGCCCTCGCCGACCTCACCGGCGAAGGCGTCGCAGTCCTGCAGAGCCGCTGACCGTCCTGGCTCGCGTCGCGGTCAGCACAGGCGCCCGGCTTCTCGCCCGGGCTTGGCTGAGGACCCGTTCTCGCTCCGGCTTACGGTGCCGGAGCGAGAACGATGCTCCATGTGCTGAACGCTGATCCGGCGGCGTCCGTCGTCGCCGTCACGCCGCCGACGGTTCCCGGCGATACCGGAACGCCGCTGTCGGCAAGGAGCGAGTTCATCCGGCCGGAACCGCTTCCGTTGTCGAGATTTCGAGCTATCACCGACCCCGGGGCGGTCCACGTCGTCACCGCGGACGACTTAGCACCCCAGTACGACACCAACCAATCGCCGGCCGCCGATGCGGTCACCGTCGGTGTCGTCGCCGACGTCGTCGACACGCGGGTCAGCAGGTTCGCCTCGGCCGCAACCGGGTTGGTCGCGTTGGTCCCGGAGTAAGCGAGCAACTGAACGGTCCCGTGGTAGCTGCCGCCGAAACCGACGCTGATCGTCGACCCGGCGTCGCCGGACTGCGCGACCCGGCTCCAGACCGAACTGACCATGGCGGTGTTGCTGGCCGTGCCGACGAGCGTCCAACCGGTAGGCCCGGTGATCGGCGAGTTGACGGCGCTCGTCGCGAAGAGGAGGAGCCCGTTACCCGGCGTAACCCCTGTCGGGACCGTCACGCTTTCGGTAGCCGTGTTCCCGTTGGTCGCTGCCGCGGCAACAAAGCTGATGCCACTGCTGGTCGTGCCGACCTTCACCTGCTCGGTCGTCGAGCCGGTGCTATTGCTCGCGTTGGTCACCGTGAGAGTCACCGAATACGTTCCGGAGCCGCTGAAAGTGTGGCTCGTCGTCACGCCATGGGCCACCGCGGACGCGTCGCCGAAGTTCCACGCATAGTCCGTGATCGAACTCCCCGGTGCCGTCGAGGCAGATCCGTCGAAATTGCAGGAAAGGCTCGTGCAATTCACCGAGAACGACGCGACCGGTGCGGGCGGAGTCACCACCAGACAGTTGACGCACTCGCCGCTGAAGCCGTCAGGGTTGTTCACGAAGAGGTTGTACGAGCCCGGAGCGAGAGTGCTCGAAACGCTGACTGTCGCGTCGATGGCAGTGGAGTTGGGCACGCTGGTCACCTTGACCGTGATACCGCTGTGGCTGGTGATCGTCGCTCCGGATTCGAAGCCCGTTCCGTTGACCACGGCCGGCACATTGGACGAGGCGTCGGGGAATGAGTTGGGCGTGACCGAGGTCGGCGCCGGCGGTGGCGGCGGTGTCCCGATCGTCAGACAGTTAGCGCAGACATCCTCGATAGGCCCTGGCTCGTTCACCATGACCGTGCGTTGCCCGGTGGCGGCTGCCTTGCCGACGTGCAGACTCACCTTGATCTGGGTGGGACTGACCAGGGTCGTCGAAAGTACATTGATCAGAGTCCCCGAGATGACGACCTTGGGCGTTGCGGTGAACCCGCTCCCGGTCAGGGTGACGGTGGTAGTCGTTCCGAGCCCGAGGACGGTCGGAGAAACTGCGGTGACGGGCGGGCCCGACGGGTAGACGGTGTACCCGTTCAAGCCGTAGGTGCCGCCCCCACCGATGATCATCTCGGTGCCGGCGAAGATGGCTTGGCCGAACAGCGCGGTCTTGCTCGGAACGAATCCGACCTGAGCGCCGGTGGCTGCGTTGAGCAGGTAGGTGCCAAGCGCCACGGTGTTGGTGTACGTCGTCGCGGTGAGGAGGCCACTGCCGTTCTCGGCGGGGCTGCCCAGCACGTCACCGGATACTCCGGTCTGCCAGAGTGGCGCCCCGGTCGCCGGGTTGAGCGCCTGGACGCTGCCCGGGTAGGTCACGCCGTTGATGGTTGTCGGAGCGCCGCCGGCGACGATCAGCCGGGTGCCATCCCAGACGCCGGCGGCCACGCACTCGTCAACACCTCCCGGGTAGGGAACAGTGATCCGCTGCTCCCACACCGGGCCGGCGGCTAGGTTGCTCTGCCGCCACGCGTAATAGATGCCGTTCTTGTTGCACGCTCCGACCATCGGCGTGGGAACCCCACTCAACGTGGCCGTGAAGAGAGTCGGCGACCCGCCGAAGTCCGAGTCGGAGGTGCGCTCGCTGACGGGCACCTGCCAGTTGTCGAGCACGGCCAGCGTGTTCGGGTCGAGAGTGACAACAGACTCGTTGTACAGGGGCTGGCCCTGGCCGTCGTAGCCGTTGCCGGTCGTGACGAGGATGTCGCCGTTCGGAAGGAGCGCCGGCGTGGACCAGATGCTGCCGCCGACGTGGCCGGCCCCGACGTCGACCCAGCTCCCGGTCTGAGCGCCGGTGCCCTGGTTGAACGATTCGACGCCGCCCGGGATCAGGGGGGCGTCACAGTCCGACGAGATGCCGACGTAGATCTTGCCGTTGGCGACGAGCGGTGAGCTCCAGGAGTAATAGTCGTTCGCCGTCGTCGACGGGGTGTCGACCACAGCCGTCCAGACGGTCGAGCCGGTGGCGGCATCCAGTGCGTAGAGGTGGCCGTCACCGGAGTTCACGTACACGGTCGGTTTGCCGGTGTTCGGGTCGTTGGCAACGGCAGCCGTGCCGGTGATCCCTTGGCCGTGCGGGCCGCACGGCTTGTTGCCCTTGGCGGTGTCAAGGCCGAGGAACGCACTCCACTTCAGCGTTTGGGTGGCCTGGTCAACGGCGAAAAAGTAGCCGTCCTCAGCGCCGACATACACGGTTCCGCCTACTTCGACCGGAGTCGCAAGCAGCGCGTTCGTACCACTGTTGGGGGAGGCCGGCGGGGCCCAATGCCACGACTGCTCGAGCCCGACGACGTTCGCAGGGGTCATCGAAGTCGCAGCCGCGTTGTACGACGTGTGGTCCGACCCGAAGAGGTATCCCGGCCAGTCGGCACTACCCGCAGCTGACGCCGGACCAGCGGTCCCTACCGCACCAGCGACCAGAGCGAGCGTCGCCGCGACGAACAGCGGCTTCCGCCCGAATAGCTTGGCGTTGAGCTTTCCTCTTGCGCGCATGAGCCCCCACAAAGGTTCACGCCGACGCCAGCCGGCCCCGGTATACAACTACGTCCCGCTCACCAGCGCCTCACGAACAACATCTCGCCACTCGAATGCGGGCGACGCTCGCGCTGAGACGCTGGCTGATGACGGACTGTTGCACGAGGCTCGTGCTCGGGCCTCCCCCATTCGGACATATCGGGCCGTCCGTTGAGTCGGCCTGCCCGGCTTACGCGAACTGTGCGTAAGCCGGGCACTGCGCTGAGTAAGACCCGCTCAAACTACGGCGCAGGACACGCCAGACCGGTCGGGTAGGTGGGCTCGTTGTGCAGCACCAACATCGTCTTGACCGCTACGCCGTCCGTACCGGGAGATACCGGAAGCGTGATCTCGTCCGGCGCCGTCCACTCAGTGTCGAGCCCCTTGTCGAAGATCCACTGACCGACGATGGTCTTGTAGACCCGGACGGCGGTGATCCACCCGTAGTTGCCCGGGCTGACCGGAGCGTAGGTGCCGTTCTGGATCGACGTCGATCCCGACCAGGTGTGTTCGTAGCTCGTGGTCATCTCGATCTTCGCGATGCCGGTCGCGATGAAGTTGACGCCGGCCTCCAGGCCGACGGTCACGCTGATACCGGCCGCATTCTCCCAACCCGTTGCCTTGTCGATGTTGAAGTACTGGGTCGCCTCCGTGCTGTTCGGATCGTTGTACTCGACAACGCTCACGCACTCCTCGGTGCTGAGGAACGCAGCCTGCGGCTGTCCCGTCTCGTCGAAGCGGCACGTATTGGGACTGATCTGGCACTGTTGAAGCGCGGCCCCGGATGCGGTTTTCGTGAGTTCGGAGTTCACGACGGTCGGTGCTACATAGCCCTGGAAGTACGAGACATTGTCCGCGATGACCCAGGTCTGGCTGTCACCTGCGCCGCAATGGGTCACGTCAAGCCATGCGCCCGCGTACGAGAGATCGCGCGAGATCTGCAGGCATTGGCCGTCCTTCGCGTGAACCAGGTGCCACTGCGGTACGCCATGTGTACCGAGAATCGCCGCGAGGCGCCAGCGCTGCGAGTCGATGGAGTCGGAGCACCGCCACTCCTCCGCGACGTTGTCCCACCAGCGCACGTCGATGCATTTCCCGGTCGCGGTATTGCGAATCAGGAAGGTTCCGTCGCCGTTCGGAACGAAGTCCCAGCGCACGTCGGCCTGGTTGTTCGACCTCGTCTCCGGATCGTCAGCTGGGTAGGGGTTGTAATCCGCGGGGACGACTTCGTCGGCGACGACGATCGTCCCGTCGTCGCTCGGGGCGCCGCCATCGAGGCCGATCCCGCGTACGCCGAACCCGGGGATCGTGAACCACTCGGCGTTCCGGGTCGTCTGGAACGGGTTGTAGATGACTTGATTCTTGAGCGGGTCGACTTTGAGCTGCTTGGGCGCGGGAGGAGTGACCGTTCCCGCGTCGGGAGCTGGAGGAGTACCCGGACCGTTGGCGTTACAAGCGCCCGACGCCTGGGTCGAGGTCGTCGGGCCGACCGGGGGACGGTTGGCAGATCCGATGTTGGTCACACTCAGCGCGTCCGCGGAGTAGCCGACCGGTACCGGTGACACGGAGTAGATCGAGCCGGCCGTTCCGGGGGCGGTGGTCAGCAGTAGATCCCCTCCGGACTCGGCAATTCCGCCGACGGCGGGGGTTGTGCCGACCCGGGTCGAGGTTCCGTCGGCGTGCACGCGGGCGAGCACGTTCGTCCCGGATTGCGTGCCCGACACCACGAGATCGCCATCGGGCGAGGACGCGAGACCCGTCACCGAGCTGAATCCGCTGAGCGCCCCTGCACGCTTCTGCGTGACCACTCCGCTGGAAACGGCCAGAGAAAACAGCCCGGAGTAGCCGGCTGCGGCGAAGGTGAGCGCGCTCGGGTCGTCCTGGGTCGAAGTCATAGCGGTCGGAAGCAGTGCCTGAGCCGGGGTCCAGCCCGCCGGCCACCCTCCGAAGACCACCTTGGCAACTTCGGCGCCGGACGCCCAGTCGATCGTGTAGAGAGTCGATCCGTTCACGTCCATCGCGGTGCCGAACAGCTTCGACCCGTCGGCGCTCCACGAGATCGCCCGGTATCGCCTCGCCAGGTACGTCTGGGACACCGGCACGCCTTTGGAGCTGATCCGCGCGAGCACGGGGTAGCCGCCCTGCGCGTCCGCCACCCAGAGGTCCACCGCCGGGCAGGTAGGCGTTGTCGCCTGCGCGAGGGCCACTCTGGCCGGGGCCGCGCCGCCGAACAGCGTGCAGGCGGCGAGCCCGGCAGCGATTCGTGCCCATCGCGATCGGTCGGGTCGAGATTGACGACGGTGCTTCGACGTGGGCCGAACGCAGCTCGACGTCTGGCTCTCGGATGCGGGCCGTTCCCGGCGAATGCGAACGACTGAACCCGCGAGCTGCCGATGGCGATTGCTCGATCTCAAGACTCGACTCCTCACGTTCGGGAGGTACCGGACCGCCGAGCACGACCCGCGATGGGTTCTCGGCCGCACGCGGGACGGCGCAACCCCGACACCTTGACACGATGAAGTTCTGAAAGTTTGGAATGTCACCCGTGTCGCTCCGGATAAGTTCGCCGAGATCAGCGCGAGAGCTCCCGGCTCACCCCGATCGGGTGATGTGCGTCTGCGGGCGGAACGGTTCGATCAAGCTGGATCGGGTCGGGCACGGCCCGTCGAGGCTTGCGGCCTGCCCGGTTCCGACCGATCAACGGCGGGCCGACGGGCCAACGCCTGGACGACAGGCGCGAGGTGAGTGATGACGACAGATCGTTTGCTGCCGGCTACGGATTCAGCGACATGCGCGTGGCACGGTGACGTGACGTGGCGAGAGACCTCTCGGCTTCGCGAAGCACTGTTCGACCTTCTCGACACCCCTGGACTCACCACGGTCTCGGTTGACGTACGCACCGTGCTATCGATCGACAACATCGGGATTGCCATGTTGATCGGTGCCGATCGGCGCGCGTCAGCTTCGGGCAAGCGGCTCGTCCTGGTCGACAGCAACGGACCGGTGACGGCCAAGTTGGCGCGCACCCATCTCGCCGGGCGATTGGCGGTCACGCAAGTGATCGAGCATTGAACCCCGGCGGCCGACTACAGGCCGGCCTGTGCCTCGATCCGACCTGATCCCACCGCGTCCTTGAGGGCCGCGTAGTCCCGCTCGTTCTGATCGGCATACTTCTCGGCGAAGTCCGCGAGCGCCCGTTCGAAGGCGTCGGACTTGCCGAGGTAGGCGGCTATCGCGATGCGGTCGCCGGACCGCGCGTGAGCCCTCGCCAAAGTCCACCCGCATATCCGCGCGTAACCGGCCATTCCCTCCGGGAGCATCCGCTCCACTGCCGCCGAGAACTTCCAGTCCTTCAACTGCCGAACGTAGTAGGCGCGTTCGACTCCGTCCTGCCCGACGACGGTCTGCCAACCGAGGAAGATGTCGCTGGCGGCCTGCATGAGGTGCTGCCCGGTCACTACCCGATCCGCCTCGTTGGCGTACTCCGCCGGCTCGGTGTAATCCGCGAGTACCGACCGTTGAGCCTCTTTCGCCTGCAGGAGCAGAGGCTCAGTTCCGTCCTTGGGCTCCATCAAGAGGATCCACGCACGCGTTCCTACGCTGCCCACGCCGACGACTTTCCGCGCCATGTGAGTAAGCGTGAACTGGTCGAGAAGATGCCGGCGATCGGCTTGAAGCGTCTGGCTGTATCCGGCGACGAGTTCTCGCATCGACGCGTACACCTGTTCGCTGTGCCGATCCGAGAACAAGTCCTCCACCGGAACGATGAGCGGGGGGTCGGTGACGAACCGGCGTCGGCCGTCCACCTCGGTCGTGAGCTTGCCCATCGCACGCATGCTGTCCTGCGTTCGTGCCTTCGCCAGCGCGTCTTGGGTGCGCTTCGCGAGCTGCGGTTTCATCTGTGCGCTGAACCGGCTGAAGACTTCGTCCGCGTCCAGGTGCGCGTACCAGACGTCGAGCATGCTGAGCTCGGCGAACATGCGCATCGCCGTCCGGTACTCGGCGGCCGCATTCATCGCGATCCGGCGACGTTCCTTGGTCGAGTAGCCGTTGTCGCGGCCCGCCACGGCCAGGCTCGCCACCAGCCGCATGACGTCCCACTCGAACGGGCCGGGAAAGGTCTCGTCGAAGTCGTTGACGCTGAAGACCAGGTGACGCTCTGGTGTCGCGAACAGGCCGAAGTTCGACAGGTGCGCATCGCCGCACAGTTGCACCCGCAGCCCTGACGGCGGGCCGGAGCCGAGATCGGCGGCCATCGGAAGCGCCGCGCCGCGGTAGTAGGTGAACGGCGACACCAGCATTCGGCCGTGCCGGATCGGCACCAATTCGGCGACCCGGGACTGAGCCTGCGATTCCAGCAGCGACACCGGGTCCGCCCGCGTAGAGCTCGGCTCGAACCCCGCAAGCGACTCCAGAGGAGCGGCACTGCGGGCAGCCTTGCCGTGGGCGATCCGCTCGGTGCGGCTGATGCGATACGAGGCGGGGGTCGACTTGCCGCCCGTGCGGTTGCGGCCGACAGCCTGCGCGCCTTCGATCGATGTTGCGGCTGACATCATCGCTCCCTCCGACGCACCGGCAAACTGTCGGTCCAGCTCCCGCGTCTGCCCCGTGCCGGTTCAGTCAACCACTGGCCGCCGGCCGGGTCGTCGCCTCATGCGAATGAGACTGTTTCCGGAGTCGCCGGGGCGGTTTGGTCCTGTTGGGATGATGCGACGCTTCGCGGCGACGGCTTGCCTGGGCCTAACAGCCGCGGGGCGCCCGGCTGCTCCGATTCGTAGGGCTCAACGAGGAGGCAACATGGCGGACCTCATCGCGATCGGCTACCCGGATACGACGACTGCCCTGCGGGCCGAGGAAGAAGTTCAACGGCTCTCCAAAGACCTGGTCATCCAGCCCGACGCCGTGGCAGCGATCATCCGCGACCAGGACGGCAAGATCAAGACTGTGACGAACATGCACACGGTGGGTGCCGGCGCGACGTGGGGCATGTTCTGGGGATTCCTGTTCGGGATTCTCTTCTTCGTACCGTTCTTCGGCATGGCGATCGGCGCCGGCATGGGCGCGCTGATGGGCAAGATTACGAAGTCCGGGATCGACAAGCAGTTCCAGGACCAGGTCCGGGACATGCTCCAGCCCGGAACCTCCGCGCTGTTCATGGTGGTCGAGCAGATGACCACGGACAAGGCTCTGGACTCGCTGTCCAAGTTCGGCGGAACCGTTCTGAAGTCCTCATTGTCGAAAGAGGCCGAGAAGGAACTCCAGGACGCACTGCACGGAACGGACGCATAACTCCCGGCCGGCGGATGCCGGCCGAGCAATGCAGATGGCTCGGGCGGCGTCCGCTAGTCGCTGACCGGCTCCTCGTACAGCGCGCGCTCGATGTCGTAGCCCAGTGCGGTTGCGATGACCGACGCTGCCGAAACGATCCGGGGAGTGCCCACCATTGGCGCGACCGCCACCAGCACCCCGATGATGTCGTCCTCCGAAGCACCGGCCGCCAAGGCCGCGGAGACAACCGAATGGGTCGTCGCCTCAGGGGCGGACACAGCCACGAGCGCACCCAGCCGGACAAGCGCACGAGTCCGCTCGTCCAGGACTTTGTCGGTCGACTCGTTGAGGCTGATCCCCAGTGTCGACTCGATGCAGCTGTCGAGGTTGATGGACAGCGCACGCAGCGTCGTCAGGTTTTCGCCCATGGCTCCTCATGCCGACTGCATGAGCCGGATGAACGGTCGCCTCAAGAGAAGCGCCACCTAGCAGAGAACGCATCACCTCATGCGGATGATGTGAGACGGCGGTCGCGGATCGGCAACTTCATCCCCACAGGATGACGTTCGCCTGCAGAGCCGACGCGAGGATGGCTGAGGCCCGCCATTCCGCCGATTCGCTCCGGGCCCCGAGGAGGACCAGTGACCGACGCCGACGGACCCAAGAGCCTGCACGGCAAAGTGGCAATCGTCACCGGTGGCAACAGCGGAATCGGAAAGGGGATCGTGCTCGCACTCGCCGAGCGCGGCGCGAATGTCGTCATCGACTACGTGATGAACCCGGAAGCGACCGAGGAGGTCGAGCGGCAGGTCGCGGCCCTCGGCGACCAGTCGATCGGCGTGGAGGCCGACGTCAGCAAGGTCGAAGATTTGCAGCGCCTGGTCGATAGCGCTGTCAAGGCTTTCGGCCGGGTGGATGTCATGGTCAACAACGCCGGTGTCGAGAGCCGGACGTCGATCCTGGACACCACCGAGGGCCAGTACGAGAAGGTTCTCAATATCAACTTGAAGAGCGCGTTCTTCGGCACGCAGACCGCGGCCAAGCAGATGATCGCGCAGGGCGACGGCGGAACCATCATCAACATCACATCGGTCCATGAGGACTGGCCGATGCCGGGCAACACGCCCTACTGCCTGTCCAAGGGCGGCATGCGGATGCTGACGCGGACCGCGGGCGTCGAGCTGGCCCCGCACGGTATCCACGTCATCGGCGTCGGCCCGGGCGCCGTCCGCACCCCGATCAACGATTATGACGATGCCCAGCTCAAACGGCTCAACGACGCGATCCCGCTGGGACGGATGGCCGAGCCGAGCGAGATCGGCAACGTGGTCGCTTTCCTCGCGAGCGAGGGCGCCAGCTATGTGACGGCCACGACGTTCATCGTCGATGGCGGCATCATGCACACCAGCCCGGGCCTGTAGGCCGGCCGGCGAGTGCGATGACCGACTCGAACGTCCTGATCGTCGGCGGAGGATTCGGCGGCGTCGCTTGCGCCCTCGAACTGGCGAAGCACGACATCCATGTCACGCTCTTCGACCAGAACAACTACCACCAGTTCCAGCCATTGCTCTACCAGGTGGCGACGGCCCAGATCGCCGCGTACGACATCGCCCGTCCCCTGCACGGTGTCTTTCGCAAACACAAGACCGTGCAGGTGGAGCGGGCCTCGGTGACGTCGATCGATCCCGCCGGTCACTCGGTGACGACCGGCCGCGGCGTGACGACGACCGGCGATTACGTCGTCATCGCGGCCGGCGCGCAGGCGAACTTCTTCGGAACGCCCGGCGCACCGGAGAATTCTTTTCCGCTCTACTCGCTGAATGACGCCGAACGTCTTCGGTCGCGCATTCTCACCGTGCTGGACGCCGCGGTCGCCGACCCGAGCCTGGTGGCCAAGGGCGCCGTGAACTTCGTCATCGTCGGCGGCGGAGCAACCGGCGTCGAAACAGCAGGAGCGCTCGCAGAGGCGGTCACCGGCGTGCTGCCCACCCGCTACCCAGACCTGGCGGCGGCGGCCAAGGTGCACATCGTGGACCGCGGAGACGTCCTGCTCGCTCCGTTTTCCGACAAGGCGCACGCGTACGCTGCCCGCCGGCTGGAGCGGGACGGAGTCATCGCCCATCTCGGCGTCGGCGTGAGCGAAGTCGGGCCCGATCGTGTCGTGCTCACCGACGGCAGCGAGATCCTCACGCACACCGTGATCTGGGGCGGCGGCGAGAAGGCCGCAGACGTCGTCGGACAATCCCAGCTGGCGGAAGGACGTGGTGGCCGCATCGACGTGCAACGCGACCTGACGGTTGCCGGGCACGAGCGCGTTTACGTCCTCGGCGACGCGGCGAACATTCCTGACGCGACGGGAGCGATCCTCCCGCAGCTCGGATCGGTCGCTCAGCAGTCCGGGGCGTGGGCCGCAGGCAACATCGTCGCGGAGCTCGCGGGGAAGTCTCGACGGGACTTTCACTACAAGGACAAAGGGATCATGGCGATGATCGGCCGCAACGCGGCCGTCGCCGAAATGGGGGCGCACCGGCACGAAGTCGAAGGGCCGATCGCGTTCGCTGCGTGGCTGGGCGTGCACGCGATGCTGCTCAGCGGTGCGCGCAACCGCGTCGACGCGTTCATGTCGTGGGGATGGGACTACTTCAGCAAGAACCGTGCCACCGCAATCGTGGACAGGCCCGACGCGACCACGATCGACTGGGGCGACGACGACGAAGACGACGGCGAGCGCCCAGATCTGAGCCAGGAGCCGGCATGACCGATCACTACGACGTCATCATCATCGGATCGGGTGCCGGGGGAGGAACGCTTGCGCGCCACCTGGCACCGTCCGGCAAACGCATCCTGGTGCTTGAACGAGGCGACTGGCTCCCTCGGGAGATAGAGAACTGGGACGCGGACGCGGTCTTCGTCAAGAGTCGTTACGTGTCCAAAGACACCTGGTACGACAAGGACGGGAAGAAGTTTCAGCCCGGCGTTCACTACAACGTCGGCGGCGCCACGAAGTTCTACGGTGCCGCGCTGTACCGCCTGCGAGCCGAGGACTTCGGCGAACTCAAACACCACGGCGGAATCTCACCGGCATGGCCGATCGACTACGCGGACATGGAGCCGTACTACACCGCTGCCGAACAGATCTATTGCGTGCACGGCGAGCGGGGGGCCGACCCCACCGAGCCGCCGTCCACCGGGCCGTATCCGTTCCCGCCCGTCTCGCACGAGCCGCGCATCCAGCAGCTGTTCGACGACATGCAGAAGGCCGGGCTCCACCCCTTCCACGCACCCTGCGGCATCATGCTGGACGAGGCGAATCCACCCTTCAGCGCCTGCATCCGCTGTGCGACGTGTGACGGCTTCCCATGCCTGGTCCATGCCAAGGCGGACGCCGAGGTCGTCGGTATCCAACCCGCGCTCCAGAACCCCGGCGTCACGTTGCTCACCAACGCGCAGGTCGTGCGCCTCGAAACCGATCCGACGGGCACCACGGTGACCGACGTCGTCGTCGACCACGAGGGCGAGACCCAACGATTCAGAGCGGACATCGTGGTCGTTTCCGCCGGAGCCGCGAACTCCGCGAAGCTCCTGCTCCGCAGCGCGAACGACCGGCATCCGACCGGCCTGGCCAACGGCTCCGATCAGGTCGGGCGCAACTACATGTACCACAACAGCCGAGCGTTCCTGGCGATCTCAAAAGAGCCGAACCGCACGAAGTTCCAGAAGACGCTCGGGCTCAACGACTTCTATTTCGGTGACGACGGGTTCGACTTCCCGATGGGCAACCTGCAGATGGTCGGCAAGTCTTCAGCGCCGATGTACCGCGGTGAGAAGCCGATCGAAGCGGACCTCGCCCCGACCTTCGCGCTGCGCGACGTCGCCGAGCACGCGATTGACATCTGGCTCTCCACCGAGGACCTGCCCGACCCCGACAACCGAGTGACCCTCGGCAGAAGCGACGACATCGTGCTCAGCTACACGCCGAATAACCAGGAAGCGTTCGACCGGCTGTATTCGAAAACGAAATCCCTGCTCGACCATCTCGGCATGCATCCCAGGCACCTGATTCCCCGCAGCCTCTACATGAAGAACGACGTAGGGATCGCCGGATGCGCTCATCAGGCGGGAACCTGCAGATTCGGGACGGATCCGGCGACCTCCGTTCTCGACGTCAATTGCAAGGCGCACGAACTCGACAATCTGTACGTGGTGGACACCAGCTTCTTCGTCAGCATCGGGGCGGTCAATCCAGCGCTGACCGCCGCGGCCAACGCGCTGCGGGTCGGCGATCACTTGCTGGAGCGGCTCGGCTGAGTCCGGACTTCACCCGATCGGGACGATGCCGCATCCTGCGCCCGGCGATCCGATGATCCCATGTCTCAACTAGATCTCGCCCGGCTTCAGTTCGCCGCGACGAGCATCTACCACTTTCTCTTCGTGCCGGTCACGATCGGGCTGGCTTTCCTCGTGGCACTGCTGCACACCGCGTGGTACCGACGAAGGGACACTGCGTTCCTCCGGCTGACCCGGTTCTTCGGTGTTCTGCTTGTGATCAACATTGCGGTCGGCGTGGTCACCGGTCTGGTTCAGGAGTTCCAGTTCGGCATGGAC
>Ga0075017_100000173_pt1 | contig 30616 bp, 47 predicted proteins | sample AleBraG_ABR_2012_FD_71475 | JGI IMG/M metagenome (GOLD analysis project Ga0075017, IMG submission 71475) | Freshwater sediment microbial communities in response to fracking from Pennsylvania, USA - Alex Branch Run_MetaG_ABR_2012 | ecosystem: Environmental > Aquatic > Freshwater > Creek >... | reverse complement strand
GCGGTATTACTTTCTTGCTCAACGGCGACGGATCGACGACGATCAACGCGAACGGGCGTACTGAAAACGTGTTAGTTGTGCAGGGTGGGTCTTTTGACCCTTCGACTTGCGTGTTGACCCTCAATGGAGCAACATTGAATTTTCAATGTGGTGTTTATCAAGGTACTACGATCCTTTGATTTTGGGATAAAAAATGGCAGACGATTTTGTCCAAGTCGGCTCTCCCACGAAAAAGATCGACAACACTTCGTTGACGGTTGCCGGCAACGTGGTAGATCGCCAGCGCGTGATCGTGTCTGACACCACGGACACGGCTGGGTTCCAGGCGGTCGTCAAGAGCGTTCCGCCTTCGGGGACTTATGGAGCGGTCGTCTGGATCAGCGCGGATCAGTTGCCATTGCCGGTGACGCTGGCGGGGCCGATGTCGATAGCAAGCGACCCAACAAACCCCATCAGCATCACGGGCCAAACAGTTGATGACATTGCGTTTGTCGGTGGCGTTCCTGTTTCATTGGGGGCAAAGCCTTCCGCGTTGTCAATCCCTGTCGTGTTGCCTACCGATCAGGCGGGCATCGTAGTGACGGGTAGCGTCGGCATCACGGGTGGGACGGTTACGGCGAACCAAGGTGGCTCGCCGTGGACAAGCAACATCACGCAGGTCGGCGGGGCTTCTCTGGCATTTGGTTCGGCGCTTTCGGCATCGAGCCTTCCTGTCGTCATTGCCTCGGACCAGGCAGCAGTCCCTGTCTCTTTTGCCGCTGGCAGCTTGGTAAACGCTATCCTTGTGTCGCCGTTGACGATCTCCAACGACCCAACAACGCCAATCTATGTTGTCGGCCAAACCGTCGATGACATTGCCTTCGTTGGAGGCGTCCCCTTGTCGCTGGGACAGAAGTTGGCGGCTACCTCGGTCCCTGTTGTCCTTGCGACCGACCAACCGTCGATTCCAGTAACGGCGACGGTGACAAATCCTTCGTTCCCCGTCACATTGGCGGACGGTGCCAGTGCTGTAGACGGAACAACTCTGGATGCGGCCCTGTTGGATGATTTTCCTGGAACGAACGCGGCAAAACTGCGTGGGATCAATGCTCAACTCGCCACGTCGAACCGTACGCAACGAGAAATACGCTTGCTTCTCTTGGCTATTTTAGCTCAACTGAATGTGATGGGGCAGCAGCAAGGGGTGTCTCCTGCCGTTGCCGTGAACGAAGTACCGATCCTGAATTAAAGAGGAAAGACAATGGCTGCACCGAATTATGCACCGCAGGGATGGGTGGCACGAACGCTGTCCAAGGCTCGCGCAATGATCGACGGAAACGTGTCGGACCCGACCGGGCAAAGGCTTGGTCGCTATCAAGAGCAGATCAGTCTTGTACCGATGATCGGCGAGCCTCTGCTATGTGATGAAGGCTCGTTGATGATGTCTTCGATGCTGCCAAGCGCCACGGCCTTGCAGTTGGGGATTTCAGCAACGTATTCGGCGATCACGCCAGCGTTGGTTTTCAAGAACAACGCTCCGGTCGGCCCGTCTAACCCGCGTTGCCACCTGCGTGACATTCACTTCCTCATAGCGACGGCTCCAGCTTCGGGGACCGGTTTGCTCTACGCAACGGTGGTGGACAACGTGCCGCGCGTCCCCACGCAGTCCGTGTTAGGCACGCCAACCACGGGCACCTCCTACGCCGTTACTGCCGTTTGTACCAACATCGATGAGTCGCCTGGCATCGTCGGCCAATGGTATTTCCCTCAATCGACTAGCGGCGGTGTTCCTCCAGCGGCTCCTGCTCAAGGCGGCAATGCTCGCATCCTCGTTGGCAACGGCAACCTCCGTACAGTAATTCCCGTTGGAGCGGCAACGTCCGGCGTCCAGGACGATTACCGGATCGTCTTCGGAGCAACCGACCGAGCGGGCCAAGGCGTTCTTTCTTCCACAGCGGGTGCGACAAAGATCGTCGAGTACCATCCGGCGGTAACGATTGGGCCGCAGGAATTTTTCCTGTTGTACCTCTGGGCGCCATCCAATTCGGTGACAGGCATGGCGTTTGCGGGGCTGGATGTCAGCTGGTTCGAGCGATAAAACAGGTGAGGGTTTCGCTTGCCTGGAAAGGACGAAGGCCAATTGCGTGGGCCATGCGGAAGAGAGGTAGCCGATCTTCGCTGCGTGATTACCTACGTAATCAAAAATGAGAACAATTGCGTGGGCCATGCGGAAGAGAGGTAGCCGATGGCCCTGCTAGACCTGCTTCCGTCAACATTGCCATGTCCTTGTTGCGGCGGAGTAACAGGGTGTTGCAATCGCTTTTTGCCCAAGAAGCTTTACCTGACGGTTGGCGCCGGTTCCGGGGAAGTTACTTGCAAGAAGACTTTTACGCTAGAATGGAATGGAGTGGCTGGATCTCCTGTGACATGGACATCGCTCACGGATCAGCCTAGCGGGTGCATGACGCCGACGTGTACCTACGACTATTATGTGACGTGCAACGGAATAGATCCATCGTTCTTCAAGTTATACATCTATATTCATACGGGTGGACCACCCCCGGGTGGGGCTGGTCAAGTCGATGTGATCTCGACCTTTACAATCATTCCTGCGGCAACGTGTCTGCCTTTGTTCTTGCCGTTCACAAACACGAGCGTCCCCGGCGATTATAGCACCTGCGGCTGCGATGGGGTGATAAGTAGGATAGACGTGCAAGAGTGAACCCATGACTCGGCCTTGCCTATGCGACAATGTTGAACTTGGCAAGCCCTATGACGCCAGCAAGCATTGTAGGCATTGCTGGAACTATCATCATTCGCCCACGTTCAGGAAAGCTTGGGGCGGACCACCTTTGTTAGACAAGCAGTACGATGGGCTCATTCAGCAGATGCAGTCGCAAGGCATCTCGGTACAAATAGGCGTTAAGATGCCTGAGCCTGTTCCGGTCGAGGAAGGTCCAGGATGGTTCAAGGAGTTGGTCGAGCAAGCCAAGGAGGAAATCACTGCGAAGCAAGAGGTCCAAAAGCCAGAAGAATCCAAGGGGCCGTCGTTGTTCAAGAAGGCGATAAACTTTGGAGGCGCACTCGTCAAACACGCATGGCATGGAATGCCACAGTCAGCCCCGGAAGAGCAGAAGCGGCGAGTCTCCTTATGCTTGGCGTGCGAGCATTTGATGCCATCGAATGGGACGTGCGGGAAGTGCGGCTGCGTTTGCGCGTGGAAGGCGTCCTGGTCTGATCAGAAATGTCCTGTTGGGAAGTGGTGAAATATGGCTGTCGGCGTAACATTCAATAACACGGTGGGAACGACGGCGATCGCTCTGGGTGCCACCCTGACGTTCACAGGTCGCATTACCGTGTGCAACGTCTTTGCGGCGATCATGCCGTGGGCGGGTAACAACAACACTTGTTGGCTCAGTTTCTCATCGGACTTGACGAAGCCTGCTGCCGGCTCGCCAACAACGACAGGCGGCATCCCGCTCATCAATGGCCAGTGGAACGAGTTCCCTGTCCCTCAAGGTATCGACGTGACAACGCAACTCTTCATCATTGGCGGGGCTGCCGGACAAGATTTTTCTGTGCTGGGGACGTAGACATGCCACGGAGGACGCATCGACCACGAACCAGGCAATCGAAGGCGTGCGCCGCCTTCATGCACCCTCGTTCGACGTGGAAGCCGAACTCGATCGCCAATCTGGTCAGCCGTTACGACGCAAGCAACCCGGCGACCTTGTGGCAAAACGTTGCCAAGACAACGCCGGCGGTAGCCGACGGAGATGTTGTCCAAGTCTTCGCGGACAGCGTTGGCTCCTACGACTTCATCCTTCAGTCGGCCACGGCGCCGGTCCTCAAGCTCGCCATCGTCAATGGGCGCAACATCGTGCGGTTTACGGGAGCATCTTCGACGGTGCTTTTTGTGAACAGCGCGACGCCGTGGGGCGCGCCGAGCGCCGCAACCGTGATGTACGTCAACAAGCCGCGGACGACATCCAGCAATGGCGGCCTGCTGAAATCGGGAACGAATGTTTCGGTTTGCTACCAGTCGTTCAGCAGCACGGACTATTACGCTGATTTTGGCAGCACGACACGGCATGGGCCGATCTCGCCAGCCGGCATCAATTACGCGGTCGCCAATTGCTACGCAGAGCTTTCGCAGTCTGGGACGTGGCAGAGTTTGGTGAACAACGTCTCGGCACTGTCGGAGGGCAACACCGTCGGTTGGCAAATCAGTCCCGAGATGGGGTGCGGTGGATCCTCGGGGGGAACGCCAGGGGATCACGACGTCTGTGAATTGTTAATTTACTCAAGAATTCTGACAAGTGTGGAGTTGACCTACAACTACAATGGATTAAAGGCCAAGTGGGGCACACCCTGACATGGGCAATTCCCTGGTCCGTCATCTCTACTCAGGCCCTTCGGAAATAGCGCCTTCAACCTACACATGGGATGGGCGAGATCGGGACGGCGCCTCGCTGCCAGCTGGTCTCTATCAGGTTTCCTCCTTCTCCACGTCTCCAATCACTTGCAACCTTCTCTGCACGCTTGGAGTGAATGGCAACCCGATCTGGAAGAAGGCCGTAGGCAACCAGAACGCTGTCGGATGCGTGGCGGTCAACGGAAGCAGCATTGCTCTTTTCCCTGGCCAGAGCGAGGTGTCAGCGGGATATGCCGTCATCGACACGACGGGGAAGTACCTCTACGTCTACTATGGGTTTGCGATTGGAGGATTTTCGACGATCAACACAGGTCTCGACGGAGCTGCCGGATTCTCTGCTGGCTTCGACGGGATCAACTATTTCTTACTGGCGTTAAATACGCGGGTGGCGTCCGTAAACGCCACGACCTATTCCCCGAACGGGACATTCCCCTGGCCAAACGTTAATCCAGGAGGTCCGCGCGATTGGAACAACGGTGGGTGGATCGAACTACAAGACTTGTCGGCTCATCCGACCGTCAACAACGTCTTTGTCTGCACGTTCGCGGACCAGAACCTCATCCAGTTCTTCAACGCGACGAACCCCATCAACCCCACGGTGACGCACAGTTGGACGGTAAGCTCGCCTACCGGGGTGGCATTGTTGGCCTCTGGAGACGCTCTTTTCATCTCTGGTGGGGCGGTCAAGAAGATCATCGCCACGACAGGAGTCGTCACGACGGTGATTGCAGCAGGCGCTCCATTGGACAACCCGATACGGCTTGCGGTTGATCCTGCCTCGGGGATCATCTGGATAGCGAACCGAGGAGCTTCCCATCAGGTATTGAAATACTCGGCTGATGGCTCGACTCTTCTCAAGACCTATGGAGTGTATGGAGGAAGGGTAGATGGTCCGTATGACCCGGCATCCTTCACGCAAGTCATCGACATCGAGGCTCATCCAGGGAACGGTTTCTGGGTTACGGAGAAGTATGTTCCTCCTCGAAGCACACGGCACATAAACGATGACGGGACGGTTGCACAGCAGTATTTCGGGGGACAAGCCTATGGCTACAGTTGCTCGCCAGAGCCGCTTGATCCAACGAAGATATGGCAAGTTCAAAACCCTGGATACGTCCGCTATTCTCTCGATTACACCACGGGGGCGTGGTCAGTCCTCGAATGCTACTGGAACAACGTGCCTCTCGGCAGCGGACAGAGCGTGCAGGTTGTTCAACGGAACGGTTTCACTTATTTCTGCGAGAACGGGGCAGCAGCGCCTGCTGTCTGGATACGCACGGGGAACACGGTAAGGAAGTGTGCTTACTTGAGTTTCGCGGGCAATCAAATCACTCTCAATGCGGACACGAACTTGGATGGGTCATTCCCATTCACTTCCTCGTGGACCCAGACTTCGATCTACTACTTGGGGAATGCGACTTTTGACAATGACCTATCCTTTTACCAGTCGTTTAACTTGCCGGGTTTTCGGCTGCAATGCACGGGGGTGGCGTTGAATGGAGTGCCGTCGTGGGACGTGGCAGGTCGCACGACCTTTCCCGCGGTGACGTGGGATGGCAGGATGTGGCCTCAATACGTTTCGTGCTACAAGGACACGGATGGGAGTTTTTATGCGTTGGTTCAAGATACAGTTCCATCAACTTCCCTGGGGACGGGAATTTCCGGCGGTATCTACTACCAAGACATTTTGACCTGGGAAACGGCGCTTGTGAAGTTTTCCTCGACTGGCCAGCAGTCGTGGGCGAGCGGATCGCATAGCGTGGACTGGAACACGCCTCCGAGCGGGCTAACCTATCCGTGGCGGATCGCGGGTATCGTTGGCAATTTCGTCTTCGTGACTCATTTCACGGACTCGGACAGCGGGGGTTTGCTGGCGATCTACGACAAGAACACTGGGGCGTGGATTGGGCAGGCGTTTGGTCCGTCCGGAATCGCTGGGCAACCCTACGATGCGAGTTTCTACCCGCAAGGGAATGACAACTTCATCGCGCAGGTCTTGCCTCATCCTTTTGACCGAACAAAGGCGGTTGCCTATTGCCAGGGGTTGTGGTCCTCGCCGATTTATGCAATCGCGCTGCCAACGGTGACCGTTGGCTCATCTCCGTTCTTTATCTCTTCTCCCCTTGCGTTGCAAAGCGGCACGGGCTTGACGGTGACGTACTACAATTCGCCCGATTTAAGCGGCGTGCCGTTACAATCGGGGACCGCTGCGCCGTTTGTTGTGACGACACCGTGGCCCCCCGTGGCAGGCGTGACGGGGACATACTTCAGCCTGACGATGACTGGTCAATACTTGCACGATTCGCAAGATGCCGTGCGGTTCGTTGTCTATCCGGCCAGCGGTAGCAATTACAACTTAAACTTAGTCCAGGTTAAGCTGACCGTTGGTGGGACGGTTGTCATTGATTCGGCAAACAACATCGGTTGGGAAATCCTGAATCAATTGAAGAGGTTGGGCAGGTCCGATCCAGTCGCGTTACAGCCGAACGTGTGGTACTCGATTGCGGTGGAAATCCGTTACGTTCCCGCCGTTGCAGCTCCATTCAACGACGTGGATGCGGCGGACAAGATGATTGGGCTGGCCTGGGAAGAGTGGCCGGCGCGAGGGCGTGGCATGGTGCCGGCATCGCGTTGTCTGCCAGCGACAGGAGGGATGTCGCTAGCACCGGGGGCTTTCCCCGCGTGGCCGTCCAGGCCGACGCGAGCCTATGGAGAGTTGATCGCACGTTGGCTCCTGAGCGCCGCGTCGCAATTGAACGCAAACCAGTACGCAGCGAATGTTCCGTCCACGGCAGTGTTGAACAGTGTCAATGGCGTGTCGCAAACCGATCATGTCAGTTTGACGGGCGGACCCGTTTGGGCAACGGCGCACTTGTGGGCGTGGATCGACTATCACCTTCACGCGCCGGGTGATAATAGCCAAAAGGGAGAGGCAATCGAGTTCTGGTTCCGAACGACAAATTATAACGCTCAGCTCTTTGCCTTTCGTAGGATGGGGTTATTCTACCACGACGCCGATTACTCTAATGTGACGCTCAACGGCAATACCTTGACGATCTACGATGCGTCAGACCAGTGGATCATCACAAACATTGGTGGAACGTGGACGGATGGGGCATGGCATCATTTCATCTTCTCGCGGGGACCGCAGTACGGTTATCAGGTGAAGATCGACGACTTGCCGTGGCTGACGCGGGTGTGGGACTCGCCCCCGTCGGACTCGATCCCTAACACGATCCGGATCGGGCCGCAAGAGTCGGCATACTCCATTGACATCAAGGATGCACGCTCTTACTCCGGAGAATTCCTCGACCCGATCCCCACGCCGATCACGCCAGCAAGCGTGGCGAGCGTCGATCAGAACTTCCGAGCTGACTTGTCTTGCTACAAGGACGTGGCGATGACGCAGCCATGCACGGCGGATGGGGATCTGATCCTGGCTTTGAAAGACCTGTCTGGGGCCGGCAATCATGCGACGACGACAGCAGGACATGAGGCGACTTACAAGATCAACGTGCTGAACGGTCATCCGGTGATTCGGTTCAATGGATCGACCTCGTATTTCAGCATCCCCGCATTGACGGTTGGGTCAATGTATGTCGTGTGCAACTTCACGAAGGCGGCGACGTTCACAAACTTTGAGACGTTGTACATTCTGGCGGCGAGTACGGACCTGTCGCAGCCGCCGTGGCACGGAAGCGGTGCGCCGGGTCCGTATCCGGTTTGGCGAGGCTTTGGGACGCCTTATTCGTGGCGAATGCGCAGTGGCGGGCCGCCTCCCGTGGTCGGCTCGAACGACGGGATCTTTCCTTCAGCGTATACCTACGTCGATGGTCTACAGACGACCGTGCTGGGATCGACCGTGCCGAACGTGCCGCTTTCGGCGTTTCATCTTTCCTACGGATTGATTCAAGGTGGCTATGTTCCGGCCGCATTCGATCAGGCGGGCACGCTTGGGGCGGACCCGGCAAATCCGGGAAGGGAATGGGGAGGAGACGTGGCGGAAATCGTGGTATCATCGGCGCTGTTGGCGGACGACTTACCGACGCATCTGGGGTTGACGACCTATTTCCAGGCAAGGTATAAGACGCCATGAAAAGTTGGGAGGGGATAGAAAAATGGCCAGACTCGAAAAGCCGATGACGCAGTACGAACATCCCACGAAGGCATCCGGTCAAGAAATGACTCGCCATCAGGAGGATGCCTTTTTGAGGCGCATGGGGTTTGCCATCCATTTGCGTCCTAATGGCAGCATGGCCTTGTGGAAACGCAATGGCGAGATCGTATGCCATTTCGAGGCGTTGCGATTGGCAAGGGAGGAATCGGCTGGAAACAAGGCATGAGCGTAACAATCCCGTTGCCAATTCCGGCGCCAGGCAGCATGATGGTGACGTACATCATCACGACGGTAGCAGGCGGAACACTGTCAATCCCGGGGGTTTCCGTGGCACAGAACCTCGACATCGAAATGGCTCGTGGCGAAGACAGAGTGTTCCAATTGGTCTATAATCCCCAAGGGTTTGCCGTCGATCTGTCTTCTGCAATGCTGCTGCTTACGATGCGCGACCAGAACGGCAACGTGAAATTGACTAAGGCAAGCGGGGCGGGGATCTCTTCCCAGACAGCCCTTGGAACGTTCTTGGTGTCGTTCGCTGCCGCGGACACGTCGGCGTTTGCCGCTGGCATCTATCCGACGGACATTTGGAGGACGGATGTCAACAACCAACTCGATCTGTTTGTCGGTCAAGTTGTCTTGAGGCAAACGCCGAGGACGTAATGGTCTGAGCGGGACTGCCCACCTGACCTGGCACCTTTTTCTGGTGGTTATGCATGGATGTCATCCCCTGGCTGTTTCTTGTTGCACTCATTCTGTTCCAGGTCTATAAACTAGCTGGAAGGCGATGTTTCGAGAAAGACATGGATCAGATCCGCTACGACATCCGCAACCTGGAAACAACGATCCAAGAAAACGAGGCGTGCGGTGAGCGACCCAAAGACAGAGCAGGTAAGCGGACAGATGGGATCTCTGGCCGCACAGTATAGCTCGATGGCCATCCAGTCTGGTTTTGCCGGCGTCATGGTTTATTTGGTCATGGTGGTCATGCCAACACAACAAGACAAGTTCTTGGCCGAGATGACCCGGCAGCGCGAACATGAAGAGAAGACGACTCAGAAGATCGTTGATTCGCTACAGTCCCTTCAAAAGACCTATCAAGAAAGCATGATGGCTTTGACGATGGAGTTGCGCAAGCAAAGAAGCGAAAAGAACTGAGAGGGAATCATGGTCCCTTGGATGCGTCAGTACGAGTGCCGGTCGGCGGTCATCATTGCGGCGGACCGGCTGGACGGAGATTGCCAGCGAGTTCTATTGATGCGGCAGGGGGACGAAGCAGACGAGGGAGGCGGCATCCGGGCCGACTTGACGCTCGGCGAGTTCCCCGCACTTCAAACAGGTAAGATTTATCGAGTCACCATCCAGGAAGTAACATGAAACGCTTTTCGCTTGTCTTCCTGCTCGCTGTCTTGCCAAGTCCCTTGGTGGCTGGGGGAGAGATACGGCTGCCCATGTTGCCAGCCGTGCCGACTCCCCCAGCGCCAAGCCCTCAAGTCGTCTCGAAGTTGTCTGCCGATCAGCTCTACGTCGTCGACGGCGACGTGCCATTCCTCGCCCTCACGTCACCGCCAGGATTGATCAAGGTGACTTCGGACGTTGGCCCGATCAAGGTCCGAGGCCGTTTTGCTGATGGGAAAGGAGTCGAAACACGGACGTACAAAGGCAAGCAAGTGACTACGTTGGAGGCGGTTGGCACGGGCAAATGCGAAGTGCTGATTGTCCCGCTTCAAGCTCAGACCGAGGCGGACGTGATCCGCCGAATGCTGGACGTTGACGACGGAACGAAGCCTATTCCTCCGCCCGATCCGCCGAAACCTCCAGACCCTCCGACGCCTAACCCTGCCCCGATTCCTGTCGATGGCTTTCGCGTTCTCATCCTTTACGAATCCGCCGACCAGACGAAGATGCCGGCTGCTCAGCAATCCATTCTTTTCAGCAAAACAGTCCGTGATTACCTCAACAGCCATTGCGCTGCTGGGCCAAAGGTCAAGGATTGGCGCATCTGGGACAAGGACGTGGACCCAAGCGGCGAGGCGAAGTTGTGGCAGGATGTCATGAAACGTCCACGGGTCGGCGTCCCCTGGATTGTCGTCAGTAATGGCAAGAGTGGGTTTGAGGGGCCGTTGCCGGCAAACGTGGGGGACACCATGGCGCTTCTCAAAAAATACGGGGGCGAGTAATGGGGCTTCAAAACGGCGAACTGCATATCAACGATGACAACTGGCAGGACCACCATACAGCCGTTGTCGATGGCGTTGTCATGCGGAAGGGGTTGATTCCCCGAAATTACACGACTCATCCAGTGGGGTGCTACGGTAGCGCTCCTGCTGCGGTGGACATTCCCGTGATACCGCGGTCTGAATGGTCCGAACGCATCAAGGACATGGAAGCTCAGCAATCTAGGCTGAGCGACATTCGCCTTGCTGGGAACAATGGGGCCATGATTCCTTCCCTGGACCAGAATGGAAAGGGCTATTGTTGGGCGCATAGCACTACATCGTGCATGACGGTGCTTCGAGCGGTGATGAATCAGCCGTATGTGCCACTTTCGGCCTATGCTGTTGCGTGTATCATCAAGAACTTTCAGGATGAAGGCGGCTGGGGCGCACTAAGCCTTGACTTCGTGACGACGAGAGGAGTGCCTTCCTCCGAGTTCTGGCCGATGCAGTCCATGTCGAGGAGCAACGACAACGCCAACACATGGGCCAATGCGGCTTTACACAAAGCAACCGAAGGATGGGCCGACCTGGCCGTCGCTGCCTACGACCGCAACCTGACGTTCGACCAAGTAATGTCCTTGCTTCTGTCTCGTTGTCCCGTGGTTGGCGACTTCAACTGGTGGGGGCATTCGGTGTGTCTTCTCGATCCTGTTGAGACTTCGCCGGGCCAGTTCGGCGTGCGAATATGGAACAGCTGGGGCGACTCCTGGTCCGATCGAGGCATGGGCGTTCTTTCTGGTTCCAAAGCAATTCCCGATGGAGCGGTTGCTCCTCGGGCGACGATTCCAAGTGTGGTTTAACTCAAGAGGACAACATGAATCCGGATCAACTGAAGATCATCATCGACGAAGTCTTCTCCGCTCTGGAGACGGTGACGGCTTCCAAGCCTATGCTTCACATGATTGTTGGCGTCATTCACATGATTGCCCTATCGCTCATTCCTACCATCGCTCCCAAGATCAAGGTGCCCTAATGCAATGGCTCGCCATCCTCTCCGCACTCCTCCCGTTGCTGGAGATGCTTCTCAAGTGGCTGTCGGGGCTGAAGTCGCGCAACGCGATGTCCCCGCTGGCCCAACACAAGCTCCTGTTGGTGTTGAACCGCATGAGGGCCGTCGTGGGAGAATCGAAAAAGGTCGGCTTCGACATCGAAAGTCAGGAAGTCATGGAAGCAAGCGATGAATAACCCGGTCGAATGGATGATCGACATCGCGATGGCGGCGTGGGGGAAACTCCACGATGCCATGATCTATCTGAAGCCTGTTTGCCAGCTAGAGAGGCAATTCGCTGTCTTTCTGCGTCAAAGCAACGCGACTTGTAAAGCGTGGGACGTGTACCTTTGCAGAATGGGAGGCAGGATTCACATTAAGTCGTTCAACGACTGTTGTCAGCTGCAAGCCGAAGCGTACTCAACGAAAGTAGCCGCGTTTCTTGGAATACCTTTCGTGAGAGAGTAGAGACATGGCGTTCGTCATCGTGGAAGTCTTCCTGTCTACCATCTTGGCACTGACCGTTCTCGCTCTCATCGCGGACCTGGGCATCAACCTGGTGATGAAGAAGGAAACGGTCAGCCAGTTCCTTCGTCGCAAGCCAGTGTGGTTCTTCGCTCCAACGGGTATTGTGTCTGCCTTGATCTTCACTCTCGCCTGGCACCTTTTTGGATGAATGGAGTATGCTATGCGTTACGCTCTCGTGGTCCTATTCGCTCTGCCATGTCTCGTATTTCCCTCGGAGCCGACGGCAGCTGATCACGCCAGAGCGGCGTTGGCCCTGGCCCAAGCTCCATCGCCGCCGCAAGCCCCGTCCTTGGAGGTGAAGGACGAGTGTAGTTGTTCGCCCTGCACATGCGATCCGTGCCTTTGTGGCGTGACGTACAAAGAGGCATACATGGCGGCGATGCGAAAGCAGGTTCCTCTCTATGTCTTTGTTGGTCAGAAGGCTAAGGTAGTGCCTGGCGGAATATCCTGCTCCGTAACACGGTTAGGCGATGCGATGCCGGGTAGTGTCGTAGTGTCCGTTCCCTCCGAGGGGGATTTGCTTTGGATCGCAACGATCCCAGGAATGCCTTCCGTTCAGAAAATCCAGGAAGCGATACAGTCCTATAAAGAAAAGACGCGAGTCCCTCCGATGGCGACGGCTTCAACTGTCAAGCAATCCTTTATAGTTCAGCCGATGCGATACTCGCCGCCCTCAGCATCGTTTACTTGGTCGAGGAACTGTGGACCTTCGGGCTGACGATGAAACCGGAAGCCCGGTCGGGCGTAAGGAGTCTTTTCGATGAACCGCAGACAATTCAACAGCTTCGTTGTTTCTCCAGTCGCCGCCGTCACGGCTTTCGCTGGTTGCGAAAGTCTCGTGAGCCAGCCGCACAAGATTGCTATGCCGCCGGCTCGCCTCGAATGGCGGCACGACGAGTGCGCCGGGACGCCGTGCCTGGAACATTGGTCGCTGTGGGAAGTGGAAGGGATGGACACCTTCATTCGCTCCGTTGCGACCCTCTGGACCTACGACCACCTGACGTGGGACTGTACGGTTAATCACCACTTCCGTAGATGGCAGGGAGGCAAGGACGAGAAAGCGGCCTTGGCGAAGGCGAACGAGTGGATCGCCGAAGTGTATCGGCACTATTGGCGTGGCGTCACGGCTTTACAACTGGCGTGAGGATGACATGGCAACTTATCAATGCAAGGTCGTCTGCAGATCGTGCAAGAAAGCGTACGCCGAGTATCCTCTGCCTGACACGCTCGTTCCAAGGATTGCGGATGTTGAAGGGCTGTGCGCCGAGTGCGGGAACGCGATATATCTCTCGCCGGACCCTGCAGACGAATGCTTGGTGATTGAGTCAAATCATGACATCTAATCTTCGATTGGGCACGCATCGTCCAACTTGGCGTCTGAAGCATGTACGCCATGCACTGAATCCTCGGAAAGCGAGGTAGTCACGGGTCCGGTTGCACTACCGTAAGTCCTGCAAAGGCTGGGGTTCAAAGGAAGCCGGTAGCTGGTTGCCAGCCAGACGCCATTGGTTCTACCTTGTTGGTGGGCGTGGGCAAGTAGGGGGTGCTACGAGGTCAGACCTCCGAAAAAACGGGCGATAGGGGGAACGGCGGGTACTGTTGCCAGTCGTTCCTCGCCCACGTTATTGAAGCAAAGGTTAATAATCGGAAAGCCAATTATACCAAGTGGCAAAAAGGTATAATAAGCGTATAAATCTTTCTACGGCGGGTACTGTTGCCAGTCGTTCCTCGACCATGTTGGGGTGCCAGCAAGCCGGAAGAACACAATGAAACCTCTCCGCGCTCCGTTTCCCTATTTCGGCGGCAAGTCTCGGGTTGCAAAGGAAGTTTGGAACCGCTTCGGCGACGTGCCTAACTACGTCGAAGCCTTCTTTGGTTCCGGCGCGATCCTGCTGAATCGGCCACATGCTCCTCGCATCGAAACCGTCAATGACTTGGATGGAATGATTGCCAACCTCTGGCGTGCTTTGCAAGCTGACCCCGAAGAAGTGGCACGCCATGCGGATTGGCCAGTGAATGAACTGGACCTTCATACCAGGCATCTTTGGCTAACGAACGCAGGCCGCGCTCAAGTAGAAAGGCTGCGCGAAGACCCTGACTGGTACGATCCGAAGATTGCCGGATGGTGGGTGTGGGGTTGCTGCCAGTGGATCGGTGGGGGTTGGTGCAAACATCCCGAATGGCAGAGCCGCCCGCACCTGGGGGATGCGGGGAAGGGAGTCCACCGGCATTCGCAGAGCCGCCCGCACCTGCGTGGTGCGGGGATGGGAGGACTGTACGATTACTTCGACTTGCTTTCCCAACGCCTACGAGGCGTCCGCGTTTGTTGCGGCGATTGGGCGCGTGTCTGCGGCCCGATGCCAACCGTCAAGCAAGGACTGACGGCGGTCTTCCTCGACCCACCCTATTCCCAAGATGAGCGTGATAGCAATTTGTACGCTGTGGAAACCGCCGTCACTGTCCAGGTGCGAGAATGGTGTCAGGAGAACGGTTCGGACAAGCGCTTGCGGATTGCCTTGTGCGGATACGCCGGCGAAGGCCATGAAACTCTAGAGGAATACGGCTGGGAATGCGTTCATTGGAAAGCACATGGCGGCTACGGGTTGCAAGGCAATGGGACCGCTGGTCGCCACAATGCGACGAGAGAGCGAATCTGGTTCAGCCCGCACTGTCTCAAGGCGGACTTATTTTCCGGGTTAAAACTGACTGCTTCCGCAAGAGAGATGGAATAGGTTATTCTTGGTCGAGATGCTGGTTAGCCAAGTTGAAGAACTCGATGACGGCTTCCTCATCTATCCACTTCCCAACAATCCTTCTCACCCATCCTCTCTTCGGAGGCCATGTCACCCCGAGCAGTCCCAGCTGTTCTTTCGACCAACCTCCGTTCCTACTTGCGCCGCTGGCAAGTAACTGCCGCGTGATGCGGACCTTGGTACCTGTTCCATCTGCCATGTATTCCCCTACATTCCGGTAATGGTGAGGTCTGGAGCGGAGTGTCCCCGTCCTAAGACGGGAACACCAAGCAACATTCCGTATAAAGGAGCCGGCCTGTATGCTGTCGTGTAGCCAGGAATCTTAACGCGAGCCTGGCCCGTGGGAGTTTCACCCACGCCCCCTCGCGTCCGTCGTATTGGCCAGGACACCTTCCCGTTAGCCCTATCCGGGCCTATGCGGGGCCAAATCTCCCGCTCCTGACTAGACGGATACTACGACCGCTAGTCCCTCGGCATCCACCGACAGGTTCACTTCGCGGTCACGGACACTAGCCCCGCACGTTCTGTGCTGATCGCCGGAGGCACGGCGTTTTTTTTCGGTGGTATGATGCTGTTTGGTGTTTGACTGGCAAGACGTTCAAGATATGATGATCTTGTCGTGGTGCCGTTAACACCGCACAACTAGATGCTTCGGGTCCATAAAGCCCGAAGCATCTTTTCATTTCCAGGGTAAAGTCTACATCGCCATTGTTATCAAGTCAAGAGACAGTCCAGTAAGACCCCCGGTCTTCATTGGCGATCCCATCGCTTGCAACTACACTACAATGATTGCGTAGCTGCACGCGGCTGGCTTGAGCCTGTTTTTTAAACCTTGGCAGGTGACGAGTGAATCGAGGGAGAATAGCCCTTGAGGCCGCTGAATCACGAGGTGCCCCGTGTCCCGAGTAGAGGGGTAGATTGCGAAGAGCGGTCACCCTCTACTTTTCCAGGTTAGTTTTTTTACTTACCTGGTCCCAGCCAATTCTCCGATGGACACACCCAACGCATGGGCTATCGCCATCACTGACTTGATCCGCGGCGACCCTCGGTCTCGCTCGATGTTGACGACAGTCCCGTAGGTGACGCCGGCTCGCTCGGCCAGTTCCAACTGAGTCATTTGCGCCGTTCGGCGGGTTTCCTTGATCCGTTTGCCTAAGCTCATCTTCATGTTTGTGGCCTCCCAATTGCATGTTAACGCAAGCTTGCTTTTTGGCAAGAATAATTCCGCCTGTCCCTTGACTACCGTGCAAATTCGCATTATGATGAGGTTGTGTTGTGAAGAAGTGGTTCGAGTCCACTAACCAGCTATCCCATGCAAGGTGCCTAACACTGACTTGTTCCATATGCCGCTTTAGCTCAATGGTAGAGCAACAGGACACATAATCCTGTAGGTCATTGGTTCGATTCCAATAGGCGGCGATTCCATGCGAGGTGCATAGCTTCGACATTGTTCCAGTATGCGATTTCGAGGCCGAACAGGTTGTGCTGGTTTGGTGTATGGGAGCATTCATCGGTCGAAGCGGGGCAGGACAGAACCGAAGATCCTTTTGGCCGCACCGAGGCTGAGTGGATGTATGCAGCGGCTTGGTCATGTTGAGGGTGGGGCGATGACAGTCAACGAGTTGTACGACCTGTTGGGACGGTTGCGGGATCAGGGGTGTGGCAAGGCCGTGGTTATGCTTGACAAGGCAAGCGGCTACACGCAGGTGAGCCAGGCTGACGTGTCATATGCTGCGGAGTCTGGTGCTCTGGTTATCGACGACACTTCGGGATATGTGGAGTTGGGAGAACTTGAGGCGGATGAGAAGGACTCGGTTGTTGACCTTGGGGGAGATTAGTCGAGTCGGTGGAATATCCGGACTAGCGGTATATGCAAGAGTTTGGAACGGGCTTGGTGCCGCGACGACCTTTTTTACCCCTCTTGCTTCTGAATCGCCGGCTAATCACTAATAGCCGATAGGTGCGTATGGTCGCTCCGAGAGCGAGCGACGAACGGCCCACGAGAAAGTGGGAGTCTGCCACCCAATAGGGCGGCGGCATCGGCGGCATTTGATCCGTGCGCTTTGCTGGATCGATTGGTCGAAGTGTAGTTTTTATAGGAGACCTACTATGAGCGGATTTCGCCGCGCGGTGTGCCAACAGGGCGCAGTGAAAATGTCCATGTATGGGCCTCCAGGCAGCGGAAAGACCTTTTCGGCACTCCTCTTCGCCGAAGGGATCGCCAAGCAGATTGACAAACGGATTGCCTATGTAGACACGGAACTAGGCACGTCGTTCTACGCGATGCCCGTTCCATCGCGCAAGCCGCACCCGGAAGCGTTCGACTTCGACGTAATCCACACGCGATCCATTTCCGAGATCGACAAGGAAGTGCGTGCGCTAGATCCGAAGGTGCATGGCATAATCGTCATCGACTCCATCTCTCATCTATGGGACACGGCAATGGCATCGTACTCAGGACCAAAGACTCGTGCCGGGACCATCCCGATGCACGCCTGGGGACCAATCAAGCGTCCCTACAAGGCGTTGGTGAAGTTCTTGATCGACTCTCCCTTTCACGTCTTCATCCTTGGGAGACAGGCGAACCTCTTCGAGGAAGACGAAGCGACCGGCGACACGAAAGCCGTTGGCTTCAAGATGCGTGCTGAAGGGGAGACTGCTTACGAGCCGCACATTTGCCTGCGAATGATCCTTGACCGGGAGAGGAAAACAGGCAATCAAACCATCACGGCGTTGGCCGAAAAGGACAGGAGCGGCGTCCTGGCGTGCAAGTGTATCCGCTGGCCGACCTTCGAGACTGTGATAGCGCCGATCCTTGGCCTGATGGGATCGGTTCAAGCCGCACTGCCGTCAGACGATGACGCTGCCGTGCAAGACGCCGAGAGCGCCCAGAAATCGGAAGCCGCGAAACGCCAGCATTCGACGGAGTGCCGCGAGCGCTACGTCGCGCGGTTCGCTCTGGCGGAAGACCTGGACGAACTGAAGTCGCTAGGCAAAGAGCTGACTCCAGCGTTCAAGCGTGAATTCACAGCGGAGGATTTAGCCGCTGTCAAGATAGCCTGGATGTCTCGGGAAGCGCAATTGAAGGGTGCGAAAAGCGCCGAATCTATTATCAGGGAACGCGAACCCGGAGAGGAAGGTGACGAATGAGCTATACACCTGGTCCGTGGAAAATTAGCGATTTGAACTGGAGAAACGAAAAGGACACATACGGAAACCTCTATGTGAATGGCTGGTGTGACGAAGGAACATGCACAGCTGTATGTTGCGTATCTGGAAACAAAACAAGCGCCAAGGGAACAGCAAGTAATGCTTGCCTCATCGCTGCCGTGCCTGATTTGCTTGAAGCTTGCATCGAGGTCGTCCGGGTTTTTGATGTGGCTGAATTTACTGGAAAAGCGAACTGGATCGGTGCCGAAATCGACAAGATGAAGGCCGCCATCGCCAAGGCGAAAGGAGAGATGCCATGAGCAAGCATTTCGCTTCCGAATCATGAACCGCAACCTTTACGCAGGAGACATCTATGGGAAATATGAAAAAATTCGGCACGAGGATCACAGTCGATTCCGAGTCGGACAAGATCACAAAAATCGAACCGCGTGCTGGTAACTTGCTTCCGCCCAAACCTGGCGTCTGTCAAGATTGCGCCGTTGATCACACTGCAGATCAACCACACAACCAACAATCTCTCTACTACCAAATGCAGTTTCACGGACTTCATGGTCGATGGCCAACTTGGTCTGATGCGATGGAGCATTGCACCCCAGAAGTCAAAGCGATTTGGAGATCTAGACTGATCAAAACAATGAAGAAGAACGGAATGCGAATACCGGAAGACTTACTTCCCACCGAGGATATGTCATGAGCTGTCCTACTTACTAGCACACCATGCACGGCCTTGATAACGGCTACTATTTGTGCCCCGCTGTGGAACTATCATCTGCGGCTATCGAGGCTGGATACGGATTCGGTTCGGGTCAGGGATGTGTATCTTACAACTTCTGCACCGATTGTTTCGCCTTCTTGGACTGTTCGGAGGATAAAGAATGGCCATCCGCGCCGACCGAATTCCGGGACTGCGTGATCGCGTTATTGGATCAACGCGACTGCGTATCCTTGGTTTAGTCATGCAGAATCCCGGTATATCTTACCGGGAATTATGTGACGACACAGGAACGGTCCTTTTCAATATCGGGGGTCATCTTGCTGCGCTCCGGAAGATGGGATTGGTCCACTGGGAACCGGAGAAGAAGCGTACCCTCGTGGCTACGTGCCGATTTGAAGTCGTGGATGACATGAGCGATCTTGACGCCACGCAGTCGTCTGCTTAGACTGTCTCGCAGACGCTTGCCGGCGTTCACGCACACCGAATCACACTCGTCCCTCTGGCCAATTCTGGCCGGCAAGCGAATACGCCAGGGGGCGAGTGCGTACAACTTGTGGAGTTGCGATGAAGGAATCACCGGCCATTGTCATCGAAGCGGATAAGCAACTGGTCGAAGAGGCGCGAGTGATGCTGAAGAAAGGTAGCGATTGCAGCTGGCGAGTCGCCGACATATACGCCGAGTTGTCTGGGAAAGGCTGGACGCAACGGAAGATCGCCGAGAAATGCGGGTCGAGTCAAACTGCTGTATCCTTCTTCCTTCGCTGCGTGATTACCTACGTAATCAAAAATGAGAGACCTCCATTCTGGGAAGCTTATAAGGAAGTTAGGGAGACTCAAAGTTCGTCCATACAAGGAGATGCGTCCAATGAAGGCACGGAAGCCACTCCGGAAGCAATACCGCAAGCGCCGGAAAATCCGACAGTTGCTGCGTCTGCTCAGAAGTCTAAACGCTTGTGCATGGGGTGCCAAGCAAAGGGAGAGCAAAGGGGATGTACCCAATGCGCCAGACTGAACGGAGAAAGTGCGGCACGCGAACCAGGAGACGACACCGAGCAGGTACGTGCCGAGCGGAAAGAACAAGAAGCACATGAACGCGACCAGGAAGGCCATCCATTACCCGAAGCTCTCAAGCCTCCCTTCTTGAACCTTGACAAATTTGAGACCCTTGATTCCCTGGTACGGCAGATGCAAAAGACAATCAACGAACTGGTTCAGCTGCCGGGAGGCGAGCAGTTAGCCCGCGAGACCCGCGCTGAAGGAGACAGCAACAAGACGATTTACAAGATCGAGGAACTCAACACGCTCAAACGAAAAATCAAGTTCACCCGACCTCACTCTATTTGTCCCTACTGCCTGGGCAAGGCCAATAAAGCCTGTCATGGATGCAACGGGACTGGCTGGGTAAGCTCTCTTACCTGGAAAGGTGCTGAGGATCAATTGAAGGAGAAGCTGTCCCGTGTTTAACCTTCGTCCTTACCAGATCGAAGCCAAAGAAGCCATCCTGCGATTGCTTGCCACCAATCATTCGACCCTTGTCGAGATGGCAACGGGGCTTGGAAAGGCTCAGCCTCTAAATGCGCTCTTGCTCGGACCTTCCGGATGGAAACCAATGGGTTTCGTACAAGTTGGCGATTCGGTCATCGGTTCGGACGGGTTGCCACATTGCGTAACGGGCGTTTTCCCTCAAGGTCGCAAACAAGTATTTCGAGTCTGTTTCAGCGACGGAAGTTCGACACGCTGTTGCGCCGAACACCTGTGGAACGTTCAGACAAAAAGCCAGAAGTGCCGCAATGCAGGGTACACAACAGTACCGCTTGAAGCGTTGTTTGGAGATTTGATAGACGGTAGCGGCGCAAGCAAGTGGTTCGTGCCGGTTGTCTCCCCTATAGAATTCGACAGTAAACAAACTCCCATCGATCCTTACGCACTTGGCGTATTGATCGGAGACGGAGGTCTGAAATACCGCATCATGTTTTCTTCTGCCGATCCGTTCATCGTCGATCAAATGACAAAACGGATTCCTGGAATAACTGTCAAGTTCTTGGGTGGATTCGACTACGCGATCCGAAGCGGCGACAGGGGAAAATACGGTTGCAAAGGCGCTCCTATACCAATGTCGCTTCGAGAACTTGGTTTGTTCGGCCACGGATCAGAATCCAAGTTCATACCTGATATTTACTTGTTCAACGACGTTGAAACTCGTCTGGCCGTGCTTCGCGGTCTGATGGACACTGACGGCCACGTTCGTTCAGATGGGCATACGGAATTCTCAACAGTTTCATTGCGTCTGGCTCAGGACGTTTGCGAATTAGTTAGATCACTAGGAGGCTGCACCCGTGTTAGATCGAAGGCTCCTGGTAAGTACACGTACAATGGAGAGAAACGTATAGGTCGGCCATCATTTCGCGTGACTGTGACATTGAATGGTATAAATCCGTTCTTACTTCCTCGCAAAGCCAATGCTGCCAAATTGAAAAAGAATCAAGGTCAGACAAAAGCAATCACGGACATTAAGCGTTGTGTATCTGAGGAATGCCAGTGCATCAAGGTTGACTCTCCCGATCAACTCTATGTAACAGATGATTACATTCTGACACATAACACGATCCTGTTCGGCCACATAGCGGATGAATGGCCGGGTCGCGTTCTCGTCATTGCTCACCGTGACGAACTCATTCGCCAAGCCGCCGAGAAGATCACCAGCATCACGGGACGCTCCGTCGCTATCGAAATGGGGCGTGAAAAAGCCGAAGACAGTCTTTACGGTTGCAAAGTCACGGTTGCTTCGATTCAGACGCTGGCACGGTCCCGGCGCCGACAACGGTTCCACCCCGATCATTTTTCCTTGCTCGTGATCGACGAGGGCCATCACTGCTTCCCGGCTGGAACAGTTGTAGACAACATGCCAATAGAGGACATCAAGCCAGGCATGGTAACTACCTGCGTTGACATGATGACTGGACAAGTAGTACAATCTACTGTCAGACAGGTCTATTCGCGGCCGGCACTTGGGCTAGTGAAGGTAACTTTTGCGAATGGCGACTCGCTGTTCTGTACTCACAACCATCATGTGATGACCCAGCGTGGATGGGTCTGCGCTTCGGAGTTGCAAGACTATGATGCCGTGTACAAACTGCCGAACGTGCAAAGGTCGTTTCCGTGCCACAAGTCGGCAAGGTCCGATTCTCTTCCCAGTTTACTGCTCAAAGGATTGCAAAACGAAGTGGCAGGATCGCTACCGCAAATCTGTGCCGATGACCTGCTTGGGCTGCGGGAAGTCGGTTGTAGCCAAGGGCAGAAATCCTCTCGCTCTGGCCATGAGAGGAAGAGCATATTGCTCCGAAGAATGCAAGAACACCGTCTGCCGCAGAGTAAGTTCAGCAACAGCGAGTCGCACCAATCGAGTGTATGCGTCGGCGCGGATGAAAGCACGGAACCCTGTTCATATGCCCGGAATCAAAGCCAAAATCTCTCGATCGTTGAAGGGCAGAACATTTCTCGCGAGAGGCGGAAATGGAACGCTGACAGTGCCGCAGCAGCTATTGGCGGATGCTCTCGGATGGAAAATGGAACACGCTATCGGCACCAAGAAAGTCAGAGGACTATTTCCGTCCTTGCCGAAGAACTACAAGGTGGACATCGCCAGCCCATCTCTCAAGATCGCCATCGAGATCGATGGGAAAACACATCGCTTGAAAAAATGGAGGTTTCTGGACAAGAGGAAAACAGCCGTCTTGAACTCGTTAGGGTGGACAGTGTTGAGGTTCTGGAACGAGGAAGTGATGGACGATTTGGCGGGCTGTGTCCAGACGGTAATGTCTATGATCTCGAAATTGAACACCACCACAACTACTTCGCAGACGGTTATCTAGTCCATAATTCGGTTGCTATCACTTACCGCGAAACACTCGACTACTTCCAGAGCGCGAAACGACTCTTGGTGACGGCCACTCCAAAACGAGCTGATCAAATTGCTTTGGAGTGCGTTTGCGAGACCGTGGCCTATCAGTACGGGATCGAGCAGGCCATCGACGACGGGTGGCTTGTGCCAGTCCGCCAGGCAGTGGTCAAAGTCGAAGGGCTCGATTTTTCCAAAGCCCGTACCGTCGCGGACGACTTCAACCAAGCCGACCTCGAGCGCATCCTCACCGAGGAGAAACCGCTACATGCCATGTGCGCGTCGGCCATCGAAATGGTCGGGGATCGGCAGGCTATCTGGTTCTGTGCCAGTGTTGCTCACGCTCGCTCGGCAGCTGGTGTCTTGGCTCGATACCCGAACGGCGGTGTGGCGTTCCTCTCGGGCGAAACGCCTAAAGAAGAACGCCGAGAAGCAGTTGATCGCTACAAGCGCGGAGAAACACAGCACTTGCTTAACTGCGGGCTATTCCTCGAAGGCTTCGATGCGCCGTCCACTTCTGCGATTGTGATGGGGCGGCCTACGAAGAGTCTATCTCTTTACATGCAAATCCTTGGTCGAGGTACGCGACCGCTCGCAGGAGTCGTGGATGGAGTTGATTCCCCAGAATGTCGCCGCGAGGCCATTAGTCTCTCGCCAAAGCCGCACATGATGGTAGTCGATTACGCGGGGAATGCCGGGAAACACAAGATTATCCAGGCCGCTGACGTGCTGGGTGGCAAGCACTCACCCGAAGTCCGCGCCTATGCCAAGCAGACGATGGAAGAAGAAGGCCGAACGGTGGACCTCGAAGAATCTCTCAAACGTGCCGCAGATGAACAGCGTCTCTTGAGCGACGAAGAAGATCGTCGTCGAAATGTGACCGCGGCAGTCGATTATAAAACTTACGAAATCAGCCCATTCGTCCGCCAGTACAACGGGACTCAACAGCAAAAGACGCAAGGAACCGAAGACAAGTGCAGCATCAAACAAGCCGGCTACATCTGCCATCTGGCACGAGAAGTCGGCGTTGAGGGATGGACTTTCGAGAAGGCTAGCAACCTATCTCGCCGACAAGCGAAAGGAATCATCGGAAAACTTCAGAGGGACAAACGATGACGACGCAACAACTCCTGCAAATCGTCAAGGATCGAGGACTCACGATTGCTCTTAAGGACGGCCGTCCTGTCCTGGAACGCGCCAAGGGGAACGCCAACGTCAACGATGCTCTTTTGGCCGTGCTGAAGTGGCACCGCGAACGGATTATCGAGGTTCTTTCACGAAAGAGTATGTAGTCATGACGCTCTATGAGTATTACATCTCGCTGGATTTCAAGGAAATCTTGAAGGTGACAGACAATGATATTCTCGTGCGCATTAATGACGAAAAAGATCCCATATGGTTTCCTATGTGGCATGTTAAAAACGCAAAGGACTTTGCAAAAGGCGAAGGACCTGGAACGCTCTGCATCACAGAGTGGATCGCCTACGTAAAAGGGTTGGAGATTAAGTCATGACCCGAGAAGAATTCGTGAAGCGATGGCGGTGCCATCTCGCCGGCATGGCACTGTTCGGTGTCGCTGGGGAGACTAGGGATGGGCCTCTCCTTCGAGCCAAGAATGTCCTCGACATCCCCGCCGAGGTCGAGCGACTCCTCGAACGAATGTATCAAGACTTAGCCAAAGAAGAACCAGCCAGGGTTCTATCTCCCAATGGTCTACCGTCCCAACAGAAAGGTAGTAAGACATGAGCAATGACAACGACGTTCCCGTTGCCGAACCAACTGTCAAGCGAGGTCGGCAATCCAGCAAAGCAAAGCCTCGCAGGAGTTATGCAAAAGATTTCCACGCCCTGAAGTCCAGAATCAATTTCGCCATCACGTTCATCCGTGAAGCCGCGGAAGAGATTCCCATCGGCGAGCGGAATGATAGGAACCTCCAACTTCGGTTGCTCAAACTGGCGATCCGTATCCTCGAAGAAAGCGGACAGTGAGGTAATCATGTGCTTCGTGAACGACTTGTCACCATTTCCCAAGGAGTTTCAGATGTTTCGGCAAGGCGACGTGCTACTAATCCCGGTTGCAGCGGTTCCCGACGGCGCGACTGCCGTGAAAGGCCCAGTGATCCTCGCGCATGGCGAAGTAACTGGCCATGTGCATCGTGTCAAGCATGGTGCCAGGATGTTCTCCATTCCTAGCACATCCGAGCGATTTCTCAAGGTGAATCGCAGTGCCAAGGTTCTGCACGAAGAACATGGCACCATCGATCTGGGACCGGGCAACTACCGGGTAGTGATCCAGAAAGAGTACAGCCCGCAAGCGATCCGCAACGTCGCGGATTGACCCTACACCCGCTCGCGTCATGGCGTGCCATGACGCGAGCTTCCAAGGAAACACAAAATGCACAGCCAAGAACTCCTGTCTCGTTACACCGCTGCTTGTAACTATCCTTGTCTTCTAGACGTTGAAGCGGTGGAAGAATCTTTGCGGCGATATTTGGCAGCACTCGGAATCACACGAAAAGTTGTCCGACTGGAAGTAGGCTGGGAACTGTCCTCAAATCCATCGCTACTGAGGTACATCGCCAGCGTGCTTGCCGAGTTTTACACGCGTTCTTCTCGCAACGCCATCACCGCCCTCAACGCCAGCGCCGCCCTCGACGCCAGCGCCGCCCTCAACGCCATCGCCGCCAGCGACGCCCGCAACGCCCTCGCCGCCCTCAACGCCCGCAACGCCAGCGCCGCCAGCGACGCCATCGACGCCCGCAATGCCCTCACCGCCCTCGCATTGCGTAGGTTTACGACCTGGTGCATCCTGTCATACAACTGGTGGTGTCGCTTTGAGCTGTCCTGGCTAGCTACGACTTACCTCGGAGCAAGCCAGTTAAACAAGACCACTTGCGTCAAGTGGTCTGAACCTCTTTTTGAAGCCTTCGTTTCCGGTGCCTGGTTACTACACTTTACCGGCGACACGCTTTTTTGGGTCGCCCAGCCTTCTGTTCATACAGAACACGTCGAGGGTTCTGGACGCGGCCGCAGACTGCATAACGAGAACGGTCCTGCCCTGAGATCAGACATAGAAAACATCTATTTTTGGCATGGAGTTATGGTCCCAGCCTTCGTTGTGACTAACCCAGAATGGATCACGGTCAACCACATCGAAACAGAATCCAACGCCGAGGTGCGACGGGTCATGATCGAGAGATACGGACAGACACGTTATCTTCTCGACAGCGGTGCCGAGTTGGTGCACCAGGACGATTGGGGAAAACTTTATGAAAAAACGATTGCTGACGATGAACCGATCGTCATGGTGAAAGTCGTCAACTCGACACCAGAAGCCGATGGCAGCTATAAGGATTATTTCATCCGCTGCCATCCAGAACTTTGTCCACTGCTCGCCGATGGCAGCTTCGGCAAGCCTCAACAACGCACAGCCCGCAATGCAGTCGCCAGCACGTTTGGCATGACCGGGGCAGAGTACCTAATGACAAAAGAGACGTAGCCAAATACGCAACGCATCCATGTATGCGGAGTTTACTATGCCTGACCCAGACTGGCTCATCCAGGCCCGCGCCAAAGGACTCGCCCTCAACGAAGGCAAGCCAAGACGCATCTCCCCAGAGCATCGCGCCATGAGCATCAGGAAGCCCAAGGACACCCCTCTGGGTAAATACCGTATCGAAGTCAAACAATGGTGGCCTGCCACAACGAACAAGCTGGTTGGATGGCATTGGGCAGTCGCGGCAAAGTTCAAGAAGAGAGACCGAGACCTCATCGCAGCCGTTTCTCTTGACATCCCCAAGGCATCCCGTAAGCGGCGACTGACCTTGCAGATAGCTGGGATGAGCATGATGAAGCCATGCGCTTAAAAGTGGAAGAGCTACAGGAGAGGCGAGGCGAATGAAGATCATCGACGAACCACTCCTGGACGAGTTCCGACGCAAGGTATTATGCGAATGGTGCGAACGCCCTGCTGTACTAGTTCCTCATCACATCTATGCCCGAGGCATGGGCGGAGGAGGGAGGCTCGACATAAGGGAAAACCTGATCTCTCTATGCTGCATTTGCCACCACTTTGCCCATATGGGAGCTATCCAGAGGCTTAGTCTTTTAGCCATTGCCGGCAAGAGATGCGGAAAGACCTGCGAAGAAGCCAAAGACCTGATAGAGAGGCTGCTCCATGCCAAAAAGGGAATCATTCCCAGGGAGCAGGAAGGAAGTTACGAAGAAGAGAATCGCCCATGAAAACCTAAAACTCAAGGAGACTAAGAAAATGACACAAACTGCCGAAGACTTTGTAAAAGAGTACGGAGACCAATCTTACCACAAGGCGGTCTCGTTTTCATCAATGGCCACGATGTTCGGCGATGACAATTACGCGAAACAAATGAGTGATGTCGCCATTGAGCTTATTCAGGCCGGCTACCACAAACACCCCAAGGAAAAATCTTTAAACCCATAAAGCCAGAAGCTATCTTCCAAAGAGCGGAGACAGTCGGATGATGATTACGTTGCCGATGCCGCCATCCATCAACCACTACTGGCATCTCTTCGTTGCCAAGGGCAAACCCCGCATCGCCTTGAGCGACCTCGGGAGAAATTACCGCGTGGACTGCTTGGCGGCAATCCTGGAACAAGGGGTCAGTCGCAAGGACTGCCTTCCCCGCGATGTCCGAGTGTCTCTAGAAATTTGGATCTATCCCGCTAGTAACCGTCTCTTCGACTTGGACAACCGCATCAAGCCGTTGCAAGACGCCCTAGTGAAGTGCGGTCTCATCGACGATGACAGCCAAATCGACAAGTTGATCGTCCATCGCCAGAAGCCCGACAAGAAAAGCCCGCGAGTCGTAATCGAAATCGGAGTGATGCCATGACTAAACAGATCGTCGTGCAAGCAACCAAGACGATCAGCCGCGTCGAGATAATCGGCTGGTGGCCGACGAGCCGGACACTGACGAACTGGATTTCTTATGGGAAGACTCCCAAGTTCGTTGAACGCGACCGGCTCATCTTCTCGGAGGCTGTCAAGGATGTCCCCAAAGCGGCCGGAAGGAGGAAGGTTCGGTTCTTTATCAGGACGACCTATATCGGATCGTCCCACCATCCTAGGTACTATCGGCCAGTGATCGAAATGTGCCTTGAGGCGTCTGGCATGGCATTGGTACCGGCCTCGAAGTCCGTGGACCTTACGGTGATCGTCGAAAAGGCTGAAACCCGTGGAAGCATTGTCGAAATTGAGGAGGATGAATGAGCGACCTCTTCAGCAACCTGGAACCTCCCTGCTGCGCCGTTTGCGAACGTCCCGAGGGAGACCTGACGGATGGCTTCGGTCGAAAGGATGGCCTGGCTCCCCTTGGGCCGCTGTCGCCATGTATCGTCTGCGGCAAGATGATTTGCCCCGTGTGCGCCCATGAACTAGAGTGCTGTCAACCCAAGAAGAAAAGGCGGAAACGATGAACTGTAAAGAAGAAATCGATTTCGTTGTTGGATTCATCGCAATGTCGATCCGCGTAGCCGTTGTCCAGAAACTCCTGGCAGGCAATGACTCGTGCTGCTTCACCACGGATCAGTACAAGGCTGCTTACAGGGAACACGTTGGCTGGGATACTTGTTGGACCTACAAGTCAGCCGAGGCACACTTGAGGTCTGTTTCTGAACTTGTGAATGAGGTTCGTCCTGGATTATGGATGGCTGTCACTCCACACTATCTGACTACTGCGGAAGCACAGAGGGCATACGACGTAGCAGAGCCTGTCCCTATCTCCGAGGAACGCATCAAGAAAATAATGGACTATGTTCTGCATCCGAAGAGTGATGAGCTAGAGTTCTGTCAAACCAATCGTGAGAATTAAGATCGGAGAATCCAGGAGAGAGGGTTTGCAATGACCAAATCAGATCGAGAACGCATCCGCCAACAAGCCCGCGCCAACCAGGCCGCTAAGGCCATGATAGCGGTGCCTGTCCAACATGGGGGAGAACGCCAAATTCAGACGATTACAACGACTGGCAGCCCAACGGGCGGCACGTTTACGCTGACCTGTGGCGACGTAACGACGGAAGCCATTCCCTACAACGCGACGGATAAGGAGTGAACATGGCAGAAACGAAAGCCTTCATAGATGCAGTGTGCCCAAAATGCAAAGCCAAGATCGGTTGGTATGGCCGTCCGACCGACCATCCAGGCTGCCATCGTTGCGGGTGGAAGCCCAATCCTGCCGACTTGGAACACGACCAAGCCGAGATGGACAACTTCCGAGAATTGCTTGCCGAGTTACGCACGGCGAATCCAGAATGGGACAAGTGGCGGAAAGCTAGGGTGGCTGCCGGTCTTACCTTGAGGCAAGCCGCGAAGATTCTCGAAGTCGTACCGACAACGCTTTCGGAAATCGAACGCGGCGAGAACCGACCGTCCGAAGCTTTGGCCAATCGCATGAGACGATGCTACGCTGGGGATCGTGACGCAGCGTCAAAGGAGTAAATCGATGCTAGTCCTGTCTCTTTTTCCAGGTATAGGACTTTTGGATATGGCCTTCGAGCAAGAGGGATTCTGCGTCGTTCGCGGTCCTGATGTCATCTGGGGTGGCGACATCCGCTCATTCCGTCCACCTGCGAGCAAGTTCGATGGAATCATTGGCGGCCCGCCATGCCAGTCGTTTTCGTCGTTGGCTCATCTGGTCCGCGCCAGCGGCAACGAACCAAAGTTCGGCAACCTGATACCCGAGTTCGAGCGCTGCGTGCGAGAGGCTCAACCAGACTGGTTCCTGATGGAGAACGTCCGCCAAGCTCCTGATGCTTTCCTCGAAGGATATGGGGTTCACTCTTTCCTTCTGAACAACCACTGGCTCGCTGGCCCGGATGGCTTTGGACAGGAACAGGAGCGGTTGCGGAAGTTTAACTTCGGGACGAGAGGAAGAGAGGCACCGAACCTGATGCGGTGGATCGACCTGGCAACGCTCTGGCTTCCCAAGGGAGACATAAAAGGATCAGCCATTGGAAGCCAACTCGGCTCTGACGAAAGCCGTCATCCAGGATCAAAGAAGAATTCTACTCCTGCCGTGTCCAGCGCTCACGCTGGACACGGCAGGAGTAGGAAGCCTATTATTTTAGGCAATGGCGATCCTTGCCCTGTCGCCATCGGTGGTTCTGGCAAGATAAAACCTACCGTGACGAGTAATGTTGGTGGCATCAGGGTCCGCATGGCTCGCTACACGCTGGCGGATGCTTGTCGGTTGCAGGGACTTCCAGAGGATTTCCTCAAGGACTCTCCGTTTCGTGCGGATGGCAAGCTGAAAGCAGTTGCCAACGGTGTGCCATTGCCGATGGGTAGAGCCATCGCTGGAGCGATCCTCCAATACATCGACGAGAGCAAAAATGCGTGACACTTAGATCAATCAACCTTAACAAGGAGAACAAGCCGTGACATCGACTATTAGCTTCGACCAGCAAGAGGCAATCCGCTCTTACGTGGAGAGCCATCATATTTCGGCTGGGCTTGGGACGCGGGAAGATGCCTGTTCCATAGCGGCCATCAATCTCATGCTGACGGGTGAGTTGACCGATAAGATTCCGCCGTGCATGAGCGAAGTGATCGGGAGATGGATCATCGTCATGCAGGACGCGATGCCGGACGAAATGCGGAACAGTTCGGCGTGGAAGTCTTTGCTTCCTCTGGCTGCTGGCACGGGGCGAGAGAGGGAGAGAGAGCGGCTGGCCATCATCATGGAATGGATGTGGGGGACTGTCTTGCCGGTTGTTTCTCCAGTGGCCGAAAAGCATGGGTTCTTGCGGCCATGGGAGGAAATGTTGCGACTGCGCACGGC